>Ga0184628_10000800_pt1 | contig 16160 bp, 16 predicted proteins | sample PLM4_5_b1_FD_133149 | JGI IMG/M metagenome (GOLD analysis project Ga0184628, IMG submission 133149) | Groundwater sediment microbial communities from an aquifer in East River, Colorado, USA - PLM4_5_b1 | ecosystem: Environmental > Terrestrial > Soil > Riparian zone | place: USA: East River... | reverse complement strand
GTTGAACCGGGCCGATTGCTCCGCGTCGGTCCGTATCAGGGAAGCCTCGGCTGCCTCGAAATCGAGTTCGGTCGCGGTGTCTGCGGAACCGCAGCGGTGACTGGTGAGACGATCGTCGTGCCTGACGTCGAGCAGTTCCCCGGCCACATTGCATGCGACGCGCGTTCCCGCTCGGAAATCGTCGTGCCGGTTCGCGACGCGTACGGCAACCTCATCGCCGTTCTCGACATTGACTCGGAACGGCTGGCTGCATTTGGCCATAACGACGCCGCTGGCCTCGAGCGCCTCGTCCTGATCTTTGCTGAGGCAACCCGCGGGGTGCCGGGAACCGACACTCGTGGATAGCTTCTCCCGCGTGCCCCATCCGGATGCAGAAGCGATGCAGCGCACCGTCATGAACGGCTATTCCGACCGGATCAACCACGCGCTGGCGTTTGCGGCGAAGCATCATGACCAGCAGGTTCGGCGCGGCACGCGACCGCCGTACTCCACACAATCGGCAAACCTGGCGGTCATGCTCACGCGGTACGGCTGCGATGAAGACACCGTCACGGCCGGGATTCTGCTCGACGTCGTTGAGGACTATGCGCGCGGAGCGTCCCCGCGAGATGTGCTCCAGGAACGCATCGGGGAAAAGTTCGGCGTGCGCGTGCTGGAAATCGCGCTGATGGCCGCCGAACGTCGCACGGATGATGAGGGTCTCGACCTCAGCCCGGACGAGCGTCGAGAAGACCTGCTTACGCGGCTGGCCGGAGCGACGGAAGAGGGGAAGGTGCTGGCAGCGGCGGAAGCACTCCACCTTGTTGGGACATTGCTCGCCGATCTGCGTCGCACCATGGACCCGCAGTCGGTGTGGGCTCGCGTTCCCGGCGGTCGCGACCGCGTGCTCGATTCGTATCGTCGGCTTCACGACCGCTTGTCGGCGTCCGGGCTTCGCGGCGGGATCCTCGAAGAGCTGCGCGAGACCATCGAGGCGATCGCGGAAAACCCCGGCTGACCTTCAGCCCCCGCGGAGCCTAACGAGCTCCGGCGGTTTCCACCGGGTAGCGGCGAGCGACGTAATCGTCCAGCAGTTGCAGGAACTCGGGGACGATGGAGTCGCCCTTGAGCGTGACATGCAACCGGCCGTCGATGTACACAGGCGCCTTCGGCTCCTCGAACGTGCCCGGCAACGAGATGCCGATGTTCGCGTGCTTCGATTCGCCGGGCCCGTTCACGACGCAGCCCATGACGGCGACGCGCAGCTCCTCGACGCCAGGATGCGCGGCACGCCATTCGGGCATCCGCTCGCGCAGGTACGATTGGATGTCCTCGGCCATCTGCTGGAAAAACGTCGACGTGGTGCGGCCGCAACCCGGACACGCGGTTACCTGCGGAGCGAAGCTGCGTAGTCCGAGTGACTGCAACACCTGCTGCGCGACGCGCACTTCTTCCGTGCGATCTCCGCCCGGTCGCGGCGTGAGCGAAACGCGAATGGTGTCACCGATGCCCTCTCCCAGGACGATGGCGAGGCCTGCCGCGCTGGCGATGATTCCCTTGCTGCCCATTCCGGCTTCGGTAAGGCCAAGGTGAAGCGGGTAGTTGCAGCGCGCGGCAAGGCGGCGATATGCCTCGGCGAGGTCGGCGACCAGCGAGACCTTGGCCGAGATGATGATGCGATCGTGGCCGAGCCCGCACTCTTCGGCCAGGACAGCGGATCGCACGCCGCTCTCCACCATCGCGTCGATGTAGACATCGCGCGCGTCGCGCGGCTCCGGGCGCGCGGCGTTTTCGTCCATCATCGACGTCAACAGGTCCTGGTCGAGCGATCCCCAATTCACGCCAATCCGCACCGGCTTGTCGTTGGTCTTCGCGACTTCGATGATGGTGCGGAAGTTCTCGTCGCGACGGCGACTACCGACGTTTCCGGGATTGATCCGGTACTTGGCCAGCGTCGCGGCGCATTTCGGGTGACGCACCAGGAGCAGGTGTCCGTTGTAGTGAAAGTCGCCGATCACGGGCACGCGCACGCCGGCGTCAGCCACGCGGGCGACGATTTCCGGCACAGCCGCTGCGGCTTCGTCGTTGTTGACCGTGACGCGGACCAGTTCCGACCCTTCGTTCGCCAGCGCGATGACCTGTGCGGCCGTCCCCGCGGCGTCCGCCGTGTCGGTGTTGGTCATGGACTGGACGACAATGGGATGCCCCGAGCCCACCGGGACATCGCCAACGAGGACCGTGACGGTCTGTCGTCGAGTTTGAAGCGACACTACGCACCCTCCCAAGTCGTGCTGTAAACTACGCTCGTGGCACCGACCCGTGACGAATGGAGCCATGCTCCGACACGTGCCGGCCTCAGAGTTCGATCGCGAGGAACACCATGGCTGACGAAGAAGCGGGACCAGGGCCGCAGGAACGCGAGGAACGCGCGGAATTGCTTGAACCGAAGCAGAGCTTCCTCCGGCGTCACTGGGGGAAGCTGGCGATTCTCGGGCTACTCGTTCTGCCCGCGCTTGTCTTTACGATCTGGGCAGGGATCACGCTCTCCTACAGCTACTCCGATGGGGAACGGGTCGGCTACGTGCAGAAGCTCTCGCGGAAAGGGTGGCTGTGCAAAACGTGGGAAGGGGAATTGCAGCTTTCAAACATCCCGGGCAGCGCTCCCATCCTGTTCCAGTTCTCGGTTCGCAGTGACAGCCTTGCGCGGGCGATCCAGGCCCTGGCAGGTCGCCAGGTTGCGATCTACTACGAGCAGCACGTGGGCGTTCCGTCCGATTGCTTCGGCGAAACCGAGTACTTCGTGACAACCGTGCGCGACGTCGGGAAACCCTAACGCGTCGTCGTACGAAGGGCGGCGGCCGCGGCGCTCAGCTGGTCGCGAACGGCATCCGGCCCCGTGCCTCCCGGCAGGTTGCGACGAGCGATGGAGCGCTCCGGCTTCAGTGCGTCGAGCGCGTCTGCGCCGAAGGTCGGGTGCGCCGCGGCGAAGGACGAAAGGGGAAGGGCGTCGAGTTCCACGCCGGCGGTTTCCGCTTCGCGCACCAGCTTACCAACCGCGCCATGCGCGTCACGGAAGCTCACGCCACGATCGACGAGGTAATCGGCGAGGTCCGTGGCCATGAGGCCGGCCGAGACGGCGGCGCGCATACGCTTCGAATCGAACGTCACTTCATCGAGCGCACCAGCGACCGCAGGAACGACCAGCATCATCGTGTCGACGGCGTCGAACAACGGCCGCTTGTCGTCCTGCAGATCCTTGTTGTAGCCCGAGGGCAAGCCTTTCAGCGTCGCCAGCACGGTGGTGAGGTCACCCAGCATGCGTGCGGCGGAACCGCGCGCTATCTCGAACACGTCGGGGTTCCGCTTCTGCGGCATCATGCTCGAGCCAGTGCTGAACGCGTCACCGAACCGGGCAAAGCCGAACTCGCCGGACCCGAACAGGATCATGTCCTCGGCCAGGCGCGAGAGGTGCGTGCCCAGCAGGGTGAGGGCGAACAGCGTCTCCGCGACGAAGTCGCGATCCGCCACCGCATCGATGCTGTTCGACGACACCGCCGCGAAGCCGAGCCGGTCGCGCAGGAGTTCGCGGGACACGGGGAACGCGCTGCCGGCGACCGCACCGCTGCCTAACGGCAACGTGGCGGCGTGGTGTGCGGCGACAGCCAGCCGCTCGCGGTCGCGCACGAGCGGCCAGAAATGCGAGAGCATCCAATGCGCTGCCCGCACGGGCTGCGCGCGCTGCAGGTGCGTGTAAGCAGGCACGATCGAATCCCCCAGGCGCCCGGCCTGCGAGACCATCACCTGCTGCAGCTCGCGGACGACGGCATCCAGGCGCTGGCACGCGTCGATCGTCCAGAGGCGCGTGGCCGTCGCCACCTGGTCGTTGCGGCTGCGACCCGTGTGCAGGCGGGAGGCCGGCGCGCCGACTTCCTCGTGCAGGAGCCGGTCGATGAGCGTGTGAATGTCCTCGTCGGACGGTGCGGGAGTGACACCGGCCGCCAGGCGACGGCCAACCGCGTCGAGCCCGGCGACGAGCACCGTGCTTTCCGCGGCCGGGATGACCCCGGCCGCGCCTAACGCCTCGGCCCAGGCCTGCGACAGCCTGATGTCGAAGGGCCAGAGCCGGAAGTCGACGCCGATCGACCGGTTGACCTGCTCGAGCAGCGGACTTGGCCCACCGGCGAAGCGCCCGCCCCAGAGCTTGTGCGAAGGCGCTGCGCCGGCCTGACCCTCACCAGCCGTGTCGCCGCGCGTCACCGCGCGGTGACGTTGGTCCGGGAGGCGCGCTCAGACGCCGCGAGCTGCTGGTCCTTCAGCGCGCGCACGCGAGCCGGCAGCCCGAAGAGGCGGATGAATCCCGCCGCGTCGCTCTGCTCGTACACGTCGTCCTCGCCAAACGTCACGAACCGTTCGTCATACAGCGCGTTTTCGCTCTCGCGGCTGGCGATGGCCACGTTGCCCTTGTACAGGCGGAGTGCCACGGTGCCGGTGATCCGTTCCTGCACCACGTTGACGAAGGCGTCATAAGCCTCGCGCTCCGTCGTCCACCAGCGGCCCTCGTAGACGAGGTCCGCATAACGAGGCGCGAGCAGGTCCTTGGCGTCCATCGTGCGACGATCGAGCACCAGTTGCTCGAGTTCGCTGAGCGCGGTGTACAGCAGCGTGCCGCCCGGCGTCTCGTACACACCGCGCGACTTCATGCCGACGAGGCGGTTTTCAACGATGTCGGCCCGGCCAACACCGTGCCGGCCGCCGATCCGGTTCAACTCGGTCAGGAGGTCGACTGCGCCCAGCTCTCGCCCATTTACCGAGACTGGCGTGCCGCGACTGAAGCCAATGGTGACGACTTCAGACTCGTCGGGAGCGTCCTGCGGATCCGTCGTGAGCAGGAACAGATCCTTCGGTGGTTCCTGGCTCGGATCCTCGAGCACCCCACCCTCGTGCGAGATGTGCCAGAGGTTACGGTCGCGCGAATAGATCTTGGTCGTGGTCGCGGCGACCGGGATGTTCCGCGCCGCCGCGTACGCGAGGGCGTCCTCACGGCTGCGGATGTCCCACATGCGCCACGGGGCGATGACCTTGAGGTCAGGAGCGAACGCCATGTACGTGAGCTCGAAGCGCACCTGGTCGTTCCCCTTGCCGGTGCAGCCGTGGGCGAGCGCGTCGGCGCCAACAGCGCGCGCGACTTCGACCTGGCGACGAGCAATCAGCGGACGGGCGATCGACGTGCCGAGGAGGTACTTCCTGTTGTAGATCGCCCCGGCGCGCAGCGTCGGGTACACGAACGACTCGACGAACTCCTGCCGGAGATCCTCGACCGTGCACGAAACCGCGCCCGAGCGGAGCGCCTTCTCGACGATTCCGTCGAGCTCACTCGCGCCCTGGCCAATGTCGGCGGCGACGCAGATGACTTCCGCGTCGTAATGCTCGCGAAGCCAGGGAACGATGATCGATGTATCGAGGCCGCCTGAATAGGCGAGCACTATGCGCTGCATTGCCGAACTCCGTCTGGTGTCAGAAGTGGTCGCGGTTGCCACTGCATAATTAAGCGAGCGACGTGGTTGTAATCAACGGAGCGCTCGTCGCGTCGGTGCTACGCTTTCCCGCGGGCTACGCGCTCGAACCTTCGCTCGAGCCGATCCCGTGCGGCGGACGAGCGGCAGATGACGAGGATGGTGTTCTCGCCGGCGATGGTGCCGAGGACATCAGGGTACGACTGGGCGTCGATCGCTTCGGCAATGGGCTGCGCGCCGCCGGCGATCGTCTTGAGCACGAGCAGTTCCCCGACGCCGTCGCTCGACTGGTAGAACTGCGGAAAGACATCCTCGAGCGCCGTGCGGTGATCGTCACCATGCGCATCGGGTGAGGCGTAGCGCGCGCCTTTCGGCGTCGGGATGCGCGCCAGGCGGAGCTCTCGCAGGTCGCGGGACAGGGTCGACTGGGTTACCGCGAAGCCGCGATCATCGAGCAGCTGCCGCAGATCCTCCTGGCTGGCGACGGGCTGCGCCGCCACCAGTTCGAGGATGACTTGCTGCCGGCGTTTCTTGTTCACGGTACCCGAGGTCTCCGGAGTGTGATCGAATCCGACGATAGCATGGCGGGTTCAGGCGGGTAAGCGCTGACATTGCGACATGATACGAGCTCCTTCCCTGCGGTTGACACGACTCGTGTGCAACAATATGCATTCACCATGCATAGAATACCTGTCGGCGTCCTGGGCGCGAGCGGCTACGCAGGACGCGAGCTCTGCACGCTCATCGCCGACCATCCCGGCCTCGACCTGGCGTTTGCCACCGCGAATGAACGTCGCGGTGAGCGACTGGCATTGCCGGGAGGATCCGTAACGTTCGTCGCAACGGATGATGCCCCGATCAACAAGGCGGAACTGGTCTTCAGCTCGCTGCCCCACGGCGCATCCGCCGAGTGGGTCGCTCGCGTGCGCGCCGCGGGGCCAAGGGTCGTGGACCTGTCCTCGGACCTGCGTCCGGGTCACTCGGCGCAGAGTGTGCCTTATGGGCTCACAGAACTGAACCGGACGACTCTCAAGGACGCTCCGCTCATCGCGAATCCGGGATGCTATCCCACGGCAATCCTGCTCGCCCTCGCTCCACTGGTCCGACGCGGTCTGGTGAAGCCCGGTGCAACGGTCGTTGCGGATGCGGCGAGCGGCGTTACTGGGGCAGGGAACTCGCCGCGTGCAGAAATGATGTTCGGTGAGGTGACAGAGAACTTCCGCGCGTATGCGGTCGGGAACGAGCATCGGCACCTCCCCGAAATGCGCGACACCATTTCGCGACTCAAGGGCGACTTCGACCTGCTGTTCACGCCGCACCTGCTGCCCGTTGCTCGCGGGATCCTGGCGACGCTCACGGTTCCCGTTACTTCGATCACGGACGACCTCCTGTCGCCCTGGCGCGAGGACTACGCAAACGAGCCGTTCGTGGAACTCGCGGCCGATCCGCCGGCCATCAGGGATGTCGTGCGCAGGAACGTCGTTCGCATCGCAGTGCGGCGCGTTGCCGGTGTGCGTCAACCAACCCTCCTCGTTTTCTCCGCGATCGACAACCTCGTGAAAGGCGCGGCCGGCCAGGCGATCCAGAACGCGAATGTCTCCCTTGGCCTCACCGAGTCGATGGGATTGCCCGCGTGAGGCGCGTCATCAAGATCGGCGGCCGGGCGCAGGCTGACCTCGCGCTTCCCGGGCTGCTCGCCAAGGCCGTCCAGAATGGCGACGAGCTCGTCGTCGTCCATGGCGGCGGCGACGAGGTGACTGCTCTCCAGCGACGGCTCGGCTCGGAGCCGACGTTTGTTGGCGGGCGCCGGGTCACGACCGAGGAAGACATGGAGGTCGTGCGCATGGTCCTCTCGGGAGCCGTGAACAAGCGACTCGTCAGGCACCTCCTGGATGCGGGCGTCGCCGCGATCGGCATTTCCGGTGAAGACGGCGGAATGCTCCCGGCGCTTTTGCTCGACGGCGGTGCGCTTGGTGCTGTCGGCGAACCGCTCGTCGCAGATGCCCGTCCGATCGAAGCGCTGCTCGCCGCCGGCTTCGTCCCCGTGGTGTCACCACTCGGCCGGCACGCAGAGACCGGGCAGGGACTCAACATCAACGGCGATGACGCGGCAGCGGCGATCGCCGGCGCGTTGAAGGCCGATGAACTGTTGCTGCTCGCCGACGTACCCGGAGTCCTCGACCATTCCGGTGCGGTCGTTCGCACCCTCTCGTGGGACGCAGTGGATGAGATGATCTCGTCCGGCGTCGCCAGGGGAGGCATGTCGGCCAAGCTGCAGGCCGCGCGCAATGCACTCACCGCCGGAGTTATCGCGGTCCGTATCAGTGACTCCTCTGCCCTCCTCGATCCCGGCGCAGGGACTCGTCTCACCAACGCCCACTCGCCCACCTGACCAATGGCCACGCTCATGGCGACACCCCCCGCCGTCACACCCATCGCCGCGCCTTCGGCGCTGCTGCCGGTTTACAAGCGCGCGCCGATCGAACTCGTGCGCGGCGAGGGTGTCCGGCTGTACGACGCCGAGGGGAAGGAGTACATCGACTTCACGAGTGGCATCGCCGTCAACGCGTTAGGCTACGGCGACGAGGGATTGCGTGAGGCGATCCACGCCGCGGCGGACGGCCTCATTCACGTGTCGAACCTGTTCCGGACGTCGCCGGGCGAGCAGCTCGCCGAACGCCTGGTGGAGCTCTCGTTCGCGGATCGCGTGTTCTTCTGCAACTCGGGTGTCGAGGCCAACGAGGGCGCCTTCAAGTTCGCGCGCCGCTGGGCGCGCACGGTGGGTTCCCTCGCCAAGCACGAAATTGTCGGTGTGCGCGGATCGTTCCACGGGCGACTCTTCGCCAGCCTGGCCGCGACCGATCGACCCGCCTATCGGGCGCCCTTCCGGCCGCTCGCCGGAGGCGTCTCGATCGCCGAACGCGACCTGGAGACGCTGGCCGGCCTGCTGTCCGCGGAAACCGTTGCCGCACTCGTCATCGAACCGATCCAGGGTGAGGGTGGCGTCCGCGTGTTCGACGCCGGCTATCTCCACGAACTGCGCGCGCTGACGCGCGAGCGCCGGATCGCGCTCATCTTCGACGAGATCCAGTGCGGTCTTGGGCGCACCGGCCATCTCTTCGCCTACGAGCGCGTAAATGTGGCCCCCGACATCATGACGCTCGCGAAGCCGATTGCCGGCGGGCTCCCGATGGGCGCGATCCTCCTGACCGAGGAAATTGGCGCAGCAATGCAGCCGGGCGACCACGGAACGACGTTCGGCGGCGGACCTTTCGTGACTTCCGTAGCGCGTCACGTGTTGAATCGCGTCGCCGACCCGGGGCTGCTGGAGTCCGTGCGCAGCAACGGCCAATGGCTTGGCGCTCAGCTGCGCGACCTCGCGAGCCGCACCAGGCGGATCCGCGACGTGCGGGGCGTCGGGTTCATCTGGGGAATCGACGTGCACGAGCCGGCCGCCGAGGTCATCCCGCGCGCGCGCGCGCAAGGCCTCTTGATGGTGGGTGCGGGCGACCACACGCTGCGCATCCTCCCACCGCTCATCGCCACGCCAGCCGATCTCAGTGAGGGCGTGAGCCGGCTCGAGCGCGCGTTAGGCTGATTTCATGAAACGGGACGGCCGGGTGAGCGCCCACGCGTTCGCCCGGCTTCCTGCCGATCAGCGCCTGCGGACCGGAATCCGGCGCGCCTTTCCATTCGCATGGGTACCCAGTTCCAGGCGCCGGGGTGCCAAAACCGGCACGGCTTCAGGCGGGCATCGCAATCCGGCGATGACGCGTATTGCAAGGGGGCCCGAAAAGGGCACGAAACTGATATTGATGGTGCTGAACCCCGGTGTCTCGGGGTACATTCCCCGGCCATGTCCCGCGTGAACTTCTCGAGATCGACGTGCGCTGCGGTGGTCGCTGCGGCGCTTCTCCTTCCCCTGCACGCCGCCGCGTCGCAAGCGACTCCGGCGCGGCCGCAACCAGCGCCCGTGCAGCCAGTGACGCCGCGGCCAACGCTGGTGGTGATGCTGACGGTCGACCAGCTGCGGCCGGACTACCTGACGATGTGGGAGAAGCAGTTTACTGGTGGTCTGGCGAGGCTGCTAAAGGGCGGCGCGGTTTTCCTGAACGGGTTTCAGGACCACGCATACACCGAAACAGCACCAGGACATGCGAGCACGATGTCCGGTCGGTTCCCGCGCGGAACCGGCATCGTGGCAAATGCCATGGGCGTTTACGATCCGCAGTTCCCGCTCATCGGGGCGCGTGGAGCACCGGCGTCGCCTTACAGATTCCGCGGTACGACGCTGATCGACTGGATTCGGTACGCCACTCCGACGTCGCGAGCGCTGTCGGTTTCACGGAAAGATCGCGGCGCGATACTGCCCCTTGGCCGGGCGATGCAGCCCGCTTTCTGGTATGCGGAAAGCAACGGCACGTTTACCACGAGCAAGTATTACGGCGACACGCTGCCGAGCTGGGTGCAGGCTTTTAACGACCGGAGGCTTCCCCACCAGTGGGCGGGGAAAAACTGGGACCTGTTGCTTGACCCGTCTCAGTACACGGAACCTGACTCGGTCGTGACTGAGGTTGGTGGTCGTGGTGACTACGTCTTCCCTCATACGCTCTCGTCGGATCCGTCACGAGCCGCCGCCGACTTCAGGGGCGTCCCAATGATGGACCAGTTCACGCTCTCCTTTGCGCTCGAAGGCGTAAGGCAGATGCGTCTCGGCGCTGGCCCGGGTACCGATCTTCTGGCAGTGTCATTGTCGACTACCGACGCTGTCGGTCACAGCTACGGCCCCGACTCGCGTGAGGTCCACGACCAGATCCTCCGGCTGGATCGCTACCTCGGCGCGTTCTTCGACACCCTGTTCACGATGCGCGATTCGGCGCGGATCGTTCTCGCGCTGACAGCCGACCACGCCGTGACGCCGATTCCCGGTTCGAAGTCCAGGTATCCAAACCAAGGCGCGGGAGCCGTGAATCTCGCTCCTGCGATTGTGCCTTTATTCGCGAGCCTGCGCGACGCTGGCGTCGACACGACTGCGTTCGGCTGGGATGACGGGATGCTCTTCCTCGACGAAGCTGCGCTCAATCGCGCTGGGCTTCGAGTCGAGGCGGTGACTCGAGCCTTCGCAACGGAGGCTGCCAAAGTCCGTGGCGTTCTCCGCGTAGATCGCGTCGACCAGCTCGCAAGTAAGGATACAACCACCGATTACATCGCAAGGCGCTGGCTTCACCAGCTACCGCCAGATGTAGGTGTGGCGGCCGTTGTGACGCTGCGGCCCTACTGGTATTGGACCGGCGTGAACTTCGCGACGCACGGCTCACCACACGACATGGACGCCAATGTTCCGATCGTGTTCTACGGTGCAGGCATCAAGCCGGGACGAAACACGCGTCGCGCACTCGTGGTGGATATCGCCCCGACGCTAGCCGCCATTCTGGGTGTTCGACCGATGGAAACACTGGACGGGCACGTCATTCGAGAAGCGATACGGCCGTAGTCGGAATGCAGCGCAAACAAACACCGGTTGGAACCGCCGCCGCACTCGAACGCGTGCGGTTTGGTCCGCTGCGCACACTGAACGTTCGCGCCAGCAAGCTCACGAGGCAGGACTCGGCGGCTCGAGTGGAGGCCTGGCTCAGGTCCAAGCAGGTCGAGCTCACCGGTGAGGTTCTCGTCATCACCGGACGGGGGGCAGGGAGCATCGACGGCATCCCAGTGGTCAAGGAAGCGGCACAGAAGGTCCTGAATCGGCTCCGTCGCCTCGGTGTGATCGAATCGTACGGCGAGGACACACCTGGCTCGTACGTCGTCCGCCTTGCGCCGCTTCGCTCGCTTCTCGAAGCGCCCGCTCGTCGAAGGAATCCCGCGCCGGCACCAACACGCCGGCTGCCAGCGATTGAGGGGCTGAGGCCAGCCACCCGCGACCGACTTCGCTATCTCGCTTCTCGGGCGATCGACGCTCTCGGGGTGAAGGCCCCCAGCGAAGCACAACTGGATTCCGAGATGGCCAGGCAGTTCTCGATGATTGCTCGCACGGCACCCGCCGGAATCGACGGCGACAAATGGCTGGACGGCGCGATCACCAAGGCTCTTCGCGAGTACGCCGAAGCAGATCGATAACCCGGCGACGGACGACGAACAGGTTATCTCTCGGGCACTCGAACCCGCAGCGCGCTCACCGGAGTAACGGCAATCGGTGGACGACCTGGAACCGAAGGAGTCTCCTCGTAATCGATGTCGTCGAATGACTTAGCCACTTCCTCGATCGGTACGCTCAGGTTGAGAGACTCGTCCGCAACCAGGATCGGTGTCCGTGAGCGAGGCGGCTCAAGCGAGCTCACGGCAATCCGTGCCGAATAGCCATTGGTGGAGCTGGTTACGCCACTGCACGAACACCCAACGGCAGCGGCAGCATCTACGAGAACCCTTTGTGAAGTGACCAGGTGCTGGGCCAACTCGACCGGTAAGTCTTCGCGCTCGAGCTCCATCAGGCTCCTGCCACCGCCGCGGGTCCACAGTGCTTCAGCGGTGGGACAGCCGCCCGGCAGGCTGTTGAACCGCTGACGGTCGGGTGGTATCCGGTCGAGGAAGACGTCCGGCTGATCCTCGAGCCGGATACCGCGGGCCCTCAGGATCCCGAAGAACTCGTCCGGGGTGTAGGCGACGTCGTATTCCGGAGGTTTCGCGCTCGGGCAGGAGCCGACGAAACTCAGGGAAGTCAAACGGGCACCAAGTGTTGCGCGCAGATGTCGAGCCAATGCCACCGGTGGTGACACGAGCGAGACCATCGAGCTGGCCAGCTCAGTCCCGGATCTGAGTAACCGTCGTCGGACCAGCGGACAGGTGCACAGGACCGCTGGCCCGTCCGGTCGGGCTCCCAGCGCTCGAAGAGTGGCTTCGGCTACGAGTTCATCCCCCCAGGAGAGAGGAATGGCCAAGTCGAAGCCCAATGGGCTGCAAGCGTGGGCCAATTGAATTGGCCGCGCCGGCAGCGCCTCGATCAGGGTGTCGGTTCCAACAACGAGAACCGCCAGCCCTTCTGGCTTACGTCCTGGTTCAGCCTCCATCCAACCCCGTGGCAGAGCCCGCCGCCAGTCTAAGCAAGGGACGCGCCAAGGGCTAACCGATGCCCCGAGCCACGTATATTGCCCCCATGCCGAGACATGCGCCGACAGGTGGGTCGGCTCGGGAAGTTGGGTCGCACGATCAACTTCGGCCCGACGAACTCATTCGCTACGGGCGGCACCTTTCCCTGCCGAACGTCGGTCTGGCCGGTCAGGAAAAGCTCCGGGCAGCCAGGGTGGCGATTGTTGGCCTCGGCGGATTGGGGTCCCCCGCCGCCATGTACCTCGCCGCTGCAGGCGTTGGAACGCTCGGCCTGATCGATGGGGACCGCGTCGAACTCTCGAACCTCCAGCGCCAGGTGCTGTACGGCGATGAGGATGTCGGCCGACCTAAAGTCGATGTGGCAGCGCGGCGATTGAGTCGCATGAACCCCGATGTCGAGCTCATGCTCTTCGAAGGGCGACTCGACTCGACGAACGCGATGGACGTGCTCCAGGGCTTCGATGTCGTCCTCGATGGCTCGGACAACTTTCCAACCAGGTACCTCGTCAACGACGCCACCGTGCTCCTCGGCGTGCCCAGTGTGCATGGCAGCGTGTTGCGGTTCGAGGGCCGAGTCTCTGTGTTCGGGACAAAGGACGGACCATGCTACAGGTGCCTGTATCCTGAACCACCTCCGCCGGGCGTCGTGCAGGATTGCCAGGATGCTGGTGTACTCGGCGTGATGCCTGGTCTCGTTGGTGTGCTGCAGGCGACCGAAGCGATAAAAACAATCTGCGACCTCGGCGATTCGATGGCCGGTCGTCTGCTGATCATCGATGGGCTCGGACTTCGGTTCCAGACGTTTCAGGTGTCTCGCGATGAGAACTGTCCGATGTGCGGCACACGCGAGATACAGGAGTTGATCGACTACGAAACGTTCTGCGGAACGGCACGTGCCACGAATGAAGTCGACGCGCTCACTCCCGCGGACCTGAAGCCACTGCTTGCGCGAGGTGTGCAGGTCATCGATGTGCGCGAGCCATGGGAGTGGGAGATCTGTCGCTTGCCCGGCGCACTCCTCGTTCCACTCGGCGACCTCGACACGCAGCTCAACGCGCTCGATCGAACACGCGAAACAATCGTCTACTGCCATCGCGGAGTACGCAGCATCGATGGCGCGCGGCGTCTCCTCGCGGCGGGGTTCCCACGCGTTGCCCACCTCGCGGGAGGCATCGACCGGTACAGCGTCGAGGTCGACGCGAGCGTCGCCCGGTACTGAGGGCCACGAGCGGAGCGGCGCGATTACATTTCCACAGCGGCCCGGACGGGTGACGGCCCTGTCCGGGCCGCGACGTTCCATGGTTCGTCGTCGTCTACATCGACGACCGCAGTGACTAATCCAGAGCGCATCATGCCTGACGTGACTTGTGTCCGTTGCGGACAGACCCGAGCCGGGTTCGAACGGCCGCCGTTTCCGGGTGCAATCGGCGCTCGGGTCGTCGCCGAAGTCTGCCAGTCCTGCTGGGGCGATTGGTTGAAGCAGCAGACCATGCTGATCAACCACTATGGCTTGAATGTCATGGATCCGCAGGCACGACAGTTCCTGACGAGAAACCTGCAGGCCTTCCTGTTCAAGGCCGGCGCAGGTGAGGATGTCGATACCTCCAAGCAGGGGACCATCAACTGGTGAACCGCATCGTGCCAGCCCAAGCCCGCGTCGCGGCCGGCCGTCGCCTGATCGCCGTCGCGTCGATCATGTTCCTGGTCGCCGGCTGTGCGACCGCCGGCGCAAGGGCAAGCGCCACGCCTTCCGGGCGCACCGTCGCAGCGTGGGCCGATTCCGTGATCGCGTCGCTTTCGGTGCGTGACAGGGCCGCGCAGCTCGTCTGGCCGTGGGTGCTGGGTGACTACGTGCCCGAAGGCAGCGCGGAGTGGACGCGCATCAGGCGGCTGGTGACGGAACAGCACGTCGGCGGCTTCATCGTCTCGGTCGGCGGGCCGATCGACATTGCCACCAAGATCAATGCGTTGCAGGAGCTGAGCGGCCTGCCGCTGCTGTGGAGCGCGGACCTCGAGACCGGAGTCGGCTTCCGGGCACGCGGCGGATATTTCCTGCCTAACGCGATCGACCTCGGCGGCGCCACGCAATTCCCGTGGCAGATGGCGCTGGGCGCGGTGAGGGATACGGCGCTCGCGTACGGGATGGCGAAGGCCACCGCGCTCGAGGCGCGCGCGCTGGGCATTCACGTCGCGTTCGGGCCGGTGCTCGACGTGAACAACAATCCCGCGAATCCGGTGATCGGGGCGCGAAGCTACTCCGAAGACCCGGCGCTGACAGGGCGCCTGGGCGCAGCGTTCGTGCGCGGGTTGCAGGAGAACGGCGTCGTTGCCACGGGGAAACACTTCCCCGGTCACGGCGACACGGAAACGAACTCTCACCTCGCACTGGCGACGGTGAACGCGTCACGCGCGCGACTGGACTCGGTGGAGCTCCTGCCGTTCCGTGAGGCGGTCCGCGCGGGTGTGGGCGCGATCATGACGTTCCACGGTTTCCTTCCCGCGCTCGACTCGAGTGGAGTGCCCGCGACGCTCTCGCCGCTCGTCATGACCGAGCTGCTCAGGCGCGACATGGGATTCAATGGACTGTTGTTCACCGACGCGATGGACATGGCAGGAGTGGTTGATCGCTTCGGAGCCGTCGAGGCGGCAAAGCGGGCTATAGCCGCGGGGAACGACATCCTGCTGATGCCCGCCGATATCGGCGGCGCGATCGACGCCGTTGTTGCCGGCCTGGCTGAAGGCCGGTACACGGAGGAGCGCCTGAACGCCTCGGTGCGGCGCGTGTTGCTGCTCAAGGACCAGATGGGCTTGCGCAGGGAACGCAAGGTTTCGCTCGAGCGTGTTCGCTCGGTGGTTGGTGACTCTTCGCACGTCGCGCTCGCGCAGACGATCGCCGATCGCTCCGTGGTGCTCGGGAGGGACATTGGCGGATTGGTGCCGTTCCCAGCCGGCCCTGCCGCGCCCCGCGTGCGGTCCGTGACCTACGCGCGTCGCGCCGACCTCGGCGCGGGGACCGCGTTCACTGCGGAAATGCGGCGACTGGGTGTTGGGTTGACGAACACGTACGTCAACGCCGATGACAGCCTGCCTAACATCGACGCGTTCCTGGCATCGATCGACAGTACGGACATCGTTGTCGTGGGTTCCTATGTGAACATCAGCTCGAGTACCGCGACGGCTGGTGCTCCCCCAGCGTTCGAGGCGCTCATGCAGGGTGTGCGCGCGCGGACATCGCGAGTGATCCTGGTCGCGTTCGGATCTCCCTACGCGTTGTTGCAGGCGCCCGACGCTCCCACGTACCTCGTGCCCTGGGGCGGGATTCCGGCCTCGCAGCGCGCGGCTGCTCGCGCACTCACCGGCGGAATCGCAATCACCGCGACCCTGCCGATCTCCATTCCGCCGCTACTCAACATCGGGGCCGGTGAGCGTCGGGCCGCACGAACCGAGACGCGGCAACCGTAGTCAGCCATCAGGTCTCGTCGGTTGACATTAGTCTCAAACTGAGACTTATTCGCGGCGCCATGGGTGGCCGGACCGCTTCATCAACGCGCAGGGCAACGCCAG
>Ga0184628_10000799_pt1 | contig 16189 bp, 13 predicted proteins | sample PLM4_5_b1_FD_133149 | JGI IMG/M metagenome (GOLD analysis project Ga0184628, IMG submission 133149) | Groundwater sediment microbial communities from an aquifer in East River, Colorado, USA - PLM4_5_b1 | ecosystem: Environmental > Terrestrial > Soil > Riparian zone | place: USA: East River... | reverse complement strand
GCCGTCCGCGCGGCGGCGAGCCCGGTGATCGAGGCCACGGCGGTGAAAAACGATCGGCGACCGTGCAGTACAGACATCAGATGCTCCTTTTCCGTCGTGTCATCGCTGCCCGTAGTACACGGCGTCGGGCGGCAGCTTCTCCACGCGATAGTCGCGGTCCTTCCACGGAAACGCGGGACGCGGCTTCGAATTGATGAAGGCCGCCACGTGCTGGGCGTCCTCGTCGGTGATGTTCCCGGGGTCGAGATAGGGCATCGAGTAGCGGATCATGCCCGCGAGCGTGTAGACGCGCGCCGCGCCTGCGCCGTCGTTCCACGATCGAGGGCCCCAGAGCGGGCCGGCGGTCTTATCGCCAATCTGCACGCCCTGCCCGTCCTCGCCATGGCAGGTCACGCAGCGGTCGGCGTAGATAACCTCGCCTTTGGCAAGATCGAGCTTGTCCACGGGGAGCAGCTGCGCGGCGGGAATCGTGTTCTGGCCGCGCCACGTCGGCTGCGTGCCCATGGGCGACCCCTGTGACAGCCAGGTCAGGTACGCAGAGATCGCGAGGACCTCCGGGGAGGTCGGCGTCGGCAACTCTTCGGGTGTGAGATCGCTGCTCGTGGCATTCTCACTGCGCAGGAAGCAGTCGGTGATGCGGTCGCCCAGGCTGAACAGCCGACCAGACCGGCGGTTGTATTCGGGGAACATTCCGGGCACGGCGACAAGCGGCATCGACTTCTCGCGCTGCCCGGCGTTCATGTGGCAGTTGGTGCACGACATGCCCCCTGGCGCCAGGCGGGGCGCTTCGGCAGGGGTGTCCGTGAAGAGCCGGAAGCCGCGCTTGATTTCCTCAGACAGACGCGAGTTGTCGAGCGTCGTGTCCGTCAGCGGATCTTTCGGAAACGTCCACGCCGCCACCATCGTCACGCTGGAGGCGATGAGGGGTCCCGTCATCTTGGGCGCGCCCGACTGCGCGGACGGATCCGCAGCGCACCCGGCGAGCACGGCCACGATCGGCGTCATGGCCGCGACCGTACAGGCTGCGGCAACTCTCGAACGAATCCGTGAGAGTTGCGCGCGCGCGGAGAGATGCGTTGACCTGATGATGGGTCGAGCCTAACATACCTGCCATGAGAATTCGCCTCCTCGCCTCGACGTCGATCATGGTCGCTCTGTGCCTTTCCGCGCTGCTCGCGCAGAGCGTGACGAAGCCCACTCTGGAGGGCGTCACGAACTTCGCCAAGCTCGAGACGACGATCGCCTGCGCCGGCGCCACGACGCCCGCCGCGGTGGCCGGCCTCAAGCAGATGGGCTATGCGTCGATCATCAACCTGCGGGTGGCCACCGAGCCCGGCGCCGACGTGGATGCCGAGACCGCGGCAGCCAAGGCCGCTGGCATTACGTTCATTCACCTGCCGTTCAACGCGGCGTCGCCCGATCCTGCGATCGTGGACGGCTTTCTCAAGGCCGTGACCGAGCCGAAGAATCAGCCGGCGTTCGTCCATTGCGCCAGCGGCAATCGCGCCGCGGCGATGTGGATGATCAAGCGGATGAAAGTGGACAAGTGGGATGCCGATCGCGCAAGCGCCGAGGCGGCCGCGCTGGGTCTCACCAACGGTGCGCTGAAGACCTTCGCGGTCGACTACGTGAAGACGCATCAGTAACGGCGGCGTGCCGCCTATCACCGTTTCGCTGGCCCTCGTGATCTTCGCCGCCGGCGTCGTCGCTGGCGGTCTGGGCGTCGCGCTCGGGCTCGGCGGCGGCATTTTTCTCGTTCCCTTCCTGACGCTTGGGCTCGGGTTTTCCTTCAAGTCCGCGGCGGCCATCAGTCTGACGACGGTGATTGCGACGTCGAGCGCGGTGGCGTCCGCCCGGGCGGGGAAGCATCTGATGAACCTGCGGCTGGGGATGCTCCTCGAGGTCGCGACCGCCGCGGGCAGTCTGCTCGGTGGCATCACCGCGCAGATCGTCGCGGAAAGCGTGCTGCAGCGATCCTTTGGCGTCGTCGCGATCACCGTCGCCGCGGTGATGTTCGCTCGCCTCAACCGGCGGAACGTGATCATCTGTTCGATCGACAATCCGTCGCCCGAGGTGGGGCGGCTCGGCGGACGGTTCTTCGAAGCCGAGAGCGATTGTTACGTGGCCTATCGTGTCAAGCGTCTGCCGCTGGCGCTTGGCGCGTCATTCGTGGCCGGGAACCTGTCGTCGCTGCTCGGGATCGGCGGCGGCATTATCAAGGTGCCCGTGCTGAACGCGTGGTGCGGCGTTCCGATGCGCGCGGCCGCCGCCACCAGCGCGCTGATGATCGGGGTGACCGCCACCGGTGGGGCGATCATCTATTTCGGGCACGGTGACCTGCAGCCGGTCGCGGCCGCGCCGGCCGTCCTGGGTGTTCAGCTCGGCTCGTGGGTAGGAATGTCCGTGGCGCAGCGCGCCCCGGTGAAGTGGTTGAAGGTGCTCATGGCGGTGTTGCTGATCGTCGTGGCCGGGCTGATGTTCGCGCGGAGTGGATCGTGACCGAGTCGACCGAGCGGGATCTGGGCCGCCTGGAAGTCGTGATCGGACGCCTGCTGCGCGCGGGCGTCCTGGCGAGCTCGCTGTGCCTGGCGTGCGGGCTCATCCTGACCGTCGCCGGGATCTCCCGCACGATGGCACAGATGGCGCTTTCCGCAGGGTTGCTGGTGCTACTCGCCACGCCGGTTGCGCGCGTGATCGTGTCGGTGGCAGAGTACCTGCGCGAGCGCGACTGGATGTTCGTCTCGCTCACGCTCGGCGTGCTGCTGGCGCTGGCCGGCAGCGCCGTCGCCGCGTTTTGGTGATGACCTACCGTTTGCTGGGACTGAGGGCGAGCGGTGGCAGGCCGAACCAGCTCTGCAGCCGCGCGTAGATTGCGCCGAACGCGCCTGCGCCGACCAACGCTCCGGCGAGGGCCGCCAGCGCGTAGACCTTGCCCTCGCCGATGTTGACGAAGATCGGTCCTGGGCACATCCCCGCAATCGACCATCCCACACCGAACAGCGCGCCACCCACCATCGTGCCGCGGTTCAGGCTCTTCAGCTCGATTTCGATTCGCCGCCCGCCCGCCGTTCGCCCGCGGCGTTTTATGAGCCAGAGGCCCGGTGCGGTCAGTGCCACCGCGGTGCCGATGATTCCGTACAGCTGAAAGTCCTGGAACAGGAACATGGCCTGGATGTAGCCATAGTCGGCCGCGCCGGAGCGGCTCAGGACGAAGCCGAAGGCGGTGCCCAGCGCGAGATAGAGGAGCGTCATCAACTTTGCCAGTGCAGGACGACGCGATAGAGGAACTGCGTCGTGACGATGCCGCTGGCCATGAAGGAGATCGTGGCGACGAGGCTGGCCAGCTCGAAGTTCGAGAGCCCGAAGATGCCGTGCCCGCTCGTGCACCCGCCCGCGAGGCGCGTGCCGAAGCCGATGAAGAGCCCGCCGACGAACATCCAGGCGAGCTTGCCGGACGGACTGAGGCCGAGCAGGGTGTCGAGCATCCCGAGTTCCCACGTCGGCGTCCATCCGCCGCTCAGCGCCGCCGACAGGAAGCCCCCCATGAGAAGGCCAATCACAAACGGAAGCCGCCACGTTCGCCCCGACCGCACGCTGCTCCGCTGGAAATACAGGACCGGGAAGATGAAGCTGCACACGTCTTCGAAGCCCGACGAGATGCCGAGCCGGCGATTGGCGAGCCACTGCAGGCAGAGCGTGATCGCCGCGATGCCGGCACCGGCGACGGCCCAGTGGAGCGGCGGCATGTGGGTGAGGATGAGTCCCATCGGTTATTCGAGTCGCCACGGAGACTGCTCTGGCCACTGGCGCATGGCCTCGAGCGCCCACGACGTCGATTTATCAGTGTGGCACGTCGTGCACGGATTGGGAATCTGGAAGCGATCGGTCAGCGCCGGCGAAATGAATTTGAACGTGTGAGCGCTGACTTTGACGTCGGCGATCGTGGTTTCGATCTTCGGCATGTGGCACGCCACGCAGGCGCTCCCCGCGCTCCCCGCCTTGTGGTGGGTGTGCGCCTCGATCGTTGGCGTACGCGGGCCGTAGGGCGAGAGCGGCGCATGGCAATCCAGGCAGATCTGGTTCGCGGGCTTCCGCAGCTGGGCATCGTTCGACGTGCCGTGGACGTCGTGGCAGGTCGCGCAGGTCACGCCGCGGCGGTACATCAGGCTCTGCACGTAGTCGTTGCCCTGCATGCGGTTCTTGTGGGCCGTGCCGTCGGCGAAATGCGTGAACGTGGTCGTGCCGAGCGTGTGCTCTTCCAGCGTCCAGAAGTCGCGAAGGCTCAGCCCAACCTGGTACCCGACAGGCCAGTCGTAGTAGCGGCCTTCGATGGGATTGCTCGTCGGCTTGCCTTGCGAGTGGCACTGTACGCACGAGTCGGTGGACGCCACGTCGCTCAGGTGCGCCGGATTGATCACGTTTGCGCGCGTCGCGCGCGCGACGTGCTCGCTGCCGGGCCCGTGGCAGCGCTCGCAGCCCACGTTCCACTCCACCACCTGCTTGGTGCGCACGTCGTAGCCCACAGAATGGCAGCCGTCGCAGGTGGGCCCGGTGGGTCGCTGCATGTTGTCCGCGGGATAGAACGGCTCCCACCAGTCGGTGCCCTTCGCCACGAAGTACGGCCGCCATTGCTTGTGCGTGACGTCCCACTGGGATGGCTGGGGGAAGTAGTCGTCGCCGATTTTGGTGAAGTACCGCTGCTTCCAGATGCTGCCGTAGACGAGCGCGACCTCGTCCCTGGTGAACTTCTTCACCGTATTGGTGGCGAGGTCTGGAATGATCGCCTCTGGATGCTCTTTGGGGTCGAGCACGACGTTGGCCATCGGCGTCTTCTTCCAGCGCGCGTAGATGTCGGCGTGGCACGACTCGCACGCCGCCGACCCCACGTAGCGTGCGTCCTTGATCGTCTGCGCCGCCACGACGCGCTCGTCGCCGGTCAACGGCCGCAGCGAGCGGATGAACGCGACGAGCGTCCAGCTGTCGTCGTTCGGTCGGGCCCCGGGATGGCTCCACGCGGGCATGCCGGAGAGCCGCACGCCGTTTTCGATGATGTAGTGGATCTCGCCGTCAGTGAGCTCCTGTGTCGCCGCGGCTCGAAGGTCCGGCGGCTTCGGATAGAGGCCGCGGCCCATCTCCGTGTTCCCGCCTCCGTCGAGCCCATGGCAACCGGCGCACTGTGTAGTGAAGCGGCTGCGCCCCGCCTCGAGCGCCGCAGGCGTGGCTGGCACCGGGTTCTGCTCGTCGCGTGCCCGAGCAGGGATGCCCAGGTTGCGCACCGCTCGCGCCACCACCTTCTCGACGGCCGATGGTTCGGCGGTGGCGCTGAAGCCCCGCCGGATCACGACCGTCGCATAGGCAACGACGAGCACACACACCGCCGCCGCTATCGCCAGCCTTATGGTCGCTCTCGTCGTTGCCACACCCCGCTCAAATCCAATCTACTTCATCAGGCCGAACACCAGCACCTTCATCGTGTTCGGCGTGATCTGCGCGCGGCCGTTCGGGCCGGCGGTCGTCGCCGCCACAGGAACGTAGACGTCGTGGCTGACCGGATCGAGCGTCATCGTCCGGCCGGACGACTGGGTCTTCAGCGTTTGGACGACGGTGAACCTGTTGGGCGCGTCCTCGTGGGCGATCGTCAGCACGCCCGTGCGACTCGAGGCAAACGCGTACCCCGTCGCGGGATCGAATCCGTTGCCGTCCACTTCGTCCGCGATCGGAAAGCTGGTGACGGTCTTTCCGGACGCGCTGTCGGTCACCGCCATCTTCCCGTCGCAGGCGCTGAGGATCAGATGATTCTTCGGATCGAAGGCCATGCCGGTCGGTCCCTCGCATCCCGCCATCGGCCAGGTGGCCACCAGCGCGTGTGTCTTCATGTCGATCACGGCAATCGCGCCTTTGTCCTCGACGTTGACGAACATCCGGCCGGCGACGGGGTCTTCGACGGCCTCTTCCAGTTCGCCGCCGACATTGATCGTGGCGATCACCTTCGTCGTCTGCGCGTCGAATACGGTGACGGACTTGCCGGTGTGATTGAACGCCCAGACTTCCTTGCGCGACGGCGAATAGCGGATGCTGTCGGGGTTGGCGCCGGTCGCGACGGTCCCGATCGGCTTCAGGGTCTTGAGATCGACGATCGTTGACGTGTTGGCGCGGCCGTTACTGGTGAACCCCCGGCCGAGGTCCGGCGCGATCGCGATTCCGTGGACGCCAGCCAGGTCGGGGATCTCTCCGACCACCTTCCCGGTCACGGTGTCGGCCACAACGATCTTCGTCGCGTGCGACACGTACAGCCGATGCGCCGCGGAGTCGACGATGAGGTAGTCCCAGCCGCCGTCACCGCCAATCGCGATCTCCTTCACAGGGCGGTACGCGTCGGCCGCCAGCACGACGACGCCCGACAGCGCGCACGCGAGAACGCTGATACTTGTTCGCATGACGACTCCTTCGAGGAATTGATGATTGAAGATTGCGCGATTGATGACTGTTGATGATTGTCGAATGTTGATTGATGAACGAATTGTCGAATCGAATGATTCGCGAATCCTAAAATGAATTCCAGGAATCAGCCATTCTGCAATCGACAACAGTCGCCAATCACTGATCATCAATTGTCAATTCTGATTGTCGATTGCCGACTTTCCGAATGGCTGCGTAGAGGCCGGGCACCGCGAGCAGGGTGACCGGCGTCGATAGCGCGAGGCCGCCGATCACGACGAGCGCGAGCGGTTTCTGCAGCTCGGCGCCGGCGCCGAGACCGAGCGCCAGCGGCAGCAGCCCGAAAAGCGTGCAGAACGTCGTCATCAGAATCGGCCGCAGGCGGATGCGTCCGGCGTGGGCAATCGCCGACTCGAACGACTCGCCCTCCTGATGGAGCTTCTCGGAGAAGTCGAGCAGCATGATGCCGTTCTTGACGACGAGGCCGACGAGGAGAATGAGGCCCATCGCCGACGAGATGTTCAGGTCGGTCCCGGTGAGGCGGAGCAGCAGCAGCGCGCCGCCGAGCGAGAGCGGCGCGGCGAGCAGGATGAGGATCGCCGGTGTCCAGGCCCTGAACTGAATCACCAGGATCGTGAACACGAGCACGACGGCGAGCGCGAACACCATCAGTAGTTCCTGGAACGCCTGTGCTTGCGCCTGATACTGCCCGCCGATCTCGTAGGTGTAGCCGATGGGGAGCGTGAGCGTGTCGAGGTTCGTGCGGATGTCCGCAACCGTGGTGCCGAGGTCTCTCCCCTCGAGGCGGCCGCTGACGACCGCCATCGGGCGCAGGTTCTCGCGGCGCAGCTCGCCCTGGCCGTTGGCTCGCTGCATGGTGGCCACGGCCGCCACTGGAATCGGCTTGCCACCCGGCGTGCGAATCAGCGTCTGCGCGAGGTTGTTGGGGTCGAACCGGAACGCGTCAGGGAGTCGCACGCGTACGGGCACCGTGCGATCGGCGAGTCGAAGATCGGTGGCCACCTCGCCAAGCCAATTGCCGGCGAGCTGGTCGGACACGTCGGCCGCCGACAGCCCGTAGCGGCCCGCGGCGATGGGATCGATGTTCCAGGTCACCTCCGGGTTGCCGCTCTGTACGCCGACGACGTCCACGACCCCATCGACTTTGCTCAGCATCTCTTCGACCGGATCCGCCAATTCCGCAAGCCGGTCGGGATCGTCGCCGAAGATCTTGACCTCGATCGGCTCCGCGTTGCCTTCGAGGTCGCCGAGCATGTCCTGCAGCAGTTGGACGAACTCGACTTCGACGAGCGGGGTGGCTTCGGCAACCTTGTCGCGCACCTCGCTGATAACCTCGTCCGCGGAACGGTTCCGCTGGTTCCGTGGCTTGAGCCGCACGAGGATGTCGCCGGTGTTCTGCGCGGTGGCGAACAGGCCGAGCTCCGACCCGGTTCGTCGCGAATAGGAGGCCACCTCCGGCGTGGCCGCGACGATGGCCTCGATCTTCTTCACCTGCCGATCAGTCTCGTCGAGCGCGCTGCCGGCCGGCGTCAGGTAATCGAGGACAAATCCTCCCTCGTCGGCGGCTGGGAAGAACCCGGTGCCGACTTGATAGAAGAGCGCGCCGGTCAGCGTTGCGAGCAGCAGCGCGACGACGACCGCCGCAAACGGGCGTCCGACCATCACATGGAGCAACCGCCCGTAGAGCCGGTCGATCCAACCGTGCATCTCGCCCGTCGGGCGGTGATGCGAGGTCGCCCATCGCGCCATCAGCGGCACGACGCTGATCGACAGGGCCAGCGACATGAGCACGGCCACAGACAGACTGAGCGACAGCGCGCGGAAGAACTGGCCGGGCACGCCCGAGAGCAGGCCGAGCGGCGCAAACACGACGACGGTCGTCAGCGTCGAGCTCACGAGCGGCGCCATCAACTGCTGCACCGCGTCGACGACGCTGCTGCCGCCCTCGCCGGCGCGTCGATGAATGTTCTCGACGACCACGACGGCGTCGTCGATGACGAGGCCGATCGCGACGGCGAGTCCGCCCATCGACATCAAGTTGATCGTTCCGCCGAAGAGCCACATGAAGACGAACGTCGGAATCACGGCCATCGGCAGCGTGATCGCGGCGATTGCCGTCAGCCGCCAGTCACGGAGGAAGACGAGCAGCACGACGATGGCGAGGAAGCCGCCGATCAGGATGGCGTCGCGCACGCTCACGATCGACTCTTCGACGAACTGCGCCAGGTCGTACACGCGGCTGGTCCGGATACCTGCGGGGAGCGTCTTCGCGAGACTGCTCAGCACGCCGTCCACGCCGGCCTTGAGCTCGAGGATGTTGGCGCCAATCTGCTGCGAGATGCTCATCACCACCGCGTCGCGGCCGTTGCCTGTGACGAGCAGCGTACGGTCGGGGGCGCCGCGCGTGACGATGCCGAGGTCCGACACGCGGATGGTGGCGCCGTTGGTCGATTTCACCGGCGCGTTGGCGATGTCGTCGGCGCTCTTCCAGAGGCCCGACGCCAAGGTGAGGTGCTGCAGCCCCGACTCAGAGAAGCGGCCAACGGGCAGGATGGTGTTCTCCTTGTTCAGCGCGTCCGAGACGTCAACGACGGTGAGACCGGCAGCGGTTAGCCTGGCGGGATCGAGGATGACCTCGATCTCGCGCGTGTCGCTGGCCTGCACCTCGATCGTGCCGGCGCCGGGCACGCGGGCGATCTCGGGCTTCACGACGAAGTTGGCGTAGTCGTACAGGTCGGGGGTGGGCAGTGGGCCGGTGAGGCTCAGGATAAAAACCGGAAAGATCGCCGGCGTCATCCGCTCGATCTGCAGCTCGGTGCCCGCCGGGAGGTCGCCATTGATCTCGGCGATCCGGTTCTGCACCATTTGCAGGGCCGTCACCATGTCGGTCGCCGGGTCGAACTGCGCCGAAATTTCCGCGGCGCCGCGAATGCTGCGCGAACGCACGCGGCGAACGCCCGGCACCGCCATGACGACCTGTTCGATCGGCCGCGTCACGATGAGCGACATCGACTGTGGGGGCAGCGTCCCCGAATGCGCGACGATGGCGATGCGCGGAAACTGCAGCGGGGGATAGATCCCGCTTGGCAGTGCCAGGGCGGCCATGACGCCGCCCACCACGAGCGCCGCCGCGATCAGTGCCGCCGCGCGGGAATGTCGCATGGCGACGGCCGCGACGTTCATTTCTGTTCGTCCTTGTCGGCCGCGGCGCCCGCCGGAGTCTTGTCGTCAGCGCTCTCTCCGCTCTCGAGCGTAATAGTCGTGCCGTCCGGCAACCCGGCCTGGCCGTCGACGATGACCATCTCGCCGGCCTTGACGCCTGAGACGATCTCGACATGCATGCCATCGGCGAGGCCAATCTCGACCGCACGTCGCTCGGCTTTGCCGCCCGCGGCGACGAACACGGCGGTCTCCTCACCCTCGCGGACGAGCGCGACTGCGGGAATCAGCACCACGCCGGTATGCCGCTCTGCGTCGATGTCGAGCTGCACGGGTGTGCCAACCGGGAAGGTGGTCGGCGTGGCGAATGCGAGACGGACGGGAACGGTCGCGGTGCCGGCCTCGACCTGCGCCGGTCGCGTAATCACCCGCAGCGTCACCGCGCCCCCACCGGGGGTGGGAACGATCCGTCCGGCGGCGCCGAGGACCAGACGTGGTGCGTCGCCGATCGGTACCGACGCGACGACTTCGAGTCGTCGCGGGTCGACGATTCGCAGGACCGGATCGGCCGCCGACGCTTCGACGAGGTCGCCGGGGTTGTGAAAGCGCTTCGCGACGACGCCGTCGAAAGCGGCGCGGACGACCTGACGCGACGCTGCCGCCGCTGCCGCCGCGCGTGACGCTTCGGCCTGGGCCACCGCGGCCTCGGCGTCCGCGATCGCCCGGTCAGCCTCTTCGGCGTCCTTGCGTGCCGCGACGCCGCGGTCGAACAGCTCGTGCGCGCGCGTCTGGCTGGCCTTGGCGTTGGCCAGCTGCGCCTGGGCGCGCTGCACTTCCGCGGTCTGCCGCTGAACGTCGGCGACCAGCGTCGGAATCTCGAACTGGACGAGCACGTCGCCGCGAGCCACACGCTCGCCCTCGGCGTGTGGAATCTCCTGGATCCTCGCGGCCCCCGGCGCGGTGACGATCAGCTCAGCGTCTGGCGCCGGGCTGACGATACCGGTCGCCCGCACGAGGCCGCGAATCGACCCCGTCGTGACGGCCGCGGTCGTCACGGGTACGACGGTCTCGCTCTCCACTTCTTCAGCCGTCTGCTGGCTGCAACTGCTCATCAGGACGGCCAGCACGGTGAGGGCAACTCGTCCCAACCTGAGCCCTTGGTTCTTTGCTGGTGCGACGGTGCGACGGTCCGGTCGGATCGTGAGCGTCATGGCAGAGGAGCCCCGATGGCGCGCTCGAGATCGGCGAGCGCGATCTGAAGTTGCGATACGGCGTCGAGCGATCGCAGGCGGACGTCGCGCGTCGCCTGCAGCGCCTGGAGCAGGGCGGCGACGCCGGTCTGGCCGAGCTGATACGCGTCCTGCGCCAGCTGCTCGACCTGCAGGGCCTGCGGCAGGATCTGGTCGCGATACCGCGTGTAGAGCTGGCGCTGGGTATCGGCGGTCACAGCCGCCGCAGTGACCTCACCGGTGATGCGCAGAAGCGCGGCCTGCCGCTCGGCGTTGAGCTGGTCGAGCGTCGTCTCCTCGACGACGACGGATGCCGAATGGGTCGTGAAGATCGGGAGCGTCACTGAAACGCCCGCGCGCCAACCGTAGTCGAACTCCGGTTGGTTGTCGCGCACCAGCGTGCCAGTTGGGATGAGGACGGGCCCTCGCAGTGCATGGGCCAGCGCGATCCGGGCGCGCTGCTCGTCGATCCGACGATCGAACACCGCCAGTTCGGCGCTGGCCGTGCGCGCCAACGACGCGGCGCTTTCGGCGGTCGGCGGCATGCCTTCGTCGATGGCCGTCGTGAGCACCGGCGTAGCGTCGAGCGGCATCCCGAGCACGGCGTTGAGCTGCGTGCGCGCTGCACGCGCGACGCCTTCGGCGGCCGTGGCCTCGTTTTCGGCCGACGCAAGCCCGAGCGCGGCCTGCATGACCTCGAGACGAGGCGCGTCGCCGGCGTCGAATCGCGTCTGGGCAGTGTCGCGGGCGCGCGTAGAGAGGTCCCGGATTTCGCGCATGAGCGCGAGCCGCGCATCGGCAACCAGTACGCCGTAGTAGGCGCGGCGTACATCGTTGCGCACCTGGGCCAGCGTCGCAGCGACCTCGGCCTCGCCCGCGCGGATTGTGGCTTCGCCGACCTCGATTCGCCGATCGCGCTGACCGCCAAGCTCGATCGGCACCGCAAACGCGAATGCCTGCTTCGGCCTCTCCCTTTCGATCTCGATCGACGCCTCCGGGTTGAGCCGTTCACGTGCGACGGAGAGAGCTGCGACATTGACGGCGCCACGCAGGCGAGCGGCGGAAATAGTGGGGTTGGCGGCAAATGCCCGGTCCATTGCGGCCTGAAGCGTGAGCGGCGCGGGTGTGGTTTGCGCCGTCGCCGGGACCGCGGCCAGCGTCAAGACGATCCATGCCCCGAGCGCGCGCCATGGAGGTACACCCCGATGCACGCGGTTAGCATATCGACGTTCCATGAACAGAGGATGACATCAGACGCGCAATATCGCACGCCAGGTGAGGCTTTTTAAGAGGGAGGCGGACCGCGGCCGTGCTATCGGCTGTCCGCCACGGCTGACTCTCGGATCGACCGGCGGCCGACGAGGCGGTGGAGCAGGACCCGCCATTCGATTTCGCGCAGGTCGTCGAAGTACGAGTAGACGACAGGGGTGACGAGCAGCGTGAGCAGGAGGCACAGCACCTGGCCGCCGAGGATGGTGACGGCCATGGAGGCACGCGATCCGGCGCCGGCGCCTCGACCAAACGCGATCGGCAGCATCCCGGCCACGATCGACATCGTCGTCATCAGGATCGGACGGAGCCGGACGTGATTGGCGGCGACGATGGCCGCGTGGCGCTCGATACCCCGCGCGCGCAGCGTGTTCGTGTAGTCCACCTGCAGGATGGAGTTCTTCTTGACGATGCCGAAGAGCATCAGCATGCCGATGGCACTGTAGACGTTGAGCGTCATGCCGAAGGCCATGAGGGCCAGCAGCCCGGCCGGAAGGCTCAGCGGAAGCGATGACATGATCGAGAGCGGATACACGAAGCTGTTGAACTGCGAGGCCAGGACCATGTAGATGAACGTCACCGCCAGGATGATCGCGATGACGAAGTCGTTCGAGGCTTCGTTCAGCGTTCGAGCGTTGCCGCCAAAGACCACTTGGTACCCGGGCTTGAGGTGCATGTCGTCCACCTTGGCCCGGGTGGCGTCGAGGACGGCCCCGAGGGGCACGCCGTCGAGGCTGGCGTTGACGGTGATCTGTCGCTGACGGTTATAGCGATCGATCGACGCGGGTGCGGACCCCATGGTCAACTCGGCGACATCGCTGACCTTGAGGGGCCGCTGTGTAGTGGACGGGACGAGCAGCGAGCCCATCAGTGTCGGGTTGTTCCGGAACTGCTCGTCGAGCCGCAGCACCACGCTGTACTGATTGTCGCCGTCCTTGAACTTGGAGACTTCCTCGCCACCGACGAGCGTCCGCAGGTTCGTGGCCAGCGAGTCGATCGGAACGCCCAAGTCGGCCGAGCGCGCGCGATCCACCGTGACGCGCAATTCCGGCTTGGTGAAGTCGAAGTTCGAGTCCACGTCTGCAACGCCAGGAATCTCGCGGACCTTGTTCATCAGTTCGTTGGTGTAGAGCTGCAGCTGATCCAGGTCGGGTCCCTGAATGAGCGCCTGCAGACGATTGCCTCCGCCTCCACCCCCACCGCCCGGCCCCCCGCCGCCCGTGGCCGCGCCCGAGATGTCGGTGCCGCCCGTGATGCGGGTGCGCGCCGCCTTGTACTTCGCGAGCGTCACGCGCGCCCGGCGCATGACGTCCTGCTGCGAGATCGTCCTCGACTCGAGCGGTTTCAGCGCCACGTAGAAGTTCGCCGTCCCGGCGTTCACGTTCGTAAAAATCAGGTCGACGTCTGGAAGCCGGTGCAGGTCGCGCTCCATGTCGACCATGTACTCTTCGGTGCGCTGGTAGCTGGTGCCCGACGGCAGCTTGACGTTGACGCTGAACTCGCTCTGGTCGTCGTCTGGGACGAGTTCCTTGCCGATGTGCGGGTACAGCAGCACGGCGGATGTCGCGACCGCTCCGGCGATGCCGGCCATGGCCAGTCGGTGCGCCAGCGCCCACGCGAGCAGACGCCCGTAGCGCGCGTCGATCCACGCATAGACGCCGCGCGATTTCGACGTCGCTCCGTGCGTTGAGGCGTCCGACGTCTGCAGCCACATCGAGCAGAGGGTGGGTGTCAGGGTGAACGACACCAGCATCGAGATGAGAATGGCGGCGGCCGACGTGATCCCGAAACTGTAGAAGTACCGTCCCACCTGGCCCGTCATGAACGCGACCGGCAGGAAGATCACGCACAACGAGAGCGTCGTTGCCACGACCGCGAGGCCGATTTCCTCGGTGGCCTTGATGGCGGCATCTCGCGGGGTGACGCCCTGCTCTTCGACGTAGCGGAAGATGTTCTCCAGCACCACGATCGCGTCGTCGATGACGATGCCGGTGGCCAGCGAGAGCGCGAGCATCGTCATGTTGTTCAGCGTGAAGCCGAACGCCTTCATGACCGCGAACGTGCCGATGATCGACGCCGGAATCGCGAGCGCGGCGATGAAGGTGACCTTCGGATTCCGCATGAACAGGAAGACGACCAGGCTGGCGAGCAGGGCACCGAGGATCAGGTGCAGCTTGATGTCTTCGAAAGAGCGGCGGATGAAGCGGGACTGATCGCGAATTGGGCGGATGTGAATGTCGGCCGGTAGTGTGCGAGAGATGTCCTGCACCCGCGCCAGCACGCGATCGACGACGTCGACGGTGTTCGTCCCCGACTGCTTCTGAATCAGGAGCGAGACGGCGGGAGTGCCATCGAGCCGGCCGGCGCTACGAATCTCCTGGACGCCGTCTACGACCCGGCCCACGTCGCCGAACGTGACGACCGATCCGTTCTTGGACGTCAGAATGACGCGGTTGAAGTCGTCGACCGTCTGGATGCGGCCCATCGTGCGGAGGTCCACCTCCGCCGGTCCCGCGATGAAGGTGCCACCGGGCACGTCCACGTCCTGGCGCTGTACCGCCGAGCGGACCTCGTCCACGGTCAGTCCGTAGGCATTCAGCTTGTCGGCGTTCAGCAGCAGGTCGATCTCGCGGTGGCGGTCACCGATGAACGTGATCGCGCCGACGTCTTCCACTGTCTCCAGAATCTGTTTGACCTGCCGGTCGACGATATCCGTGAGCTCCTTCTGGCTTCGCTGGCCCGACACGACGAGCGTCAGCACCGGCGCGGCGTCCGGATCGGCCTTGACGACGACGGGCGGCAGCGTGTCTTTCGGGAAATTGCGGACCGCGGCGGCGACCTTGTCACGTACGTCCTGCGTCGCCGCCTCGATGTCGCGTTCGAGGACGAACGAGATCGTCAGATTGGCCCGGCCCGGGTCGGAGGAGGCCCGCAACTCGTCGATGCCGTTGATGGTATTGACGGCTTCTTCGAGCGGCTTGGTGAGCTGTGTCTCGACCTCCTCGGCGCTGGCGCCGGGCAACTGCACCGAGACGTTGACAATCGGGACGTCGGTCTTCGGCATCAGATCGAGGCCGAGTTGCCGGTACGAGAACCAGCCCACCACGATGATCGCCGCCGTGAGCATGATGGCGAACACCGGGCGTTGCACGCTGACGCGGGAAATGATCATCGCGTGCTCAGCCCCCGTTCGGCGCGGCCGTGGGCCTGGGCCGTCTGACTCGCGTCGTGGACCGTCACGGTCACGCCCGCCGCGAGCTGGCTCAGATTGGATGAGGCGAGTGCCTCGTCGCCCTTGAGCCCCTCCCGGATTTCGATCAGCGTCCCCTCGTGGGCGCCGAGCGTGACGGCCTGCGGCCTGACCTTACCCTCTTCAATCACGAACACCGTGGACACGCCCGCCAGCGTCGACACCGCGTCTTCGGGCGCGGCGATGACGTTGTCGTCGGTATGAGTGATGATGGCGCCCTTGGCAAAGAACCCCGGCTTCAGCCGGCGGTCGGCGTTCGGTAGCTGCGCCTCGACGACGAATGTTCGCGTGGCCTGGTCCACGACGGGGCTCACGAACGCAATCCGGCCTCGAAAGATCTCGTTGGGGTACGACTCCACACTGAATTGCACGGGCATCCCGGGCTTGAGCGCTCCGGCGTATTTCTCTTGCGCGGCGGTGCTCAGCTTCAAGGGATCGACCTGCACCAGCGTGATGACGGGCGTATCTTCCTTGATGAACTCGCCGGGCTGCACGAGGCGTTCGGATACCGCGCCAGCCACGGGCGCCCTGATGACCGCGTCGCTCAGCTTCTTCTGCGCCAGCTCGTAGGCCGCCCGCCGATCTTCGAGGCTCGCTCGGAGGCTTCGGACCGTTTCGACGGCGGCCTGATACTCGGCCTCGGCCACCTTCAGCTTCGTACGCGTCGTCTCCAGATCCGCGCTGGCGAGCAGGCCTCGGGTCGCGAGCTGCTCGTCGGGTCCAAGTCAATCGGGTCGGGCACCTGGGGGTCGAGCGCCTGCGGTCGCCGTGACGACGGTCGCGGTGCAGCGGATGGCCGTGCAGCGAACGGTCGAGCTCGACG
>Ga0184628_10000798_pt1 | contig 16204 bp, 36 predicted proteins | sample PLM4_5_b1_FD_133149 | JGI IMG/M metagenome (GOLD analysis project Ga0184628, IMG submission 133149) | Groundwater sediment microbial communities from an aquifer in East River, Colorado, USA - PLM4_5_b1 | ecosystem: Environmental > Terrestrial > Soil > Riparian zone | place: USA: East River... | reverse complement strand
TCCAAGGGTTTGGATTCCCTAAAGCTGACGAGCCTTTCACTGGAGAGGTAAGTCAATGACCGAGATACTGAATACCGTCATCTCATTCACGCTAAACCTTTGCCGTATTTCACGGCGAGGTAAGGCAGCCAAGGGGCACGTTACGGTCCATACGTTTGGCATTCCCGTTCTTAACCCGGACGGTATTGCTAAGGACTGGGATTACACGCCATTCGCAAACGGCAATATGTCGGATGCGATTGATGCGGTCCGTAGTCTTGGAATCAATCCTGTAATCGCTTTATTGCAGGGTGCCGACTTGGTAAACAAGTCTGATTCCATGCGTAAGCAAAACCAGCTCGGATTGCTTACGGCCAGAGTCCTTGAGATGGGATTGGCTCCAGATACTTCAGCGGCAGCTAAGATTGCCGATGCAATTCTGGAAACAATCAGACTCCAGCTTAAGGCTGGAATGGACCCGGACGATATTCCAACTGTCGAGTTTATGTTGGAATCCAAGCGTAAGAGACTGGCAAAGACAAATGCCAATCTCCCGCGACTCGTGGACAACCGCAATATCATTCCAGTCGATGAGATTGGTGATATTGAATCTGACGATGATTCAGACGATGAGTTATCCGATGATGAAGACAACGACGAATCCGATTCAGACGATTCTGATTCGGACGAGGACAACCGCCTGTAAGTTAACCCGGTTCGTCAGCTTCATGGAGTCCAAACCTTAGGATAGATTAGTGGGCTAGAATAGGAGCACACTATGACAGAGAACGATAGAGTAGCCAGATTGATTCTCCAGTTCTGTTTGGTGACTGTAATGAGACAGAAAAGTCATTACAGAATGTCATCTGAGGAAATGGTTAGGGCATTCCTTACGTTCGTTAGGACTCACAACCTACAATAACCTGTAATTCAGCCCACTATTCAATCCTAATCTTTGGGTTAGCCAATATTCAGTAAGTTAACTCTATGGGAGTAGCAATTTTATATTGCTGGCTTTGTAATCCGAACTCCAGCTCGTGTATAAATTAAGGTTTATAGAATATGAAATGATAATATTAGTGTCTAAACAACTAAAGCGAATGACTTTTCCAGATACCTTGGGGAGCCTCTGCTATTTGACCGTATATCGACCGTGTATCGACTGATAATCGACCGATATTCGACCGGCATAACCTTGGGTAACGAAAAGTGAGAATACCCCAATGTTTACGGGCCTTTTCGCTTACCCCTATAGGGCTATCCCCTTATTTCTTGCCTGATACCCTCTGGGGTGGTCTTAGGGGGGTGTGTGTTCTTGTCTATTTATATATATAAAAAAATATATACATAAAGAACAACACAAAAAGGTGTCACCCATAGAGGACAGGTAGACTCATATCGAAAAGTATGGTATACTCTACCAGGGGTAAGCTTAAACCCGCATAAACAAAGGGCCGGGAGCACTTTCCACTACCCAACCTTATACCAGAGGATAGCCGGTCGATAGCCGGTCGATGTTCGGTCAATAGCCGGTCAATATACAGTCGCTTCATTAGCCTTGGAAGAAAACGCACTAAAGTATAACATTGAAAATGTATATACATGATTAGATTATCGAATGTTAGTGTATATACATATAATCTATAGCTGTTAATTTAACGCTTTATATGTTTAGAATGAAAGATAACAACTAAAGAGGCTTCCAAAGATTAAACAAAATACAATATAACACTATAAAGAAGAAATGTCCTCAAGTTGAGACATTACGTCATAATATTAAACGGTGATATAATGGAGCGGGGCGAGCGAGGTCTATCTCTTTGGAATTAACCTTAGATTATAGACTTTATCTTAAGGAGGTAAATGAATCCAACCTTGTATATCGTCACAGTAATGGGTTGTGAAATCTATTACTACGGTTCTTTGGTGGTTGCAGTATGTGGTTCAGTAATTAAGGTTGGCAGAACCATTGAAACTGATATTAACTTCGAATTAGTTAACCGCTTAACCTGGGAGAATTGGAATTATGACGCTTAGAACAAAGTCTGAACTTCGTGCTGCTAGAATTGCAGCGAAAGCCAATGGGGAAAAGCTTATTGGAGAGCTTGCACTTCCCCACAATTCAACAGCCTCCAAAAGAACACTGAATCGTAAGGCTGGTAGGCTTAGGGCAAAGTTGAGAGCGGGTAATTGAAACAAGGGAAAGGGTAATTCCTTTCCTTAAGTCCTTGCACTATAAAGACATAAACAAGGATTTAAGGAAGGGATAAACCTTCAGAAAGGATATTATGACTGCTACTGTTATCGTGCTAGTGGTAAAGGCTGAAGTTTTGCAGGTTGCAATTCAAGAAGCCAAAGACAACGGCCAAAGGATTCTGGCTTTGTCACCCGCGAAGATTTACCGCACCAAAGTTACCGAATACACTTTGGTTGTTCAATAGTTAACAGACTAAAGAAAGGAGGTTGGACTATATGACTTGCAATACAGGGAAATACAATTTCAAGCCGCGTAATCCATACCTTCTTTCTTTAGAGGGGAATCATGGTAGGTTCATTATCTCTTGTCGTCATAGAGATATACTCCGTGCTTCTACATCTAAGCATTTCCGCTCTTGCTATTCCAAAGATGGAATTAACAGACATATTCCTGCTAGGCTTTGCACTAATCCTGACATAGCAATAGTTGGGGAAAAAGATAAGGCAGGAGATTGGCTTTGGAGAGCATTTATTCGTTACTCTAGGGTATCAATAGATTATGTTGAGCCTAGATATGACGCATATGATGATTGGATACGTGGAACTTACAGCAAACATAATCCGCCTATGTCTAAAGAGACTAGAGGTAGGATTGAAATGTTTCGCATCTATGGTAATTGCAATCTTAATGTAGATGCGATTAAGATTTTCCTTCAAGATTATGGGATACCGTTCTTTAAGTATTCCATATATGACGATGCTGTTTAGGTGGATATGCTAATGATTAGAAAAATAGATTCTAGTTAAAAGAGTAAACACAAAGGCTGATAGCCTACCCTCTTATGGGTCTCGGAGTTAAAGGATGTTCCATGCTATTACTTGCGGGTAATAGGAATCTGATTAGCTAAGAGTTGGGTAGATATTAGTCACTGTGTTAAAAAATATTAAAGATAACCCATAAGCTAGGTTAGGTTACTGCCTGAGAAACAGTATGCAATCCTAACCTAGACAGTTTCTTTACAGTTGAATTAGGCTCTTAAGTCTAATTGAAAGGTAAAGGAGATAAGATGAGAAGCAAGTCAATCTATGCTGTCATTGAAGTAAACGGAGATGATATTATCAATCGTGATGTTTCCGGTTGGTATTTCGAGAACTACAATAAAGCATTAGAAGTAGCAGGTAAGATGAACGCGGCTAATGATAGAGTTGATGATAAGAGAGTATTTCTTGTCATTACTTTACTTAGAGGTGAATCATGGGTGCAATAACAGCTAGCCGGATAAAGCATATTGCCGATGCTTTTATCATCATAGCAAAGGCAGACCATTACATGGTTAAGTTTGCCTCTGTTGCTACATCCGAGGAATTAGAAAAGGCAAAAGGATACCTCATCGTTAAATCAAACGCCGTAGGGAATAGGGACGAACTAATCGAAAAGGCGCTTGATTTAATCGAGAATGAAATCAAAGGTGTTAAGTTTATTGAGGGGAGAAAATGACTGAACAAGAGATAAAGGAGAGAATCCTTAATCATCTACAGTCTATTGCCATTCAATCTGTAGAGGCTCAATCTAATCTAGATGATTTAGACAAGCTAATTGATTTACTAGATGATATTGAGCGAGATACAGAAACTTGCACTAAGTTAGTAACTCAAATAGCAACAGGAGTAAAGGAGTAGCCAATGGATATGACTCTTTCTGCATGTGCCAAGTATGATTTCGAGAACAAATTGAAATACAAACTTACCGGGTGGGGTAGGATTTGTAAAGATAGAGAGGCTCGTGGAATTAGCCGAAAGGCTATGAGACTCAAAAAGAAAGAAAATAAGTAATGACCAAAACTTTAGATATTTCTTGGCTTTCTGGTTTATTAGAAGGTGAGGGATGCTTTTATTATGGTGATTCTCCATCAATCAAAGTAATGATGACTGATAGAGATACCATAGAAAAAGTAGCTCACTTACTCAAGATGCCAGTAAGTGAACAAAAGAAATACTCTAACTACAAACAAGTATATATTGTAAGCATCCACGGTGATAGAGCAATAGGTTGGATGTTTACCTTATATTCTTTAATGGGAAAGAGAAGACAAGCTAAAATTAAAGAAGTCTTAGATAAATGGAAAGATAAAGTAAGAAAGCAAGGGAATATAGACTCATTTATCTGTGGACATCCTAAATCACAAGAGAATACCTATTGGTCTGGTAGATATAGAGTATGTAGACAGTGCTCTATAGAAAGGAAAAGAGTAAAAGTCCTATGATAAATGAATTGATTAAGAAGCTTAGGAAAGCGGCAGATGCTTTAGACTCTCTATTGGATGGAGAACCAAAGCATAACAAGGCAGTAGAGAAAGCCATCCGCAAATCTATTGCCAAAAGAGTAAAGCCTCATTGGACCCAACTGCCTAAGAATAAGGCAAAGATGAAGAAAGCCATTCGTAAGATGAGGGCAGCTAAGTCTGCAAAGGTGTAAAAGATGGCAAATCGAAAGCGTAAAAAGTGGAATGTTATCCGTAGACAAAAGCCGATTCAAGGTGGCCGGGAATCTTTACCAGCTTGTGTAATCAAAGAGATTCTCTATGCTGTTGAAAAGGAAGCCATGAAACATAAGGTTTCCAAATCTTTTGTCATTGCAGTAAGATTGGCCCATAGTTATGGGATTTCAGAACAAGAGGAGCTTTAACTATGAGTCTAGTAGAACAGGTAGTAAAGAAAATCGTTGAACTTCTAGAATCATTAGAACCTGATGATTCTCTAACCAACGGAGAGATAACAGAGCTAATTGAATACCTTACAGCTAAACAGCAAATGTGGGAGGAAGATATGTCTGGCTATAAGGTTATCGAAGCTCTAAAAGAACTGGTTAGACAATCAAAAGAAGATGATGGAGATGGGAGAAATAATCTCTAGATTTTGTAAGGTCTGTGGAACTAAACCAGCTTTTGAAGATGGTGATTTTTGTTCTTGGGTGTGTCAACAGGTTTATGTTTGGCACAAGATAAGGATTGAACCTATGGGTAAATACGACGTAGATTATGAGCTTTACATAGCCTGGCAAAAAGAAAAGCAGCCAGTTATTGAAGCCATGATGACTGAGGAAGAAATAGAAACAAGAATTATCGAGATTATCAACATCAAGTTTTATGCCGAAAGAGAATGGCAGATGTTGCATATGCGATTGGATAAACTTACCAACCGCAAAGGTATTCCCAAATGGATTAGAGAAGGTAGAGATGCTCTAATTACTGACCCTCATATTAAAGTCAATTATGAAGGTGAGCCGCGTAAGAAAGAACCTAAAGAGAAGAAACCAAAGTCTAATCTCTTGAAGGAATTGCTCGGTATTGATATGGCAGAGCTTACCAAAGACTTTAAGAAGTCTAAGGAAGCGGGTAATGGAACTCCTAGTAAGCCTATTGAAACAAAGGTTACTATGGATGATTTCATGGACCAAATGCTTAATCCCAAGCCTAAACCTGTAGTTCCAGTGATTAGCGATGAAGAAAAAGCAGCTAAAGTTAACGCAATGAAAGAAAAGATGCGATTAGCTAAGGAAGCTAAAGAAGGTAAAAAGGAGTAGTGATGGAACAAATCCTATGTCCTCAATGCCTACAACCTAAAGAGGTTAAGGCAAGAATCAAAAGGATGGCTCGTTTGTCTTGCGGCCATCTAGTAATGGGTAATGTTCCTTCTATTAAAGAAGAACAAAACATTATCCAAGAGATTCAAACATCTCTAGACAATAACATAGAGCAAGCTCCGGTTAATGTGGCTCTAGATGAAATACCTGTTGAAGTAACCCCACCTAAATCAGAGTTAATCATTGACTCTGAAACCTTCCACAACACTAAGACAAAGGATTTACCTTATCCTTTCCAAGAAAAAGGTATAAGATTCGCTATAGACTCTGGATTCAAATGCTTAATCGCTGATGAACAAGGACTAGGTAAAACAGTCCAAGCATTAGGAGTTCTATTCTATGCGATGAAGCATTGCCCGGACCAAGTCTTTCCTGTTCTAATCACCGCGAAGTCTAACGTAAAGATGCAATGGTTAGTCCAGATAATGAGATGGTGTGGAATTGATTACATTCCCCAAATCATTGAGACTAGTAAGAATGCTCCGGTCGAAGGATTCAATGTCTATATTGCATCCTACGACATATTCCGCAGGTTCTCCAAAGTTACTCCAGTTATTCTCAAATCCAAGTATGGTCATGAAATTGAAACGACTAGAAAAGAAAATCCTTTCTATGACTTTCCTTTTAAGACTATCATTATGGATGAAGTCCAGGCAATTAAAGGAGATAGCCAAAGGACTGGAGAGTTAAAGCGAATCTGTGAGGGTAAGAATGTTATAGCATTAAGCGGAACGCCGATTAAGAATAGCGCCGCGGAATACTATACAATCTTGCATATGTTAGCTCCAGATTTATTCCCAACTAAACAGGGATACCTTGACTACTGGGTTAAGAAAGAGTATGTCAATGGTTACGAGAAGTATACGGGAATCAAAAGACCACTACAGTTTGCCGAATACACTAAGAACATTATCATTCGGCGAACTAGAGAAGAAGTTAAAGAAGAGATTGGTCTTAGAGTTACAAAGGCTAACCGAATCTTCTACCACGTAGACTTTGACGATGAAAAGCTTAAAGCCGCTTATAAAGCAGCGGAAGCAGAGTTTATCCGGGCGATGGAAGAAAGCACTAAGAAGAAAGACCCGGTTGAACTTATTGGTAGACTTTCTGTAATGAGACATTTGGTTGGTCTTAATAAGATACAGCCAACTGTAGACTTAGCTACAGAGTTTCTACTAGAGAATCCTTCCGGTAAACTTGTAATCTTTGCACATCACCAGGATGTTATGGAAGCAATCTATAAACTGGCTGGTATTTGGTGCAACGATGGCGGTTACGATGTTCCTTTGATATATCATTCAGGTCTTAACCAAACGGAAAGATTTGAGATGATAGCTAAGTTCGCGGATAACAAGAACATCCCATTCATTATTGGTTCAACCTTAGCGATGGGAGAAGGGGTAGATAGATTACAGGAAGTATCAAACGACTGTATCTTAGCAGAGAGACAGTGGAATCCTGCTAATGAAGAACAGGCTGAATCAAGATTGGTAAGAATAGGACAGAAGAAAGGGTTTGTTAATGCAACCTATCCTATTGCTTCTGGAACTATTGACGAATACTTTACCGAGATTGTAGAAGCCAAGCGTAGAGCTATGAAGGAAACATTAGACGGAGAAGTTAGTCAGTGGGATGAAACAGGATTGCTTAGTGCATTGTATGAAGCAATCACCGCGAAGGGCAGAAAACGAACTATAAAGGGGTGGTAGTTTGGCATACTATGATGAGACACCTAACGATAAAAGGTGTGAAATTGATTGTCTTATAGAGAATGAGGAGGATGAAATAGAGTGTGATAACCTTGCACTATATCCTATTCATCATGCCAAGCTAGGAATAACAGCTATGGTTTGTGATGAACATTACGAGTTGGCTAAGCGGTTAAGAGATGGAGATAAAAGATGACAAACGCAAGCAACAAAGTTAACAAAGCTCTAGTAGAGGTTTGCAATTCATATCACGATATGATTAGAGTTGGAACAGAAATTCTAACTGTTGCCACTAATGTTATAGATGGAAAGGAGAAAGACATCTATATTGCTAGAGCACAGGTAGAACAGGCAAAGGAAATCTATCTCCAAAAGCTTAACGAGATTAGAGATATTCTGGATAAGCTAAAGAAAGAATTGGAGTTAGAGATTCACTTGTCTAAACCAACCATTAACATTCATTAAGGTTTGTAATGAGAGGTAAAAAGATGCAAATAAAGATTACCCGCTTCACTGGTAGTGGTCATGTATTAGAGATTACTTTGACTACTAACAACATAGCTCACTCCGCTTTATCAGATGATGAAGATTTAAGGACTGAGATAACAGAAGGAATACATACTGCCTTAACTAAGCACTTAAGGAAAGAGGCAGCTAAGTATGTGAAAGGAATTGAGGAGAATAAAAATGATGAAAAAAGTAACGATAAGAATAATTGAAGTTAGTATCCACCGGAGTAAAAAGAATCCCCGGTTAGGACATGCTGTTGCTTTACTATTCCCTTGTAATCATCATCGTTACTTGGGATTAACTCTTTACAAAGGAGAACCTGGCACTATAGAGTATAGAAGTCAAGGTTGTAGAGTAATCAAGTTTGAAGACTACGATGTAATGGACAAAGAAGTTTGTAAACTTTGTCCGCATGAAGATATGTGGCTGGATGATTTAGCTACAGAGACTACATTAGAAGACTTTGCGGATATTCTTGAGGCTTTCGATGATTGAGTGTATACTATGGTGACTAAGATAAGGGGAAAACATATATAGTGTCACCTAATGAGGACAAGTTGACTTTAAGATAGGTCCGTGCTATAATGGACAGGCGGAGAGCATATCCGTCCGGCGTTAATTTAACCGGCGGAAAACTTAGGGTTTTAGGATGGGCCTGAAACCTTTTTACTGTAAACGAAAAGGGAAAAGAAAATGTCTATCGAATTGGTTGAAGTCTCAAAGAATACCCGCGGCGTTAACTCACGCGAGATTAAGTATCTTGCGATTGGTAAGTGGGTGAAAAAGGTTGTTGCCCGCGAATCCAAGCCGGTATTCAATGAAGATGGAACTCCTAAGCTGGATGAAAAGGGAAACCAAGTTAGGACTCCGCTTGGTAAGGACGCTGAAGGTAAGCTCATTACTATTGATGAGGAAGTTAACGAGTTTGAATCCGATGGCGTTCTTACTGATGTCGCGGATGCAATGGAACTCGTTAACAATGACGAGCAGGTTTTCCTCGATTGCTTTGCGGATGGCTTTAACGAAAGGCAATACGCAAAGGAAGCCGGTAAGGATGAACTGGACGAGTTTTTGGCTGACATGGAAATGAACGATGACCAGAAAGCGGTCTTTAAGAGAACCGCTCGTCAGCTTAACCGTGGAACTGGTGTCGAGCTTTTGGATGCCGCTGAAATGATTAAGGCAATGATTCTTAAAAAGAAGGCAGAAGCATTGGCTAAAGCACAGGCGGCGTCTGCGGTTCCTGCCTAATTCAATTAGGTAAAGGTTTGGAGAAGGGTCGGTGGACTAACAATCCATCGGCCCTTTTCCTTTTTCTACTCTAAACTTTTAATCTTTATCTATTGCTCTCTACACGCTTACGCCATAGTCCATAGTATCCTTATACTGGGTTGCTATAAAAACGCCTGAAACCTTACCAGAGGCGTGTATAGGGGCATTCTAGGGGCAAAGTGTAGCCTATGGGTGACACACTTGACAGAGTATACACGCTTATGATACAATATAAATAGGTAATCTATGGCTTCCAATAAAATAACTAAAGTGATTTATGGAAGCCACTCCTTTATCAACCTGCCAAATCAAACCATTGTTTTACACAGTAAGGATTTAAGAAATGAAAAAAATAAAGTGGCCTGTAAAAAAGGAAGCAACTTTTTGCCTGCAATGTCTAAAAGAAATAGACAAATCGAAAAGGAAAGGCTCAAAGTATTGCGGTCCAATATGCAGGTGGAGAAGTGCAAATCAAAAGAGACACTCATTTGCGATTCCAAAAACCCTGTTAGAATAGAAACTACACAATCAAAACTTGATAAGTATCATAAATTATATGATGACTTTATTAGTTCAATACCTAAACACAATAGTTAGTATACTCTCTAATTGGTGAAGCAAAGCCACTTGACAAGCCTACCCTAAATGTGCTATACTATAGTGTGCTCCGTCCAACTGTAGATATATCACTTTAGTGATTATGAAAGTCAGAGGATAAAGATGAACACTGTTTGGGACGTTGTAAGCGGTGAGCATACTATTATTCGACTCTATGCTTTTGGTTATGAGTCCATAGAAGATACAAAGGAAGCTGTAACCAATAAGGCAAATAAACCAACCAAAGGGGTATTAGTAGTTCCTATTACTCTAGTTAAAGTAGAAGATACTATATGGCCGAACAACGTATCCTAGCACTTGATTCACAAATCCTAGATGCAATTCAAAAGTGTCCGTTCTATACTTACTTAAACTTTGTAAAGAACTGGCGACCAAATGAGGTAGGAACACCATTAAAGCGTGGCGATTTAGGTCACACTCTACTGGAAACTTATTACAAATTACTCCAGAAAGGTTTTGACTGGAATGATGCTGTTGAGCAGGCAACTATTGTAGGTAGAGAACACTACTTAACTTTAGATATTGACCTAGCTCTGGCTGAATGGACAATCAAAACATTCCATCAATACTCTGAGTTCTATAAGTATGATGGGATAGAGATTCTGGGAGTCGAGGAATCATTTTCCTTTGTCATTCATGAGGATGAAGAACTAATCATTCTATATGAAGGCAAGATAGATTTGGACGCTAAGTTTCCAGTAATAGGTCCATCAATCTATGACCACAAGTTCCGTGCGATGAAAGCGGATTACATTGGATTAGATAACCAGTTAATCGGATACTCTGTTGCTAAGAAACTCAACATGGTATTCATTAACGAAATAGGAATGCAAAAGTCTTACGAACCAGAAAAGAAGTTTAGACGAGTAGCAGTTCCTATTGGTGATGGTGTTAAAGAAAGATGGTTAAAGAACACAATCATCTGGGCAAAGATTCTGGATTACAGTATACAACAGAACATTTGGCCTCAATCACATTTGAAGACTCCACCCGCGGGGGTTACTCAATGTGTAAAGTGTCAATACAATCGTATCTGTAATTCGGAAAACGATGAGGAAATGGCAAGGAAGATAGAAGACCATTTCCATATCGGAAAGCGATGGGACGTTGGTAACAAAATAGAGATAGAAAGTGAAGTAGCAACTAATGGCGAATAAACACATACACAAGTATCGGCTAAAGGATTTAGCTAGAAAGAAAGATGTTCCTCCATATCTTGTTTATATCTGTATTAAACAGGATTGCACTCATCACGTTAGAGTAGAGTTAGTAGAAGGTAAGCTATCTGAATGTAATCGTTGCGATAGTCCCTTTGTCATGAGGTTAGTAAAGCTAAAGCATGGTGAAAGGATTGTTGTAAGACCTCATTGTGATGATTGCACTAAAACGCCGGCCCGCTTTAAGAAAGAGAAACAGAAGAAAGAAGTAGTTTCCAGCTCTATTGACGAACTATTGAATAGTGTATTGCCAAAGGGGATGTAGGTGAGGAATATCCTTACTATAAAAGAAGCAGAAGAAATCTGGAACCTTTGTAGAGAGATTGATACTATACTCAATGCACCAATGATTGATTCTTCTAGAAAGGAAAGAATTAGATACGCAACTAATCTGATTAGGAACAGGCTTCAGCCTATTATTGGCACTACTAATCCTGTAGATAGAAGGGATAATCTATGATTAACATAGGAATAGTAGGTTCGGAAGCGGCTAAGTTTACATCGGAAACAGAGAAGATAGCAAGAGACTCTATCAAGACTCTAATAGATAGACACGATAGAGTAGTGTCAGGCGGTTGTCATTTAGGTGGTATTGATATATGGGCTAGAGAAGAAGCTACGAAACAAGGTATTCCCTTTATCGAGTTCCTTCCTAAGACTAGAAACTGGGAAGGATATAAGAAAAGAAATATCCAGATAGCTGAGACTTCAAACGTAGTAGTCTGTATAACAGTAAAAGAATTACCACCCGGCTATAGAGTTAGAGGATTTGAGAAGTATTGCTATCACTGTAAGACAGACGAGCATATTAAATCAGGTGGTTGTTGGACAGTTAAATACGCAAAGGGATTAGGCAAGAACGCTTTTGTTGCTGTCATTGAAGATGGAAGGATAGTATTAGCTGTATGATTGTATTAGTAGATAGATACAACTCAGAAGGTGAACGTATCAAGATAGATAGACTTGTCGTTGATACAGTTCAGATAAAGGAAAAGGTAATTATACTTGAAGGTGGAGAATTACCTACAACACAATATATAAGAGTAGCACCAGGTGAACCAATAGATATTCTTATATCAGAGGATGAATATGCCAAATCTTAATAACGTGTCATATGAAAAGTTTTTTCGAGGACTTTTTGTTGGAGCAACAGGTAGAGGTAAGACTATTGCTGCCTCATCTTGGCCCGGTAAGACTATTGTTTTTGACTTCGATGAAAGACATAAACCAATCATCGAATGGTATCCAGATAGAGTTAAAGATGGAGACTATGTTGTTGAAAGCATCCACCCAAAAAACTTCTGGTCCCATTTCAAACCACAAGTCAATGCTCTAGTATCATACAATCCATATAACAATGTTATTGTAGATGGTATTACTTCCCTTTCCACTACAGTTGTAGTAATGCAAATGTTAGTAAAGGGAAGCTGGGCAGATTGGTCTTCTCTAAAAGGTTCTGACGAATCTAAAGGTGCAAAGGTTACAACAGGTGGAGTAATGGTTCCTTCATGGGATGAGTTCAATGGAGAAGCAATGATTATCTCCACTCTCCTAGAGACATTGAAGTCTTTGAAGTGTAATCTCTTTGTTACTGCCCACCCGGTTAGCAGAACTGCAATAGATAAAAAGAAGTCTACCAAGTATACTTCCATTACAACCTTTGGTCCTAAGATTGAATCCATTATCCCTACTTACTTTGACGAAGTTTGGTTCTTCGATTATAAAGTAGATACGGATAGTATGGGTAAAGAAGTAATCCGTCGCACAGTCTATACTAATCCATGCGAAGATTACTTAGAGGCTAAGACAGCTTTAAAAATTCCAAGCCAGATAGATTACACGAACAAGAACCTTTATGATTTAGTAAAGGAGTATCTATAATGGACTTCATTGAATACATTGAGTTCATTGCAAATAAGTTAAAGACTGCTGATAAAGCGGAGTATCTCAGGTTGACTATACTCCTTAGAGATACATGCAATGATACCATTATTAAAATTCAGAAATAAAAGATTATCTCTAGTCACTCAATTCCGAGGACAGGGATAATAAAGTGAAGACCCTCACTTAACAACAAAAGAGGTAAAGCAAATGGCAGACGACAGCATTGTTTGGGGAATCACAGCAGACGACATTAGCAAGAATAGACTTGTTGATGCTCCGTCTTGGCTACCGACAGAGATTGTTGATTTTGCAGTAGAGGATTCCAAAGCGGGAGACTCTAAGAATCTGCATATCACAATGCGTGTTTTTGCTGGAGACTTAAAGGGGCTTGAGAATCCCTTTATCTATTTCAGTGAGAAGATGCCGGTAATGGCAGCGCCACTTCTCGTAGCCTGTGGCTTTCCTCAGAATCCCGATAAATCCTTTTCGGTTAAGTTGTCGAAGGGGACAATGATTGGGAAGAAGTTTCTTGCTCATTGGGTGCGGGGAACTTACAACAACAAGCCGGTTAATCAGATTGATGATTATTCCGCCTTGCCAACAGTAGCGGAGTAGTCAGAGAGTTCCCTTTCTGAATCGGTTTAGTGTTGCAGCTGGGGAGCCAGCATTAGACTAAATAGGATTAGGGACAACTGGTTCTTTTCTGTTCTCCAGGATAATAAAAGAACAGTTCGTTTTTGAGGTAATATGGATAATCAAATATCATACGGTCATTTAGCACCAAAGTTAAAGTATGTTCTTGTATATTACTCTGACGGTTACACAGTTCTGAATAAAAGGTTTAGTGATTTGAACTATGCTAATCCTTTTGTTGAGAAGCTAATGACCAATCCAGACTTTCATTTAGTTGAAGTGCGGGTAGTAACAGAGAAGAAAGTAATCGCTCCCTTCAGTGGTGCAATTCCTTTAAGGACAGAAAAAGTGGACAAAACAAAAGTAGAAGAAGCATTTACCTATCACGCGCCAAACGAAACTCAAATCAAGCAAATGCAAATGATTAGAGAGAAAGCTAAAGAGCTAGCTTATCTAATCTTTGAAGAATGTCCAGCCAGTGCAGATAGAACTGCTGCATTGAGAAAGTTGAGAGAGACAGTAACAACCGCGAACTCCTCGATTATCCTTAACGGGATTATCTAGTGTGCGGTATCTAGGACCATACATAAGATTCCCTGACCAGAGAAAGTTTATGGTTATTGTTAAGGATGATGGTAGTAAGAGCACCATTACCTATGCAAGATACCTAATGCTTTCTAAAGTTAAGAGTCATGAAGTAGTAGACCACAAAGATGAGGACAAAACTAATGATAAAATGTCCAATCTACAGGTCTTAACTAGAGCAGAAAATACTGCAAAAACTACAAAGCATCTAGCTAAAGGTAGAAGAACAGAGACTAGATATTGTGGTTATTGTGGTAAAGAAATACAGCGGGAGATAAGAACCAGAAAGACTGGTTTGGTTTTCTGTTCTAAACAGTGCAATGGGAAAGTAAACCACTGATGCCCCAGTATTCCAACTGGTAGAGAAAGTGGACTTAAAATCCATACAGTGTCAGTTCGAATCTGACCTGGGGCACCATTAAGGAAAAGACAATGCCGTTACTAACAATCATAATCGTTCTACTCGTAGTAGGCGCGTTAGTTATGTTAGTAAATAAATATGGTCCTCCCTATATAGACTCCAAGTTCATAGTATTCATTAACATCATAGCGGTTGTAGCCACAATCATTTGGTTAATGAAAGTCTTCGGCGTATGGGAATACCTCAGCAAACTGACGGTCTAGAATATCTAATCAATAGTCTAAAAGAGCAGAGACATTGGATAACTGAAGTCTCTAATCTCTCTCAGCTAATATTAAGATTAGACAATCTAGGGAAAACTGCGTCTATACGTGACTTAGCTAATCTTATTAGTAGGTCAAAGTCCTGGGTTGGGGTTAGCATGTTACTAATTCGAGGTCTTAAAGTCTATCCAGAAATAGAAAAGTGCGGGAGTAGAAACGAAGCATACGCTTACCTAAAGAAAAAACAAAAACTAAGGCGGTTCCTAGAATCATGAACAAAATCTCTGTCATTACCAGTCGCTTTGACATTACTCGCAAACAGCTAGAGGGATTCCGTAATCTATTGCCCATCTTTGATAAGGAAAAGCATATCTTTGTCTTAGGTGGGGATGAAGCGGATTACGATATATTCCTTTCTCTATTAGGACAAGGCTTTCCAGTAGAGGTCTATCCTCATGCTGGTAATAGCCATGATATTGATAAGTATAATGGAGCTAAGATTGTCCAGTCTTCCCTTCCATTAAGAGATAGAAACAAGAAGATGATTGATGATTGTGAGATACTAGTTGGTATCCCGCAAATCTTCAATGAATACGAAGACTCACCAGCGTGGAAGACTATTCGTTATGCCATGCAAAACAAAAAGGAAGTCTATATTGTTTCTCCTAATGGTTATGTTTGGGGTCTTGAATGAATATAACTTTGATAGACCTATTATGGAGCAAGACAACAATAGATGACAAGACAGGTTGTTGGGTCTATCAAACAGGAAGTAAGAATGGTTCTATACGTTATAATGGAACAACATGGCAACTTAATCGTTTATCTTTATGTATCTATCTAAAGTTAAAATATAAAGATATATCTTGGAAAGCATGTCATGTTGATGAGTTATGTTCTAATAGAAAATGTTGGAATCCAATTCACCATTATGCAGGAACCACTAGTAGTAACGCATTAGATTCTATTAAGAAGGGAACACACTTTAATAATAACAAAGCCCTCTGTAGTAAGGGACATTTGTATGATAGATTCTACAGTAGTGGAAGAAGTTGCAGCATTTGTCAAAACGAACTTAGAAGAAAGAGGAGTTAAAGAGATGCCAAATATCCCTGGTGTTATTGAAACTTTTGAAAAATTAAAAGGACTGCATAGACGTAAGAATGAAGATTACGCTGGTGATAGAGGACCATTCTATAACTTTGAATTTGCAGATTATTTCAGTTCTCTTTTTCAGAACACTAGAGATAAAGTCTATGCTGTTATAGTTGGTATCAAGCTAGCACGATTAACTATTGTGTTAACTAAACGTCCAGAAAATGAATCAGCTGAGG
>Ga0184628_10000797_pt1 | contig 16209 bp, 20 predicted proteins | sample PLM4_5_b1_FD_133149 | JGI IMG/M metagenome (GOLD analysis project Ga0184628, IMG submission 133149) | Groundwater sediment microbial communities from an aquifer in East River, Colorado, USA - PLM4_5_b1 | ecosystem: Environmental > Terrestrial > Soil > Riparian zone | place: USA: East River... | reverse complement strand
TCAGAGATAGCGAGAGAGTAATCAACGAAAGACAGCGTCAAAGGTGACGTTGTGAGATCACCTGAGCGGTTGATCGCACCCTCGTACAGTGCTGCTTTCAACTGTCCATTGCCAGATCCAACGCGACCACGAAGGACTATAGAGTGAGCTGTCCGTGTCGCAGGAGTGTTAGCTGGTCCCAGAGATAGACGTGCAACGCCAGTGATGTTTGCCTGACCGGAGAGGAGGAGAAGGAGGCTCATACTGGAGTGACAGTTCTACCCCGTCGTCCTTCAGTGATGATGGCCTCTCTGATTCTGTCGTTGAGGTCGTTCTCGTGGATTACAGAACCGTTCACTGTCTGCTGCACAATTATGGTTTGACCTCCCATAGCAGACGGGACGCTCTGTGCAAGTCCTGACCCAGGCCCCACTGCACCATAGGGAAGGCCTGCCATCGAGAGAGCTGCCTGCTCTATCGGGCGCATGTCGAGGCCTGACACGAGCGTCTTACCGAAGGGGCGCCACCACGTATCGAGGTCAGACATCGGGCCTTCCTTCGCCGGAGACCCAAGACGCAAGATGCCACGTACTCTGTTAGCCATTGCTCGTGCAGCATCTTCAACCTCAGGCAGTGCATCCATGATGCCTTGAGCGAATTCTCTTGTGAGAACTGTCCCGACCTCGTGATACGACACGCCATAAGAGCGTAGAAGGGCAATGATCTTCTTTTGGTTCTTTTGATACTCAAGCGGATGCTTCATCAGCGCCTCTTGCATGTTCGCTAGTTCCACTTCAAAATGCTTGCGCTGGATGCGTCTCCGCTCTTCGTAGTTCTCTCGCTCCTTTTGTGCCTGGGCCTCCAACGCTGTCTTCTTCTTCTCGTACATGAGTTGGTTCCAGGTGTCCTGTGCAGAAGCAAGATCGTCTTGCAGTGCTTTCTGTGCAGCAGCAGCTGCCTCTGGTGTATCAAACTGAGTGGGATCGAAAGAGTTAAGAGCACTCTGTGCATCCTTAACTGCCTGACCTGCTTCCTGTACCCGCTTCTTGAACTCCTCCATGTCATGTCTGGAAACGAGCTTGTCAAGAAGTTTCTCTGACTTCGTCGCGTGCGCTTCCGTCATCCTGTCAAAGGCTGTGAGTGCCTCATCAGCAAGATTTGAGAACGCTGTCTTGTACTTATCTACTGCAGCATCCACCACTGCCTTACCCTTCTCCAATGCTGCCTTCAATGTATCAGAGATTTTGTCTGGGAGATCAACGATACCAAGAAGGTATCCAAGAATGATACCCTCAGCGATTGGTTTACCAACCTTGTCTGCAAAGACAGTAGAAGGTGAGTGAGCACCAATGAGGCTCATTGCACCATGGAGTGCGCCTGTGACAGCAGATCCGATCTTGTCTTTAAGAGCACCAGGAAGACCTGTAATGCCTCCAAGAATACCATCTACAATCGCGTGCCCGATTGCAGCTGCTGCAGAGCCTGCCCATCCAGCAACAGCCATAATTGCAGCGTGAGTAGCATTATGCATTGCGTTGCCAAGAGCAGTTAGAAGATTAGCAATGCCTTTCAAGATGCCGACAACAATTGCTTTACCCACTTCCCATGCAAGAGATAGCACTGCAGGGATGAGACGTGTCAGTGCATTCTTGATCAAGGCTGCGATTGTGCCGAGCGTGCCATCGACAATCTGCTTGAGACCCTTCCACGCCTGAGACCAATCGCCATGAATAATACCCATGACCAGATTGATCACACCTTCCACGTACTTCATGTAGCCGCGAACCATGATCAGAATCCCACTGAGTGCTGCTTCTACAACAGCAGCAATTTTCTCCCAGTGATCCTTTGCGAAGTTGAAAATCCTACCCCAGGTGTTCTCCCACCAAAACTGAATCACCTTGAGCGCTGTGAAGAATGTCTGCTTAATCTCTTCCCAGTGATTTCTGATACCAGCAGCGATATCTGCAAGGATCGGCAACACGTTAGCCTTGATCCAAGAGAATGCTCTGTCTACTGCCTCGCGGAACTGCTCTGACTTCATGTAAGCGAGAACGAGGGCACCAATAAGAGCACCGATACCCAGAATGATCAAACCAAGAGGAGAAGCTACAAACGAAGCATTCAGCAACTGCCACGCAATGACAAGCGCCTTAACTCCAGCGATCAATTTCTGCCCTGCCATGATTGCAACGAAAGCTACAAGAGCACCTACCAAACCTGCAATCGCATACTGGAGAAGTTCTGAATGCTTGACAAGGTCAATCACCCAACGAATACCGTTAGCAATTGCCTGGAAGAATCCGATAATCTTGTTGGGGTCAATAGAGGCAATGAAATGCGCAAACGCAAAGGCTAGTCGCGTTGCAGCAGGTAGCAATGCCTCACCAAGCTGAATTGCCAACGTCTCAGCAGCAGATCCAATAGCACCGAGAGCACCATTGAATCCCTTAGTCCGAGCTTCTGAGATCTTAACAGCGGCATTCGTTCCAGTGATAGATTTCCTGTACTTGTCAAAAGCAGCTGATCCTTCACCCATCAAGATCCGCATAGCCTGGTTTGCACGCACACCGAAGATCGTGGTAAGTGCTTGCTCTCGCTGTTCCTGTGTTAGATTACCCAACCCATCAGTGAATTCCTTGATCACCGCTGGCATGTCTTTCATCTCACCCTTTGAGTTGAAGACATCAATGCCGAACTTCTTCATCTCTTCTCTTGCCTTATTCGTCGGAGATGTAAGACGAATGATCATGGTCTTCAGCGCTGTACCTGCGTACTCCCCTGCGAGAGCATTATCAGCAAGGATCGCAAGTGACGCTGTCATGGTCTCGATATCGTATCCGACACCATGGAACTGTGCACCTGCGTTCTGCATGCCGAGAGCGAGATCTGTAATCTCAGCAGTTGACTTATTGGCACCAGCAGCGAAGAGGTTAGCGACCTGCATCGCTTGAGTTCCCTCTAGGTCGAACGCCTGCAGGGCTCGCGAAACAAGCTTACCTGAGTCAGCAAATCCGATGTTTGCTGCGATACCAAGCTGCAATGTACCACGCGTTGCCTTCAGTGTCCGGTTAGCGTTCAACCCTCCCTTGGACAACTCGACCATTGCATCTGCAGCATCACGCGCTGACACGTTCGGCAACTTGAAATCCTTGCCAAGGGCAATTGCTTCATCATGCAACCCTTTAAACTGCTTCTCTGTTGCACCAGACACTGCCTGGAGAAGATTCATCGACTGCTGGAAGTTACCAGCTGCACGCAAGGACAGGAACCCAATCGCACCAACAGCAATTCCTGCCCCTGCAGCAACACGACCGATGATGGCACCCGTCCTGATCATGGACGAGTTGGCGATTGCCATTGACCGATAGAAGCCCGACGTGTCGGCACTCAAGCGTGCAACGAGCTGTGCGACAGTCAGTGACATTCTATCCTAGCCACCTTCTCTTCTTTTTGTTCTGTTGACTCTCAGCGTAACTCTCTGCACTTAATGACATGATCGCCATGTCAATCCATGCAGAAGGTCTATCTAAGAGTTCCCATGGTGGGACGTTGAGATACCTTGCGGCTCTGATTAAGAAATACCACTGGGGAGCGCTACCGACGTTTCCTCCTGTGGCGAGCCATCTTCGGAGGTCCCGTCCTTCGGAGGGTTTGGCTTCACGTCGTCTGTCATAGCACCCATGATCATGCCGAGAGCAGGGAGAGGAACCTTTTTCAGCCCTTCCTCGTTGCATGGAACTGGAATGACTTCACCAGTTGGATTCCCTGCTGCATCGAGAACGTCTTCCTCCAGATCCCATGACACCAAGATCTTTTCGAGAAGAATACTGGCAACCTTCTCAGATCTACCAGCGTCAACTGCTGCAAACAGTTCCTCAGCGACACCGATAGTCATTTCACCTGGCCGGTATTCGAGGTTGAGCGTTTCATCTTCACCCTCCTCACCTCCAGGAAATTCAACTACTAGAGGCCTAACGCCTCCCTTGAGTGATGCAAGCTTCATGTGCTCTCCTTTGCACTGAGCTCACTGGATGCGTTCTCCAGATTCGTTAAACCTATCTGTTGCAAGAACCGATGTCTCATCTTTGCGCGACTCCTCTGCAGGCACTTCTTCTGCAGATAGTTCTGCTGGTACGAAGTCAGGGTCCTGAGGAAAATTAGCTGGATCATCCTCGTACCTGACACGATCCTCGTCCGCCACGACGAGTAGGGGTTCGTGCTGTACATCTGGTTCAGGCTGTGTTTCTGGGAACTCCTCGCTCATAGCGTTGTCTCCTTGTTGACGAGGTCGATGTGGAACGCTTTGCCAGTTCCCCACGAACCATCATGGACGATATCGAACGTCCACTCGATGGCGTACACTCCGTCTTCATCGCTGAAGTCGCCAACCTCAGCAACCTTGCAAGCGGAGTCGATCATTAGTGAGTACGGCTCTGTTACCGCACCAGCGAGCGTCGGCGACGTTCCCTTGATGCGAATGTACTTGGTCGTACCTGCTCTCATCTGAGTGAGCTGCGTCATACCTTCAGCATCAGCCTCCATCAGAAGCTTCAACTGAGCATTCGGCTCTGACTCGACGTGTGCTGCAAATGAAGGCAGCGTTGAGTTGAGGACCCAGACAGGGTTGAACCTGTCACCGAGCGTCCATGTTGCCTCCAGAACGCGCAGCAGCTTCGTTGTTCCAAGACCTGCAGACGTTGCATCAAGCCAGACATCCAGGTCTGTCGGAAGGATCGGAAGCTGAGGAGGCGTCGTCGGAGTCACAGTGAGCGTGATGTTGTCAGAAATCCTCTGACCGATCATTGCGCCACCAACTTCGACACCATCTCTGTTGAAGGTCAACTCCAACTCACTGACGAGGCCGTAGTTGAACTTGTGAGCGCGAACCACACCGCCCTGCTCCACCGTCATGGTCTTGACAGTGTCTTCTGCAGACGACGCTGACTCGAAAGCCCATTTCCTGGCTGACGTGTCGACTGTCGTAGGCGCACCCGGTGCTGCAATGAGAGAAGAAAAGAACCAGAGCAACTCTGTGTACGAGCCGATGCCCTCGATATCTGCCTCCACCCACTCCTTACCAGGTGTGACGATGGTGTTGTACTTAGAACCCATCGGCCGGAACTCCATTGGATCCATCTGGACCGCAGGAGTGATGCCAATGGAGACGAACTTCTTGTTCGCCGCGACGTTAGTGCCAGGCACTGTTTCAATGCCGACCTGTACGCCTTGGGTTAGAGATGATCGTTCAGGCATCTATTCTTCCCTCCTTAAGGGGCTGCACTGCAGTATACGACTTCCGAGAGTACGACAACAGTATCTGTTGAAGTTTACTGCGCTTTCTTCTGCTCCTCAAGGGGCAATTCTCATAGACAGAAAGGAATCCTTCAAAATAGTGGATCCTTATGTCGTAGCAAACTGCATGGTGTTCTTTCTGACGAGGTTGAGCTGACACCTTATATCGTATATCCAGGAAGTCAAGTACCTCAAAACACCCATCCCTAAGGTCTTCCTCTGTTGTTGAGATTGTTAAACACCTATTCAGATCCTTTGGGTTGAAGTAAACACAACCTTCACCGTCAATGAGACCTGCAAGATATGACCAAGCCTGTTCCTCTGTCATGGTGCCTGCACCATTGTTCTGTAGATCCCCCCAGCGTGTCGAAACTGTACCCCACTCTCTTCCGGTTCAAGAAGAGAAAATGGTTCCAGACGAACACAGGAGAGAACAATGATGGTTGCTGTAGATCCAGTCTTGTTGTTGAGGGCGTTATCCAATTTCACAACAGGTGCGATCAGAGGTGAAACAAGGTGACCTTCGTGAACGACTGCGATGAGCCAGTCAAGCCGAGTCATGATCCTCTCACGTTCATCACCAATCCCACGTACATCTTCGCGCGACTGGACGCTCATGCGGACAGCAGGAAGTGCTATCTCAGATGGGATCATGTCGAGGAAAGCCTGAAGACCAGGGTTAGGCGTCGCCTCGATCTGTTGGCGAAGCCATTCCGCTGTGTGATACTCTTCAAAGGTAGATGTAGTCATCAGAACTTAGCGAACAAACCTTTCCCCATCTCAAGCTCGAACTCGTTACGATACTCATCCACTGCCCTACTCAGAAAGAACCTGGGAGCCATTTTGTAAGTACCAAGCTCCACGTAGACAGCGTAACTAGCATCGAACGTCACAGTTGCCTCTTTCCCAGCACTCTCAGAATCAGCATGGCCTGAACTCACCAACTTACCTGTCACGACTGGTGCGTTCCTTTTTGCTGCAGAAAGAATCTTGTCTGCTACTCTCTTTGGCGCAGACCTCGACTCAGCCTCAACAAAAGCAATGAGCGCTGGAATCCGATTCATCACGACAATGAATCCACCTCCACTAGATCTCCTCGCCATCTAGTAGTGAATTCCTGACGTGTGGACATGATTCTCGTGTCCACCGTAAGTGTATGATCTGATTCCTTCACCTGCTCGTGCAGCTGACCAGATGCGAGTACCCAAAATAACGTACGCGATCCCTATCCGCCCAACCATGGAGTAGAAGAACGATCTCGCTACAGGGTTCTCCCATCCAGTGTGCTGGACAATATCTACATCGAACGCATACGCAGGGTTGTACGCATGATCAGATTTTGCTCCAGATGGCAACGTCGAGGCTCTGTTGTATGTCCCAGATGCGTAACCAGGACCGTCTTTCAGGCCAACATGAATCGCCATCGAGTACTCGTCATACAGCGACTTGTGTAGAGAATCCCACCCTTGGTAAGGCTCAACTAATTCCAACACAGGCGGTGGTTTTGGCTTGGGCGGTGGTGCATTCCAGTTCCTGTAGGTAAGCTTGCCATACGGATCAGTGTACTGCCACAGAAAGTCAGCAGTGCGCTGGCCTATCGCACCAGAGGCAAGGATCCCATTGTTCTTTTGGATCTGAACGATGATGCTCTCGAACACGCTATCGAATATGCGTGTTGGCTTTCTATCGAACTTGATCCCAGGAACCTTCTTCGCTGCACGCTGAAAAACCCAGACATCGAGACCAACGTCAGGTCCACGAGGATCTTCTGGGCCGTAAAGAGGTCGTTTCAGTGTCATGTTGCTCATGGGTTGTGCTCCGCTAGGTTGCTAGTGATGACCATTCTCTCTACTTCATCTGTCTGTGGTGCCATCAGAGCCTGTACCCGGACATGCATGTTTGACTTGCTGGTCACGATGATGTGATCTCCAACTTTCACATCTTGATCTGCAGGAAGATAGATGATGAACAAGGTATCTGGCCTCTGCAGACCTAGCATCGTGATTGTCTGAGCATGTGCGGCACCTGGGTCAACTGAGCAAGACACTCCAGAGGCAATCACAACCTCTGCACTTTCACCATGACCGCCGTAGTTATCTTCAGTGACAGTCATCCTGTAGATGTCGCATACGTCACTTTGCCAAACTTCAGCCTCCTGACGGAGGAGACCAAGTTCAATATCTGTTAGTGACATATGGAGAGTTCCAGTTGTTCGGAACATCCTCAAGGCGGGTACCTGCCTCAGACGCGAGCCTGAGTGCCCCGAGGTTAGCCCTAGCTAGGAACTTCCTATGCAACTGCATACAATGCTCGTAGAACTGATTGCGAGAGAACATCTTGCCACCAGACATGAACAGGTAGCGTGGAGCGAGCTTTGTCGCTTTAATCAACCAGCACTGAGCAATTGCGTAGTTGGAGTCGTACGTCTCTTCCCAGCCTGAGTTATCTGGACGGACTCCATTGATGTCCAAGCGCTTCGACATGTCGAGGACAACTTGGAGTTCAGCCTCCCCCAGGACAGGCTCAGCGTTCAGATCTGCGAAGATGCTGAGCCTGGCCCGGGTAGAAGCTTCATTCATGCCTGCGCAGCCTTATAAGCCTCGACAGCTTCGATCAAGTCCTCCTTGTTGGAGTACTCAGAAGAGTTGAGACCGAGAGAATCGGCGTACGCATTCCACTCTTCACGTGATGCAGAGTGAGCAAGACCTTCATCTTCCTCTCCTGCTTCACCTTCTGGCTGAGGCGCTGTGTGTTCTGCCACAGATGCATCGTGAGCAGCCACATGCGCATCAAGAAGAGCGAGGTTCTCTTCATCCGACAGACCAAGATCACGACCGTCACTCGGAATGAATCCGAGTTCCTCGATCTTGTCTGCCGTTGCCTGAAGCTGAGTCTGACCGAATTCTTCGCGGGTGTCGATCCCCTCAGCATTCAAACCGATGGCATCCGCTCGTGCAACGCGCGGGTCTGTATCCTTGCCCATCAGTTCACCTGACCTTTGATCTTGCCTCTACTCGTCAACGGAGCCCAGTTTTTCTTCGTCTGAGCAGCAATCGACGGATCAGAGGGTCGTAGGAGTGCTTGCATCCGGCGCTGGAACTCCTCACGGCGTCTTTCTGCTGCGAGGTGATCCAGCGCCTTCTGCTCTTCAACTGTGAGCGCCACTACCTACCCGGCGTGCTGTTGCATGTAGAGACGACGAACAGCCTCTGTGCGAGCACTGAGATCTGCCTGTGCTGACACAGACACGAGCGCACACTTGGCAGCCAGGAACTGCTCTGCTTCTGTGGTTGCATCGTCCAGTGAAAGCACTGTCGTCTTGCGAGCAAGAGCCACCTTCGCGTTGACAGTGACGTTTGCAGCTGTTGGATTGGAAACTGCGATGTTAACTACAGCCATGTCAGGATCACTCCCCTTCCTACGGAGCTCTGAGCACTGCGAACGGATACCTATTGGCCTCCGTCGTCTGCTCGTAGTTGATGGGGTTCGGGACCTGCCAGCCGTACCTAGCAACAACACGCAGAGCGATCATGTCCTGCTGCGCGAGGTTGTACTGGATGACACCAGTACCTCCATCCTGGATAACAGCCTGATCCAGAATCTTGTACGTGATGTCTTTTCGGATTGCGATGATGCCCTGAGTGAAGTCCCCTGCGAACATTTCAGCGGAACCTGCACCAGAAGGCCACATCCCAGGCATGGCGTAGACCAGAGGCGAACCCTCGATCGAGCTAGTATTCACATCGAGGAGCTTCTGACCAGTCGTGTCACGGGCAGAGCGGAGACGCGCCTTGTAGGTCGTGCGCGTAACGAACCCGTTGGGGTCGTAACCATCCGCTTCCAGAAGACCCATGAGCTGGTTGAGATCCTCTGCGATTCCACCAAGTGCAGCGGTGGAGGTACCACGGTTGAACGTATTGCCTGCAGCAATAGCTGCAGTTGCTACATCTGTGGGCCAAGATGCAGGCTTGTTCGTGCCGAAGAAGATGGCGGCATCGAGCACACGCGCGATAGCCTCCTCGAGGCGGGGACGAATTTCTCCCCACACATCGAACCCTGAATCGTCCAACACCGCTTCTGGAATCGGAACGATTGCAGCGATCTCTTCTGCGAACAGGAACTTGTTCGCCCACGCCACCTCAGTCGTCTGCTTGAAGCCTGTATCACCGTTGACGAAGAACGCCGAAGGAAGAGCAGCAAGAACTGGCATGCGCTGCTGGTTCGTGGACATCGTCACATGGCGAAACAGCTGAAGCGCGGCCGACTGAGTGGCTACGTTCTGCACGATCTCATTGGACACATCCTCAGGAATGAGGGCAGTGACATTCGACCGGGCAATGAGGTTATTGTAAGCCATCTACGGCCTCTCTGTTCCGGGTTAATCCCTACCTGCAGCTTGACGCAAGAGGGAGTTCATGTCTTGAGACCCAGTATCCCGTGATCCGCCAGCGCCACCATCAGCACCGCCAGGGACATTTCCAAGGAGGTATGGCTTGTCCTTAACGAGGTCACGCAGCGCAACTTCCACTTGACGCTCATCGTCAGGATCGGAGATGTCGTCCCAGTCAAGAAGGCGTGCAGCATCGCCGCGAGCCTCACGTGCAATGCCTACCTTGCCAGCGAGAACTTGAACACGTAGTTCTCTGGCATCCTTTTCAATCTTGACCAACTTCTCCTCCGCCTTGGTTGCCCGATCTCGTTCTTTCTCAAGATCCGACTTGTCCTGATCTTCTCTCGCTTTGAGAGCATCCTGTGCCTCACGAGCTTGAGCGCGATACTTTGCAGCGTCACGATTCGCTCGTGCGAGTTCAGATCTGGAAACGAGGTCCTTGTCGTCAGTGCTACCTGAGCCTGACTCGGTGCCCTCCGGGGGCGATCCTCCGGTACCTTCATCGTCGGTACCATCTGGATTGTCTCCTCCACCTTGACCACCTGGGTCATCTGGTGCGAAGAGGAAGCGATGATACATCGTACACACTCTCCTTTCCCTGCGTCAAGCAGCGTCCTTGTTGACTGAGTTCAAAAGGAACGCTACTCCTGTTCCCACTGTCTGTACGTTGCTCTGATCTTGCTTCTTTACCTTCACGTCGTACAACAGTGCTCGACCTGTCAGTGCCAAGGTGTCAGCACGCAGGATCTTCACCTGACACTTTCCTGTCGCAGTATCTACATCCACGATACCTGCAGTAGACCTCTTTTTCTTGATTGCTGCAGAAGCATCTGTATCACTGCGACTGTACTTTGCTGTATACCAAACCTCATCTCCCGGATCAAGGTCCGTAGACAAATCAACGTCGAGAAGGTTGTCCTCGCCAATGATGATCTCGTGATCTGAAGTGATGAGTGCCATTACGCCTTTCTGATCGTAGAGGTGATTCGCTTTGTTGCCAACGTAGCAGGAGAGACTTCAGTATTCGATACCGTGGGCAGATGCGTCTCATCTTTAACAATCACACTTGGAGATCCCTTCTTGACAATTGTACCTGTTGGCTTTGTCCATGGGGTACCAAGTGAAACACTCTGCACTTCAATCACTGTACCTGTGTCTTGTGATGTAAGCACTGCAAGAATCGTTGGCGTATCAATTCCTGCAAATACATCAACCACAACAAGGGACACAAGAGTGAGAGTTGTATCTGCTCCGACACCAACATCAGTAGCAGAGACAGAAGCAGAACGTGTAGCTGTATCTGCAACTGAGCCTGTGTCTGATACATTAATCTGTGTCGTCGCATTGACAGAACTTGCATCTGTTCCTGCACCAACGTCAGTCTGAGGTATTGCAGCGACAAGTGCCTGCGCGTCTGACCCGCTCTGCGACGAGTCGACGGTAGTGTAGGATGCAACAAGGACTCCTGTTTCCGTCGTCAGAGCGCCTGTCTCAACAAGAGCGTACGCACTCGTGAGTGCTACTACGTCAGCACCCGCACCTGTGTCAGACGCTACAACAGGTGAGGAAACAGCAGCTATGTCAGCACCTGTACCTGTATCACTGACACTGAGTACTGCAGTCAGTGCTTGTGCATCAGTTCCTACACCTGTATCTGTCGCTGTATATAGCGCGACCCTGCTACCTGCGTCTGTTTCTGCACCTGTGTCTGTAACAGGAATTGCTGCTGTAAGCGCAGAAACGTCTGCACCTGCACCTGTATCTGTATCTGTTTTTGGTACAGTGACAGTTTGTGCTTCTATACCTGTACCTGTATCCGTGACAGCTTGTGGGAACGTGTAAGTAGCTGTATCTGCACCTGCACCTACATCTGTAGCAGGAACAACTGCTACCAGGGTACTCGTGTCAGTCTCAGCACCTGCATCTGTATCAGATATTGCTGTTACAAGTACTTGTGCTTCTGCACCTACACCTGTATCAGTGAGTACTTGTGGGTATGTGTAGGTTGCTGTATCAGCGCCTACACCTGTGTCTGTACCTGCGTATGTTGCAACGCGTACACCTGCATCTGTTCCTACTCCAGTATCTGTAACAGGTATCGCTGCTGTAAGAGCAGACGCATCTGTACCCGCACCCGTGTCAGTATCTGCTACTGGGGTTGATGCAACTCCAGTATCCACGAAGTCAGCATCGAACCACCCCTCGATGTGGTCTTCAGGATCGAACCAGGACCAGTCGAACATACTCTAAGCAGCTAGGTTGAAGGCTTCAGCTTTGAGTGCATTGATTGTCCAAGCACCTGAGGTACCAGGAGTACACGAAAGGCCAACCTGCAGTCCACTAACTGTCAAGTCGAACGCTGCAGATGTGACTCCGACAAAGAATTCACCAAACCCAGCAGCAACAGCTGCCGAATGAGCAATAGATGACTGTGCGCGCACGATCCCTGACGCTCCTGCTGTCCAAACAACTGCATAGATTTCAATGTCAGCGTTATCTACAGCAGCTGACTGTGCGGGACCAGTCAAGGTGCAACGAGCAGTATCAGCAATTGCTCCTGCAGTGCCAAATCGCACAGTGAAGATAGTAGTAGCTGTGCCTGCACCTGTCTTCGATAGAGAGATGTTCCACTTCATCACGGACGATATCTTAAGACGCCCACCAATTGTCATGTTGGATCCAAGAATATATGTATCTGCTGTAGCAGGAGTTTGTGCAGCGACACTGGTGTTATACACTGCCGGGTTGCTAACTGTCGCTGCAAGCTTAAAGAAGCCAACACCCTCAACAAATTCCAGAGTATCGTTAGGCAGCAACGTCGTCTTGTGCATCTCGTACACAGTAGCACTGCGCTCCAACACAACTGTTACATCAACAGGGCTTGTTGCGTGTGAATTACGGATGTTAATGCTCTTGACATTACGGCGCTTTGTACCTCCAGGAGCAGCCACAATCGTCGTCGTGGTTGCAGTCGTGATGTTCGTAACCGTTGTCTCTGGTTGATCCATCACAGGCGGAGATGCCTGTGAGCAGTCCATGTGTGATGCAACTACATCTACATCACAGACAGCACTCGTAACAAGTCTGAGTGTGTCAGTGGTAGTTACAAGGACTAGCACTTTTCTCTCCCTTCATCCGGCATATGCGAGCCTGGGCTTAGGAAATCTAGAATAGTTAACCTTCAATATAGTGTCAGCAACAAATTCTCCGCCCTCCCAATCATCCATTATAGATCCTGTATTATTGGATGAATAGGCAAGACCAGGTGAACCTGACTGCAACGATGAGTTGTCTACAAATGTCCGCCTACTAACACCATTCTGTAGTGCTTCAAGAGTTACAGCACTCGCAGGTCCAGTTGCTCTAAACGTCCAGCGATCTCCGTTAGTAAGCACAGTAGCAAAGGTGTCCAACTGTGCACTGACACCTGCAATAAAACGCCGAAATTCTGCACTGCCTACAGATGTATTAATAACGAATCTGTAGTAAGTTAAAGCACCACTTGCACATCGTACGCAAAGACCTGGTCCTTCTCCTACTCCCCCAGCAGTAGCAGTAAGAATTGCTGAAGAAGATTGATCGTCTGCCCAAGCACGACCTGTATATCGTGCACCACAATCTGAAATCGGATTGGTAGGAACGACAACGTTGCTAGTGATACTCAGGCTGGTAGTGAAAGGAAGCACTGTCCACACACCGTTACCAAGCGGAGTCTCATTCGCACGGTTAAAGTTGTCTGTTGCTTGTGTGACCCAACTCATCAGTTAATAATCCCCTTACGAAAAGCGATTGCTACTGCATGAGGTCGATTCTTCGCACCAAGCTTCCTTGATACATCTTTCGCTTGACTATGCACTGTCTCCATCCCGATACCGAGAAGTTTCGCCGCTTCTGCATCTGTGTATCCCTCAGCGATGAGAAGGAGACAACGTATAAGAGAATCAGACAACTCATTCGTCGCTGTCGTATCGCGTGTGTTCGGATCTTGTTTCCTCTTTGTCAGACGCTCTATGTCGTCAGTGATTTCCTCCAGGATCCTATCATCAGGTCGTGGAGGACTCCACCCTGCCCTAACAAGCATCCTAATCAAGTTGATTCGCCGTAACTTTCTCTTATCAAGCATGAGGTCAACTTGCTGTCGCAGTGATTGTGGTCGCGTCGAGAGAATCGTTCACCTTAGAGAAGAGAGGCGCTGTAACCCATCCTGACGTAGCAAGGTCTTGATCTGGACGAATAATCTGTGTTGCTGATCCTGCCACACTCGCGTTATCTGAACCTGAACCACTGTCTGACACTGTAAACAGTGATCCACCACCTGTTGCCAACGGAATCAGTGCTGTACCAAGCGTGCCCCATCCAACAGAAGAGACAGTAAGAGATCCTCCATCAATGGTACCTGCAGCAGCCATAGGCGCTTTCTGCAACTGCATCGTGACCGTAGCACCAGATGACGATGCAAACTCTGCAACTGCCTCTGTCCAATCACCTCCTGACTCCCCAGTAAACGAACCTACAGCTTGATTGCTAACCAACCAGACAAACTGGAGAGCAAGACGATTAGAACCATTCGTTATCACTGCATTATCAAGCACTGTTGTATTCGTAGCTGCATCACCTGCAAACTGCACGCCTCCATTCTCGAAGACATCGTTAACTGTTGCACCAGCAACGACACCTGAGAACTCGTAGAGAACAATGAACAGATCGTTCCCTGAAGCACCCACAGTGATATCGAATGAAACAGTGCCACCTGCTGCAGCACGGCCTGCATAGATGAATCCTTGCGAGTTCGTGCCAATGCCTCTGTTCGATGCAGCACCTGTAAGACCTGCGACACCATCAAGACGGTTGATGTTAACTGGATTTGCAGGTCCTACAAAATCTCCACTTACTCCCCTCTCTACAATCGCTGCAATGATCAAATTGCCAGCACCACAACCTGCTAGAGAGACAGTAGTAGTTCCTGTGAGAAGAGCTGTACCTGCACTCGCCTGCACGAACAGAGGAGTCGTGCCAGGAAGAGATGCTGTATCTGAACCTGTACCTGTGTCAGAGACATTAACAGAAGTAGGTCCACCAGCTGCACCAATAATTGCAGTACCGACACAACCCCATGCAGCGGAAGTAATGGTAGCAGTACCACCGTCAATCGTACCTGCTGATGCCATCGCAGCCTTCTGCAACTGCATCGTCGCAGTAGCACCAGACGCTGACGTGAACTCAGCAACTGCCTCTGACCACGTACCACCTGACTGTCCAGTAAACGCAGCAATAGCCTGGTTCGACACAATCCAGACAAAGTTCAGAGCAAGGCGGTCAGCAGCGTTTGTTACAACCGCACAATCGACCACCGTCGTATTCGTGTTCGCCTCACCTGAAAACTGTCCGCCAGCATTCTCAAAGACAGAAGCTGCAGTCGTACCTGTTGCTACACCTGAAATCTCATAGAGAACAATGAACAGATCATTACCAGATGCACCTACCGTCAACTGGAAACTGCAGGTACCGTTTGCCGCGACCCTTCCGGCATATATGAATCCTTGAGAGACACCTGCTCCTGAGCCAACACCCCTGTTCGATGCTACACCATCAATCCCAGAGGAACCAGCGAGATTGTTGATGTTCGTTACAGAGGACGGACCTGAGAAGTCACCATTCAGGCCTCTCTCAAAGATCGCTGCAACAAGGAGATTCCCAGCCACACATCCAGTAAGGGAGACGGTGCCAGTACCCGTGAGGATTGCAGTACCGGCACTCGCCTGGACAAAAACTGGGACTGCCACTTATGCAGGTGCGCCAACGACGATGCCGTTATTGATTTTCTTCTGCAGCCAAGAGGCCCATTCAGCAGCCTCAGCAGCAGCGTTGATTGTTCCAGAGTAATGCGTATTGTTCGCCCACTCTGCAGCATCTCCTTCATCTGCACCTACTAGATTTCCATCACTTCTGAAACCACCGGGACCTGGCCAGTTATTCGCGTCCACACCCATGTACCCTACGACGTTTCCATGTGCATGGTTACCACTCCCTGGTCCTGGCGTGATGTCTAGTCCTGAGAAACCTGAACGCTTCAGCGCACCTCCTGGAATGAACTGATCTGCAATGACTCGATTGTTGAGGAGCTGATTGTTGCTCCCTGCATTTTGGACAAAAGCAACAATACCCATTCCATCTACAACCTGATTCCGCTCGATGATGTTATTGCTACACCCGACAGCAGCAGCGTCTGAACCATCAATCGAGATACCACCGAAAGATCCTGGTTGAGCGTTACCAGGCTGAGAGTGATGCCAGAGCATACAGTCGAACATGTGGACATTGTTCGTGTGATAGATCGAGATGATATCTTCAGGCTCAGACAGGTTGTACTGGTTCTCGATCTCACACCAAGAGACCTCGATTGCTGTATTCAAGACCTCCCTGAACTGCACGAAGTTACCCACATGCGAAAGACCTGCCTCTGTTGCACCACCGAGAATGTTGTGATGGCGACACTTCGTGATCTTACAGGTAGAGTTCAAGAGTGAGTTAGGCCACAACTCAAT
>Ga0184628_10000796_pt1 | contig 16212 bp, 11 predicted proteins | sample PLM4_5_b1_FD_133149 | JGI IMG/M metagenome (GOLD analysis project Ga0184628, IMG submission 133149) | Groundwater sediment microbial communities from an aquifer in East River, Colorado, USA - PLM4_5_b1 | ecosystem: Environmental > Terrestrial > Soil > Riparian zone | place: USA: East River... | reverse complement strand
GCGCCCATCGCGTACATGCTGATCCCGGACGAGAACACGGTCATGACGGCGAACGTCAGCGCATTGAACGCGCGCGTCTTCTCGTCGAAGCGCAGCTTCAGGTACTCGGGGACGCTCCGCGCCCGTGAGCCGTAGTAGAACGGCATCATGAACACGCCGACGAAGGCCATCGCCGGAATGGCTCCCACCCAGTAGAAATGACTCGTGAGAATGCCGTATTTCGCACCGCTGGCCGCCATCCCGATCATTTCCTGCGCGCCCAGATTGGCCGACAGGAACGCCAGGCCGGCCACCCAGGCCGGCATCGATCGACCGGCCATGAAGAACTCGACGCTACCGGTCACCTCCCGCCGCAGCAGAAAGCCGACGGCCAGGACGAACGCGCCATAGATCACGATCAGAAGGATGTCGACTGGCGCGAGATGCATCACGCGCCTCCGACGGACTGGCTTATGCGCCGGGCGTCCACAGGACGTCGGTGGTCGAAATGAAATGCACGGGCACGTCGGTGATGAATGCGCGCAGCCAGCGCGCGCACTCGTCCATGCCCGCTTCCTCGCCCGCCTCGTGGCTGATCAGGACGATGCCCTTGGCCTGCCCCGACGCCACGGTGTCGCGCGCGTATTCGATCGAGTCCCACTCGCGCGCCTCGCTGACGAGCAAGGCGTCGGCCGAGGGCATCGCCGCCATGTTGCCGACGAGCGTATGGGCGCCGCGCGCGACGCGCCGGACGCGCATGGCGGGGTCGCCCACCATCCGCACGCTGCGTGTCCGCAGCACCCTGGCGACGTGTGCCGCGACGGCGCCGAGCGTCGTCTCGGGTATGACGTACAGGCGATCGTTGTCGGGCGCGACGAAGTGATCCCAGCCGAGCGCGCGGTTCCAGCCGACGATGATGCCGTCGGGCTTTCGGGCGTGCCAGTGATCGTGAAAGCGCCAGATCACCATCCCGTTGGCCTCGACGAATCGACGCTTCACGTCGTACAGCGCGTCGCCCTGGAGATCCGCCACCACGTCGCCGTCGCTCCAGAACGTCGGCGCGTGCGTGACGATGAAATTCAGACCGGCCGCGTGTGCCTTCCGGACGACGTCGTAGCTCGTCATGAACGTCGATGCCACGCCGCGCACCGCGGTGTCAGGACGGCCGACCTTGAACGTGTCGCGATAGGTCGTGTCGTTCCAGGGGATCCCGACCTGGCGCTTGATGCGATCGACGAGGGCGGCCGCGGTGGGCGCCTGCGCGCAGCCGCCGATCGAGCACGCGGCGAACGACCCGCCGACGGTGAACACGAATTGCCGGCGCGAGAGCCTGGCCGTCATGCGAACGGCTCACCCGCCGGTAGATGGCGGACGGGCACTTCGGGCACGAGCGTTTCGAGCCATGTCGCGGCCTCGGCCAGTTCAGGCTCCTCGCTCACGGCGTGTCCCAGGAGGATCATGCCCTTCGCGCGGCCGGCCGTGACGAGATCAGCGATGTACGGGTAGGCCTCCCATTCAACGGGCTCGCCGGCCACGAACAGATCCACGTCTCCGGCCCGCAGGATCTTCTGCACGTCGGCGACGAGCAAGAGGCCGCGAGCAAGCGCGATGGTGCTGATCGGAGCGCCTGGTGCACCGAGCACGCGCAGGCCGCGCGCCGAGAACCGGCGCCGGATCGTGTCGGCGAGCGCGCCGATCGTGGTCGCCTCGACCGCATAGCGGCCTGCCGGCTCGCGCGCGAACGCCTCCCAGCCCAGCGCCCGTGCCAACGCCGCCACCGGATGCGCCGCCACGCGCGCATCCCAGTTCGACGACAGCCGCCAGAGTACGAGCCGGTGCTCGTCGATGTATTGCTGCTTGAACGCAAACGTTGCGTCCTTCGTCATGTCGGCGCGCGTCGCGGTCCGACCCGCGCCCGAGTAGCCCTTCACCTCGGCCTCTCGGCTCCAAAAGGGACATTCGCGGGAGACGATCAGATTTGCGCGCGCCGCCACTGCAGCCCGAAGAATGTCGATCGACGGCGTCCAGGCCGTGACGATGCCCGTCACGATCGTCTCTGCGCCCCCGACCTGCAGGCCGTCGCCGGCAGCCGGGTCCCAGGCAGGTGCGACCCGCGCGCGTATGCGTTCGCCGATCTGATCTGCGGTCAATGTCGCGGGCATGGGCCTCGAAGAACGCCCGATACTACTGCCTTTCGGCAATGGCTCGATAATGCACCGATGCCCCATTCCCTTCGCACCAACCCGCTCCTGAGCCCAAGCAGCCTCCCGTGCCAGGCGCCGCCCTTCGATGCCATCACCGACGGCGACTTCGGCCCGGCGTTCGACGAGGGCATGCGGCTGGAGGCAGCCGAGATCGCGGCCATCGCGAGCAGTCCCGAGGCGCCCACATTCGACAACACGCTCGTGGCCCTCGAGCGGAGCGGGCGCGCCCTGACGCGTGTGTCGCTAGTGTTCAACGTGCTCGCCGCGGCCAACATCAACGACGCGCTCCAAGAGCTGCAGCAGGAAGTCGCGCCGAAGCTCGCGGCACTGGACGATGCGAAGTATCTCAATGCGGCGCTGTTCTCGCGAATCGAGACGGTGTACGCCCAGCGAGAACAGTTGGCGCTCGACCCCGAATCGTCCCGGCTGCTCGACTATCAACATCAGCGGTTCGTGCTCGCCGGCGCCCGACTATCAGACGGCGACAAGGCCCAGCTCAAGACCCTCAACGAGGAAGAGGCCGCGCTCTGCGCCCTCTTTCTTGCGCAGCTGCTGGCGGCCACCAAGGACGGTGCCCTGGTGGTGCGCGACGCGTCCGAGCTGGATGGGTTGTCGCAGGCCGACCTCGATGCCGCCGCTGCCATCGCCGCGACGCGCGGGCTGGACGGCCAGTGGGTGCTCCCGCTGCACAACACGACCCAGCAGCCGCTGCTGCGATCGCTGCGCCACCGCCCGACACGCGAACGGCTCTTCACCGCGTCCTGCACGCGCACATCGCGGGGCGGCGCCAACGACACCCGCGCCACGATCGTCCGCCTTGCCGAGATTCGCGCGGCACGGGCCGCGCTCCTGGGGCAGCCCACCCATGCCGCGTGGCGACTGCAGGATCAGATGGCGAAGTCGTCTGCGCGCGTCGATGATTTCCTGGCGCAGCTCGTCCCGGCGGCGCTGGCCAAGGCCACGGCCGAAGGCGCGCACATCCAGACGCTGATCGATCGGGACGGACACGGGGGCCCAATCGAACCGTGGGATTGGGATTTCTACGCCGATCAGGTCCGGCAGGCCACCTACGACCTTACCGAGGCCGAGATCGCGCCGTACTTTGAGCTCGATCGCGTACTGCGCGACGGCGTCTTCTATGCCGCCGGGCAGTTATACGGTGTGACGGTTGCGGAACGGCACGATCTGCCGGTCTACCAACCCGACGTCCGCGTCTTCGACGTGCTCGACGCGGACGGGGCGCACCTCGGAGTCTTCTATGCCGACTTCTTCAGGCGCGACAACAAGAAGGGCGGCGCCTGGATGGACCACCTCCTGCTGCAATCCACACTCCTCGGCACGCAGCCCATCATCTGCAACGTCTTCAACTACACGAAACCCGCCGCCGGCCAGCCGGCGCTGCTGAGTCTCGACGATGTGCGGACGCTGTTTCACGAATTCGGTCACGCGCTCCACGGGCTGTTCGCCACGCAGCGGTATCCCAGCCTCTCCGGCACGGCCGTCGCGCGGGATTTCGTCGAGTTGCCCGCCCAATTCAACGAGTACTGGGCCCACGAGCCGCAGGTGCTGGCGAACTATGCGCGTCACTACTTGACGGGCGCGCCGATGCCGGCGGCCCTCGCCGCCAAGATCAGGGCGGCGGCGACCTTCGATCAAGGCTATGCCCTCACCGAGGTTCTGGCCGCGGCGAAGGTTGACATCCACTGGCATTCGCAGACCGCGGGCACCGCGGCGGTGGCGGATGCGGAACGGTTCGAACGCGAGGCGCTCGAGCAGGCGCATCTCGACGTGGCCGCCGTGCCGCCTCGCTACCACTCCGGCTTTTTTCTGCACATCTGGGCGAACGGCTACGACGCGGGGTACTACGCGTATCTGTGGGCCGAGATGCTGGCGCACGACGCCTTCGCGTGGTTCGCCGAGCACGGCGGCCTGACGCGGGAAAACGGGCAGCGGTTCCGCGATCTGATTCTGTCGCGAGGGAACACCAGAGAGTACGCGGACATGTTTCGTGATTTTCGGGGACGCGATCCCGTTATCGGCCCGATGCTCGAGTTCCGGGGCCTCGCCTGATCGACGCCAGCCCGATGAGGGTGGCCGTCAGGCGGTGGCCAGACGGCGGGCGCGTCTCGTCCAGATGCGGCCGTCGAGCCAGTAGTGGCAAAGCAAACCGCTCACGAGGAATGGGGCCAGCCAGGCGGCGTCCGATTGCTGGCAGAGGGCCCAGATCGCCAGTCCGATCGCGGGCCACACCACGAACGACCCCAGCAGACGGAGTTCGCCGAGGGAATCACCCAGTCGCGGACCGGCCGAACGTCTCGCCATCGCGTACGTGAAGTAGAGGTACTGCACCTCGTGGTGCACGACCAGCACCAGGATGAACGACACGCTCCACGCGCCGAGCACGTACGCGCTGCCGAAGGCGAGCGCGTTTGCCAGCACGACCCATCGCTCGCCGGGGTGAACCCGCTCCCGGTGCCGCACGGTGAACGTCAGGTAGGCCGCCACGCTGATGACGGCCAGCGCGCCGATCGCCCGAATGAATCCAGGATCGATGTCGAGGCTCAGGTACTGCTCGCCCTCGTACAGAAACGAGGTGTTGGTGAAAAAGAGGACGCCGGCGAGCATCGGCAGGTAGACGGCGGCGCGGAACAGGCGTTCGTGCCCGGATGACAGCGCACCGCCGACACGCGCCTGGTAGTAACGCGCGATGCCGAAATTCTGTCGGCCGCGGTGCCATGCCGCAAGGTACAGGGTCGCGGACGTGACCGCGAGCGAGTACTCACCCAGCATCAAGACGTAGGTTGCCATGACAATGGCGAGCGGGACGGCCACGACGTCGAACGGCATCCGTCGCCACAGGCGACCGCGGACGACGGCATCGTACGTGGCGCCGAGATGCAGCTCCGAGAGCAGCAGATCCGTCGTATCCAGCTCACGGTTGCCGTGCCAGTGGAGCACCAGCGCCATCAACGCCAGCAACGAGCCCCCGCCGGCGCAGGCCACCCAGAAGTCGCCGGTCCTGGAGATGAGCCATGTGCCCGCTACGGGACGCGCGGACGGCCACGCCATCGTTCGGCTGGCGGTTGCCGCATCGGGTGGTGTCATGCCAGATCCATCAGCGGGGCACGCACGGGCCTCGATTGCATGTCCGGGTCGTCAGCCATGAGGGCGACAGGATAGCGCAGAGACAGGCCAAGACACGCCACGCTATCCGTGGCATGTCGTGGCGCTTGAGGAGCTGGCGGCCCCGCCGCAGACTGCGGGACTTCGAACGGAGGTTCACGCGTCACGACCTCAGCCTCGAGGAAGTGCACGGCGACTTCATCACCCTCCCTCGCCCGGATCGAATCGGCTGAGCGGAATCTCGACGACGCGACTGCCTTCGATCCACGAGGGAGCAGGCCAGTCCAGGCCCATCGCCATGTAGGAATCAAACACGATCAGCAGCGCGTCGGCGGCATTGGCCATCGCCTCCTCGTCCGTTTCGCCGTGGGTCATCGCTTCAGGCACGTCGGGAAACGTGACCAGTACCGTCCCGCTGTCGTCGATCGTCAGCGTCACGGGATAGGCGACGACGCCACGCGAGCGCCGCTCCGCCTGTTCGCGGAGCTCGCGTTCAAGGGACGCCCATCGATCGGACGAGGACTCGTGCTCGGCCATCGGCTCTCGAGGTCAATGAAGAGTTCTACCGCCCGCAGATCTCCGAGATCGCTCTGGCGACCCAGCCGCCCATGGCCATCTGCATCACGACGGCCCGCGGAGGAAGCGCCTGCGGCGCGGAACTCGTCGCGGTAGCCATGGTCTCGCCCCTCCCGGTCTGAGCTGGTGAACCGGGTGAGTCTATCCGAGGGGCAGGCTTCGCAATCGCCGGCCTCGTCTGGGGCGGCGTCCGTCGAAACCTTGCAATAGGGCGAAATTGTGAGGTGATCGCGGTCCAGCTGCGCCCGATACGCAGAGTGATGGGTGATCTGCAGGCGGCCGCTCCGGCACGACTCTCCCAGCCGGCGCTGAGATGAAACTTCTCCTGCTGGAGGACAATCCGTGTGACGCCCGGCTGGTGCGCGATGCCCTGCGCGACCTGACGGCGCACTTTGAGCTCGTCCAGGCAACGACGGTGGCCGAGGCGCTCACATGCCTCTCGGCCGATCAGTTCGATATAGGTCTCCTGGCTCTCGAACTGCCCGCCAGACAGGGCCTCGGCGTCATCCGTGCGATTCACGCCGTCGCACCGCATCTTCCCCTGGTCGTCCTGACGGGCCGCGACGATGAGCAGCTGGCGGTGGCCACGCTGCAGGAGGGCGCGCAGGATTATCTCGTGAAAGGCGAGGTGAACAACGCCTCGTTGCTGCGAGCCCTGCGCTATGCCACCGAGCGGCAGCGCGTGCAACTCGAGCTGCTCAACCTCGCGTTGGTCGACGACCTCACCGGCCTGAGCAACCGCAAGGGCTTTCTGAGCCTGGCGACGCACCACGTCCAGTTGGCACAGCGGAGCGAGAAGGCGTTCCTCGTCGGCTTCATCGATGTCGACGGGCTGAAACAGATCAACGATACGTGCGGGCACCAGGAGGGTAATCGCGCGCTCGTCGACACGGCCAACGTCTTGCGCGACTCTTTCCGCCAGTCCGACGTGCTCGCGCGATTCGGGGGCGACGAGTTCGCCGTCCTCGTCACGGAGGCCTCGAAAGAGCGCGTGCCCACGGTGATTCAGCGCATCGAGCAGAAACTGCGAGCGCTCAACGAGCGTCCGCTGCGACGCTACAGCCTCTCAGTCAGCATCGGCCTCGTGGCCAACGACGCGGTCGAACCGCCCGATCTGGAACGGTTGCTCCAACTCGCCGACGAGCAGATGTACCAGAAGAAGCGCGACAAGCGATCGGCGAGGCTCTCGGCAGAGCACCTGACCCTGCAGTCCTGAGCGGCTCCGGACGGGACGCTCTGCCGCGCATCACGTTTCACTTGACGCATTTGTACTAATATACTAGTACAATAGATCACGTGGGCATTGTCTCGATTGACCCCCGCGACCGGACGCCGATCTACGCGCAGCTCGAGCGCGGTCTCCGGGCGGCCATCGCCACGGGTCGGCTCGGTCCGGGCGCCCAGCTGCCGACCGTTCGGCAACTGGCCGTCGAGCTCCAGGTCAATGCCAATACGGTCGCACGGGTCTACTCGGAGCTCGAACGCGCGGGCGTGATCGAAACACGCCGCGGCATCGGATCCTTCATCAGCGCCACGCCGGCGCAAGCACGCCCGCCCCAGCAACACGAACGCCGCCTCCGCGCCTTTGCAACCCGGGTCCTGGCCGACGCCGACGCGGCCGGTTTCACCATCGACGATGTGCTGACGGCTCTTCAGGCGCATCGGAAGGAGCACAAATGAGAACGTCTGGAACAGCGCCTCGCGGCCTCAACGTCGTGGCGACCGCGCTCCTGCTCGGAGCGATCGTCCTCGCGGTACTCGTGTGGCTGCCCACGCACCGCCTGGTCGCACCCGTCGTCATCCTGGTCTTCGGCTGGGTGGCGATGCAGTCGCCGCAGGTCGCCGAACAGTGGGAACGCGGCATCGTCCTGCGGCTGGGACGCTTCGTCGGCCTGCAGGGACCGGGCCTCTTCTGGGTTGTGCCCTTCGTGGATCGCGTGTCGTCGTGGATCGATCAGCGAACGATCACGACCAGCTTTGCGGCCGAGCAGACGCTGACGTCCGACACCGTTCCGGTGAACGTCGATGCGGTGCTGTTCTGGATGGTCCACGATGCGCAAAAGGCGGCGCTCGAAGTGCAAGATTATTCCCAGGCCGTGAGCTGGGCGGCGCAGACGGCGCTCCGCGACATCATCGGCCGAACGCCGCTCGCCGACCTGCTGCGTGGACGCGAGCAGATCGAGGCCGAGCTGCAGGCCCTGATCGACTCGCGGTCCAACCCCTGGGGCGTCACCGTGTCGTCGGTCGAAATGCGCGATGTGGTGATTCCGGTCGCGCTCCAGGACGCCATGTCGCGCGAGGCGCAGGCGTCGCGTGAAAAGCAGGCGCGCATCATCCTCGGGCAGGCCGAGATGGAGATCGCACATTCCTTCGAGGAAGCGGCGAAGTCGTACCTGCACAACCCGACGGCGCTGCATCTGCGCGCGATGAACATGCTGTACGAAGGGCTGAAGGAGAAGGGCGCGCTCATGCTCATCCCGAGCAGCGCGGTCGAGTCGATGGGCATGGGCGGCCTGATGGGGGCGGCGGCGATGCGCCAATCCACCCTCACAGGCGACCAGGCGAGTAGCGATCTCAAGAAGGAGGGCTAGAGGGGTTTCTGCTGCCGGTATTCCTTCAACCGGGTATACAGGGTTTTCTGACTGATCCCCAGTTCGGCGGCTGTCTTCGTCTTGCTGCCGTCGAAGTGCGACATCGTGGCGATGATGAGACGCCGCTCGGCCTCCGCGAGGGTCATCCCGACATGGATGGGCAGGTGCGTGCCCGAGTCGGGCAGTCGCGCCGGCTCGCGGATCTCTACCGGAAAGCAGTCCCAGGTGAGAGAGTCGGTCGCCATGATGTAGGCGCTGTAGACAGCGTTCTTCAACTCCCTCACGTTGCCAGGCCAGGAATACTCGCACAGCTTTTGCGCGACGTCGGGCGCCAGGCGCTTGTCAACGCCCTCGGCCTCCGAGATCTGCCGCAGGAAACGTGTGGCGAGCAGTTCCACATCGTCGAGTCGATCGCGCAGGGGCGGCAGACTGAGCTGGAAGACCTTGAGCCGGTAGAACAGATCGTCACGAAGCCGCCCTTCTCGCACCGCCTCCTCCGGATTGCGGTTGGTCGCCGCGATGAATCGCGCGTCCACCGCCAGCGGCGACTCTCCACCGGTGCGCACGAAGACACCCGTCTCGAGCACGCGGAGCAGTTTCACCTGGAGATCCATCGGCATCTCGGTGATCTCGTCAAGGAAGAGCGTCCCACGCATCGCCTGTTCGAACACCCCCTTGTGGCGACGGTCGGCGCCCGTGAAGCTGCCCCGCTCGTGCCCGAAGAGCTCGCTTTCGATCAGCGTCGGCGACATCGCGCCGCAGTTGAGCGCGACGAACGGACCATTCCGGCGCCGGCTCAAGTCATGCACGGTGCGGGCGACGAGCTCCTTCCCGGTGCCGCTGTCACCCACGACGAGGACGGTGGCGCTCGTGGGCGAGACGCGGGAGATCTGCTCGTAAATCTCCAGCATCTTCGGAGAGGTGCCCACCAGCCGGCCGAACGCACCTCGCCCAGAAAGGCCGGCGTGAAGCGCGCCGATCTCCTCCTTGAGGCCTCGTGTTTGCGCGACCTCGGCCAGAATTGTCCGAAGGTGTCCAAAGTCGAGCGGCTTGATCAGGTAGTCGGAGACACCGCGTCGAAGCGCGGAGATCGCGCTGGCGACGCTGGCTTGCCCCGTCATGAGGACCACGGCCGGGGACGACCGTGGGTCCAGCTCGTCGAGCAGCGTCAGCCCTTCGCCGTCGGGCAGATGGAGGTCGAGCAGAATGACATCGGGTGGACGCGCCGGCAGTTCTTCGCGCGCGGTCTGGAGAGAACGGGCGCGTGAGGTGGAAAACCCTTCGCGCTCCACCAACTCGGCCAGCGACGACAAGGTGTCCGAATGATCGTCGACGATCAATGCGTGTGGCATTAGGAGTCCTTCGAACGAATTAGAGGAAGGCGCATCGTGACGGTGACTCCCTCTCCGCGGTCGTCGACGGTCACTGTCCCGCCATGCGCGGCGGCGACACGTTTGACGACATGGAGCCCCAGGCCGAGCCCCTCGGGTTTGGTCGACACGAAGAGATCCCAGACCCTCGAGCGAAGGTCAGGGGGAAGGCCACCGCCTGTATCCGAGACGCTGATCACCGCGGTGGGGCCCGCGGCTGCCAGATCGAACGTGAGGTCGCCTCCTCCCGGCATCGCATCGAGTCCGTTCACCGCAAGGTTGAAGACCGCGTGGCGAAGCTCACTGGCCTTGCCAACGACCTCAATCTCATTTGCCGGAGGCACAAAATGCACGGCGACCCGCTGACGAAGGGCTCTCCTGCGCAGCGTCGACCCGATCGATTCAACGATCGTCGCCAGACGGACGGGGCCGGCGGGCTCTGCGCCCACGCGGCTTTCCTCGAGCGCACTCCCCGTCGCGAGTGCCAGTCGATTCACTTCCCGCCGGAGCGCCGCCATACAACGCTGCCGGATGGCGGGGGTATGGCCGGCGTCCCCGTCCTCGAGCGTACGGGACAGGAGCTCGAGATTCATCGTCATCGAGTTCAGCGAGTCCCTCAAATCGTGAGCGGCCATCATGTGGACGGAGCCAAGCATCTGGGCGCGACTGGCCAGCAGGACGGCCCGTTCAATCGCCGCGACGTGCGCGGCACCCTGAAGGAGCACGAGATACGCCAGTCGGTCGTCCTCGGTCAAGGTGTGGACATGGCATCGCAAGACCCGGACTGAGCCGCAGACGTCGAACGACAGGTCGAAGCTCTGCGACGGCGGCACAGCTCCTTCAAGCGCAACCCTAAGCTGTTCGCAGACGGCATGCCCCTCTGATCGCAGCTCGTCCAGGGAGCGGACGCCAAGCAGTTCACACGCGCCTGCCGTGGCGTCGTGGACAACTCCACCGCCATCGATGAGCATGACGCCGACGCTCCGGTCGGCCACGACGCCGACATGACTCAGCGACCAGGGCCTCTCTTCGTCGCGATTCCCCAGTGCGCGGGTGACTCCTGCACTCAGCATACTGCGCTCCTCATCCCTGGCCCGTGGCTGCGTTGCTGTCCAAGACGGCCCCGTCCCCCGCGAGCACCTGGACCAGGCGCGTGCCATCGACAGGCTTGACCAGATGGACATCGAAGCCGGCTTCCGAGGTCGCGCGCCGATCCTCGGGCTGCCCCCAGCCGGTCACGGCCACCAGCGTGGCCCGCGCACCCCAGGGTTGGCGCCTCATCTCGCGCGCCGTGTCGCAGCCGTCCATGCGCGGCATGCCGAGATCCAGCAGCACGACTTCGGGTTCGAAGGTACTTGCCACGGCCAATGCCGCGAGCCCGTCGTGCACCACGCGGACATCATGGCCGAGCAGCGTCAGGTGCATGGCCAGCGCCGTCGCGGCGTCCTCGTTGTCGTCAGCGATGAGAATGCGGCGCGAGCCGGACACGGGATCCGCTTCGCTGGGGACCGTGGTGGTCGAGGATGCGTCCGACGCCAGCAGCGGCAATCGAACGACGACCGTGGTGCCGTGGCCAGGGCCATCGCTGTGGGCGGTGACCGTCCCCCCATGCAACTCGGCGAGGCGCCGCACGAGCGCCAGGCCGATGCCGAGACCGCCGTGGCCCCGATCGGACTGCGTGAAGAGCTCGAACACGCCTGACAGCATCTCCCGAGGGATCCCGACGCCCGTGTCGGTCACGCTGATGACGACATCGGGCCCCCGACGCGCGACGCGCAGCGCGATACGGCCGCCGTCCTCGGTAAACTTCACGGCGTTCTGCAGCAGGTTCCCCAGAATCTGGACCAGGCGCGTCCCGTCGCCGTTCACCACAAGGTCCTCGTCTGGCACATCGACCGAGAACTCGAGGCGACGCTCGGCCATCATGGGCCTGATCACGTCCACCGCCTCCGCGACGGGGCCGGCAACCGACAGCGGCGAGCGCACGAGCGTGATGGCGTCGCGTGTCATTCGCGCGACGTCCACGAGGTCATCGATCAGGCGAACCAGGTGCGCGACCTGCCGCTCGATGATGGCGCGCGCGCGCGAACTCTGCGCGGCTGGTACGCCGGGCAATCGAAGTACCTGCGCCGCGGTCAGGATCGGCGCCAGCGGGTTCCGAAGCTCGTGGGCGAGCACCGCAATGAACTCGTCTTTGCGCCGATCCGCCTCCTGCAGCGCGGCGGTCGTGGCCTCGAGGGCGGTGGTGCGTTCCCGCACACGCGCCTCGAGCTCGTCGTTCAAGCGCTCGAGTGCCCGGGTCTTCCGGTAAAGATCCGCGAAGACACTCACCTTGGCACGCAGCAGCTCCGGCACGACGGGAACTGGCACGTAATCGACGGCTCCGCACTCATAACCGCGAAGACGATCCAGGTCGGTCATCAGAATCGCCGAGACGAAGATGATCGACGTCCGCTGAAATCGCGGGTGCTTGCGGATCATCGACGCGAGCTCGTAGCCGTCGAAATCCGGCATGCACACATCCACGAGCACGACGGCGATGTCGTGCTTCAGCAGACGCTCGAGCGCCTCGGTGGCCGAGCTCGCCATGAGAAGGTTCTCGCCCAGATTGCCCAGCACCGCCTCGTACGTCACGAGCTTGGCGGGTTGGTCGTCGACGAGGAGAATGTTGACGGGGTCGCGTGGCGTCACGGTCAGCACCTCCTATCGATGCAGCCACATCCGCAACGCGGAGAGCAGCTGCTCGGTGTTCACCGGTTTTGCCAGGTAGTCGGAGGCCCCCGCCTCGAAACATTTCTCGCGGTCGCCCTTCATGGCCTTCGCCGTCAACGCGACGATTGGTAGCCGCCGGAACGATGGCTCCTGCCGAATCACGCGCATGGTCTCGTAACCATCCATCTCGGGCATCATGATGTCCATCAGGACGATCGCCACGTCCGACGTATCGTGAAGCAGATCGATCGCCTCGCTCCCCGTGCTTGCGCTGAGCACCTTCATCCCGCGACGCTCCAGCACGGTGCTGAGCGCAAAGATATTCCGGACGTCGTCGTCCACGACGAGCACGGCCTTACCGAGCAGGTCATCGTCCGAGCTGTGCAGACGCTCGAGCATCAGCTGGCGTTCGACCGGGAGGTCCGAAATGACCCGGTGAAGGAACAACGCCGTTTCGTCCAGCAGGCGCTCGGGAGATTCGACGCCCTTCACCACGACGCTGCGTGCCAGCGCCTTGAGCTGCACATCCTCGTCCGCTGAGAGTTCGCGCCCGGTGAACACCACGACCGGCAGATCGGCCCAGTCGGGGGTCTCGCTGATGCGGGTCAGCACCTCGAACCCCGACATGTCCGGTAGACGCAGGTCCAACACGACGCAGTCGCATGGCTGCTCGCTCAACGCGGCCAGGGCAGCCGCGCCGGTGTCGGCCGTGACGATATCCAGGTCGTCGTGTCCGAGCAAGGCCTTGATGCTCATCTGCTCCGCAGCATCGTCTTCGACCACGAGCAGGCGCTTCCGCCGCGGCGCGGCGAAGGCCGTGATGCGTTCGAGCGCCGCCTGAAGGCCCTCGGCCGTGGTCGACTTGTTGACGAACGAGAACGCACCGTGGGTCAGTCCGTGCCGGCGGTCCTCGTCGAGCGTCACAATCTGAACCGGAATGTGCCGCAACTTCGGATCCTGCTTGAGCTGATTCAGGACCGTCCATCCCAGCATGTCCGGCAGAAAGACGTCGAGCGACACCGCCGTCGGCTCGAACTGGCGCGCCAGGGTCAGCGCTTCGGCGCCGCGTGGAGCCAGAAGCACCTTGAGACCGTTCTCGCGGGCCAGATCCGCGAGGATCCTGGCGTAATGAGGGTCGTCTTCGACGATGAGGAGGGATGGCTCGCCCGGGCGCAGATTCGCGCGATCGTCGGGGAGGAGTTCGACCGTTCGTTCGGCCAGGCGCACCGATGGAAGCCACGGCGTCATCGAGCCTTGCGCGGGCATGGTGGTGACGGCGCGGCTGGTCACCGATGGGCCGGCATACTGCAGCGGCAGGTACAAGGTGAACGTGCTGCCCACGCCGGGGGTGCTCCGCAGTTGAATCTCGCCTCCGAGCAGCCCCGCCAATTCGCGACTGATCGCGAGCCCCAGGCCCGTCCCGCCGTACTTGCGGCTCGTGCTGGCATCCGCCTGCTGGAACGCTTCGAAGATGATGCGTTGCTTCTCGGGGGGGATACCGATCCCCGTATCCGACACCTCGAACCCTACGACGCTTCCGGCCTGGCCCAGAATGGGGTGGCCCGTCGTCCAGCCGCCCGCGACACGCGTTACACGGAGCCGGACGCCGCCCTGCGACGTGAACTTGAAGGCATTGGACAACAGGTTCTTGAGCACCTGCTGAAGCCGTTTCACGTCGGTCACGATGCTGCGCCCGAGATGCGGATCGACCTCGACGTCGAAGAAGAGTCCACGGCTTTCCACTTCGTGCTTGAACGTCCGTCCGACCATGTCGAAGAGCGTCGCGAAGGAGACGTCCTCGGCCTCCACGGTGACCGTGCCTGATTCGATCTTCGACAGGTCCAGAATGTCGGTAATCAGGTTGAGGAGATCCGTTCCGGCGCCCTGTATGGTGCGGGCGAACTCGACCTGCTTGGTTGAAAGGTTGCCGTCGGGGTTGTCGCTCAACTGCTGACCGAGGATCAGGATGCTGTTGAGCGGTGTGCGCAACTCGTGCGACATGTTGGCCAGAAACTCCGACTTGTACTTCGAGGTCAAGGCGAGCTCCGCCGCCTTGTCTTCGAGCGCGCGGCGAGCCTGTTCGATCTCCTGATTCTTCCGCTCCACTTCGGCGTTCTGTTCGGCGAGCTGCTGCGCCTTCTGGCCCAGCTGGTCGTTGGTCTGCTGCAGCTCCTTCTGCTGGGCCTGCAGCTCGCCGGCCAGCTCTTGAGACTGCTTCAGCAGACCTTCGGTCTGCATCGTGGCCTCGATGCTGTTCAAGACGATCCCGATACTCGCCGTGAGCTGCTCGAGAAACGCGAGATGCGTCTCGGAGAATTCCCGCAGAGACGCCAGCCCGATGACCGCTTTGATCTGCCCTTCGAAGATGACGGGCAACACGACCAGGTTCCGCGGCAGGGCATGGAAGAACACCGACCCCAGGGGAATGGTGTCGGCGGGCACGTCGGTCACCAAGGTGCGCCGTTTGTCGAGTGCGCACTGACCCAGGAAGCCTTCGCCCAGACGCAATTCGCGCGGATAGCGCCTGTCGGAGCCGTCCGCATAGGAGGCCAGCAGCTGGAGGTGCGGAACCCCCTCGAGGTTCATCTGATAGATGGCGCCCTGGTGCGCGCCGACGAGCGGCACCAGCTCGTCGAGGAGGGTTCTGCCGACCGTCGCCAGATCGCGCTGACCCTGCAGCATCGCCGTGAACCGGGCGATGTTCGTCTTCAGGAAATCCTGCTCGGTATTGCGATCGGTCGTCAACCGCAGGTTGTCGATCATCGTGTTGATGTTGTCTTTGAGCTCGGCGACCTCGCCGCGGGCGTCCACCTGAATCGACCGTGTGAGGTCGCCCTTGGTGACGGCGGTCGCCACCTCGGCAATCGCTCGCACCTGGTTGGTCAGGTTGGCTGCCAACAGGTTGACGTTGCCCGTGAGGTCTTTCCACGTGCCCGCGGCACCGGGCACGTTCGCCTGACCGCCGAGACGGCCTTCGACACCCACCTCGCGCGCCACCGACGTCACCTGATCGGCGAACGTGGCCAGCGTGCGTGTCATGTTGTTGATCGTGTCGGCCAGCGCCGCGACCTCCCCCTTCGACTTCACGGTGAGGTTCTGCTCGAGCTCCCCATTGGCGACGGCGGTCACGACCTTGACGATGCCGCGAACCTGTTCGGTGAGGTTGGCAGCCATCACGTTCACGTTGTCGGTCAGGTCCTTCCACGTACCCGCGACACCGGGCACCTGCGCCTGGCCGCCGAGCAGGCCCTCGGTGCCGACCTCGCGCGCCACGCGCGTGACTTCCGCGGCAAACGCGTTGAGCTGGTCGACCATCGTATTGATGGTGTTCTTGAGCTCGAGGACCTCGCCTTTGACGTCGACGGTAATCTTGCGCGACAGGTCGCCGCGCGCCACCGCCGTGGTGACCTCGGCGATGTTCCGCACCTGAGTCGTCAGATTCGCCGCCAGCAGGTTGACGTTGTCGGTGAGATCCTTCCAGGTGCCCCCCACGCCCGGCACCACGGCCTGCCCGCCAAGCCGGCCGTCGGTGCCGACCTCGCGCGCCACGCGCGTGACTTCCGCGGCAAACGAACGCAGCTGCTCCACCATGCCGTTCAGCGTTTCCTTGAGCTGCAGGATCTCGCCGCGCACGTCCACGGTGATCTTCTTGGACAG
>Ga0184628_10000792_pt1 | contig 16254 bp, 12 predicted proteins | sample PLM4_5_b1_FD_133149 | JGI IMG/M metagenome (GOLD analysis project Ga0184628, IMG submission 133149) | Groundwater sediment microbial communities from an aquifer in East River, Colorado, USA - PLM4_5_b1 | ecosystem: Environmental > Terrestrial > Soil > Riparian zone | place: USA: East River... | reverse complement strand
TTGCTCCCGTTCGTAGCCCTTCTCGCCAGGATGCTTCTGCGCAGGCGGAACGATACGGTCCACCCTGTTCGACATAGGCGACATGGCTTCAATGGCATACGAATGGGCGTCAGACATTACGTCACGGCCTTCGGCGTCCTTCGTCAACCAACCCACCTGTTGCAACAGTTGCTTCACACCAGGCGCCTCGGCGATAGCGGGCGGCGTCTCCATGCGGGTATCTGAAAGCGGGATGCCGCTGAAAAACTGTTTGTGGGCCTGCAACTCCAAAGGAACCTTGATGGCAGGGTTCATGTCGGAGAATACCCTTTCGATATCGGTAAACTTGTTCAAGTCGTCCTGCATCCGTAGGAAAGGAAGGTCCAACATCAGGTACTCTTGGTCGCCACCAGAACCGATCACGGGGATATCCCCGAGACGGATGCCGCCAAGATTCATGAAATATGAAGGCACGATAGGCTGCTCGTCGGAACCCTGTTCCAACGTGCGCTTCAAGTTGCCGTATGTACGGTTCAACACGTCAGGATGTTTAGCGATGTTTTCCAACTGTAGAGGAATGTTGCGAGACATGAACGTCCAGAACGGCACAACACGCTTCGCTGCACGGTCAAACGACGAAATGTCACGATAGTTGAAATGGTATTTCGCAACACTGTTGATAGCGTCGTTGACAGGCCAGGCACCCGCAGCATCCTTGCCGCTACGGCGGAACACCATGTAAGCATGGGCGCCACGCATCAACTCTTCAGCACCTTCGTTCCTGTTACGAACAGCGACACTCAAAGGGTTTTCAGTGCCCAACGTCTTATCCCATGCACGACGCACACCATGCTTAGAGAACAGGCCGATACCAGCCTCCTGCGCAGACTGGCCCCAGCCAGTACCAGCGATGGCGTCCAACGCACCCTGAAACTTGTGCAACTCTGAAATACCATACTTCTCGATAAACCGATCTTCCCAGCCAGACCCCGACTTGTAGACGTTGAAATGCCGTCGAAACAGTTTGTAGTCCTGCATCTTCACGCCAGAAATAACGTTGTTCAACCAGCCGCCTTCAAGGTTGCGGACAATGAACCCTGGGCTTGTCACAGCCCACGTGCGGAACCATTTGTTCCAAGCGTCATACCCTTTCAACAAAGCGTTCGTAGCCTTAGGGGAATCGAAGATCGACACAACCTGAGCCAACTGTCTAGCCAACGTTTCATCCATCGTCTGATAGCCACCACCAATATCGGTGAAACCGTCCTTGATCTGCTGCTTCAAGATGCGGCGAGTGTTCGCATCTTTCAAATAACTGATCGTGTCCGCCCGCATGGCGGCACGATCGGCATGAATCAGGGCGTCGGCTTCTAGAGCAACGGCCTGACCCTCATATTTGGCGACGGTCGCAACCTGCTTATCCAAACCTTCACGTTGTAGAACCTCAGACAACATGCGGGCCTTGTCAGCCAACATGGAAGCCATCTCACGTTCCGTAGTGTTCTTCAACTTGCGCTTCGCAAACGAAGCAGCATGGGCAGTGACACCTTCCTGGACTGCTGCCTCCAACTCTTCGGCACGAGCCTGCAAGTTGGGGATCAAATCTTCGGAAGTCATCTTTGTGATTTCAGCGGCACGGGCAGCCTGATCCAAACCTGCGATCTTCTGTTTGACTGCCGCAACCGACTTCACTTCTGGAAGTGCGTTAGGATGGGCGGCGGCCGTAGCCCGAACCTCGCCCCTGGTCGCCTCCAACGCCTGCTCAGCCTTGACCAAAGGCTTTGTGGCCTTTTCTGTGGCGGCGCCAGCCTGCTCGGCGGCATGGGTCGCCCTGGTGAACGCCTCACCCTGAACCTGTGAAGCCTTCATGGCCTTGTTTCGCATGGTGGTTTGAGACACTTTGCGTTGGGCGGCGGCAGCCTCCAACCTGGCGTCATCCATATGCTTTAGAACGGCCTGCGTATAGATTTGCTCAGCCTCAGCAGTGTCCGTAATCAACTGTTCATGCTTTGCTTTCAGCGCATCGACACGGGTTTGACGGGTCACAACCTCGTCTCGCAACTGGTCGGCCCTCCGCATGGCATCCCTACGGGTCGTAGCACGGGCCGTGTCAGCCGCAGCGATAGCATGGTCACGTGCCACTGTGGCAGCCTGAAGCGCCCCATCAGCGGCCGTACGTTCCACCGCCAGGTTCGACAACTCGTCAACAGAGCGATCCAAAGCCACTTCGGCCCTGGACAACTCTTGCACCAGTTTCTTGCCACGAGACTGTAGCGCCCTTGTAGCGGCCTGCACCGCATACTGGCGCTTGTTCGTCGCCTTCTGCAACAGTTCTGCCTCTTGGCGGCGTGACTGCGATTGCAGACTAGACAGTTTCCTAATCCGTTCCGCTGTCTTAGGATCAACCACGTCCTTGACAACCCGCTCAATCTCTTCCACAGGCGCACCCATAGCAGACAGGGCACGGTTGCGGGCGTGACGTTCAGCGGCGTCACCAGCCTCACCCAACGTCTTCGCAATCAACTTGTCAGGGTTCGTTTCGAAAAAGTCGAACCCAACCTTGCTGCGAGAAATGCGGTTCAGATTGCGGATACTGGTATCTGTAACCTTCTCACCAAACCAGTTGTCACCCACCTGAATTTGGCGGGGCTTCTCAAACTTTTCGGTGACCTTCGACATGTCCATGCCGAACGCCTTGAAAGCCTCAGGGTCCGTCATGAAGTTCTTGGCCTCTAGCGTGGCACGGTGAGGGATATAACCCTGCCTACGGTCGAATGGGATACCAGCCGCCTCAGCCGCATCGGCTAGCGTGCCGAAAAACTCATCCAACTTCTGTGCGGCGTGAGACTTGACAGCGCCAGTCTCAACCTCATGCATCGCCTGTTCCCAATCGACATTCGACTTCAACAAAGGACGAAGTTCGGCCTTCGTCCAACGTGACATGCGGTCAACCAGGGCGGCAGATTCGCCACGACCCATGTGGGTGGCAGCCAGCACACGGGCGGCAGATGCCCGCACATGGGCGCTACCCTTGCCCGAATACAGAACGTCGGTTAGAGCAGCATCAAAATCAGGAGCACGCAACTGGCGCATGATGCGGCCACCTGTAGTGTTAGCCATGCGAGCCTTAACAGCGCCCTTAACATCTTCCACAGCCTCCACAACACGACGGCCACCAACAGATTTCTCCCAGCCAGGGATACGAACCTGAACGCCAAACGTCGGCTTCATGTTCAACTTGGCGGCCAACTCTTCCTCAACGTTAGCAGCCCTCAACCCTCGGGTCGTCAAAGCGCCACGGCCACGCTGGCCTGCCGCCGCCGCCAGCCTTTCAGCAGCCTGCATTTCGGCATCTTTCAACCCTGCCGAACCTGCACGGGTAACAATCTGTTCCGCCAACTCTCGCCGCCCCACGGCGGTAACACCCTCAATAGCGGCCTTGCCCATGCCGACACCGATATATGATGTAGGGTCAAGGGCGATATCGCCCGCAAACCCTGCGATACCCTGAGCCCAGCCAGGCAAACCTTCCACCGTGTGCGTCAACTCGGAATATGACATGCGACGGTTAAACTGTTGCCCGAAATCTTCACCGTTATCAGGCACCATCCCAGCCGCTTCAAGAGCCTGATCCAAACCAGACACGACAGCGGCACGAGGAATGTCGATCGTCTTCAAAACATCTTGCACAGGCTCAGCCTGAAGAAACTCGCCAGCCTTATCCAACCCCCAGCCAACGCCAGGAACATCGTGCAACAGTCCAGAAACAGAACCTAGGACACCCGTGTCCTTGCCCTTGTCCTTTTCACCTGAAGCGATCTTCGCTGTCAACTCTTTGAAAGCAGAGGGGGCGTTAGAACGCTGAATCTGTGCGTTCTGATTCCTTACCGTAGTTGTCTCCTGCCGCACGCCAGACGTGCGAGCAGGGGCGCCAGAGGTTGCACCACTTTTACCCACAAGAGACGCAAAGGAACCCGACTTACTTGTGGATGCAGGAGCCGCCGTCCGCCTTGTAGGCGGCGGCGGCGTGCGGCGGGCTGAAGCAGGAAGGGTCAAATCGGAACGAGTCATTACGAGGCAGACAATCCCATCGCCATACGGTAAGCCATTACGGCACGGACAGCCCGTTCACGGGCAGGAGAAGGTTGAACGGCATTCGCCACCGCTGCACGTGCCTCGCCACGGTAACCCTGTTCACGCTGATTGTAGCCCCGCTGCTCCGCTTTGGCGACCCACGAGTTAGAAGGCTGCTTGGTTAGAGGCTTCATCCCTGGACGCTCCACCCTCGGTGAAGACGGAGCGCCAAACGATGACGACCTGAAACGATCGGCCGCAGTGGCAGCAGGAGCCTGCGCCTTTTGGAACAACTGTTCGCCCTGGTGGCGTTGTGGGCCTAGCGCACCACCCGACTGAGCAATCTTACCGATCCAAGCATCCTCATTGAAATTGGCGGCCTCGTCGGTAGGCACCATGGAGTTAACGTCGCCTTCGGTGGCGGTCTGCTGGCGCTTGCCCATTTCCAAAATGTCAGCCGTGTAAGCCTGTTGCGCACGAGCCAACCATGACTTGTAGTTTTTAGCCTGCTCCGCAGACAACGGCTTGCCCTCAACAGGTCCGCCATCATTTTTCGTCCATGTCGCCTGATCAATCTGATTGGCCAATGCCAACGCACCCTGACCCTGCTGAAGATCGTTCAGCAACGCCTCTGCATACTGATCGCCCTGAGCCTCCTGTGCCACCGTGTCATACTGTGGCACATACGGATCAAACTCTGGACCAGCAAACTCTTGAACAGGGTTGTAACCCATGATGTTGGCCGCAGACTTGTAACGTGTCTGCTGTCCGCCCAAGTTGCGGGTGGGGTCAGTGCCGACACCAAGCAATTCCTTGGTGTAAGGGACGTTCAACATTTGAGGATACGGCTGATATCCACCCTGTGCCAACTGCATCACAAGCGCAGCCGTCTCAGGGTCCAGAGCGGAAGGGTCGTAACCTGGGTCGGTGTTTTGGAAATCGCTCATTATACCTTAACTCCCGCTGCAATGGCTTGCGCCTTCAACTGAGCACGCTGAGTGGCGATCTGCGATTCCTGCTCGGCCCTCTGCTGGGCCAACTTGCCAAGAATCAACTGCTGATTCGCCTCAATGTTAGAAGAGAAATCCTGTTGGGCCAGATTGCCGTACGTGTCCCTAGCGTTGTTGGCCTGACGGTAGATGTTATCCATGTTCGCACCATACAAGTTTTGGGCGTCACCCAGACCACTGACCCTTGCCTGTTCCAAACCTGCCGCCTGCTGGTAGCCGCCCATGCCAACACCCTGTGCCGCCAGGTCGCCCTGCGCAATGCTGTCAAGGCCATGTGACTGTTCCTGGGCGTGCGCCATGATGGCCTGAATGGCGGCCGTACGCTGTGCCAGGGCAGCCTCAGAAGCGGTACGACGTTCCCCCAACTGGCCTGTCAGCACCGCATTCTGTTGAGCGGCACGTTGACGGGCAGCGTCGGCGTAGCCGCCAACCATGCCCGCCTTGCCCCCATATAGGTTTGCCAATTCTGCGGCCTGTGCATCAAGGGCAGCCAACTGGCCCTGATATTCGGCCGTAGGGTTGGCGCCGCCGCCACCGCCGCCACCGCCACCGCCGCCGCCGCCACCACGGCGGCCACGGCTAGAACCACCGCCGCCTGAATAGCCTTGGATGCTTGCCATTTCCTGTTGGGTGCGCAAAAACAATTCCACAGGGTCAGGAAGGCCCCCCTGGCCTGCCCCTGGCAGACCAGACTGGCTGGGACGGCTGTTCGCAAGGTTGCGCTGAATTTCCTCAGATTCACCACGCCAAATAGACGGACCCGCCCTAGTCGCAACAGTCTTAGGCTTTGGTGATGGTCGTACTCCTGGTGGCATTACTGGCCTCCTGCCGCTCTAAGTCCAGCCAACTGATTATAGATATCCTGCTGGCGTCTCATATCAATCTGACCTAGGGCGCCCTGCTGCTGCTGCTGCAAAGCGGCACGCTGCTGGGCGATCGTGCCCAACGTTTGAGCCTGGCCTTCAGCCATCGCACCCTGCTCACGGGCGCCCTGCTCATAGAAGTTGCTCAAACCCTGCTGGCGGATGCCAGAGTTGAACACGCCACGACGCTGATAACCCGAATCGACATGTTCACGTTGCTGCATCCTGCCCTGTTGCCAGTCGCCCGTTTGTCTCGCATACCGCTGCTGGGCCAAAGTTTGCGCATAATCCTGTGCCGCCAACTGTGAACCATACTGTTGGTTTGTCTGGTCACGTTCACCCTGATAGCCAGCCTCATTGACCTGCATCGGATATGAAGCCTGCTGGGCTTGCTGCTGCTGCTGATATTGGGCAAGGTTCGCCTGTTCCTGTGCGATGGCAGCCTGATACATGCCCGCACCAGCGGGGTTTGCGGCCATAGCCTGCTGATACTGTTGAATCTTCGCCTGCGTCTGCTGCACTGCGGCAGAGTACATGCTGTAAGCGTTAGGATCGAAAGCCATTATGCCACCCTGTATCTGATACTGCCCGTCACGGTGTCATTCACATCAATTGCCACGCTAGGATCAACACCCCAATAGTTGCCCGTGGAACCAACGGCCCGCATGAAAGCGATGCCGTTGGACGAAATAGTGGCCACCCCCGTATACACGACAGGCGCGCCAGAATCAACGATAATCACGTCTCCTGCCACCGCCCCGACAGAAGGGGCAAACATTGGAACGGGCGGTGAAACGAAAAGTGTGTTTCCTGCTGTTCCTGTTCCCAAAATCTGAAGCCCAAAATGCGCCTCACAGATACCGTAAGCAACAGTGTACTCCGCCTGCCCCGCCGTGATGGCCACATCGCCGCCCTGTGTGACGACAGGAGCCCACGGTAGCCAAACGCCCAGGCTGATAAAGTTGGTCAGAGAGTTGAACGCTACACGTTCCTGAAAGGTCAGAGACGGCAGGTTGGGTGGGGACCATCCGAAGGCTGTAGGCATTACAGTCCGATATCTTCAATCAGAATGAACCCTGGGAACGTGGCGCCCGCAGCAAAAGTGATGGTGCCCGTGCCCGTGTTTCGGGCCGCTCGCAACTTGTATGTCTTTGATCCTGCCCCAGGCTGAATCGCGATCTGCGTCATAAGGGCTTCAGATGCGTTTGCTACGGGAAGAACAACGTTGGTCTGTTGCAACTGAGTGCCAGCACCATCAGCGATAGTCAAAATCGCCGTATCGTTAGCGACCGTAGACTGCAACTGGCCATAACCCGTAATCTTGTAATAGCGTGAAGCCAAGGCAGTAAACGTTACCGTCAGTGAAGTCAAATCGACAATAGTCGTAATCGAACCCTGGTTGGCTGTCACCTGCACATAGCCACCACTCACCTTGCCTTTGGGAAGCAGGGCAATATCAGAGTTGTGGGTTGTGACCGTCTCCAACGACGAGTTGACATAGGCGGCCACCGCATCGAAGTCGGCGTTCACCTGATCGGCGTCCGCCAGAGTGCCAGGAAAGAAACGGTTAGGAATTGTCAAAGCCACTAGCGTAGCCCCTTCTCACGATAAGGCAGGATTGTGGAATCCATGCCGAAACTGTCATTCAAACCAACGGTGCCGTTGATCCTCACCGCAGCGTCACCCGCAAAGGTGTTGCGAATCTCCATTTGCACAACATGACCTGCACCCGCAGACGGTTCAGTCTCAAACTGGACAAACTCTTCAACCCCGTTGCCGCCCCACTTGTCGGTGTTCCACACGCCATCCGAACCTGACGCCAAACCTGGCACAATGAAACCGAACGCACAACCCCACGTGTTTGTGCCTGAAACGACCTGCCAACCGCACTGAACGACGCCTACGGCCGCAACCTTATGGCCCAACCCAAGGATGTTGTTTGCATTGTTGTCTTCAATATCTGTTGTAAAAGTGTTCAAATCAATATCGGAGTTGGTCAACTCTGCCAAGACAACCATGATGAAGTTTTGATCGTTGGCAGTGATGTAGGTTTGATCGCCGAAAGGTGATGAACCGACACCACCCGAAGCGGGAACCTCGTTACCTGTAGCGTAAGTGGGCAAGAATCGGGCCTGAGCGTTGTTCAACTTGTAGATGGTGATAGCGATATCGTCGGCCCCAGGAATGTCAATCTGCACGGTGGCACCAGCACCAGCGGAAGGACATTTCGTGATGAACCCGCCGAACACGGCAGACTTGCCGCCATTCACAAACGTCGATTCGATCCTGTTGAAAAACACGGTGCCAGGCAGCCCCTCTGTCATCGTCGCTGTCATCGTCGTACCCGCATTGTCATATGCGGCGTACGTAACCAAAACGATGTCATCGACAGCGACGGTGAAAGCGCCTGACGTGATGGTCGCTGCCGTAGCGTTATCGGTCCTGACCACAGTCGGCGTGATGGGCAGCACAGACGGTGCCAGATGGCCGATTCCGAGAGCGGGGTCCAAACCGTTCCAAATCATGTAGTCGGTGGCACGGTTCGTGATGTTGTCCAAAACTACAGTGATGTAATCTGCCGCAACCTTGTTGCCTGCGGCTGTAGGATCGTAGTCACGCACCCACCTGTAACAGAATGACTGTGCGGCGCCACTTCTAAGAGCCATGCGAGGCCTTCTGAACCGTTTTTTGGTGGCGTTCGTAGAACCCTGCATCGGTGCTGTGCGCAGCAACATGCGAGGCGCCGCAGGAATCGTCGGAATGGCGCCACCGAAATAATCCAAATCGAACACGCCATCGTTCGTGATGTAGGCCCTTGTGCCCACACCAGCAACCATAAGATCAAAGTTCGATGGACGTGGAATCGTTGTCATGCCCGACACGATTCCTCTTGAACCAAACTCTGACGAATACCCGCCCCAATCATAGGTGGTCCACGCACCGCCCTTGCCAACGCCAGGATCGAACATGAGAGTCAAACCCAGATCGGTTGGAGTGATCTGCTTTGCGACATACAGTTTGCCATCCGCCCAACACAATTCGGGAATGTCGTCCAAACCGTTCTGAATGGCACCCCACGAAAACTGGCCCGCCTGCAAAGCGGGAGCCAGTTTGTCAAACACAGAGAAGATTTTGCGGCCGTCATAGCACATGACACCATTATCCCAATCCCACCAGTAAGCCCGACCAGGACCACGGGTCACCGAACGTGCCCATGCCGTACCAGTGTCACCCGACATGCGCTGAAGGCTGAAATCGTCGGCAGACGTACCGTACAGACCGTACACTTCGTCATCGGTGAAAACCATTAGGAAATCCTGAAACGGCAACAATGCACGAATTGTTCCGTTCGGAATGTCAATGAAATCCTGTGAACGCCAATCTTCAGGTTGGCCAGGATGCGACCAGCGCAGACGGCGGGGATGCAGGTCGGTAACCGTGCCGAAAGTGTCATCAGTGTAGGCGACAAACAGGTATTCACGGTGGGCGGCGATCAGGCGGGCGACAGGCATGTTGCCGCCCGTAGGCGCCGCAAAGTTGCTGTTGAAGTTGTTGGTCAAAGTGCTCGACACGTAACCATTCCAACGGACAGGCAGGATGGCGCCATTCTGAATGTAGGAACGATCATTAAACTGTGCCATCGTAGATGCGAAAATGCCGTCCTTGAAACGGATGCCAGTTACAGCCTGGGCTACTACAGGCCAGTTGCCTTTGCCTGAAGCGGTGGCGGTGAACCATCCGCCCCCGCCAGACCACCAGATTTCACCTGTTGTCGTCGTGATTGCCATAACCTGCTGCACGGCATCATCGACCCTGTTATGGGTGCCGAGAATGTATGTGTTTTCGCCCACATGTGGTTGCGCATAGTCGAAAGGCACAATACCGTTGCGCTGAACGAAGCCACCCCTTGCAGAGAAATCTACGTCTCTCGCCAAAGCAACACCGTTGGCAGGGATTTGCTGCACGGGGCCAAGGTCAAGGCCCCATGTGAAATCGTCTAGAGAGTCGGCGGCATACGTCGTCCGAGACAACGCCACCTGAGCCCTACCAGCCATTAAATATTCCTTCTGATCCACTCAGCATACGACATGCCCCAAATTTGGTCACGACCAAACAGGATGATCGGCTTGTGCCTACGGTTCATAAACAGGTTGCGCATCGCAACCATGACAGATTCATTGGCAAACTGTTTCCAAACCTGAGCCAACTGTTCGTCTTCCTGCTGGGCGTAGGCCAAAGCGACAACACCGTATTCGATGCCAGCATGAAACTGTGTCGGAATATCAGGAACGTCTGAACCTGCCGCCATCGCTGTCGGGTTGCGATATCCGCCGACCCGCAGCGAGCGAGTGGCGTTCGGCTTAGGCCACAGATACACTTTACCGCCATACACAGAAAAGTAAACGGGGTCTGCCGTGACCGAAGCGGACGGGCCGATCCAACGGCCTGCCGCCTCCTGGTAGTCGATTTGGATGAACGAACGGCCAAACACCGCATCATCCCAAATGGATTCGATCGTTGTGAACGTAGTCGGGTTGAACGACGCAGAGTTAAGCGTGTAACTCCCTGTTCCTGACACCATCGCCAAAGTGCCCTCACTGTAAAGGTGGGGCCAGTCGTCCCGCAAACCGAGCACACGGGTGAGAGCATCGTTGGCATAAATGTCAACAAGGCTGTCGGGAAGGTCCACGGCATCTGTCTGCAATGACAGGCGGGTGAAATCCCTAATGTTCTGTAGTGTTGCCATGTGCGGCCTTTACACGTTCAGTTTGCAGGCGGTGCGGAGCGCACTCCTGGTTACCTGCCTGTCTCAATCCTCGGCACCCAGGTCGAACGCATTTGTGATTGTCCACGGCTTCCCGTGCAGTGCGGGGGGGAGCAGGGACAATATCGACAGAATTGCCACTCTCTCCCCGTTGCAACTGACGCACAGGCACACACCCTGGGGGAGCCTGAAGGGCAGGCACAACGGTGTCAGATTGCCAAGGGTCGTTGAGGTTGGTAACAGCCATTTGACTTGCAAATCCTCTCCTAGATGCTAGAAAGGGGAGCAGGAGTGAAACACTCCCACTCCCCTTCCATGAAGAACCGTCCAGATTATGGAGCGGTACGTGAAGCCAACTTGCCCAACTTGCGGCGTTCGTCGGTAACCAACTGACCGTAAGACAGGATCAGCATGTACTTGGCGTCCTTATCCTCAGGGTTGACAAACCTGCCTGGGCTGAACCACTTGTCACGGCCCGTTACAAGCCACAAATGTTCAGAGTTCAGGAAGTACCAGTCACCCGTAGGGCAAGCAACGTCCCAAGTAACAGGAGCCCCGCCGTGCATCAAGTTTTGGAAACCTGCTGCCGCCATCTTCGAATCTTGGAAACGCTGCTGGGGCTGAAGCAAATCGGAATATGCCTGCCACAACACCTGAGTCGTGATTTCGAAGTCGGGTCCGTCGTCACCGCCACCAGCGGTGCAGTTGTTGTAAGTGTTCCACAAGTCAACGATCTGCAAGTTTACTGCCTGATCGTCAATGTTGGCACGCCAATAGGCATAGGTGCTGCCGTTGATACCACCAACGGTCGCAGGACCGTGGGTTGCGTCACCGACAAGGGCTAGGAGGCCAAGAAAATCCTTGCCGCCGTTACCTGTACCGTCAGACGTGAAGAACATCGTGTTGAATTCAGACGCAGCGGTCTTTTCGGCCTGCTTTGTCTTCGCCTTCAACAGGTCGATAACTTGTTCCTTGCTGCTATTCTGCGCTTCTTCAATACCCGAGATAGCGACAGACACGGCGGCCTGCCTCCAAGGGTACTCCGCCGCCGTCAAGCCTTCCTGAGGGGTCAGGTCAAGCGTGTCGTAGCGAGAATATGTGGTGAACGTAGTGTTCACATCGTACATCAGAGGGACAACAAGAGTAGAACCGCTAACGGAATACTTCTTGCTCTTCTTCTGAAGGTAGTCCAACAGGGCGTAACGCTTGAAAACGTTGTCCGCCATGTTTGGCACATACTTCTTCAACGTAGTGGCAACAAGGGAATCAAAGTTCGGGTTAGACATTAACTGTCACCTTTCGATTTATGAATCCCATCCAGCAAATACCTCGTCAGCGATTTCTTCGAACGACATACCACGGTAGCGTGCGGGATCATCACCTTCGGGGGCGGCTGGGGAATGTCCACCTTGCACCGTGCCAGCCTGGTTTCGCTTAGCGGTTTCAGCGGCGGCGACAGCCTCGGCACGAACCTTAGCGTCACGTTCCGCCACTTCCCGCTGAGATGCCCTCTGACCTTTCCAAAGATGATATCCTTGTTCAATTGTCAGTCCGACACCATACGAACCAAGTTCAGCGATCATGGGCAGGACTTCATCGGGGTTGAAATCAGCGTAGCGATTCCTAACATCGACAACTTCCTGTCGGATTGCGGCCTCCGTCTCACGAAGCGCAACAGCGTTCAGCCGTTGCTCAACTTCGTTGAACCTTTCCGCATACGGATCAGGTTCCTGAAAGTCGTATTCCTCTTGACCTGGTGGAATCAGTCTAAATTCCTCAGCCATCTGCCGCAACGTCCCAACAGGGTCGGTGCGCAGATGATTTTGCAAGTTATCAGCCCACTCCGCCTGCCTCTGACGTTCCGCAGCGGCCTGAGTCTTCCGAGTGTAATCGGATTGACGCAGATAGCCTTGGCGCAATTCCTTTAGAGGGACTTGCTCGCCATTGACATCGACGGTTTCATCAAGCCTATCCTCCCACCACGGCTTCTCTTCCGTAGGTGCTGAGGGTGTAGTCTCGGTGGTTGAAGTAACTTCGCTTACAACAGGCTCACTTGGCGGGGCTTCCGCTGCTACCTCTGTCGTTTCACCTTCAACTTCGGTTACCGCCTCTGCGGCAGCCGTGTCGAAGGCGTCTGTTTCTGTAAAAGACATGCAAGAGTTCCTTTTCGGGATTGTTCTTCTATCTTATAGCGTGCAAAGTGTTCACGCTATGGTCCTGGCGGAGCCCCCTGAGGGGGGCCAGGCGGCATTCCAGGCGGCATAGCCCCTGGTGGGCCTGTAGGTTCGCCCTCGGTGCCCTCAGGCGGCCCTGGTGGCGCCCCAGGAGGCATACCAGGCATCATCGGCTGCCCTGTCATCGGGTCAACAGGCGGCGGGGGCGGTGCGGGAACCAAAAACTCTTGTGCGTTTTTGATTCCGAAACCGTTACGCAACACATATTCCGCAACCTTGCGAGCATCCAAGATCGGAACGGGCACACCTGTCATCGGATCAGGCTGCGGAGCGAACAGCGGAGACGAAATGGCGTCCATCAACTGCATCGCAGACTGACGGCGGAACGTTTCGTTCTGCGGCTGGGTAGACCCAGCCTCAATCTCAAAGTCAAATTCGCCCTGAATCGACTCTTTGTCAAACTGGACCCAAGTAACCGACCCGTCTTCGCCCACAATCTTGGCAACCTGTTCGACGGTAAGGTATTGCTGGCCCAACTGGCAGATACGGCGGGCAACAAAAGCCAACGCAATCTCAATCTGAGCCAACTTGTCAGCAGCCCGAGAGTTTGCAGAGTCCTGAATGATGCCCGCTTCAGTCGCCGTACGCCTGATTTCAGGCATGGACCCCATCGCATAATCAGAGACACCTGAAACACGGGTCATGTCATCAGAGATAACCTGTGTCATCTGGTATGTCTGCTGCGGAATGTCCATTGTCGGCAACTGGATAAGCGCCTTCGTCACGTCGTCAGGCGCAGATTCTTCCAACAGGATCATTTCACCGTCACGGCCAGTAGCCAGACGTTCAATGTTTTCCTGATCCATCGTGCCTTTGCGTGACGCATATTTGCGCACATGGTTCAACAAGTCCCGCAACTGTGCGGAACGAGTCATGTCCAACTCCAACTGCAAAGGTTCCATGCATTCGATTTCACCCATCGGGTAAAATCGTTCAGGAATCTCGTAGTTGCGAAGCATGATGAACGGATGCCCGAACTCGTATGGAATCTCCTGAGGGTCTTTCAAGAAGTCGTCGGCGCCATCCAACGTGAACGTGCAGATGGTGCCACGGACAAGATCGTAATGTTCATACACAAACACATACGACTCGTCCTTGTCAACCTGATCGTCGTAGAAACCGTCCGACTCTTTGATGTTGCCTTTGCTGGCAAGGATCGCTGTGCGCTGCTTCGCAGACCAATCCTTGCGTTCCTTCACTTCAGAGGCAGGGACAGCGATGCGCTGAGCGATCCAACGGGCATCGAAGAGCCGTGTAGCGTCAGGGTCCACAAACATGTCGAACGGGCTTACACGTTCAACGTTCGGATGATCCTCCAACACCTGCTTCTTCGTCGTTGGCAGCAGGTCGGCAATCTCCTGATCCGTTGGGAACAGAGATTCATCCTGCGGGCTCATCGACACGGCAGTATACTTTTCGGTCAACTTCTGCATCAACTCTTGCTGAATGTCGTCCGAATCACGCTGCACCTCTTGCTCTTCGAACAGGTACGTCGTCTTCAGCCAGCCGTGACCGAGAATCAGATAATCTTTGACAGCCTGACGGAACTCATCTTGGAAACCGAAATGCCGCCACCAATAGTTGATGACGGCTTCCACCGTTTCAGCAGGGTCAATCAAATCAGGATGGGTTGCCTCAACCGTGATCTTCGGACGGGCAATCGACACAGACGGGTAGATCGTGTTGATCGTAGAGAACACAATACCAATCGAAATCTGGTGATCGTTTTCAAATTCTCCGATACGATCCTTGAAATGTTCGTTGGCGTAAAGGTTGATGAAGTCACGCCAATCTTCTTCGTGCTTCTCTTTGCGCCACTTCTGAGACGCCTTGATCTGGCTACGGTAACGTTCCAACCGCTTCTGGCGGTCGCCCCCCTTGTCGCCGTAGTCGATTGTCTTCGCCTGTGGGTCGTCGTAAGCCATACGTTATCCCTTGTCGATCGGAACGGCATCATAGCCGTTCTTAGCGGCATCAGCCTTGATGATTGCTTGGGATTCACGAATCGTGGCGCCAGGATGCAAATTGTTACGAAGATGACCCTTCGTGAACATGAGTGTGCGAACACGGTGTGAGAAACACAAACCGTCCCGATCCACGTCTTTCAAACAGTCTTCGACAGCGCAGTAAGCCATAATCCCTCTATCTACTAGACAAACGAACGTTCACGTTGACGGTCGCCAATCTTTCGATTCTGGCGCTGCTCACCGCCAAACTTTTTCTCCCACCAGCCAAACGACCAGGCAGGCGGCGGTGCAGCACCCCTCGGTCTGTACTCAGGCAGATGGGCATGGTTCAACATTTCAACCGCAATAGCATACGCCATCACATGATCGTCAAACGGTGAGCCGCCCATCTTGCCCTGCTCGTTCCGCTTGTACACCTTCGCCTCCGCCAACGTATAGGCGTCAGGAATGTTATGGTCGTTCATAAACTGGTCGAACTCGCTGATCAAATATGCTTTCGTCTTCGGGGTAGTGAGCCAACCAAGTTCATCAGTTTCTTTCTCACGTCGTGCGGTAGCCCGATGGTGACGAAAGATTGGAAAATATGATTCCTCGACAAGAGAACGAATGAAAGCGTGGCCGTGGTTGTTTCGCTCAGGTCCAATGAGTGCAGAATTGTACCAACGTCCAAGCCCGCCGACAATTTGAGCGAACTCCCACGGCGCCACACGGCAGGCATAGATTGCTGCCGCTTCTCCCGTGTCAGCACGAAGGACCACCGCAACGGACCTGTCTCCATGCTCCAAACCTTCTGCAATGTCCACCCCAATCACGTACGGCACCTTCGGTTCGGGTGTCTCCCACACACGGAACGGACCATCCTTCACGGCCCTAAACGTTTCAGTCTCAGGGTTGAACTCGCCTACCAGCGGATCAACCAAAGTCATACGCTTCAACTTGTCCAAATCGAAGACGGCGTTACCAGACTTCACAAACGCCTCTTCAGCGTTCTCAGGATGTTCCTGAGCCAACTGCCACGGCAACAACTCTCTGGCCTTCTGAGCGTACCAGTCCTGGTCGAACGCAGAACGCCACGACCAGAACAGCGGCGTCCACTCCATCGCCCCTGTCGTCGCCTTGTTCCACAACGTTTCAAACAGGTCACCGCTGCCCTTGGCGGTAGACAAAACCACCGCCTGCCCGCCAACAGACGTGGCGGGCAGCATAGCGGCCCAGGCTTCCTCCTGGTCCTCTAGCGAAGCGAACTCGTCAGCAATCAACAGCGACGTGGTACGCCCACGGGCGGCGTCCTTACGTGAAGGCAGAGACGTGATGCTCGCATGATTCGTGAACACCATACGCTGCTCGTTGTTCACCCGTGGC
>Ga0184628_10000791_pt1 | contig 16256 bp, 11 predicted proteins | sample PLM4_5_b1_FD_133149 | JGI IMG/M metagenome (GOLD analysis project Ga0184628, IMG submission 133149) | Groundwater sediment microbial communities from an aquifer in East River, Colorado, USA - PLM4_5_b1 | ecosystem: Environmental > Terrestrial > Soil > Riparian zone | place: USA: East River... | reverse complement strand
CACGTCGTAGTGAGCAGTAGCCGCCGCCACGGCTGGGAATGCGCCTATGTCCCATGCGGAATCGGCATGCTCGAAGAAGCGGCAGTTCTTCAGGCAGGAGAACATGCACAGGAGTTCCGATGACTGCTTGCCGCCGTTGAGCACTACGATGGAGTCATGATAGACCTTTGTGGGATTCCTGACGTAGCTGGATAGAAACCTGCCAACGTAATCATCGGTGGCACCGTTTAGTGCGGAAGGGTAGATGTAGACGATGGCAACTTTCACAATGCGAAAACCTCCTGCTGAAGTCGCCTTGCAGCTATCTCGCAGTATTTTTCCTCCAGTTCGATGCCGATGGCTTTTCGCCCGAGATCCTTTGCGGCGCGTAGGGTTGTGCCGCTGCCCATGAAGGGGTCTAGGATGGTGGTGGCGTCGGGAAAGAATGTCATGCACCACGTCAAAAGTTCTAATGGTTTCTGGCACGGATGGCTTTTGTCTATCCCTTTGGGGCACTTGGTAAATTCCCGAAGTGCTCCATTTCTAGAAGTCCATGCAAGTTCTCCATCCGAGAAGTCACCGCCCATCAATTTTTGCCAGTAGAACCAACCCATTCTCGGCGGGAGTTTGTCCGAGAAATAGTTTCCTCCCCAGATTACCGCGTGATGGCACCTGGAGAGCATCAATTCAAAAGTCTCTCGGCTTGGCGTTTTTGTGTCCCACCCAAGGTTTTGGTGTTTTGAATACCCTGGAGCACCTCGGGTTCTGCAGGCTCCTCCATGTTCTCCAATCCCGTATGGCGGGTCTGTTAAGAGGAGGATTTGTGACGTTTCCACCACTCCGTTTTGTGGAGCCGAGAGTGGCACGGGCTGCACAGCACTTGCAGATTCTCCAAGTGATTGTCCTGATGGTTGAAGTTCAAGTGGTGGATTACAAGGTCCGTGGTCGCTGGACACAGGTCGCACTTGTCCTTCTGAATCATCAAACGGTAAAGCGTGCTCTGCGAGCCGTCCTTGTATCTCCCGTTCTGATCCCCGATTCGCGCTCGACCCATTGACGGGATTCCGAGGCGCTCCATTACCTTTCCCATTGCCCGCTGGCACACCTTGAACCGAACCGCTATTTGCTTCTGTGAAAATCCCTGCTCCCGATAGAGCCACAGGATTTCCGACTTGTGCTTGCTCCAGTCCCGACTCTCTTTCCTGCCGCGTTTGTTCATTCCTGAGTGTCTCATCAATGGTGCTTACGCGCAAGCCTTTTCTGAGCACCAAATCAACCTTGGGCAGCGTGGGCAAAATCTCCCTACAATCCCCATGCCAAATCGTGATTCCGTTATGCTCGTAATAGGGTTTCATCCTCTGACTGCCTTTTCCCAGAATTGTTGCGTTTTCTGACCTTGCTTCACGTAGTTATCGGTGTGATTGCACCAGACGAGACAATTGCTCTGGTCCCCGGTCCAGTTGATGTTTCTCGCAGTCCTCCAGAAATTCTTCGAGTAGACGCCATCGAACGTCACCAGATTCACCGGATAGCCCCGCATCTCAAGCCAGTTCATGAATGAATGCTGGCCATGCTCGAAGCCATAACGATCATCCTTGGTAACGATCTTGCGCGGGAACTCACGCAGGAACTTCGGTGATGTGGCAAAGGCTGTGGTCTGCAAATGCGGTCTTACGAGATTGCTGGAAAGCATTCCATACATGCCGGGTCCATGCCGTTGCCATGCTGCTACAATCTTATCCAACCATCCTCGCCTGTGGAAGTAGACCGATTCTCCGAAACAGCAAATTGCGTCGTAATCTCGACATACTCCTTCAACCGATTGTTTGAATGCACCTATATCGTACCCCTCATTTGAGCGAACTATATTAATCTTATGCGGTAACACAGACCTTATATCACTTGATGGTTCTCCATTGTTGAATACTGGAATTAGATCGAAATCAACTCCAGCGGGATAAGCTTGTAGAGTGGCAATAAACCGCGTCGCGTAATGAATCGTGCTTGCTCCACCCGTTACGCAGATATATAGAATCGCTATTTTCACTACACAATGTCCTTATATCTGCTTCTATTCCTAACCTTGCAAACCGTCTGAAAAGCAATCCCAAATATACTAGCAAGAACAAGGCAACTTCTCTTGTCGTTTCTGATTTTGATTACATCTTCAGGGCTAAGTTTCCTGCTTCCTTGTTTGAATTTTTCGACTGAAAACGCTCTTTCAATTGTCATTCCACTGTGCAATCTGCAATTAATTCTACTCTTCGGAATTCCAAGAAATCTAGCCCACTGAGCAATCGTTTTAACTTCTCCGTTAATCTTAATAAATCTGTTTTTTCTAGTGTGTTGCATTTGCTCTAAGTGAGTGGCCCATCTGCAATTTTCAGGAGTGTAATTACCATCATTATCTATCCTATCAATTTCGTGATAAGGTGTTGGTCGTTCTCCCATATCTTCTAAAAACATCGCAAATCTATTCCACCTATCGCATACCGTTATTCCCCTTCCACCATAGTTCTTGTATGAAATATGTTTTGGATTGTTGCATCTAGCTCTCATTGCACACCAAATTTCATAGAGTGGATGTTTGCAAAGATTATCCCGATATATTGTTCTTTTTTTCCCGTTTTGGCCTACCGCCAAGCTTACCGTTTTTTCTTGCGGCTGAGACTTTTGCAAGGCTCCTGCTTTTCCCACCAAGGCGTGCGAATTTTGATGCGTATGATTCTTTTGGCATGATTTTTTAGTCATCACCCACAACTATCCCATCTTGTTGGGTTATGTCAAATGTCTACTTTCACTTAGTGATCCAGCAGGACGGATGAAACTCCGACATGATATCCGATGGAGTCCGATCCTTGATGAAATGCAAAGGTGTCCAGATCTTAAGTCTTAGTAAACATTTACATACATCGCATGACTTTAACTCATTATCAAGTGATGTCGCCAGCTTCAGATCGCTCCGTGCTGATAACGTCTCTCGAATGATCTCTGCCGGTGCAACCGTGTACCAACTACCTGGCACGTTCTTGGGGCACTTCACGCATATCTCTGCGCGACGGTCTGCTTCAGCTTGTTCGACGGGTTGACCTCCGCTAGTGAGCCAATCGATGATAACACCTGTCCCCTGAGCGGCACGTTTAACGTCCGCAACAGCCCCGGCTACTTGGGACAAAGATTGTAGCCGGGGATTCATTTTTGGGGGCGATGCCATCGGAATCTTGAGCCTCAATCGCGTGTAGGTATCGAGTTCCTGCTCGACGCTGGCCTGATCGGTTTTCAAGCCGTGCTTCATGACCATGGCAGGATTCGCCATGCGATGCTTGATGATGTGCTGGACAGCTTGAGTAAAGGTCTGCGAGACGGGACTCGGCATCGACCATTGCGATTGTGGTTGGTAGAACTGCCAACCTCCCGGCGGTACCTGTGAGTGACTTAGATCTTGCATAGGTTCAATGTGAATTTATTATTTCAAATGTCAACCGTAAGTCAATTGCGAAGCTTTGATAAATTTCTTGTGCTTTTCAGATGCCTTTTCCAACCAGTTATCTTGGGCTTCAGATGTGGATCTCGTTTCCTTTAAGTTTTCAATCATGAAACCAAGTCTTCGGGCACCTTCTACGCAAGTTGCCAAGGAATCAAAAAGATCGGGGCTTTCCTTAGTCCTCTCTTTCATTTCAACCTTGGATTCAACTTCAATTCTCGGTGGGCTTCCCTTTGTGAATCTCCACAATCGTTTTGCGCCTTCTGCTGCCACATCTCTTGGCAACCGGCGCATTTGTTGACCCATTATCATGTAGCGAACTGAATGCCAAAGTTCTGAGACAAACTTACTGTAATGCTCATCACATCGCTTGAGTCGCTTGCTTTGTTTGTCACCATCCCAGACGTATTCATCTGCCGATACCGGACGCTTCGTTGCTGTGCCGCCGAAGTCCACGGCATTCACATTCGGACTCCACAGCCGCGCCCATTCAACGGCGAGAGTTGCGCGTGCATCAAAGAAGAAATTCTCCGGACCAATCCCCATGCCATCGGCGTATTGCATACAGAACCGAGCGATCTGGGTTTCTGCAAGCTCGATATTCTTTACGCTCACCGGGACGATGATCGGGGGTCGGCACGCGAACACGTTCTTGCCATCTACATCAAGCCCAAATTCAGAATGGAAGAGAACGCATCGATCTCCGCCAACTCCACCATAGGCGGCATCGAGTCCAAGAACGTGCGTGGTTTTGCTGCCTTCCCAAACCACATCGTCATAGGCTTTGTTGGACTCGCACATGGCACGGGTGATCACCTTCATCGTGGATGAACCCGGCAATGGCTTCCCAACGCACATCATCCACCAGAGCGGAGAATCTTTGCCTTCGGTCTTTTCGACTGCCTGAAGTTTCTTGCGCCCGATCAGGTATGGGAACTTGGTTGGAAGATCTGGAGAGTAATCCAAGTTTGGTGAATCTCGACCGTCGAATGCCACTGCCCAGCCGCCGTAAAACTTGGTTCGCCATTCCTGGGTCTTCTCAGAGTCATGCCAGTTATCCCATCCCTCCACAGGTTCCGCCGCCGTGCAAAGCGGATCTTCGATATCGGTAGGATTTCCGGTGAGCAATCCCTTGAAATTCTCCTTGCCGTACCAATTAGAATAAGCGTCCAAAAAGGAGCGTTCCATAAAACTTACTTCATCACCGCAATGACCAAGGCGACCGTTTCGAGTTGGCTTGATGCCTGCGTAAGCACCCATTCCTAACCATCGATTGTTGGTCTTGCAAGGAATGAAGATCAATCCTTTGGTGAGCAACCGGGCTTCGCTGCCATCTTCGGAGATTTCTTCGGTGGTAATCGCGTGCTTGGATTCAAGGACGGTTCCAGGGAGCCATGGGTGACGGGCACGGGCACGGTTGAAGAGTTCCTTGAGCTTTCCCCAAATCCGGAGTTCCGCTCCGCGCATTTCAGTGCTGGAAACAAGCCACAGAGTATTCTCGTAATGCGCCCACCAATCGATGAGGACGAACTGGCTTACTAAGTACGTTTTGTTCGAATCAGAGCTTCCAAGGAACACCGTTATTTCATTCTCGCAGATTCGTTGAAGCCCAAGATCGTTCCAACGGTGTCGATCATCCTCGGGCCAGCAGAGCATTGTCATGCGTCTGACATGATGGTAGAGCCCAAGACCATATCGTTTCCCTGCCTTGGTGATGTAACCCTTCCCACGGACGAAGGTTCTCTCGATCTTTAACGGATCTGTTCCCGCTGGCCAAGAGAGCCCATACATTTCGATATTCGCCATTACTTCTTCCTCGTCCTCTGCTTCGGAGACTTCGCCGCCCAAACGTCGATTTGATTCTCGTCGCGGCAAATGGTCGAGCAGAACCTCAAGGTATCATTCTGGGACTTGGGGACAAACGGCTTTTTGCACTTCTCGCACTTGCGCGGTTTGTTGCGGCAAGGATCGCAAAACTTCTGTTGACCTCTGGGTTTGTAAGGCTTCTTGCAGACTTGGCAATTCTTCATTTTCTGTAGGGGTATGGAATTATAAGTCATCTAGCAACTACAAATTCACTAATTTTGGTCTTGATTAGGCGTATTCTTTGCTTCTTGTCAAGTTAGCCCCTTTGGGCGAATGTTGGGTCAGAATGTCGCATACGGTCTACACGAGTGATGGGAGTTTCGATTGGTCCGGTGGCGTTGATAGCAACAAACCCACCACAGTCCAATCTGACCTAACCCCGAATGGATTAAGAAGGGACCAACTTGCTTGGTGCTCAAATGCTACAGTTCGACTCGGAGGAATTGTTCAACGCACGGGTTGGATTCCAAATGGAATCGCCTACAGCAACACGGGTTTGTATCAAGGTGGGTTCATGTATGAGCCTCGGGATGGGAGCAATCCTTACCTGATCCTGCTGATTAGCGGCAACGTCATCAAATACGATGTCAATGCCATGGCGACGATCAATCTTTCGACGGTATTCGGACTTACCCATCCTCCCACGGTTGATCAGGCATTTTTCTGCCAGGCTGAAGAGTTCCTCGTCATTCAGGCCGGAGACGGTGTGACCTTGCCACTGATATGGGATGGCGCATTACTCCGCCGATCCGTTGGCATCATCAGTGCCACCAACACACCTATCGGGGGAGTCACGCCATTCAACGAGATCCCTGCTGCTACTTGCATGGACTATTACCAAGGGCGTCTCTGGTATGCTCAGGGTCGAACCTATGGCGCAGGGGACATTGTGGGAGGCACAGCCGGGGCGGCATATTACAATCGACGCGATGCCGTGATTAAGGTGACTGAGAATCCGCTTTGCATCGGGGGCGACAACTTCACGGTGCCCAGCAATGCGGGGAACATCCGGGCGATCAAACATGCGGCGAACATCAACACTCAACTTGGTCAAGGTGACCTATTCATCAGCACTCGGAAATCCATCTACACTCTGGTCGTTCCGGTGACTCGCACAGATTGGATTGCTGCTGACACTAACAAGATGCCCGTCCAGAAGGTGGCACAGATCAACAATGGTTGGGTGAATGACCGTTCTGTGGTGGCTGTGAATGGCGATCTCTTCGGGCAATCCCTTGAGCCGGCGATTCGTTCGCTTCGGGTTGCCATCCGTAACTTCAACGAGTGGGGAAATATCCCGATCAGCACCGCTGTAAACCGTGCGCTACAATTCAATGACCGGGCGTTGCTCCGATTCGGGTCCGGGATCGAGTTCAGCAATCGACTCTTGGAAACCTGCCTGCCTCGCCAGTTACCTCAAGGCGTGGTTCATGACGGCATCCTGCCACTGAGCTTCGAAACAATCTCAACGCTTGAGAAGCAACTCCCGCCCGTCTGGGAAGGCATGTATGAGGGTTTGCAGCATCTCCAGCTTTTTACCGGAGATTTCGGGGGCCGTGACCGGGCATTCTCCGTGAACGTCTCCGTGGTGACCGGGAACATCGAGGTCTGGGAGTTGACCACTGACTCCAGGACTGATAACCAGGATTCACGGGTGATATGGGGCTTCGAACTTCCGGCATTCACTTGGAGCAAGGAATTCGAACTGAAGCGGCTTGCCGGGGCAGAAGTTTGGCTTTCGAAGGTGTCCGGTCAAATCGAGATGACGTTCGAATACCGTGCGGATTCCGATCCATGCTATCGATTCTGGCATCACACATCGTTCTGCACCGCTCGGAATTGCCAGGAGGATGGATTGGTGCCGCAGTGCCCCGCTTACCCCTATCCAGGGGCTCAGACATACCGCGAGGGTTGGAAATGGCCAATCCGGTTGCCTAAGCCTCCTGTGGCTTGCCAATCGCTCGGGGCACGCCCTACGGATATCGGATATCAGTTCCAGGTGAGAGTGACCGTGAAAGGCTGGGCACAGATTCGCGGAATAATTCTCCATGCGACGGAGTATGGGGAATCTATTTATGGAGGCATTCAATGCACATGAGTCCAATTTTCACGAGTCACAACTCTCCAAATAGCACTTTGGGACACATTAAAAATCTTCGCGATTTTTCGTTGAGTTGTATTTCCAAGTGCATACATCTTCCTGATCTTAAAAACATCTTCATCAACGAGTTTGCTGGCAGGATTAATTTCTCCATTAAGTGGGGGTCCTTTAAAATATCTACCCTTCCTCATTTTGTCATCTACGTTGTCTTGATGAGTTCCTATAAAAAGATGATCCGGATTTACGCACGCAGGATTATCGCAATGATGACATACGCACATTCCTTTGGGGACAGGTCCACGGTTAAGAATCCAAGACGCAATATTGGCACGGATTGGAACAGAACGCTTTCTACTTATTTGCCCATATCCATAAAAATTCAAGCTTGCCGTCCAAATCCAGCATTCGGATGGAGATCCTTTTTTGACCTTCTTCCAGAATCGGGTTGCGAACGTGGGCGAAAGACCTTGCGAGGCCAGATATTCAGCGGTAATCTCAATCATAGTTCTGTTATTGCCTCGCTTGGATTACGAGTCCGGCGAGGCTTTTTTCATTATTTCACCTTGGGAGAAAAAGTCAATACGCTATGAATCGCCCTTGTTCACGCGCAGTAAAGTGTCCGGGTCAAGCTCCTGGGTTAGAGGCAGATTCTCCGATCACTAATTTTAGCAGTGAGTACAACGACGGTGTAGAATTCGTTTCTTATCCATTCGTTCCCAAGAATCCCTACGATCCTCGAATTTCGGCATGGTGGGCGGATTCATGCACTGGAGTCCGATGCACTTCCACGGTATCACAGCAAGCCGCAGATGATTGTGCTTCCGCTTTGGCATGGCTTTGCGTTTCCATTCCTCCTAACGATCCAGACCCGCCTGCACCGTGCATCACCAATCCTAGTCTTTGCGTGCCTACGGTGCTTGGCATGGTTCCCAATCAGATGCAGCAGGCGACGTTTACCTGCCCTGACGGATCTATCTTCACTTGGACGGTCAATGCGGGAACCATTTACGCGCCAACTCAAGGTCAAGCCAATGCTGTGGCTCTGGCTCTCGCTGAGAAACGTGTGGCAGAGAATTTCATCTGCATGTCCTCACTCACGAATCAACCGTGCCTTGGAATCGAATACACGGATCTGGTTGTTGTGGATGATGGAGCATTTCAAGCTTATACGTTCTCGATTGTTGCTGGGGATTTGCCTCCGGGTCTTGTGCTGACTGATCTTGGAGGCAATCAAGCATCGATTACTGGAATTGCGTCGATCACCGGAAACTACATAGCAACGATTCGCGCCACTGCGACAAATGGGAACACGGCGGAGAGAACCTATGAATTTTCCGTGATGGGAATTTCCAATGCTTCACCTCTTACCGAAGCAAAAATCGGGGTAGCTTACAGTCAACAGTTGAATGTGACGGGAGGGGTTGCTCCATTCACGTTTTCAATTTTGAGCGGTTCACTTCCTGCTGGATTGACTATTTCGAGTTCCGGATTGATCAGTGGCACGCCAACTGTTATCGGAAACAATTCATTCACCGTTCTGTTCTTGGATTCAAATGGTGGAACCTGCACAAAGGCATTTGAGTTAACCGTAACATCGGCTGCTTTGGATTGGACTAAGTTGCAATGGGGAGCACCTGTAATCTCATGTGTCGGTAGCGGAACCTGCGTTGGAAGTGCCAACCCTGCTGCCCCGGCACAGCAATCAACTTTCGGAGTCAGTACTCAGGCAGTAACACCAGTTACGCAATCAGATTCAACCATCGAAGCAACTCTGGTTTACAATGGACCTGCGGTTGCTGCCGTTTTAACCGTTACGACTTCTGGTTGGACTCCGCCATCCGGCAATGGCCAAGGGGTTTGGTCGATCTACGTCTGGGGAGTTGGAGGACCTGGGATTCCATTGGGCAGCATTGTTGCCGATGAATTAACTCCCGCCGTTGTGCCGTTCGTGGTTCCTGATACGGGTGGCGTAAACATGACTCTCCATGTCAGCATAGGAGCGACATCAACCAGCACTGGATTTGTTCCGATAACGGCATTCGCAAACGCAAACATCGTTTAATTTTATGATTCGATTAAATCTAGGATTCATCAGGTCGAGCTCACTTCCGGGAGCAGTGGGATTGTGCGGTGCGGATATTGCATCGATCAGCGGTATCGTGAACGAGGCTCAGGAGCGTCTCTTGCACGATCCTATGGCTCCTGACGAGGGTTGGTGGGGTGGATGGGGGCGCATGGTGTTCAACGTGAATGTGAGTAACCGGAATGGTTACATCGTCACGCCGAAGGACATTGCGCGAATCATCGTCATGGATGTGTGTCAGACTCCGGTGCGAATCAGAAATGGATTTTATGAGTTCCTCGAATTTGGTCCGGGGCTTCGACCTCGCCCCACAACGTGTCTCACTGGTGCTGTTGGCCAGGCGTGTTCCTGCTCATCGCCCATGCAAGCCTACGAGCGCGATACAGTGGTCACGCTTGCTCCGCAAACGGTCACCCCGGCAACCCTGCGTTTTTATCCAACGGATGCCAGTGACTTGGGGAAACGAATCCTCGTTCAAGGCACGGATCAAAACGGTCAGGTGATCTACGGTGTCGATCCCACCACGCAAACGGCGATCCTCGGGGAATACGTTGCGTTGACTCTGCCATACGTGGACACGGTAAACAGGTTCAGCACGATTACCGGATTCATCAAGGATTACACTCTGGGTCCGGTGCAGTTGTTCCAAGTGGACGCGAATGGAGATCAGTTTGCGTTTTCCTCGATGGAACCGAAGGAATCTACGCCGCTGTATCGACGATATCTAGTCGATGGATTGCCCCTGAATTGCTGCAACAATGCGGCATCTGGAACTGTTCAAATCACTGCTCAGTGCAAATACGATTACACTCCGGTTCAGTCAGACTCGGATGCGACATTGATTCAATCTTTGCCGGCGTTGATCGAGGAGTGTCAAAGCATTCGGTATTCTCGCATGGACTCAGCGAATGCACCGCAATTAGAGCAAAAGCATCACATGAAAGCGTTGCAATTGCTCAACGGTCAGCTTGACCATGTGCTTGGAAAAACTAACACAGCAATTTCAGTCCCCATCGCGGGATCTAATCGTTTCCGTCTCCAACCTCAATAATATATGCCCAACTATTCATCGCTACAGTGGCAGCAGATTCAAAATGCCAACAACTACGGCAGGGGTGCTGGCGAATACAATCCCTATGCCGGTGGCTACACCGGATCGACAAGCACCTATGGCGGCACTGGCGGAAGATCGGTTTCGTCGCCGCTTGAGGCAACGCTCGCCAACATTGCTGCTCAACAGGCGGCGAATCAGGCGCGTATTCCCAATGCTCCTGCTCTAGAAGGTCAAAGCTCGAAGATGATCGAGGATCAGCTTTTGGGCAGGGTTCCCGGCGATGTTACGGATCTGCTTGGACAGAGCGCGGCGGAGCGCGGCATCGCTACTGGAATGCCGGGGTCAGGGAACATGAATGCCGCCTACCTGCGTGCCTTGGGGCTCACCAGCATTGGGCAGCAGGAATCAGGGCAACGCAATCTTAGTGCCGCCTACGCTCGCAATCCCGGGGCTCCGATTATGAATGCTGAGAACATGGTCATTACGCCGCTGCAACAGGCGCAGCTTGACCTCGCACGGTATCAGGCGGAGACAGGCAGGATCGGGGCTACCAAGAGTGGTGGTGGGGGCGGCGGAGGCGGATACATGCCGCGAACTACGGAAACTGGAACCGGGGGTTACATCCCGGCATCCACCTTGTTTGGTTCTGGTGGCAGAGGCACCATTTATACCACTCCAAATCAATTCAGCGGAGTACCGTCTTACACTGGTGCCGATGATAGCCGCGCTTTGGAAGGCTACTATCCCACCAGTGGCGGAAGCCTCTATATGGGTGGCGCAGGCGGATACGAAGGTCCGAAACCCGGGCTCACCGATCAGGAATGGGAAGAACTTCTCGGAAACTACGGAGATTAATTATGCCTCGCATCATCGAACCTGAATACTTGCAGCAACAACGCTACGTAGATGCCGTGTCCCGTGGTGAATCCGGTTTGGACTTGGCCCGGAGCGCGGGGATTCCCGTGAACCAAGGATCGACTCCGCCCGTAGTCTATCCTCCTTCGGACATGAAACCCAACTTGAGGATGGATAGCTCTGCCAATTACGTTCGTCCACCTGTCGGCGGCGGTAGCGTCGAAGATATGTGGAACGAGATTCAGCAGACCTACGGTAACCTGCCCATCGATCAGGCGCAGAAAGGAATTGCTGTTGCGCTACAGTTCCAATCAGATCGCGGATTTCGTCAGGATATCGCATCTGGAATGGAACCGGCGCAAGCCGCGATGAAATGGGCGCCTTACATGAACAAGGATTCCCTATCCGGGATCACCACAATGATCAAGGCGCAACAAGCTGCAAAGGCGAAACCCAATTGGGTGTTCACGCCGGGAACTAATGGAGCACCTGATGCATGGATTGCTCCGGGTGAAAGACCATTGCAGATCAAACCTCCGACATCAGACTTCAGGAAGCCGATGCATGAGCCAGGTGTGGGCATCTTCGAATACAACCCGGAAACGAAAGCATGGGAGAAATCCGTTGGCTTCCCTTCGAAGCCTGAGCGGTATTCAACGAAGAAGGTTGAGATCGATCCTGCAACTGGAGAGATCACCACCATCTCTGGTGACCCTAGCGATCCTGAGATCAAGAAGCTGATGGAGGACATCAAGACAAAGAAACCAACGGAGAGTGCTTGGCCTATTGCGAATTGGTTGAGAACAAAGCTTGGCATTTCCTCTCCCGCCCCTGCGCCTACTCAGTTTCCTTTCGCCATGACCAATGCCCCGGCAGTCATTCCTACCAATGCCCCTGCGCCATCGGTTCAGGCTCCCGCTTCGATGCAATCTGTCGCGCCTACAAATGCGCCAGCAATCAAACGTCTCCGATACGATCCTGTCACCAAAACCTTGAATGCAGTGCAATAATTTATGCCGCTCGAAATTGAGGTTCCCGATCTTGGAGTATTGGAGTTCCCTGATGACACACCGGAGGATGAAATCCGGAGTGCAATCGATAGCCACATCGCTTCACTAGCCAAACCCGCACCGGAACCTGCTGTAGAAAAACCTGTCAGTGTTCTTCCAGAGCAGACGTTCAATATTGGACGCGATGTTGAAGCGGCTAAGGCGGCACGAGTTGGACCCCCGGTGTTTGGTAAGACCGATTACGAACTTAAGCCTGGTGCGGAACTGGAGAACGTCACGCAATACCCAGTGATGCCAATGATCAATGTTCCGGGGATCACTTACACCCCGGCATTGCAGCAACCCGGAGCACAGGCACCATTTGAGGCTCCTGCCCCGGTTGCACTTCCGGGGGTCGAGGAAGATTTGTTCAAGCCGGTCATCGACATCATGCCTGAGAACCCGGCATTCGCATCGGCTGTGGTTCAGAAATTCTCCGATCCATCACTGACCAACGAAGAGAAGCTAAAGCGCATTCAGCGGGTTGAAGGTGTTTCGGATTCAGTTCGATCTACTGTCAATTTCTTCGCTTCTCCGGCTGGGGTTTCCATGCTTGGAATCGGTGCCATGCCGAAGATAGCGCAGCAAATTGCGGCGACTGGGTTTGCCATCGATATGGGATCGAAGGTTCCCAAAATTGCAAGGGAACTCGGGGAAGAACTCGGGAAGCCTGAAGGCGAGCGCAACGAACGCAAGATCGCGGACCTGATCGCTACCGGAATCACCACAACCGGATTCTCTGCTATGGCAGGTGCCCATGGGGTTGCTCCTGCAATTCAAGCTCCTTTGGCTTTCTTTGGTAAGCCGACAAAAGGGATTGTTCCTTCGCCTGAACTTCAATCGGAGTTTGCGACTCGTCCAGGCAGAGTCGATGAATTAGCGCCCACTCCGTTTCAACGAGTTCAAGGTGCGGAAATCACCCGTGGCTATCCTACGCTCAGGGAAGTCGATGCTATGGCAGGTAGAGAGGCAAAGCCTGCCCCCGGTGAAGTTGTTCCTGGCGCAACTTTGACAACTCAGACAACTCCGGGAATGACACCGATTGAATCCGCAAAAGATATTGTCGGTAAATTCCGTGAATCCGCCATTAATCCTGATGTTAAAATCAGCAATAACGATTCGGTTTCAGTTGGCAAGAGTGTAAACACTGTTTCGGATCTCGATGCGATTTTGGATTTGCACGATCAATTAACGAAAGCGACTGATGCTGTTCCTTCGGAAAAGACGATTCAGAATTTAGAAAAGAAAGTAGCGTTAGCGTCAAGGGCTCAAATCGTAAAAGAAGCTGTTGATATCGCTACGAATACAGGTAGTTGGGTTGAGGGTGGAAATACTCAACTTGGAGCAAGACCTTTGGATTGGAAAACCAGTCCTGAAGTTGCTGAATGGCTTAAGAAGAATGCGGCAAAACTTGGAATTGAATTGCCTGATGAATTGAAAGCTGCTGCTCCTTCTGAAACCGCCAAACCATCCGGTGAGGAAATGGTTAAGGTTTACCATGGCGAAGGTGGCACTGGAGGCGCGGGACTTGGCGGGTTCAGCGTTTCTGAGAGTCACAAATACGCATCCACATTCGGTCCCCGGCAAAGCGTTGTTGAAGTTCCTCGTAGTGTCTTGGAAAAGATGAAGCAGGATGCTCGCAATCGCGGGGAGCCCACGAACCTGATACTTCCTGAAGAATATCAGAAGAAACTCAAGCCTGTGGAAAAACCGATTGAGCAGGAAGTCTACGATACTGAGTTCATCGAAAAACCTTCGCCAACTCAACCATTGGAGATGTCGGTTAGTGATGCGGAATCAAATGGATTTACAAAGGTTGCCTATCGTGGTGTCAGTAAATCAAACCCATTCAACAAAACCGGAACCGTTTGGCTTACTACCAGCAAAGACGTTGCCGAAGCTTACGCAAAAGAAACTTTCGGATATGAAGATGCCGGGGTTATTGAAGTTCGCGTAAACACAAAAGATATTCCTGTGAGCGACATCAGGAAATTGACTCAGGATCAATTAAATTCATTGAAACCTGATGAATTCGGAAATCCTCAAAAAGTTGGTATTTATGAACACTCCGATGATTCTGTTTTAGGATCTTCTTATCCTCATACTGCGATTCATGTTCCGGCAGATAGGGTTGTTGTTGTAAACAAACCCAAAGGAACATTGATTGAATCAAAACCTTCGCCGGTTCCACCTCCTACTACTTCTATAGAACCGGCCAAACCTGCTGCTGCTCCTGCTACTGCGGCAGAGGTTTCCCCAACGGCTCCGGTGTCAACAACAGCACCGGAAGCCGTTATTCCCGCTGAAGTACCTCCTGTTGCTCCTCCGAAACCGCCTACTATTCCGGGACCGATTCCCACTCTGGAGGCACCCGTGCTATCTGCCACTGGCCTGAAGAATGCCGTTGGCGATATGGAGCGGCTTGTCTACGGGTTCAAGGAACGATCTCTTGCGGAGCGCCAAGTCATGGCTGAAGCATGGATACGTGCTGGTGATGTTCTCGCCAAGAATCCGGAGGCAGGACGGGAACTCGCTCAGGCTTTGATAAACAATCCTCGCCGGGGGTTGACCGGGGACGAATCGGCGTTACTGCTTCGGCACAAGGTTGGCCTTGAGAATCGCGTGAACAAACTGGCGAAGAGCACGCTTACCGCGAAGGATGAGGCCAAGGTAGAGGCACAGTTTCAGTTTCAGAAAGCGCGGGATGAACTCAGGGGGTTTCTCGATGCCGTTGCCGCCCGTGGTAGCGAGTGGGGACGGGAAGGCAGATGGCGACAGGCCATGGCTTATGAGGACTATACGTTTGCCACTCAGGCAAGGCTTCTGGAGGCGGCAAAGGGTGGTCCTCTTACGGAACCCGAAAAGGTCACGCTTCAGAATCAGTTGAAAGATCTCCAAGAGAAAACGGCGGATCTTGAGAATCTCACCAAAAATAGGGATCAGAAGCTGATCGATGAGGCTGTTACTGAAGCATTGGACAAAATCGAGAAACAGGGTGGTGTCCGGGTTGAATACGCCCCGCGTGTCATTGAAGCGGCTGAGAAATTCGCCAAGTTCATGGACAACCAGGCGGAAGCCGCTGTAGCGCGAATCCGCGAGAGTCAGAAGCGCACCAGTGCGTTCATCGTTCCCACGTTCCTTGCCGATTACGTCATCATTGGCGCGGCGAAGATCACCCGTGGCATGGTCGATTTCGCAAGGTGGTCGAGTGAGATGCTAAAAGATTTTCCTGAACTGAAACCTTACCTTAAAGAAGTCTGGGACAAGGCGACTACGGAAATCGACACGCAACTGACCAAGATGGAGAGCACCATCGCAAAGCCCATCGTGAAGAAGGTCAGGGAAAAGATTGCGGCTACGGCGACTGCTGCCAAGGGTAAGGTTTCCAAAACTCCGCAAGAGAACATTGCTGATACGGTTCAGAAAGCGGCGAAGAAATTTGCTGAAAACGATCTGTCATCCATCAGTCCGATGGTTCGAAGCCTTGCTCGATTCCTGGTAGAGTCTGGGGTTCGTGGGCGGGAGAACCTTATCGATGCCGTCCATCGTGAATTGCAGACTGTGATTCCTGAACTGACACGGAGTGATGCCATGAGGATGATTTCCGGGTATGGCGAATACCGGACACTTCCTACAGATGCCGTCAGCGTTTTGCTCCGGGGCTATAAAGGCGAGATGCAACAGATCGCCAAACTGGAGGACATGGCGAAAGGTGAAGCCCCGAAAAAGTCCGGTCAAGAACGTCGCACCCAGACCGATGAAGAGCGGCGATATGTGAAGGAAGT
>Ga0184628_10000790_pt1 | contig 16262 bp, 15 predicted proteins | sample PLM4_5_b1_FD_133149 | JGI IMG/M metagenome (GOLD analysis project Ga0184628, IMG submission 133149) | Groundwater sediment microbial communities from an aquifer in East River, Colorado, USA - PLM4_5_b1 | ecosystem: Environmental > Terrestrial > Soil > Riparian zone | place: USA: East River... | reverse complement strand
TGCGCCGTGTACGGCAACCCCGTCGAGACGCCGCTGCGTGAATCTCACCCAACGGCACCTATCAACGCATACGGACAGACCAAGCTCGCGATCGAGCACGCGCTGCCGCACTTCGAGCGGGCGTACGGCCTCCGGGCCGTGTGCCTGCGCTACTTCAACGCGGCCGGTGCGGACCCCGGGGGCGAGATCGGCGAGGATCACTCTCCAGAGATCCACGTGATTCCACGGGCCTTCGAAGCCGCCTCGGGCGGCGCACCGCTGGACGTGTTTGGGGAGGACTATCCAACTCCGGACGGCACCTGCCTGCGCGACTACATCCACGTGAGCGACCTCGCCGACGCACACGTACGCGCGCTTCGTCGCCTCGAAGCCGGCGGAGGGTCGGTGACCTACAACGTCGGGACCGAGCAACCGTCTTCGGTCCGCGACGTGATTGCGTCTGTCGAGCGCGTAACGGGGCGGGTCGTCCAACGTCGATCGGCGCCACGGCGCCCGGGCGACCCGGCCATTCTGTTCGCGTCGGCGGCCCGAATCCGCGAGGATCTGGGCTGGGTGCCAGGCCGTCCCCATCTCGATACCATAGTGGGCGATGCCTGGCGTTGGCACCTCAGCCATCCGCACGGGTTTCGGTCGGACGGTCCGGGCGCGAGGGTGGAGCGCGCGGCCGGCTGATGGGGCACCTGCGCGGCGTGATCGAAGACCCGCTGCTGTCGGTCGTGATGCCCGTGTTCAACGAACGGGCGACCATCGACGAAATCATCCGACGGGTGCTGGCTGTTCCCGTTCGAACGCAGCTTATCGTCGTGGACGACTGCTCCACCGACGGCACCCGCGACGCGCTCTCGGTACTCCAGCGCGAGCTTGGGTTCACGCTGCTGCTGCAGCGCGTCAACCAGGGCAAGGGGGCGGCGCTCCGCGCGGGATTCACGGCGGTGCAGGGCGATCTCGTGATCATTCAGGACGCCGACCTCGAATACTCGCCCGAGGAGTTCCCCGAGCTCATCGAGCTGATCTGCCAGGGGCGAGCGGACGTCGTCTACGGCTCGAGGTTTCTGGGGCGCCATCGCGTGTTTCTCTTCACGCACTACCTGGGCAACCGCGTGCTCACGCTGCTGACCAACGTGCTGTACAACACGATGCTGACGGACATGGAGACCTGCTATAAGGTCATGCGCGCCGACGTGCTCCGTTCCATGACGCTGCGATCGGACGGGTTCGGCATCGAGCCCGAGTTGACGGCGAAGATCTTCAAGCGCGGCTACCGCGTGTACGAGATTCCGATCACCTACGATGGGCGCGGTTACGCCGAAGGTAAGAAGATCGGCTGGCGCGATGGCATCGTCGCGCTGTGGGTTCTGTTGCGGTATCGGTTCAGCGAGTGAGCGCGTTCCTTCGTCTCATCGCCTATGCGCGCCCGTACCGTGGGCGACTGACGGCCGCGATGATGACAATGGTGATCTACGGCGCGGCCTCGGCGGGCGTGGCCGCGCTGATTCAGCCGATCCTCGATCACGTTCTGCCGCGGCGGGAAGAGCTCGTCCTGACGATCGGCGCCATCGTCGGCGTGTACCTCGTGAAAGGCATCTCAGCGTACGTCTCGAGCTACCTGATGACCGACGTCGGGCAGCGGGTCGTCCGCGACCTGCGCGACGCGCTGTTCACCCACATTCTCGGCCAGTCCGCGGCCTTCTTCTCGATCCAGACGAGCGGCCGTCTGATGTCGCGCATCACCAACGACGTCGGCCAGGTGCAGCAGGCCGTGTCCGAGACCATCGGTGACCTGGCCCGCGAATCGCTGTCGCTCCTGGCGTGTGCCGCCTTGCTGTTCTACTACGACGCACGTCTGGCGATCGTCTGCCTGACGGGCGCGCCCCTGGTCGTCTATCCCCTGGTGCGCCTCGGGCAGCGCGTGCGGCGGACCACGCGACATAGCCAGGAGGCGCTCGAGCAGATCACGCACGTCGCGGCCGAGGCGTTCACCGGTCACCGCATCGTGAAGGCCTTCGGCGCGGAACAGCGAGAGACCTCGAAGTTTCGGGAGGCGTCGCAGCGCCTGTACCGAACGAGCATGAAGGCCACGAGCGCCCTGTCGGTGCTGCCTCCGCTGATGGAGTTCATCGGCGGCGTGGCGTTCGCCGCCGCGTTGTGGTACGGCAGTCAGGAGATCGCGGCGGCGCGGCTGACGACCGGCGAATTCGTCGGCTTCATCGCGGCGCTGTTCATGATGTACGGCCCTGCGAAAAAGCTGAGCCGCGTGAATGCCAACCTGCAGCAGGCGATTGCAGCGGCCGAGCGGATCTTCGAAATGCTGGAGACACACAGCGAGGTCCGTGAGCGTCCGGGCGCGATCGACCTGCCCCGGTTTCGCGACGCGATCGAGTTCCGCGAGGTCGGGTTTGCCTACCACGGCGCGGATGACGTGACGCTCCGCGGCATCTCGCTGATCGTTCGGGGCGGTCAAACGCTGGCGATCGTCGGCCGGAGCGGCGCCGGCAAGACGACGCTCGTGAACCTGCTGCCGCGGTTCTACGATGTGACGGGCGGGGCGATCAGCATCGACGGCCTTGACATCCGCGACGTGACGCTATCGTCGCTGCGCGCGCAGGTGGCGATCGTCACGCAGGAAACGGTGCTCTTCGACGACACCATCGCGGCCAACATCGGATACGGGCGGCCCGGCGCCACGTCGGCCGAGATCGAGAGTGCGGCACGTGCCGCCCATGCCGACGTGTTCATCAAGACTCTCGACGGCGGATACCAGACCCGCATCGGCGAACGTGGACAGCGGCTGTCTGGCGGACAGCGGCAGCGCATCACGATCGCGCGGGCCATCCTGAAGGACGCACCGATTCTGATCCTGGACGAGGCCACGTCGTCGCTCGACACCGAATCCGAGATGCTGGTGCAGGACGCCCTCTCGACCCTGATGCGCAATCGCACGTCGTTCGTCATCGCGCATCGACTCTCCACGGTCCGCCGGGCCGACGTGATCGTCGTGATCGAGCAGGGCCGCATCGTGGAGGTCGGCACGCACGACGAGTTGCTCGCACGAGGCGGCGCGTATGCGAGACTGTACGAACGGCAGCTGCTGGACGAGCCTGCCGCGGAACCGGAGCGCGTCTGAGCCGGCCCGAGCGACGACGATGATCAAATCGATGACCGGATTCGCGTCGCTGACCCACGAGGACGAGGGCGCCACGATCGCCGTGGCGATCAAGACCGTCAATCACCGGTTCCTCGACATGCAGCTCCGACTGCCCTCGTCGCTGACCGAACTGGAGTCGCGCGTGCGGGCGCTGGTGCAGCGCCGTCTGTCGCGAGGGCGCGTTGAGGTGCAGATTTCGGTGCAGCTGCGCGCGGTGGCAGTGCCGACGGTCGAACTCAACGAGGGGTTTGCCGCGGCGCTCTCCACAGCACTGGACCGGGCACGCGAAAGTGGGCTCGTGTCGGGGGTGCTGACGCCGGGCGACCTGCTCCGGTTGCCGCAGGCCATAACGGTTCGCGATCGCGTACCCGAGGCCGATCCGAAAGCCAACGTGGCGCTCGGGGCCAGCGTCGAGGCGGCGGTCGGGCAGGCGCTGGCAGATCTGACGGCCATGCGAATCCGCGAGGGCGACCATCTACGCGCCGACCTGGAGGCACGCCGCCAGACGCTGGCGACGATGCTCGAGGCGCTGGTGGGTGCGGCGGTGGAGGGGCGGACGGCCCTCGAGATTCGGTTGCAGGAGCGCGTCCGCGAGATTAGTCGCGAGATCCCCGTCGACGAGTCGCTGATCGCGCAGGAGGTGGTACGGGTCGCGCAGCGGTCGGATATCAGCGAAGAGGTCGCACGCATGCGGGCCCATCTGGCCCATTGGGACGCGCTGACCGACGCCGATGAACCGTGCGGACGGAAGCTCGAATTCCTGCTACAGGAGATGAATCGCGAGGTGAACACGATCGGCTCGAAGGCGGACGGCCTCGGGGTCTCCGAGCTCATCATCGGCGCGAAGGCGGAGCTCGAGAAGATGCGCGAGCAGATTCAGAATGTCGAGTAGCCCCCCGCGCGGCCTGCTGTTTATCGTGTCCGCCCCCTCGGGCACAGGGAAGACCACGCTGGCGGAGCGTTTGGCGCAGACCGTCCCGAATCTGTGCCTTTCGCGGTCCTACACGTCAAGGGCGGCACGGCCGGGCGAGCAGGACGGCGTTGACTATAATTTCATCAGCCGGACCCGTTTCGAGGACATGGTCGGACGCGGCGAATTCCTCGAGTGGGCGGATGTGTTCGGTAACTACTACGGCACCTGCGCGAGCGAAACGGAGCGGTGTCTGGCGAGCGGCCAGGACCTCGTGCTCGTCATCGACGTGCAAGGCGCGCGACAGGTGCGCAGCGGCGGGCTCGGGTCGGTTGGGATCTTCGTCTTGCCGCCGTCGGCCGCCACGCTGGAACAGCGCCTGCGCGGCCGGAGCAAGGACGCCGACGAGGTCATTCGAAAGCGGCTCGCCGCGGCGAGCCGCGAGGTCGTGGAATTCGTGACGTACGAGTACGTCGTCGTCAACGACGAGATCGACGCGGCCGTGGACCGGCTTCGGGCGATCGTGCTGGCAGAGCGGGCACGGGCCTCGGCGATGCGGGCGACGGCCGAACGGATCATCGAGACATTCCGCCGGTAACGGCAGGAGGGGCATGTTGGAGAGAGCACCAAAAGAGAATCGGTTCGAGTTTGTAGTCCTGGCGGGCATGCGAGCACGGCAGCTGCTGAAGGGCGCCGAGCCTCGTGAGCTGGGCGAGAAGAAGATCGCAATCGCGCAGAAAGAAGTGCTGCGCCGCAAGGTCGTCAAGCTCGAGGACTGACGTGGCGTTGATCGCGCTCGGCGTCACCGGCAGCATCGGGGCCTACAAGTCGGTCGAGGTGTGCCGAGGACTGCAGAAGCGCGGGCACGACGTCGTCGCGGTCATGACGCGAGCCGCGACGCGATTCGTGGGCCCGGTCACGTTCGAGGCGATCACTCGTCGGCGTGTGATTACCTCACAGTGGAAGCCGGGCGCCAACGCCGACATCGAGCACGTTGCGATCGCCGATGGGATCGACCTGCTGCTCATCGCGCCCTGCACCGCCAACGTCATTGGCAAGTGCGCGCACGGCATCGCCGACGACTTCCTCACGTCGCTCTATCTCGCCACGAAGGCGCCGGTGATGATGGCGCCGGCCATGAATACGAACATGCTGGCGCACGAGGCCGTGCAGGCCAACCTGCGCATGCTGGCGGCGCGTGGTGTTCGCTTCGTCGAGGCGGGCGAGGGCTACCTCGCCTGCGGCTGGATCGGGCGAGGACGCCTAGCGGAGCCGGAGGAGATCGTCGCGGCAGCCGACGGGATGCTGCGCGGTCGGGCGGATTCAGTGCTCAGGCATCGGCGGGTGGTCGTCAGCGCAGGCCCGACCTACGAGGACATCGATCCGGTTCGCTACGTCGGTAACCGCTCGAGCGGTCGCATGGGCTACGCCCTGGCCGAGGCTGCCCGAAGGCGCGGCGCACATGTGACGCTGGTCGCGGGCCCGACCTCGCTGGAGCCACCATATGCCGACGCCACGCTCCGGGTGCGCAGCGCGAAAGACATGCACGCGGCCGTGATGAGCGCGGCGGCCGGTGCGGACGTGGTCATCATGGCGGCTGCCGTAGCCGACTATGCGCCGGTGCAGGTCGCGAACGAAAAGATCGCCAAGACGGACGGTCCGCTGTCGCTGACGCTGCAGCGGACACCGGACATCCTGGCCGACCTCGGACGCGGACGGCAGGGCGGCGAGCCGCCGATGCTGGTGGGCTTCGCCGCCGAGACGAGCGACCTGCTGACTCGGGCCCGCGAGAAGCGCCTCAGAAAGAACGTCGACATCATCGTGGCCAACGACGTGTCGTCGCCAGGGTCAGGGTTCGACGCGCCGACCAACGCCGTCGTCATCGTCGATGCAGACGGCGAGCACGCCGTTCCGCTCCAGAGCAAGGGCGGCGTTGCGGAGGCCATCCTGGATCGCGTGGAAACGCTGCTGCAGAAGCGCGCGCCCTCGACTGCCCGCGTCTGACGTCGATGCCCCGAGACGATGAGGTTACGGCCCACCTCGAGTTTTTCGAGGAGCTGGGCGTCGAGGGCATCCGGCGAGAGTCGGTCTGGAGGGCACGTACGGGGCAGTCTCGGCCGACGGAAATCCCTGTGACAGTGACAGCTGAGTCACTGCCGCTGATCCGCGAGAACCTCGGCGATTGCACCCGATGCAAGCTGCACCTTGGGCGGAAGCACATTGTGTTCGGTGTGGGCAATCCCAACGCGGATCTGATGTTTGTGGGAGAGGCACCGGGCGCCGACGAAGACACCCAGGGGGAGCCGTTCGTCGGACGTGCCGGTCAACTCCTGACGAAGATCATCGAAGCGATCGGGCTCACCAGGGGCGACGTCTACATTGCCAACGTCATCAAGTGCCGCCCGCCGGGCAACCGCAATCCGGAGCCGGACGAAGTGGAGCAGTGCGAGCCGTTCCTGTTTCGCCAGATCGACACGGTGTCGCCCAAAGTGATCGTCGCGCTCGGAAAGTTTGCAGCACAGTCGCTGCTGCGGACCAACGATCCGATTACCCGTCTTCGCGGGCGGGAGTTCACGTGTCGAAGCGCCATTCTGATCCCGACGTACCATCCGGCGTACCTGCTGCGAACGCCCTCCGCGAAACGGGACGTCTGGGAGGACATGAAGAAGGTCCGCGCGATCCTGACGGCGTGAACGCCTTGCCGTGCGTTTGATCCCCGTCGCCGTCCCAGTTCCGTTCCTCGACCTGCTCACCTACCGCGTGCCCGACGGCTGGCCGACGCCGGCTGTCGGGGCCCGGGTGCGCGTCCCCGTCGGTACGCGGATGGTGACCGGGTGCGTCGTGGGAGGGGACGCCGCTCTTCCCGCGGGTGCCGAACCCAGAAACCTGGCCGAAATTCTGGACGACGAGGCATTCGTGCCGCCGGGGATCGTCGATCTATGTAGATGGGTGGCGGAGTACTACGTCTCTGGGATCGGGGATGCCATGAGCCTGGCGATGCCTCCTCGGTCTCGCGCCAGCACCGGTGTTACAGGCGGGCTGCCACACGGGTTCAAACATCGACGGGTTGCGTTCCTCGCGCCTCTCGCCGACCTGGATGGGCGGCTCACGGCGAGGCAACGTCGAGCGGTGGATCTCCTCAGGGAGACGCCAGAAGGGATTCCGGTCTCAGGACTGCGCCAGCACGGCGTCACTGCGGATGTGCTCGCCCGGTTGGGGAGTCGGGGCATCGTCCAGTTTCGTGAGGAACGCGACGAGCGCGACCCATTCGAGCGAGGCTCGCTCACGACGATTGCATACGACGCGAGCCGGCTTCTCACACCGGAACAGACAAGGGCTTTCGAAGAACTGTCGACGCTCCTTGATGCCCGTGCGTTCAAGGTCGCCCTGCTGCATGGGGTCACAGGCAGCGGGAAGACGGAGGTGTACCTCCGACTGGCCGATCGCGTCCGGCGCGCCGGCGGACGGGTCCTGATTCTCGTTCCGGAGATCGGGCTAACGCCTGCCATGGCCGGCGTACTGCGCGGGATCTTCGGCGACCGCGTCGCCATCCAGCACAGCGCCCTCTCGGTTGGCGAGCGACATGATCAGTGGCATCGGATCCGGCGCGGCGAGGTGGATGTCGTGGTGGGAACCCGGTCGGCCGTGTTCGCGCCGATCGATCGACTGGCACTGGTGGTCGTGGACGAGGAGCACGACAACTCGTACAAGCAGGAGGAAACGCCTCGCTATCACGGTCGGGACGTGGCGATCCTGCGGGCGAGCCGGGAAGGTGCGCTCGTGGTGCTTGGCTCTGCGACGCCGTCGGTGGAGACGTTCCACCACGCGCTTGCCGGGAAGTACGCGCGGGTGACGCTCGAACGCCGGGTACTCGAGCGGACACTTCCCACGGTCCGCATCGTGAACATGCGAGACGAGTACGCGGAGTCAGGTCCGGAGACAGTGATCAGCCGCGACCTCGCGGCGGGCATCGGTCAGCGCCTGAAGCGCCGAGAGCAGGTGCTGGTGCTGCTCAATCGCCGTGGCTATTCCACGGCGGTGTTCTGCAGGCAGTGCGGCGACACGTTTGATTGTCCGAATTGCAGCGTCTCGCTCACAGTGCATACCGCGCGGGTCGGCTGGCGCGCACGATGCCACTACTGTGGCTATTCGGTTCAGGTCCCGACGAGCTGCCGGCGATGCGCCGCACCGTACCTCGAGCACGCGGGCGTGGGCACCGAGCAAGTCGAGGCCTGCCTGCGCGCGCTCTATCCAGATGCCCGCATCGGACGCGTTGATCGCGACACGATTCGCCGCAGGGGAGCCCTCGCGCGCGTGTTGACATCGTTTTCGTGCGGCGATCTGGACCTGCTGGTGGGCACACAGATGATTGCGAAGGGGCACGACTTCCCGCGCGTCACGCTCGTCGGGGTGATTTCAGCCGACGTTGGGCTCGGCCTAGCCGACTTCCGGGCGTCGGAGCGCACGTTCCAGCTCCTGGCTCAGGTCGCCGGCCGCTCCGGCCGCGGGGAACTGCAGGGTGAGGCCGTGGTACAGACGCTGTATCCGGATCACTACAGCATTCAGCTGGCATGCCGCCAGGAATATCAGGCGTTCTTCGAGAAGGAGATCGTCTATCGGCGGCACATGCTGTACCCGCCGTTCGTGTCGCTGGTCAACGGCGTCGTGCGTGGGCGTACGGTTGAAGAGGCGTTCCGGCACGCGAATGCAATCGTGCGTGGACTCGAACCGGCGGCGGCGCGCGGGGCCTTCTCGATTCTCGGTCCGGCGCCGGCGCCCCTCGGACGCTTGCGGGGCGAGCATCGCGTCCAGTTTCTGCTGAAGGGGTCGCGCCGGGCCGACATGCGCGCGGCCCTGCTGCAGGCGGTCGCCGCGGTGCCCGACATCGGCCGCCGGTTGACGATAGATGTCGATCCGGTGAGTGTTCTCTAGCGAGCCTCGAGTCGTCGGGTTCAGGGACGGCCCATCAGCGCAGAGGGTTCGATCGGCGCCGGGGTAAAGCAGACGATGAAGATGACCAGCGCGAAGCCTGCGACCAGGATCCGCGTCGTGTCGAGCGGCCTGTCTTCATCCGGTGTCCGTGGATGGCGCGGTCCGAACGTCAGGAGCATGGCCACCGTCAGCACGGTCCAGACAATCCACGACGTCGAGACGAATGACAGGCCAATCAGACACAGCACCGTGAACAACGTCACCATGGTGCTGCGTCGTCCCAGAACCGCGTAGGCGATGTGCCCGCCGTCGAGCTGCCCGATGGGGAAGAGGTTCAGCGCCGTGGCGAGCATGCCGAACCACGCCGCAAACGCCACGGGGTGCATGTTCACGGTGTAGCCATCCTGGACCGGGCCGAAGGTCAGCCACGACGCAGCCTTGAAGAGTAGTGGCTCACCCAGCTCGAACACCTGGCCGGCGAATTGTTCGGGTACGCGAATCACCGTGGACATCTGCATCCCCACGAACAGCAGGGGCACGGTCACCAGGAATCCCGCGATCGGCCCCGCAACTCCGATGTCGAACAGCGCGCGCTTGCTCGAGATCGGAGACCGTATGCGAATGAAGGCCCCGAGCGTCCCGGTCAGCAGAAGGGGCATGGGAAGAAAATACGGCCGCGACGCGTCCACGCCGTAGTAACGGCACGCGTAGTAGTGACCCAGTTCGTGACAGCCCAGAATGGCGAGGATCGACACGCTGTACCACAGGCCGTGCAGCAGGAAACTCGTCAGCGGAAGATCCGGCACGCGATTCGAGAAGCCGACGATGAAACTGGCATAGTGGAGGGCGCCGGCCTGAGTGGTTGAGGCGATTGTCAGCACGAACAGGACGACGTATCGCCAGATCGGCTCCGGCCGCGCCGACTGCATCGGCGATCGTTCGGGCCACTGCCAGACCTCGGGAGACGGGGGAGGCGACGCCGGCTCGATGCCAGGCAAATCTGTCGGGGATAGGCCCATGCGGGGCGGTCAGCCGATGTTCTGAAGGTCTTTGCCGGGCTTGAACCGAATGGTGCGACCCGGAGGGATCCGCACTTCCTTGCCCGTTCTGGGGTTGCGGCCGATCCCGCGCTTCCGGGGTTTGACCTGAAAGACGCCGAACCCCCTGAGCTCGATCCGATCGCCTCTCTGCATCGACACCCGCATCGCGTCGAAGACCGCGTCCACGGCCACCTCGGCTTTGACCTTGGTGATGTCTGCGATCTTCGAAACTTCGTTGACGATGTCGACCTTGATCATCCCTTAGGCGCTCCAGGCTAGGAATAACCACTATATTTACAGTTAGTTACGCTGTCAACAGAGTCGCTAAGTGCAATCCACGCTGAGGGCCGTCCGCCCCGTCGATCGCAGCGAGTGACGGGTCTGCTCGGACGGAGTATTCCGCCTGCGGTCGCACCAGGAGATCGCTACGGCTGATGGCTGAGCCGGGTAAAATTCGGTAGACTACGGTGAACTTTCCCGAGGCGGATTTCGTCTCGTCAGACACCTTCGGAGGGCGCATTCGATGAAGCGATTGATTGGCGGACTCGCTGTTGCGGGGTTTATCTCGTTGACGGTTCCCGCGATGGCGCATCATGCGGTCCAGTCCCAGTTCGACATGAACGGCAAGCAGCAAACCTGGAAGGGTGTCCTCAAGGAGGTCCGGTGGGTCAATCCGCACACGCACTTCGTCCTGGATGTGGACGAAGGCGGCGGGAAGACGACGAGTTGGGTCTTCGAGACGGCTGCTCCGAACGGACTTCGGCGCGCCGGGTTCAGCCAGAAGGGTGTGTTCAAGATCGGCGAGCCCTATACCTTTGTCGGCTACCAGGCTCGCGACGGATCCTCGATGGCGTTCCTCGAGTCGCTGACAGGGCCCGACGGCAAGACGGTCAAGATTTGGTTCGGCGATCCGAACGCCAACTGACGATTCGCACCTCAGCATGGGGCCCGCTCGGGCTCTTATGCCGGCGGGTATTCCAGGCATGAAGTTAGTGCTCGGCGCGTTGACGGTGCTCTCGTTGACGGTGCTGGGCGTTCCGGCCTCGGCTCATCACGCCCTCCAGTCAGAGTTCGACGTCAACAATCCATCACATCGCTGGACGGGCACGCTCAAGAGCGTGCAGTGGATCAACCCGCACGCACGCTTCGTCATCGACGTCACCGACGAGTCGGGCAAGGTGACGACGTGGACCTTTGAAACGGCTGCGCCCAATGGGCTGCGACGGCTCGGCTTCAGCAGTAAGGGATTCTTCGAGGTCGGACGCACGTACACGCTCATCGGGTATCCTGCACGTGACGGATCCGCGCTCGCCTTCCTGGAACAGATCACGTTTCCCGACGGCCGCAACGTGCGAATCTGGTTCGGCGATCCGAACGGGTCCAACTAGGCGTCGCGTCCTCGGGCGGCTTCCGAGGTTCCGGCTGCCGTCTCCGTCGCTCACATGCCCAAACGGTATACCTCCGTGGTGCTGGTCGGCCGCCCCAACGTCGGCAAGTCGACCTTGTTCAATCGCATCACCGGCATGCGGCGAGCCATCGTTGCGCCCGTGGCGGGCACGACACGCGACGTGATCAGCCGTACCGCCGACTGGCAGGGAGTGGAATTCGAGATCGTCGACACGGGCGGCATGTTCGGGGCAAGTGAGGACCCTCTTCACGAACTCGTGCTACAACGTGGGCGCCGGGCCCTGGAGGCGGCCGACCTGCTCGTGTTCGTGACCGACGGGCGCGAGGGGCTGACGCCTGGGGATCGCCAGATCGCCGAGGTCATTCGTGCGGCGGCGGTGCCCGTCATACTTACCATCAACAAGACCGACGACCATCGCGCCCGCGTGGGAAGCCTGGAGTTTTTCGAGCTGGGGTTCGATCCGATCGTCGAAGTGTCGGCCGAACACGGGACCGGTGTCGGGGATCTGCTCGACACGATTATTCAGAGGGTGAGGCGCTCGGGATCGCCGAGCGCTCCCGAGTCGACCGAGGGCGAGGAACCGGCCGAGCTTCAGCTGCCTCGCCGGGACGAGGTGGCGGTGTCGATCGTCGGCCGCCCAAATGCGGGAAAGTCCTCTCTGGTGAACCGGCTGCTGCGGGAAGAGCGAATGATTGTCAGCCCGACGCCCGGGACGACACGGGACACCGTCGACACCGTCATGACCTGGCATCGGCGCCGCTTTCGCATCGTCGACACCGCCGGCATCAGACGACCCGGAAGGGTCGCGGGCGGTGGAGCGGTGGAGAACGTCAGCGTGATGCTGGCCAAGCGTTCGATGGCCGATGCGGACGTCGTCGTCCTCGTGGTCGATGCGACGGCCGGGGTGACCGAGCAGGACGCGGCGATCGTGGGCGAGGCGGAAAAGGCTGGGTGCGGTGTCATCCTCGTCGCGAACAAGTGGGATCTGATGCAGGAGCACGGCCCCGACGCCGCGAAGGTGTTTGACGAAGACCTCCGCCGCCGGCTGAAGTTCCTGGACTACGCGCCGATCCTGCACCTGTCGGCGCTCACCGGCGAACGGACGCCAAAGCTGCTGGAGGGGGTCGACCGCGTCGCCGCCGCCCGGCTGAAGCGCGTGAAAACGCCAGAATTGAATCGGTTCGTCGCCCGGATTACGGCCGAACATCCGCCGGCCAGTCCCGGCCGCGCGAACGTGCGGGTGCTCTATGCTGCGCAAATCGGCGTCGCGCCCCCGACCTTCGTGTTCTTCACGAACGTGGGTGCCTCCTTCCACTTTTCGTACGAGCGATTCCTGGTGAACCAGCTTCGCCAGGAGTTCGGGTTCGAGGGCACGCCGCTGCGGATTCAGGTGCGAGCGAAGCGGCGGTCACGCCGCCCCGATGGCTCGGCGTGAGGTGTGCCAACCGGGTTTATACTGACGGGGCATGGTGCCCAAGGTGTACAAAGCCGGGGAGATCTGCGAGCTCGTGCAGGTGCAGCCCTACGTGCTTCGCTCCTGGGAGAAGGAGTTTCCCGGGATAGGGATTCAGAAGACACCGGAGAGCCCTCGGCTTTACCGTCAGAGCGACCTCGAGCACGTCCAACGCATCAAGCAGCTTGTGTTCGAGGAGGGGCTGACCGTTGCCGGGGCGCGGCGGCGTCTGGAGGAGACGAGCAGTCCGACGAAGACCGCCGCGGCGGAGGCCGCCGAGGTACTCGAGGCGCTGAGCGCGGACGCTCGCAAGCGCCTCAGACGTGTGCGCGACAGCCTGCGTGAACTGCAAACGATGTTGTCGGGTGAGTCCTCGCGACCGTTTGAACTCACCGCGGCGTCGGCGCCGCGGGGCAACGGGGCAGGGCGGGCGAAGCAACCGAAGGCTGGTCCGCGGCCTGCCGCGGGGAAAGCGGCGGCACGTAAGAAGATCGCGCCTGTCAGAGGCAAGCGTAGGTAGAGGTAATCGTCCGGCCGTGAGACACGGAAGAGTCGGGATGTGGCGCAGCCTGGTAGCGCACTTGACTGGGGGTCAAGGGGTCGCAGGTTCGAATCCTGTCATCCCGACCAATTTTTTGATCGAGCGTGTCCCCACACGCTCGCGTGTTCGTCCAAGGAGCGGTGTATGACCCGTCAGCAGATCGTACTGTCGGCCGTGGTGTCCCTGCCGCTGATGTTCGTCGCGGGGTTCGCGGCAGGGCAGCGTCAGATTCCCGCCCAGAACGTCGGCCAGAGCGACGAACTGCTCCGATCGCTGGACCTCACCACCGAGCTGGCATCGACGAAGGGCCGGACGTTGCGCATGCGCAAGGTGACGCTCCAGCCCGGCGGCGTGCTGGGACTCCACAACCATGTGGACCGACCCGCCATCACGTACTTCCTGCAGGGTGAAGTGACGTATCACGCGGAAGGCAAGCCCGACATGGTTGGCAAGCCCGGAGGAGGTTTTGCCGAAGGGCGCGCAACCACGCATTGGGCCGAGAACACCGGCAGCGTCCCGGCCGTCTGGGTTGCCGTCGATATCCCGCTACCGTAGCCCCCCGCGTCGCGGATCCAGCGTCGTCTCTATTCCCCGGCTCGCGTGTGCCGATACCGTGAGGTATGCCCACGCCCGAGGATCGACTGCTCCATGCGATTTGGGGTCAACCCGTTGTGATGTATGACCGCCGCACGTCTCCCAGCCGGCGCGCGTCCTGGCGGGGTGGCCGTCGGGACTCCGACTGGACCAACCGTCCACCCGGCGCCATGGAGAAGCTCGAGCGGCGGTATCGCCGCATGTCGCGACTGCGGAACGTCTTGATGTCGCTCTGGTAAAGCGAGAGCGGCAGGTACAAGAAGAAGGGGCGGGCCCTCGCCATGAGAGCCCGCCCCAACGTGTGTACGGCCCGGTCCGCTAGAACAGGAATCGAGCCCCGAGCTGGACTTGTCTCGGGCCGCCGATGCCCGGGATGAACCCGGTGGGCTGCAGGAACGTCGCCGACCGGACATTCCCTGTATAGGCGCCGCCGAAGTTCACGGTGTTGAAGAGGTTGAAGAACTCGGCGAACAACCCTATCTTCTTGTCCCCTCCGAGGCCGAAGTACTTCGTTGTTCGTAGGTCGAAGGTGAAGGTGTTATCCCCTCGAAAGGCGTTGAGCGACACCTGCTGGCCGTTCGCCAGACTCTGGACCACGTTACCGTTCGCGTCCTTCGTCGGCATTCCGGTCGCCGGGTCAATCATCGCCCGATCGTTGTTGTTGCCGTCCGCGTTCAGATCGACGCCCGCCGTCCAGTTGTACGGCCGCGCACTCACGACCTGCAGGACGGGAGAGAGCTGGATCCCCCAGGCGATGTCGAACACGCCGGTCGCGACCAAGCGATGCCGCTCGTCCGGACCGTTCGGTCCCCACTCGCTCTGGTCGAGCGGCTTGTCCCAGGTCTGCGCCAGCCCCGCGCCCGACCGGTTGCCCGTCGATCCGCCGTACGAGTACGCGCCAGCCAGCGTGTAGTGCGCCTGCAGCGTCGCGCGCGGCAGACGGCGCTGGAACATGAACGTCAACCCGTCGTAGCGCGACTCGTTGAGCGCCGCGAGGATGCGGGTGGACCCCAGGTACGTCGGATTGCCGAACACGCGCTGGAAGTCGTTCGCCAGCAGGCGACGGCCGTTGATCAGCGGGTTGATCTCCGTGCTTCGCACTTCGCGACGACCCTCGATGTGCGTATAGTCCACTGCCAGCGTCGTGTTTGCCGCCAGCGTGTGCGCGTAACCGATGTGCGCCTGATGCGTGATCGGATCGTTGTAGTCCGTGGAGATCCACTGGCCGGTCGAGTTGTTGGCCAGCTTGTCGCCCTGCGTTGGCTGCGGCGGGAGCGGGTCGATGCCGAAACGGAAGGTGGCGAGTTCACCGACGCCAATCGCCGTGTTCGTCCGGGTGGCCAGCGAGTTCAGCGGCCGGGCGGACTGCCCGGTGATGTCGCCCGCTGATGCCGCGGTGTTGTACTGGTCGATGTACAGACCATAGCCACCGCGAATCACCCTGCTCCCACTACCGGAGATGTCCCAGGCGAATCCCACCCGCGGCGAGAAGTCCATCACTGGAGTCTCCGGATATCCGCCGGCCGGATGGCCGATCGCTTCGAGCGCCTGCCGCGTCGCATTCATGTCGAACTTTTCCTGGACCATCAGGTTGAAGTCACGGTCGTAGCGCACACCGAGGTTCAGCGTCAGAGTCGGCGTCATGCGGTAGTCGTCCTGGAACCACACCCCGAACTGCTGCGCGTTGCTCACCGTGTCCTGCCAGCTTCCCTGTCCGTTGACCGCGCCGCCGTTGGCCTGCTGCCAGGTGCGGACGATGCCGGGCGTCTGGAAACCCTGCGGATACCGGCCGTTGGTGTTGTTGAGAATCACGGACGGATCGTCGAAAAAGGCAACCGTCGCGTAGTGCTCGTTGCCGTTGCGAATGCCGAGGTGCCACAGGTAATTGAAGTTGGCCCCCATCTTCAACGCGTGATTGCCCTTGAGCAGCGACAAATCGTCGCGCACCTGATAGACCATCCGGTCCGAAATCGTTCCCGCGTCGCCGCCGGCGCCGGTGCTGACCGTCGGGAACGAGATGCGCGGCGCGAAGATGTTCACGCTGGGGAAGTCGCGGGTGTAGTGCTCGCCCGTGATGTTGCTCACCACGTCGGCCAGGTACACCATCCGGTTCACTTGGCCGGTGATCTGGTTCAGCCCGCTGCCGCCGAGGACGGCGCTGTGCTGGCCCACCGCGCTCCACGCGTTGATGACCATGTTGTCGGGCTGGCCGTTGTCGTTGTTCGTGCTGTAGGTCACC
>Ga0184628_10000785_pt1 | contig 16290 bp, 14 predicted proteins | sample PLM4_5_b1_FD_133149 | JGI IMG/M metagenome (GOLD analysis project Ga0184628, IMG submission 133149) | Groundwater sediment microbial communities from an aquifer in East River, Colorado, USA - PLM4_5_b1 | ecosystem: Environmental > Terrestrial > Soil > Riparian zone | place: USA: East River... | reverse complement strand
GCCGGCCGCGCGACGCCGGCTCTGGTCCGCGCCGCCGGATCCGCCGACGGCGCCTGGCCGCGGACCGCGATCTTGATCTGGCGGATGTGCTCGGGCGTCGTGCCGCAGCAGCCGCCGACCACGCGGACGTTGTGCAGGATGAAGCGCCGCGCGTAGGACGCCATGTATTCGGGCGAACAGAGATAGATGTTCCGTCCCTCGACGTCGCGCGGCTTGCCGGCGTTGGGCTGGGCCGACAGGCGCAGCCGGGTAACCGCCTCCATCCGCTCGATCGTCTCCAGCATCGGCGCCGGACCGACCGCGCAGTTCACGCCGATGACGGTCGCGCCGCGCTGTTCGAGCTCCGGCGCGAACCGCTCGGGCGGCGTGCCGTCGAGCGTGTTGCCATCCTCCTCGGTGGTCATCTGGGCGACGATCGGCAGATCGGACAGCGAGCGCACCGCGTCGATCGCCGCGCCGATCTCGTTCAGATCGCGAAACGTCTCGAGGACGAACAGATCGACGCCGCCTTCGAGAAGCGCGCGCGCCTGCTCGCGGAAGTACTCGCGGGCTTCGTCGACGCCGACCTTGCCCCACGGCTCGATGCGGATGCCCAACGGCCCGATCGAGCCGGCCACGTAGGCGCGCTCACCCGCCGCGCGGCGCGCGATGCGTGCCCCTTCGACGTTGATCGCGACCAGCGAGTCGGCCAGACCGAACGACCCGAGCTTGATCCGGTTGGCGCCGAAGGTATTGGTCTCGACGATGTCGGCGCCGACGCGGACGTAATCCTGGTGGACTTCCTCGACGAGCTCCGGCCGCGCCAGGTTCAGCGCATCGAAGCTCTTGTTGATGAACACGCCCTTCGAGTACAGCATCGTCCCCATCGCCCCATCGCAGACGAGGACCCGCTGGTTCAGTGCTTCGATGAATGGTTGCATCAGGTGTCCAGCCTCTCACACTTGAAACTCTGCGCATCGACGATCAAGTACGACTTGGTGACGATGTCCAGGCCGATCGAGCGCCCGCCCTGGCGGACCGAGTCGGTGAACTCGTGATGGTGGCCGAAGAGGTGCAGCTTCGGCCGCATCGCGGTGAGCACTTCGTTGATGACCGTCTTGCCGGCGTCGAGGCGGCGGCCCTGCGGGTAGAAGGGCCGCGGCGCTTCGTGGGTCATGAACAGATCGATCGCCGCCAGCCCCTTGCAGAGCAGCACCTCCTCGCGCACGAAGTGGCGCCGCTTGTCGTCGCGGCTCTTGCCGAGCTTGATCGCCGTGCTGGTGCCGCGGCGGCCGCGCGATGGCGGCAGCGCCGCTGCCGCGGTGTGATACCAGGTCGGCGCGAAGGTGCCGCCGAGCGCGGCGACGCGCCACGGCCCGACCAGGTGCGGCCCGCCATTCGGCAGATAGTGCAGCGTCGCGGCGGGCGACCGGCCGGCAAGCGACGCGGTGATCACGTCGAAGTCTTCGTTGTTGCCCTTGATCCAGTAGAGCGGGGCGCGCGGCGTGAAGTACTCGCCCTCGTTGCTGGCGACGTCGCCGACCTGTACCCACAGCGGCACGTCGGGATGCCGCGCCATGATCTCGTCTACGGTGTCGAAGGCGCCGTGAATGTCGCCGAGCGCGCCGATTAGCATCGTCGTGGGACGAAGAGTCTGGAGGCTGGCCTCGAGCCCCTAGCCCCCGGCTCCCGCAGCGGGCGGCGAAGCCGCCGGGACCAGCAGGTCCTCCTTGTCCCAGACAAAGTCGCTCTTGCTGTAGACCGCGAGCTCGTAGTCCTTCCCCATGAAGATTGCGCCAACCGGGCAGGCTTCTTCGCAGTAACCGCAGAAGATGCAGCGGGTCTTGTGGATCTGGTACACCGACGCGTAGCGCGGGCCGGCCTGGACGGTTCCGTCGTTCTCGGCCGCCTCCAGATAAATCGCGTCGGCCGGACATGCCACCGAGCACAAACCGCACGCCACGCACTTCTCGAGGCCGTTCTCGTCGCGCATCAACACCTGCTTGCCGCGCCACTTCGGGAACATCGGCATCTTCTCTTCCGGGTAGTTGATGGTGATGGGCTTGCGGAAGAGGTACTTGAGCGTGGTGGCAAAACCGACGACGAAGGGGCGAATCACAGCCATTTCCCTTCAGTTTACTCGGCCCGTACCTGACTGAAAAGGTGGAGGCACCGATAAGACTGTTAAGATCACCTAAATCAATGCAGGGCCCGGCTTTCTTGTCCGAGCAGGTGCTTCTGACGACGCTCGTCGTGAAGCTGGCGGCCATGGCCGCCCTGGCCACGATGCTCGTCCGCTACCGGCGCTTCCGGCACATCCTGATCTTCGAACGGCGCGGCTGGCCCGACCGTCTCATCTTCGTGTTTTTCTTCGGGATCCCGCTGGCGGCCGGCGTCGTGGCGCGGCTCCTGCTCAACTACCGGGCGTTCGATCTCACCCTGGAGGGGTCGTACCTTGCCGGCTTGATTGCCGGACCGTATGCCGGCGCCACGATCGGCTTGATGGTGGGGATCCCGCCGTTGTTCAACGGCGAGATCGTCGCGCTGCCCTTCGCCATTGGGTGCGGCTTTGCGGGGGGCGGCCTCCGCGAGTTGTGTCCGAAGGAGGCGATCTGGCACTTCTCGCCGTTCGTCTTTACAAGGATTCACCGCCGGTTGTGGGAGATGGTGAGACGCTTCCACGTCGACTGGCAGGTCGTGCTGCTCGTCGCGCCGCTCGGCCTCGAGCTGCTCCGCCAGGGCCTCGGCCAGCGCTGGAGCGAGCACAGCCGGCTGTTCTTCCTGGGGCCCGCGATCGGCGGCGCCAACTGGTTGTGGGCGCTCCTCCTCGTGCTGCTCGCCACCATCCTGTGCGTCGCGACGCCGATCAAGATCTGGAACACCGCCCGCATCGAGCACCGGCTCGAGGAACAGGAGAAGCTGCTGCTCGCCGCCAAGATCGAAGCGCTCGCGAGCCAGATCAACCCGCACTTCCTGTTCAACACGCTGGCCTCGATTTCTTCGCTGATCCGCACCCAGCCGGACACGGCACGGATGCTGATCTCGAAGTTGTCGGGCCTGCTCCGCCGCTTGATGCGCAGCACCGATCATTTCGTCACGCTGCGCGAGGAGCTGGAGTCGATCGATGAGTACCTCGATATCGAGGTCATCCGCTTCGGGCCGCAGCTGCGTGTCGACAAGCAGATCAATCCGGGGACGCTGGACGTGATCGTGCCCAGCATGATTCTTCAGCCGCTCGTCGAGAACTCGATCAAGCACGGGCTGGCTCGCAAGGTGGGCGGCGGGCAGATTACGATCAGGACCATGCTCCGCGACGGCAATACCGTCATCGAGGTCCTCGACGACGGCCTCGGCATGTCGGAAGAGCGGTTGGAGGGCGCGATGCACGGCGGCATCGGGCTGAGCAACGTCAACGAGCGGCTGCGCACGATCTACGGCGCCAGCTACCAGCTCAGGCTGACGAGCGAAGCGGGGCGCGGCACGTGCGCCAGCGTGGAGATCCCCGAGCTCGCCGTACCCGAGAAGGTGACGGCTTGATGGATCTGAAGACCATCGTCGTGGACGACGAGCAGCTGGCGCGCGATGAGCTGGGCTACCTCCTCGGCCAGGTCGGGGGCGTCGAGATCATCGCCCAGGCGGGCAACGGCGTCGAAGCGCTGGAAACCATCGATCGCCTGCAGCCCGATCTGGTGTTCCTGGACATCCAGATGCCGGGGCTGACCGGCTTCGAAGTGGCGCGCCGGCTGCTCGACAGCGGCCCCGCGTCCCAGATCATTTTCGTGACCGCCTACGATCAGCACGCGATCGAGGCGTTCGAGGTGAACGCCGTCGACTACCTGCTGAAGCCGGTCGACCCCTCGCGGCTGGAGGTCGCCCTGCAGCGCGCCCGGCGGCGGATCGCGGTCGACCGCGGCGACGCGGCCGCCTCACCGGTCGCCGGGATCAGCAACCAGCAGCTCGAGCAGATCGTCCAGCTCGTCACCGAACGCAACAGCCGCCGGGAGCGGCTGGCGGTCAAGGTCGGCGAGCGGTTCCTTCTCGTCCAATCGAAAGACATCATTTACGCGTCGCTCGCCGAAGAGAGCATCACGGTCGTCACGAACCAACACGTCGGCACGTCGAACTACCGCACGCTGGACGAGCTGCAGGCCCGTCTCGATCCGAGCGTTTTCTGGCGGGTCCACCGCTCGCACCTGGTAAACATCAACAAGATCAAGGAGATCGTCCCTTGGTTCAGCCGGAACTACCTCCTGAGGATGAAAGACGACAAGTCGACGGAAATCCCGGTGAGCCGCACCCAGACCAGGCGGCTCCGGGACTACCTGAAGCTGTAGGGATCGACCCGAACGAAGAGCGGCTTCGACAGGGCGAATTGGAATCGGCGGCGCTGCAGGTGGCTCCCGACACGGCGCTGACGCCGCCGGTCGACGTGATCGACCCGTATCCGGCGCCGATGCCACATGTCGGCACGCCACTTCCTGGCGAGGCCGGCGGCATCCGGCTGGCGCAGGTACAGGAAGAGATCGTGGCGTGGATCAAGACGATCCTCTCCGCGGCGGTCTACGCCGTGTTGATCGTGACCTTCGGCTTCCAGGTCGCCCGCGTCGAAGGCCTGAGCATGGCGCCGACGCTCGAAGACCAGGACCGGTTGATCGTGAACAAGCTCGTCTACCGTCTCGGCGCCCCGCGCCGCGGCGATATCGTGATGCTCTACTACCCGATCAACCCCGACAAGTCATTCGTCAAGCGCGTCATCGCGGAAGAGCGCGACACGGTCCGGATCATCGACGGCCGCGTCTACGTCAACGACGTCCCGATGCAGGACGACTACGTCCCGGCCGAGTACCGCAGCCACGACGACTGGGGTCCGCAGGTCATCCCGGACGGCTACTACTTCGTCATGGGCGACCACCGCAACAACAGCTCCGACAGCCGCCACTGGGGCATGGTGCCGAAGCGCTACATCATCGGCAAGGTCCAGCTGCGATGGTGGCCCGTGCCCGCGGCGCGGGTGTTCTAGTCGCGGAGTTCGGGACTCGGGGTTCGGGACTCGGGACTTCAAAAACTCTTGTGAATAGATCCGATCGAGCCCGGACCCTCGAGCCTCGCTCCCCGAGTCTCGAGTCCCGAGCCCCGAGTCCCGAGCCTCCGGCCCCCGACCGTTTTGCGGGCGTCAGCCGCGTCCTCCTGCAGGTTTTTTTCCTGAACTTCGGCGTCGCCGTCGCCAAGATCGCGTTCGGCTATGCGAGCGGCGCGATCAGCATTCTCTCCGACGGCTTTCACTCGCTGACCGACGCGGGGTCGAACCTGGTCGGCATGGTCGGTATCCGCGCGGCGCGGCGGCCGCCTGACGAGGACCATCCTTACGGCCACCGGAAGTACGAGACGGTGGCCGCCGCCGCCGTCACCGTCGGTCTGCTGATCGTCGTCGTCGAGATCCTGCGAAACGCGTTCGACCGCCTGACCGGCCGGAGCGCTCCGCCCGAGATTACCTCCATCGGCTTCGCCATCATGATTGCGACCGTCGCAATCAACCTGTGGGTCGTCCGCTACGAAACAGCCGCGGCCCGGCGCCTGAACAGCGAACTGCTGCTCGCCGATGCGTTGCAGACGCGCGGTGACGTATGGACTTCGCTGGCCGTCATCACGGCGATGGCCGGCATCCGGATGGGCTGGCCGATCCTCGATCCGGTCGCCGCGCTGGTCGTCTCGGGGTTCATCGGCTACGCCGGCCTGTTGATCGCCACGACGACCACCAGGATCCTCAGCGATCGGATCGTCATCTCCGAGACCGAGCTCGAAGCCGTCGTGATGAGCGTCGCAGGAGTGCTCGGCTGCCATCACATCCGGACGCGCGGACCGGCCGATCACGTGTTCCTCGACCTGCACGTCTGGCTGCCGCCCGAGACGCCGCTGAAGGACGCGCACGCCCTGTCGCACGTCGTCAAGGACCGGCTGATGGCCCGATATCCCCAGATCGTGGACGCGATTATCCACATCGAGCCGCCTCCCCCAGAGCGCAGCTAGACCGTTGCCGGAACTATTCGACGAATTCGTCCGCAGGAAGGAACGCGAGGCGGTAGAGGCCGACCTGCCGCCGTACGCCACGGCATTCGACGCGCGGCCGGCCGGCGCGCTCGCAATCGGTAACGGTTGGACGCGCAGACTGTTCGATGGCGACTTCTACGTGTCTCCGCCGCCGGACGCCACTCTTCCGGCATGCAGTCTCGTCTTCGTGCAGTCGGCCGACGGCAATACCGGGGCGCCGAACCCGTCGACACTCGGCGGCGGCGAGACCGACAAGCACCTGATTTACGAGGGGCTGTCTCGCGTCGCGGCCGACGCGGTGATGGCGGGCGCGGGAACCGCGCGCGGGGGACGAACGATCTTCTCGGTGTGGCATCCCGAGCTCGTCCGCCTTCGCGCGGCGCTCGGAAAGCCGAGACATCCGGCGCAGATCGTCGCCACGATGAAAGGCATCGCGGTCGAACGCGAGCTGCTTTTCAACGTGCCCGGCGTTCCCGTCGTCCTGCTCACGGTGCCGGCGTGTCAGGCGTTGATGAGGGAAGCGCTCTCCGCGAGGCCGTGGATCACCACGGTCGTCGTGGCTGACGAGCATCAGCTGGCGGCGGCGTTCAAGCGGATCAGGGCGCTGGGCGTGGAAACGATATCGTGCATCGGCGGGCGCACGCTGGCGACGCAGCTGCTCGATGCGGGGCTGGTCCAGGACATCTATCTGACGACGTCGCCGCGCGCCGGAGGCGAGCCGCAAACGCCGATCCATCCGAAGCCGCTGGACCTGGAGCTGGTCGCGCGGAAGACGGGAACGGAAGTCGAAGCCGGCGTGGTGTTCGAACATGTCCGGCTGAAGCCGGACACTACGTACCGAGCAGGAATTGATTCATGAAGACGACGGTCGCGTAAAACTGGAAGTCGACGTTCGACTTCTTCACGAAGCCGTGCCCCTCGTCGGTCGCCATCAGATACCACACGGGCGTGCCGTTCTTCTTGACGCGCGCCACCATCTGCTCCGACTCGGTCCGCGGCACGCGCGGATAGTTGCCGCCCTGGACGACGAACAGCGGCTTGGTGATCTTGTGGGCGTTGTTCAGCGGCGCGGTTTTCTCGAAGAACGCCGCCATCTCGGCCTGACGCTCGTCGCCGTATTCGACGCGCCGGAGATCGCGCCGGTAGCTCTCGGTGTTTTTCAAGAACGTGTTGTAGTTCGAGATGCCGACGACGTCCAGCGCGCAACGGATCCGTTCGTTGTAGTTCGTTGCGACCGCCAGCGCCATGTAGCCGCCGTAGCTGCCGCCGGTCACCATCACGCGTGCGGCATCGAGCTCGGGCTGCTGCGCGATCCAGTCGAGCAGGGCGGCGATGTCCCGCACCGAGTCCTCGCGCTTCATCCCGTTGTCGAGGCCGACGAAGGTCTTGCCGTAGCCGGTCGACCCGCGGACGTTGGGGTAGACGAGGGCAACGCCGAGCTCGTTGAGGAAGAAGTTGCTCCGCCCGATGAATCCCGGTCGCGTCTGCCCTTCCGGTCCGCCGTGGATGTTGATCAGCACCGGACGCTTGCCGGGAAAGCGCGCCGGCGGCCGATAGTAGAAGCCGCTGATCTCGCGCCCGTCGAACGTCGTCCACTGTGCCAGCCTGGGCTCGACCAGCTCCGACGCCACCAGGCCGCCCAGCTCGCTCTCGGTCCACCGGGTCACCTGGTTGTTCCGCGGCGTCAGCGAGTACACGTCGGAGGCCGATCGGGCTGAAGCGACCGTGAAGGCAAGCTCGTTGCCGGCCGGGTGCCAGAGCAGCCCTCCGATCACGCCGGCCGGAACGCCGGTGATGAGCCGCGCCTCGCGCGTGCCGGTGTCCATCAGCCGCAGCCGCGAGATCCCGGCCTCGTTGGTGACGAGGGCCATGGTGCGGCCGTCGGGCGAGAGCTCGAGGTTCTCGACGTCCCAGTTGACGTCGCCAGTGAGCGTCGTCATCGCCCGGGTGTTCAGATCCAGATAGGCGAGCCGCAGGAACTCGCTGCCCTTGTCGGTGGTGAGAAAGACGCCGCGGCCATCTCGCGCGAAGACGGCGAGCCCGTACGAGACGCGCTCGCCCGCCGGTGTCAAAGGCGTCCGCTGGCCGGTGGCGATGTCGACCAGCCACAAGTGCGACTCCTCGATCGAAATTTCCTCGACCACGAGCAGCGTCCGGTCGTCAGGCGACCAGGCCCGGACATCCCATCCGCCGCCGCTGGCCTGAAGGACCTGCCGATCGGTTTGCGGATTCGCCGGATCCATCACGTGCACGTCGCGATCGGCGCCGTTGCGCCGGGTCGTCGTGTAGGCCAGGCGATCGCCCTTGTGGCTCCACACGCCGAGGCTGTTCTGCGAGCGGCCGCCGTCGGTGAGCAGCGTGATACGGCCGTCCTGGACGTCGTAGCGATACAGCTGCGCGAATTCGTTGCCGCCGGTGTCGCGCAGGAACACGAAGTAGCGTCCCTCACCAGGCTGGTAGCGGGCGTTGGTGATCGGCTCGTCGGCAAACGTCAACTGCGTGCGCGCACCGCCAGGGCTCTTCACGAGATGGAGCTGCGGCGCGTTGCCGAAGCGCGTCGAAATCATCAGTTCGCGCCGCGTCGGGTGCCAGTCGACGAGGTTCGCCGAGCGGTATTCGGTATAGCGCCGCACTTCAGCGGCAATCGACGCCGGGATCGGCGCGATGCCGTCGGCGACCAGGTTGGGAGTCGGCGAGATGACGGGAGCCTGAGCGCTGGGAACGGAAACCATCAGCGCGACCAAGCCGAGCAAGACGGCTATTCGTTGCATAGTGTCTACGTCCCTCACTTGCCGCGGGGCATCAGCTTGATCTCGAACAAGCGGGGCCACCACTTGCCTGTCACGAAGAGCCGGTCGCCGGCCGCGTCATAGGCGATGCCGTTGAGAACATCCGCCTTGGCGCGATCGCGAGCCGGCAGGAGGCCGCGAAGATCGAGCCATCCCGTGACGCGCCCGCTGCCCGGATCGATGCGGGCGACGTAATCGGTCATCCAGATGTTGGCGAAGATCTCGCCCTTGACCCATTCGAGCTCGTTCAGGTTATTCACAGGAGTGCCGTTGGCTGTCACCGGCACGCGGCGGACTTCCTTGAGCGAGCCCGGATCGAGGAGCCGCAGCCGGTCCGTGCCGTCGCTCATGACGAGGTGGGTTCCGTCGGTCGTCAGGCCCCACCCTTCGCCCTGGTACCGGAACGTGCGCTTCGGCGCGAAGGTCGCGCGGTCGTAGACGAATCCGATCTCCGTTTTGTAGGTGAGTTGAACGAGCTCGTCGGCCTGGACGACGATGCCTTCACCGAAATACTGCTCCGCCAGGTCCCGTTTCTGGAGCACTTCACCGGTCTCCAGCTGCACCTTGCGGATCGACGACGCGCCGTGATTGCCGGTGCCCTCGTACAGAAATCCGTCGACCCACTGCAGGCCCTGCGTGAACGCCGCCGGATCGTGCGGATACGACCGTACGACGGTGTATGTGAACGCGGGCAGCGAGGCGCCTGCGGGCTGAGAGGGAACGAAGCCGGCGACGCGGGAAGGGCCAATCATCGCAACCAGCAGCGCGAGCCCAAGTAGCTGACGCACGTGATTATTATCGCACCCTGGCGTCGTCGTTCGCTCGACGCACGACGAACGTCCGAGCGTCCGAACGGCAGCCTCTTAGTACCCCGCCGCCTTGTCGACGACGTTGACGAGCGGTTCGCCCTTCTCGAAACGGCGCAGGTTGTCAGCAAACAGGGCGACGAGCGGGGTCCAGTAGTCTTCCATGGCGCCAGACAGGTGCGGCGTGACGATCACGTTGGGCAGGTCCCAATACGGGCTATCGGCCGGAAGCGGCTCGCGGGTGAAGACGTCCAGCGCCGCTCCGCCGATCCGCGCCTCTCGCAGCGCCTCGACGAGCGCCTCGTCGTCGACCAGCCGCCCACGGCTGATGTTGATCAGGTACGCGCCGCGCTTGACGTGCGCCAGCATCTCGCGGTTCATGAGCAGCCGCGTATCGGCCGTGAGCGCGGCTGAGAGGACGACGACATCGCTCGAGGACAGGAGCTCGGCGAGGCGCTCGGGCGGCAGCACATCGTCGACGCCTTGCGGCCGCGGCCGATCGCTGTGCATGCGCGTCGCCACGACACGCATGCCGAAGCCCGCGGCGAGCCGGGCCACTTCGACGCCGATGGAGCCGAGGCCGACGATGCCCATCTGCCTGCCGTTGAGCGTGCGAATCGTCCCCGCCGTTTCGATTTCGTCGAGCGCCCAGGCGCGCTCGGACTGGCGCCGCATGATCAGCGGGAGCTGGCGCGCGAGGGCGAGCGCCATCAGCATGACGTGCTCGGCGATAGCGCGCGCGCGAACGCCGCGCGCGCTCGTCAGGACGATCGGACTCCCGGCGAGCTCGGGCGACAACATGTGGGCGACGCCGGCGGCCGGCGCCTGGACCCAACGCAAGCGAGCCAGCGAGGGAACGAGGTCCTTGTCGAGAAACGCCGCAAAGGCGGCATCCGATTCGACGAGCACACGCCGGAGCGTCTCGCGGTCCCAGGCTTCGAGAAAGGTGTGTTGCGGGAAGTCGCGCCGGAGGGCATCGACGTGCGCGCGCGGGATGATCCACGCCGCCGACGGGCTGATCACGCCAAGGGCGATCTTCAATGGAATTTAAGATCTAAGAATTCAGATTGAAGATTGGCGGCTTCGCGGACTGGCTGCCAATCACCCTCGCCAATCTGAAATCTTAAATCTGAAATCTTAAATCTCCGCCTTCCTGATGTAGTCCCCGCTCTTCCCGCCGGTTTTCTTCATGAGCCGGATGTCGCCAATCACCATCGACTTGTCGACCGCCTTGATCATGTCGTAGACGGTCAGGGCCGCGACCGCCACGGCGGTGAGCGCCTCCATCTCGACGCCGGTCTGCGCGGTCGTGCGCACGCGGGCTTCGATGTCGTAGCCGCGCGGGGTCGCCGTCAGGTCGACCTGGACGCCGGCAATCGGCAGCGGATGACAGAGCGGGATGAGCTCCGACGTCTTCTTGGCGGCCATGATCCCGGCGAGGCGCGCCGCCTGCAGCGGATCGCCTTTCTTCACCGCGCCGGCCCGGATCTGCGACAGCGCTTCGACCGACATCGTGATCGATCCGCGAGCGATCGCCTCGCGCGCGGTCACCGGCTTATCGCCCACGTCCACCATGTTCACGCGGCCTTTGGCGTCCACGTGCGAGAGCTTGGGCTTGGTTGCCATGTGTTTTACCCCTCGTCCGTTTCGCCTCTGGCCAGATAGAACGAGAGGCTCTCGAGCGACACCGTCAGGTCGACGCTTTTCAGCTTCACATCCGCGGGCACCTGCAGCGTGCCGGGCGAGAAGTTCAACACGGCCTTGATGCCTGCCGCAATCACCAGATCGACGACGCGCTGGGCCGAGGCGGCGGGAACGGCGATGACGGCGATGCTGATGCCGTCGCGCCGCGCGAGCTTCTTCAAATCGTGGATGTCGTGGATCGGCACGCCGCTGCGCGACTGCTGGCCGACTTTGGCGCTCAGGTTGTCGAACAGCGCGCTAATCTCGAACCCTTCCTGGCGAAACCCGGGGTAGTCGGCGAGCGCGAGCCCCAGGTTGCCGGCGCCGATGATTGCCACCCGCAGCTTGCGGTCGAGGCCGAGAATCTGGCGGAGGTGGCGCTTCAAATCGCGGACGTAGTAGCCGACACCGCGGACGCCGAACTCGCCGAAGTAGGCGAGGTCCTTTCGAATCTGCGCCGCGTTTAGATGGAACTGATCGGCCAGCGACTGCGACGAAATGGTCTTGACGCCGGCGCCTTCGAGCAGATTGAGGCAGCGGAGATAAACCGAGAGGCGGTTGGTGGTGAGCTCGGAGACCTGGTCGAGGCTTTGCCTGGCCTTCGGTGGCTTTACCGCTGCTTTGTTCGGACCTTTCACAAGCGAAGGCAGATTGTAACAAATCCGCCCGCCCGGGCTCTCCACGACTCCACGGCCAGTGGCTCCCAATCTCAGGCAGGATGCTAATATCCGGCCATGTCGACACCGAAAGTCGCCACGAAGCCTGCGGCAGCACCCGCCTTCCAGCCGTATGTGCCGGCCACGCAGTCGCCCGCCGAGCTCACGCTCAAGGCCGTGGTCATCGGTGCGCTCTTCGGGCTCCTGTTCGGGGCGTCGACCGTCTACCTCGGATTGCGTGCCGGGCTCACCGTCAGCGCGTCGATCCCAATCGCGGTGCTGGCCATTTCGGTGCTGAAGCGGCTCGGCGGCTCGACCATCCTCGAGAACAACATCGTCCAGACAATCGGCTCGGCCGGCGAGTCGGTCGCCGGCGGCGTCGTGTTCACGATCCCCGCGCTGATCTTCCTGACGCCGAATGGGCCCGAGTACTTCAACTACTTTCAGATCACCGTCCTGACCTTCGCCGGCGGCATCCTCGGCGTGCTGATGATGGTACCGCTGCGGCGCGCGTTGATCGTGAAGGAGCACGGCGTCCTGCCGTACCCGGAAGGGACCGCCTGCGCCGAGGTGCTGGTCGCGGGCGAACGCGGCGGGAAGCTGGCGACGCTGGTCTTCAGCGGCCTCTGGGTCGGCGGGCTGTGGAAAGCGCTGTCGTGGGTCTTCAATCTCTTCCGGACCGAGGTCGGCTACACCGCGCCGCGCACCAGCCAGTTTCCGAACGCGTCGCTGAACGTCGATATCTCGCCTGAATACCTCGGTGTCGGGTACGTGATCGGTCCGAGGATTGCCGGCACGATGTTCGCCGGCGGCGTCCTGTCGTGGCTCGTGCTGCTGCCGCTGCTGTCGATCCTCGGGCAGTACATCACGGTGCCGTTTCCGCCCATTCATCCGAACTTCGCCGTCAACCCGGCGACCGGCCGCCCCTTCCTCATCTCGGAGATGAGCCCCGGGCAGATCTGGAGCGCCTACATCCGCTACATCGGCGCCGGCGCGGTGCTCGCCGCCGGCTTGATCACGCTCGCACGCACGATCCCGACCATCGTGCGGTCGGCCAAGGACAGCTTCAAGGATCTCAGCGGCCGCGCGGCGGGCGCTGCCCTGGTGCGCACCGAACGCGAGATCCCGATGAGCGTGGTGCTGATCGGATCGCTGCTGGTCGCCCTGTTCCTCGCCCTCGCGCCGCGGATGCCGCTGCAGGGCAACGTGCTCGCCGCAATCCTGATCGTGATCTTCGGTTTCTTCTTCGCGGTGGTCTCGTCCCGAATCACCGGCCTGATCGGCTCCTCGTCCAATCCGATTTCGGGCATGACCATCGCCACGCTGATCCTCACCTGTCTCCTGTTCGTCGCGCTCGGCTGGACCGGCGACGCCTATGGGCCGGTCGCTCTGTGCGTGGGCGCGGTCGTCTGCATCGCCGCGGCGAATGCCGGCAATACCTCCCAGGACCTCAAGACCGGCTATATCGTCGGCGCGACCCCGTACTATCAGCAGATCGGGCTCATCGTCGGCGTCGTCGTCTCCGCCTTTGCGATCGGCCTGACCACGCTCTACCTGCACCGCGTCTTCACGATCGGGTCCGCCGCCATCGCGGCGCCACAGGCGACGCTGATGGCCACGATCATCAAGGGGCTGCTCAGCCAGAACCTGCCGTGGGGCCTCGTGCTGGTCGGGGTGTTCCTCGCGGTGACGCTGGAGCTGTGCGGCATCCACTCCCTGTCGTTCGCGGTCGGTGCATATCTGCCGGTCGCGACGACCGCGCCGATCTTTGCCGGCGGACTGGTGCGGTGGTGGGTGGAGAGCCGCAGCGGCGTGAAAGAGGAGTCGGAGCTCGGCGCCGGCACGCTATTCAGCTCGGGGTTGATTGCGGGCGGATCGATTTGCGGCATCCTGTTCGCGGTGCTTGTTGGCACCGAGACGATCGGGCCGTTCCAGGCGATCGGCAACCTCGTCCCATGGCTGCACGACGAAGGCACCGTCGCCCACATTGGAGGCGCCCTGCTCTTCTTCGCCCTCGCGGTCGTCACCGCCCGCGCGGCGAGACGGCGTCTTACATAGGCAGTGCGGCGCTGGTCAACGGCGGACCTGATGAAACGTCTCGTAGTTCTGGCGCTCTTGTTCACATCGGTGGCGGCGCAAGCGCCGCAGCGCCGGGCCGCGAACATCGCCGCGCTGCTCGCGCACCCAGGCTTCTACCACCAGCACGCGGTGATCGTCGTCGGGAAGCTCGAACGCCGCAATTCCGGTGAGTTGCGGCTGGTGGACGACGCCGGCTCGGTCAAGGTGGTGTTCAGGGGCTCGGAACCGGACGAGCTCGCCGAAGTACGCGGAGAATTCTGGGATCTCGGCCGGATGAGCCAGGACGATCCGCGGCTCGCCACCTACGACCCCCGCACGACCTTCCAAATCGACCCGAACACCAACTGGCCGAAGCCGGGCGAAATGGGGGTGATCATGGCCGGCGCGGTCGCGCCGGCGCCGCCCCCGCTGGCGCCGTCGATTCGCAATCTCGTGCTGTACCCGGGCCGCTTCGTGAACCAGAAGGTCACGGTGACCGGCCAGTTCGGCGGACGGAATCTCCTCGGCGACTTACCGGAGGCACCCGCGCGCAGCCGCTACGATTTCGTCGTGCGATCGAGCGACGCGGCGATCTGGGTGGTCAACCTGCGGCCGCGCGGCAAGGATTTCGAGCTGGCGCTCGATGCACGCATCGACACCGGCCGCTGGGTCGAGGTCAGCGGCCTCGTCCAGCAGGGGCGCGGGCTGACGCTCCTCGATGCGACCATGGGCACGATCAAGCTCACCAAGCCGCCAGTTGAAACGACCGCGGATTCGCCGATTCGCGTGCCCTCGGCGCCGCCGCCGGAGGTCGTGTTCAGCGCCCCAATCGAAGGCGAATCAGACGTGTCGTCGCGCAGCAACGTGCGCGTGCAATTCTCGCGCGACATCAACCCGGCCACCTTCAAGGGGCGGATCGCCGTTCGCTACGGTCCGCCGGCAGCGGGGGTTAATGAGACCGTGTCGCCGCCGCTCGAGTTCACGACCCAGTACCTACCCGGCACGCGCGTTCTTGAAATCCGTTTTGTCCAGCCGCTCGAGCCGTTCCGTGCCGTGCAGATCGACCTCGTCGAGGGCATCCTCGGATCCGACCAGCAAACCCTCCGCCCCTGGACGCTCAAGTTCGAGACAGGAAGATAACGGCGCGTTCGGTGAAGGTGCTAAGCGCTATCGCTGTAGAGTGCTGGCGGCTGTCGCCGTGGGTGCTCGGCGCTGTCGCCGCAGGGTGCCGGTCGCGCTGGCGCGCCTAAGGAATGATTCGGAATCCGACGAGCTTTCGTTCTGCGCCAGTCGTCATCTCGAGCACGTAGTCGCCAGGCGCGAGTGGTGCGAGCGAGACGCGGGCGGTCTGCCATCGCGATCCGTCTGGATCGTCACGCACCGCAACGGTAACCGGCAGCGGGAGCGGCTGACCGTTGCGGCCGAGGAGGCGGGCCTGGCCCGGTTCCTGTGCCGCCGATGGCAGGTCGAGCCCGACCTGTTCGGTGCGACGGAAGCGCACATCCGCCGTCCGCACTTCCCTGTTCCCGGTCGTGGCGCCGCGACGCACGAGGATCGCGTCGCTGGCGAGCGGCGCCGCGCGCAGCGAAACCACCAGCGTCGCCGTCGTCGATCCGACGTCGAGCGCGCGGCCGTGCGCCCGGACGTTGACGGTGTAGTCGCCAGGCGTCAGGCCGGCAGCAGGAGCGAACGCCACCGCGAAGGTCCGCGTCCCGGCCGGGACGTCCACCTTCTGGCTGGCGAGCGTTTCGCCGTTACTGACCAGCATCACGTCCACGTCAGCGCCGGCCTTCCAGAGCGAGGTCGCACTGACCTCGCCGACGGCCCAGACGCCGGCCAGTCCGCCTGGTCGCCACCCCGCGACGGCGTGCAAGTAGACAGAACGTTCGCGCACCTGCGAGTTGAGCGGCGCCAGCGCGGACTCCACGGCGCGTGACTCCAGGGACACGGGTTCGAGCTTCGCCGCGGGGGCGGTCTTTGCTCGTGCGGCGATCGTGGCGGCTTCCGCCGCGCTGGGGGCGAGGTACCCGCGCCGGGCACGCACCTGGACGCCAGGACGCTTGATGCGCACCCGGATCGGATGGAAACGGCCGTCCATGCGGCGGGTCGAGTAGTAGCCGAGCAGGTAATACGACGACAGATCCGCAACGATGCGCTGGAAGCCGCGTTCGAGATCGTTGGTCTGCACGACGGCGAAGCCATCGGTATCGGCGGCAAGGGCACGTAACGACTCGATCCGTGCGTTCAGACGAGCGCGATCGACGCTCGGCG
>Ga0184628_10000783_pt1 | contig 16327 bp, 21 predicted proteins | sample PLM4_5_b1_FD_133149 | JGI IMG/M metagenome (GOLD analysis project Ga0184628, IMG submission 133149) | Groundwater sediment microbial communities from an aquifer in East River, Colorado, USA - PLM4_5_b1 | ecosystem: Environmental > Terrestrial > Soil > Riparian zone | place: USA: East River... | reverse complement strand
GCTCGCCGAGATCCGCGTCTACGACGACGGCTACTCGGCCTCGAACGCCACGATCTTCGAGACGCTGCAGCTCATCTACTGCGCCGACAAGGACGAGGCCTGGAAGCACGGCCGCCGCAACCTCGCCGAGCGCCGGCTGCGCCGCGAGCGCCACCGCATCGAGGTCGGTGTCGAGAACCTGCGCCTGAACATGATCGACCCGGTGCTGGTCGCATTCGAGGACATCGACGCGACCACGGGCTGGGGCCGCGTGAAGACGGTCGTGCTCGACGGCAGCGGCAACGCCCTGGGCGTCACCCTCGACGAGGCGGTGCAGGTGACGGCCGGCGTCGACCACCAGTTCGCGTTCCGCAAGTCGAACGGGGTTCCGGTCACGCGCCAGATCGTGACGCCTGCGGCGACCGAGTGGATCACGGCGGCGACCTTCGCGACGCCGATCCCTGCGGCCTCGGACCAGCCGGTTGCCGGCGATCACTTCCTCTTCAACCGGATCTCGGTCAGCTGGCGGCGCTGCCTCGTGACGTCGATCGAGCACCGCGAGGACCTGTCCGCCGTCGTCGCGCTCGTCGACGAGGCGCTCGGCGTCTACAGCGCCGACACCTCGACGGCGTCGACGGCGACGCAGTCGAACACGAACAGCCCGGTGAACAGCGGCAGCAGCAACACGGGCCAGCTCTCCGTGTCAGCGTCCTCGGCGCCCGGCACGGGCGGCGGCAGCACCGCGGGGATCGTCTTCAACGTGACACAGCAGCAGAACGGCAGCTCGACGGCCGGAGTCGCACCGTGATCGCGGTCGAGTCCCTCCTGCCGATCGCCGGCCGCACGCGCTCGCCGGCGACGTCCGCGCCTGCGGTCGTCGCCGCCGCCGCGCGCGCGCCGAACGACGCGCGGACCGGGGGGTGGGTGCGTTTGTTGCGCGACACCAGCCGTAGACCAGGCGGGGCCCTCCACGTGCACTCGGGCGAAATAACGCCCACCGGGGGGGTCCGTGGCTAATCAGCCTCACCTCGAGCCCGGCACCGTCGGTGGGAATCGGGCGCAGAAGCCGCGTCTGCGCGCGCCAGGCGCAGGCCGCCCGCGCAAGAGCGCGGCGCTGCACGCGCTCGAGGGCACGCGCACGCGCGCTCGGCAGCTCGGTCGAAATTACGCCGGCGAAGTCGGCGCCGCGGCGCCCAGCGTGCCCGTGGATCGCGCGCTGCTCCGGCCGCCGCACCGTCTGCCGCGCGACGCGAGGGTCCTCTGGCGGGAACTCGCGCCGAGACTCGTGAAGGCCGGCCGGCTCCAGGTCCATCACCTGTCATCGTTCGAGGCCTTCTGCGAGAGCTGGTCGACGTACCTGCGCGCGTGCCGCGCGGCCGCGCGGTGCAGCTGGTCGGGCGACTCGTTCCCGCCGGCGCTCGCGATCCGGCGCCAGGCGCAGGAGCAGGTGCGCGCGTGGTCGCTGCGCTTCGGCCTCGATCCGGCGAGCGACGTGCGGCTCAGCGCGATCGACGGCAGCAACGTCGACGCCAGCACGCCGGCGATCCCGCCGGCGACGGGCGCGCTCGAGGAGGACCGCGGCGCGGTGTGGCTGCGTACCTATGGAGAGGGCGGCTAGGCGATGCGGGAGGAACGCGACATCCTCGAGGACCTGGTCGACCAGGTGCTGCTCGACGTGCCGACGTGGTTCGGCGCGGAGCAGCGGCGCCTCTGGCGCAACGTCGCGCCGAAGCTCGTGCGCGCTGGCGTCATGCGGGTGCGCTACGAGGGCGCGCTGACGATCTTCGTCACCGAGTACGCGGCCTACCTCCGCGGCCGACGCTCGCTCCGCAAGTTGCGCAACGCCGGGCACCGCGCGACGGTCGAAGCCTGCGTGAGGTGGAACCACGTCGCCGCGAGGAAGTGCGCCGCGCGGTTCCTGTTGATCGAGCCACGCTGGGCGCCGCCGTGGTTCGCGCGCATCGACGCCGCCGGCGAGGACCTGGAGCTGCGCGAGTGGTTCGCGCCTCACGGAGATCTGCAGACCGTGCCGCTCCAGGTCGCGCCCGCGCGCTGCGGCGCCGATCGTCGGCGTCGCGCATGGCACCGGTTCGCTCGAGCACCGCGGCGTCGCGGCCGTCGAGCTGGTGCAGTTGGAAACGTTGGGTCGAATCGACCCAGGAAGGACAGGCCGTGAATCCGATCGTGTCGCTCCAGAGGTTCCTGTCGCGGCGCAACGGCGCCAAGTCCACGTCGTCCGACGAGGTCCTGGGCGCGCTGCTCCAGACGGAGACCGGCTCGAAGATGAGGGACGAGCTGCTCGCCTCGGTCCAGGGCGAGTCGCTGACCGAACGAAAGCAGCTCATCGAGGAGCTGGACCAGATGAAGAAGGAACTCGATCAGCACTTCGTCCGGGACAGCGCGCGCAGCGAGAAGCTCCTCGCGCGGAGGAAGGATCTGCAGCAGGAGCTGCAGCAGATCGCGGACGAGCTGAACTTGGCCGAGCGCAGTGCGGACACGTTCCGGCGGGAGTACTACCGGCGGAAGGAGTGGATCCAAGCCCGCCTGACGGAGCTCGCGTTCTCTGAGGTGGACGACTTCGCGGCCGAGTTGGGGGCTCGCGAGTTGCGCCTGCGTGAGTCGCTCAACCAGTTCTCGTCGCGTTTCCCCGACAAGGTCACGCCGGCGGCACGCGAGGCCTTGGGCCAGCTCCGCGACGTCGTGCCGGCCGCGGTGAACCTCAACAGCCAAGACCTCAACCGCGAGCAGACGCTCGCGAAGCTCGAGGAGCTGAGGGCCGTGGCCGACGCAGCCGAGGCGGCGATCAGTCGCGCGATGCAGGTGAAGGTCGCCGCGGCGCCGCCGACCCCGGCTCCGTCCCGCCGCGGGGCGGGCGCGCTGTGACGCCGCGCAGATCTCCAGCGCCCTGGGAGTACCGGTTCCTCGCCGGCGAGATCGCCGGATACCCGGGCATCACCGACGACCACAGCACCCGCGAGTCGGCGCTCCGAGCGGCCTATCACGAGGCCGGACACGTCGTCGCGAACGAGCTGCTCGAGATCGAGCGGCTCAGCGTCTCGATCCGGGATGTCGGTGATGGCACGGCCGGCCGCGGCCGCGCAGCGATCCCCGAGGACCCGCCGTCCGCGAACCTCGCCCACCGCCTGCTCGTGTCCTACTTCGCTGGCGCCGCCGTCGACGCACTGCGGGGCGTGTCGTCGTCGACGCGCTGCACGTCGGACTTCCGGCAGGCGCGCGCCATCACCGCGATCTTCGCCAACGCGGGCGGGGGCAGCGCCGAGGACCTGGCCGAACGCGGCATGACGCGGGCGTGCGAGCTCCTGTCGGCGGAGGGTCCGTGGCGAGCCGTCGCCGGCGTCGCGCGCGAGCTCATCGAGTTCGGCAACGCGCGCGGCCCCCGGATCTCGGAGGTGATCGCGGCGCCGGATCTCGGCGGGCGTCCGCGCGGCGCGGATCCGCTGTCCGAGTTCTACCGAGAGGAGGAGGCACGTCACCGCCGGGAGTACGACGAGGGCGTGCGCCAGCTGCAGAAGCGGCTCGAGGGCCGGCGCGTCGCTGCCGCCAGCGACGACCGACCGCTCTGGCACCAGCACCCGGGGGTGTTCGCGTAGGTCATGCCGCGCGGCACCAGCACTGTCGATCGAGCTCCCGCGGCGGAGGCCTCCGGCCGCGTCGGCGGTGGCGGAGATCTCGCCGGCCGATGAGCGAGACGCCCCGCCCGAACGTGTCGCTCGGGCTCCTCACCGTCGAGGAGCTCGCCGCGGAGCTGCAGATCAGCGTGCGCGGGGTGCGGCGCTTGATCGCAGTGGGGGAGATCCCGGCGCTACGCATCGGCCGGAGTTGGTACTGCCGGCGCGAAGCGCTCCTCGCGCGGTTCCGCGCGGCCGAGACGCGTCGACACGAGCGGAAGCGGCACGACCAGGCGGAGATCGACCTCGTTGTCCGGGCTCTCGCGCCGCACTCCACCAGCGGGCCGAGGTAGCGTCGCGCCATGCCGCCATCACTTGACCGAGAGCAGCGCGACGCCGACCTGGTCGCGGTGATCGAGCGACACGTCCCGATGTTCGGCCCGACGCACGACCTGCTGCGCGCGCGCCTCGCGCGTCTCCGCGCGGAGCACGGCGACGACACATGGGAGGATCGCCGACGACGGGTGCTCGTCGACTTCGCCGCGGCGCTGAGCGCGATTGGCCCATCGCTCAAGGGGCTCGGACTCCCGGACAGGGGCGTCTCCGCGGGGGTTGATCGGGCGCTCCAAGCGATCAGCGAAGACGCGGGCGCGCTTCCCGACGTCGCCGTGCGCGTGACGACACGCGAGCTCCCGAGCGGCGACTTGACACTGGAGATGGAGAGCGAGGGGCGCGGGTTGGGTCCGCAGGTCTTCCCCGGCTGGCTCGCGAGAGAGCTGCGACGCAGGGAGGACCTCGAGGGGTGACGCGATCGCCCGCCGGGAGCGCCGCGCCTCGACCCTGGATTCGGGTGGCGTGACGCCGTGACGGCCGCTAGCCTTTGTCCCGTGCGAGACAAACGGACACCGGGACCGAGGCAGCACCTCGGGCCGCATGCCGACCGCGCCGACGGGAAGCCGACAGGGCTCGCCGCGCGGATCGTCCGGCGGCGCCTGGCGCTCGAGATCTCGCAGGAGCAGGCCGCGGAGGCGCTCGGCGTCTCGCGGTCGACGTTCGCGGCGTGGGAACTCGGGCGGCCGCCGCGCGGCCTCTACCGCGCCGTCCTGGACCGCTGGCTCAGAGGGGAGGCGTAGTCATGGCGCATCGGCAACAGGGCTCGATCTTCCAGCGCGGCGCGACGTGGTGGGTGCGGTTCAAGAAGCGCGAGACGAAGCCGGACGGGTCGGCGAAGTGGCGCTCGATCTACATGCGCGTCGGGCCCGACAAGGGGCTCGCGATCGAGAAGCTGAACGACGTCCGGTCGCAGCTCGACCGGGAGCGCGTCCTCGGCGTCCGCGTGATCGGCGCGATCACGCTGCGCGACTTCTGGAGCACGCACGCCCGCTCCATCCTGCGGAGTCGGCTGTCCGCCGACGGGTACGACACCGAGGAGAAGCGCGTCGAGCGGATGTGCGAGTTCCTCGCCGACGACGTGCTGCGAGATCTCGACGAGGGTCGCGTCGAGCAGCTCCGCGCGTGGCTCGCGAACGAGCACGGCTGCTCGCCGGCGACGCAGAACCGCTACACGAGCACGCTGTCGGTCATCCTCAAGCTGGCGGTGCAGCGCCGCTACGCGCGCGAGAACGTCGCCCGCAGCGTGAAGCGCCACCGCGAGGAGCTGCGCGCGGTCCCGTACCTGTCGCCGGTCGACCTCGAGCGCGTCTACTCGCACTGCCGCGGCGTCGTCCGCCAGGTCGCGATCCTCGCCGCCGAGACGGGGCTGCGCCGCGGCGAGCTCATCGCGCTTGCGTGGCACGACGTCGACCTCGAGCGCCAGGTCCTCGTCGTGCGCCGGTCGAAGAACAAGACGCCGCGAGCCGTCGAGCTGACTCCGAGGGCGGAGGCGACACTGCGCGAGCTGCTCGAGGAGCGCGGCCCCGTGCCGATGACGGGCACCGACCGCGTGCTCCCCGCCGTCCTGCGGCACGGCGCGAAGGAGATCTACGCGAAGTCGTGGCTCAGCCATGCGTTCGCGGCCGCGGCCGCGCGCGCGGGCTTCCCGACGCTCTCGCTGCACGGCCTGCGTCACGCGTTCTGCTCCTCGCTCGCGCAGGCCGGCGTCCCGCTCCCGACGATCCAGGCGCTCGCCGGACACTCGTCGATCACGATCACGGCCCGGTACGCGGCGCACCTGCCGGAGGGCGCGACGCGCGCGGCGATCGACCGGCTCGCCGCCGCGCGCGGCCAGGCCGCCGCGAAGCCGCGCCGCGCCTCGAAGCGGAAGGCCGCGTCGGCGTAGCTCGAGGCGACGGGAACGAGGGAGGGGCGCCAGGCCGGCGCCCCTTTCCGTGTCCAGGCTCGGCGGTTCGGGTGACGCACCGGGCTACATCTGGCGGCGCGCGCTCGCAAGTACGTGCGCACACGCTGGTTGCGGAGGCCGTCGTCGGTCTTCAAAACCGGTGTGCCGGGCGATCCCCGGTAGGTCGGTTCGATTCCGATGTGCTCCCGCCACAGCCTCGAAACGCAGCGCCCAGGCCGACTCCAGGCCCGCGCGACCGCCCGAAAGCGCCGGTACGTTGCGGCATCTCGCGGCACTTCGCGGCACCGTGAATCCAGAAGTTCGGGCTACGCTTCGGGCTACACGGTTCCGGAGGCCGCGTCGTGTGGCGATCGCGCGGCCGCGCAGTGGTGGCGTCGAACCTTCGCCGCGGAGGAGGGGTCATGACGGCTGGGCCGGTCAGTCAGAAGCGTCCCCCGACGCTCAAGGATCTGGGGCTGGATCCGGGGGGGTTCACCGGCACGCTCGGACCGTCGTCGCCGCTAGGGTACGACGAGAAGAAACGCGCGGTGCAGGACCGCCTGCTGGCCCTCGTGATGCGGCAGATTCATGCGTGGGCGAGGATCGAGGTGTGGGGTCGCTCCGCATGCGTGCAGGCCGCCTGGAAGGACTTCCAACGCGTCGCTGCGGAGATGGAGTCTCCGCGCACGTCGTGGGCGCAGATCGAGGCGCTGCTACTGAAGGTGATCTCCACGCACTGCGCAGCAAACGAGATGCTGCTGCGGGGCGTCTGGTGCGACCAGCTCTTCGCCGTGTACATGGTTCGCAACTCCTTCGCCCACTGGGAATGGATGAGTCACGCCAACCGACCCGACGCCCTCGTGCTGATGGCGCCGACGACAGAGATCGCGCGACGCGCGAAGGACAGGCAACAGGTGGTCGATCGCGTCACTGGCGGGCGCGGCATGCCCGCGCCGCCCCTGCGCGACGTCGCGAGCGCCTGGCTCTACACGGAAGATCTGCTGACAGCGCTCGTGAAGGAGGCGGAGTCGGCCGTCGGCGGGGCCGTTCGCGCGGCCTCGATCATGTACGCATCCCAAGGTTTCGTTCGCTACCCCAACTGGCCGGGTGGCGAGCAGGCGCAGGCGCAGGCGCACGCCGTCGCTCTCCAGAAGGCTGTGAACAAGCTGAGCGGTTGGCCGGCGAGCCGACCGGTGGAAGTGCATGAGTCGCAGCCCGCACTCGACGGACAGGCCGCGAAGGTTGCCCGCAAGGGCCAGAAGAACAGACGTCTCGAGAAGCTGCTGGGGCTGCCGACCAGCTAGCTGCAGCTGCACCGCCGTCGCCCCAGCCCGATAGGCTGCGCCTCGCGCGGGTTCCCGCGCCGCTGCGCCGGCCGGCACCGACGGCCGATGTTCACCGGAGGGCGACCCGATGGACGAGCCGGACACCTGCGCGAGCTGGCACGAGGAGCTCATCGTCGAGGTGATCCAGCTCCTCGAGGGACCTGCGTACGGGAACGAGGTCGTGCGCCAGCGCGAACGCTTGGCGCAGCTCCTCGCCCAGCACGACCTCTACGACGTGCGCGGCGACGGGCGCGACGACCTGATCGCGCCGCCGCGCCGCCGCACCCGAGCGCCTCGCGCCGGATGGATCGGCGACGAGACCGCGGCCGCGCCGAAGGACGCGCGCGACGAGGCGACACGCCGCAGCGACGCGCAGCTCGCCGGCGCCTGGTGGCGCTGCCCGACGCACGGTGCGCAGCCGGACTCGATCGTGCTCGCCGGCGCGGCCTACTGCGTCGGCGCCGGCTGCGGCGAGCGCGTGCTCCTGGTCGGCGCGAGTCGCACGGACACCCGACGCCGAGGTCGCGTCCACTTCTGGGTCCGACCGCGCGCCTGAAGTTCAGGGCACCGCGACGGCGATCGCGGCCGCGGCGAGGGGAGCGATCGCGCGGACCGACGGAGCTCGCGACGAGGAGTCCGCGCGGGGGACCGTCAGCATCCAGCCGCAGCCTCTCTCCGGGTTGCGCGGCGAGACGCACTCGAACCCGAACACGGCGTCAGCGCCGAGATCTCCGACGAGGACCTCGTCCCGCCAGAACGACACCAGCTTGCCACCGCACTGAGGGCAGGGTTGACGGGGGCCCACCCGCGGCCGTCCCGCGACGCGCGGATCCGCGGGTGGCGGCGTGTGTCGGAGCCACTGCGCCAGGTTGAGCAGCTCGGCTACGACGCGATCGCGCTCAGCGCTCGCCGCGTACGTGGCGAGGGGAGCGACGTCACCGGCGGCGTGCCTACTTGCGGGCAAGGAACCGCTCCACCGCCTTGAGGTAGAGGCCTCGCGGCGCGCTCGTGCCGAGCTCCCAGTTACGGACTGAGTTCACGGCGACGCCGAGGTGCTCGGCGAGCTGCGCCTGAGTCCAGCGGAGTTCGTCCCGGCGCGCCGTAAGGCGCCGCCCGAGATCCGACGCGCGCTTCACGCGCGGCGCTCGCGGCCCGTCCCGGCCCTGCCCTGGGGTCACCTGGGGATCGTAGCTGGCAGCGATCGGTGCGGCGAGTCGGCCGGGCGGCTGGTGCTTCTTCATGCGGGAAGTATCACCAAGACTGGCGCTAGACACAAGGGCTAATCATGGGTATAGTCCGCCGCGATCTCGCCGCAACGGCGGGCTCCACGAGCTGTCCAGGCGCGAGCTCGAGGAGGGTGCAAGCGCCGAACACGCGCGGCCCGACGGTGGGGCCCGAGGAGGAACGATGCTCACGAGAAGGGACCCGCAGCAGTCGGTCGGCCGCAGCGACGAGGGGAGCGGATCCGCGACGGGAGCGACGAGCACAGCGCCGGCGACGGCCGTCGTGCGCGTCCACGCGCGCGCGACCGGGTTCCCGATGCGAGAGTCGGCGCAGCACCCGACGTCACACCGCCGGCGGTTCTGTGCGTCGAGGCTGAAGCCCGCGCGCGCCGCAGCGGGACTGACGCGGAGTCGCGTCGCCGAGCAGCTGCGGGAGCATGCCACCGACCAGGAGGTCGACGAGCGCGGCTGCGATCCGCGGCGCCTGGCGCTCCTCGAGGCGGGCGTGATGCAGCCGGAGGCCTGGGAGCTCATCGCCCTGGCGTCGATCTACGGCGTGTCCCTCGAGGCGTTCGTCGAGTGCGACGACTGCTTCATGCGCGACCACGAACGCCCGACGTCGCGAACGTCGGCAGCGATCGCGGGACAGCGCCGGAGGACCTGATCGTCGGTCATGCACCCGCGCGCGCTGCGCAGCTACCACTGGCGGAACGGCAAGGCCTACGCGCGACCGTGGATCGACGGCCGCCGCACCTGGTGGATGCTGCTCGACGAGCGCGGGCAGCCGATCACGAACAAGCAGAACGCGGCCGAGGCGCGCCGCGCCCTCGAGCGCCTGCGCGACGAGCTGAAGAAGCCGAAGCCCGAGGCCGCGCCGCGGCAGCGCGCGCACTTGGGCGAGTGGCTGGACGATGAGTACTCCGGGCTCCTGCGGGCGCGCCTTGCGACGGAGGACGGCTACGACCAGGCGGCGGCGTACGTCGTGCTCTTCGCGACGTGGCTGCAGCAGAGGCACGGCGACGCGTGGATCGACGCCGTCACGCGCCCGGACGTCGAGCACTTCTGCGCTGCGTTCCTCGCCGGCGAGCTCCGGGTCATCGGCTCGGGCCCGTGCAAGGCGTCGTACCTGCGCGGCGTCGTGAACGTGCTGCGGCGAACCTGGAGCGACGCGATCGAGCGCGGCCTCGCGCAGACGAACCCTTGGCGCAAGGCGCCGATCCCGCGCATCGAGGAGACGCACGTCCCCTGGGTGGCGCCCGAGGCGCTCGTCGCGCTCTACGACGAGGTGCACCCGACGCAGCGCGACCTCGTCGTCCTGGTCGGCGAGACCGGCCTGCGGCCGTCCGAGGCGCTGGCGCTGGGGCGCGAGGACCTGGACCTCGCGCGCGGCGTCGTCCACGTGCGGCGCGGCAAGACGCGCGGGAGCCGGCGCACCGTGCCGCTCACCGCCCGCGCGATCTCGCTCCTGGAGTCCCTACCGCAGCGTGCCGACGGCTTCGTGCTGCGGCCCCGCGACACGCAGGTCACCGCCCGCGCCCTCAAGACGGCGTGTGCCCACCGACACCTCCCGCCGTTGACGCTTCGGTCGCTTCGCCATGCGTACGCGTCGCACCTGATCGTCGGTGGGACTCCGCCCACGGTCGTTGCGTCGCTGCTCGGCCACGTCGACGGGGGCGCGCTGGTGCTGCGTCTCTACGGCCGCTGGTTCCCTCACGATGCGCAGGCGCGCGCGGTAGCTGGGCTGGCTGCCTTCCGACACACGCCAGCGCCTGCCGCCGAGGAGCTGCTCAGGCCGAGGGGAAAGTGGCACGCGCCGATCACTGCCGCGCGGCTAGCCTCGAGCGATGCCGAACACGTTCGAGCAGGGACAGCTGAAGTACCGCTTCACAGCGCCGTCGAAGACTTGGCTAGCTGACGGCACCAACGTGAACTTCCCGGTAGGTGCGGGCGTCGATCCGGGCATCGGCCTGCACGTCGAGTGCTGGAAGCAGGGCCACGACACGTCGTTCTGGGTGACGGTCTCTCTCCGCGGTCAGCTCAAGGCGATCTTCCCGATCGGGCCTCAGGAGCTGCAGCACCCCGGGCCCGACATGGACGTCGAGATCTCGTGGACGCCGGACTCCATCACCATCGAGATCAACGGCCACCGGAAGACGTTCAAGCGGACCTCGGGCGTGGACGCGTGAAGCTCAGGTAGTCGCTCTCTCCGAGTGCACCGCGGGCCCGCCGCGGCCGATGTCATCGAGGAGGGGAGCGAGCTGGGCCGACGGGAGCGACTTGGCGGCCGCGATCGAGGAACTCGATCACGCGGCCAGGAGCGCACGAGCGCGCCTCGAGGTCTCCGCGCCTTCAGAGATGCGAGACACCGGAGGCGTCGCCAACGCCGCAACCGGCTCCACGTGGGCCACGTGGGCCACTTTGTCCGTACGCGGAAAAGCGCGTCGCCCTGATCCGTCGCCTCCATCGCTGTAATTCATTGGGCGGCGGAGGCTTGTAACAGCGGATCGCCAGGCCGGCCGACCTCGTGCCGCGCGCACGCGCATCGTCTCCCAAGCAGGGAATCACAGTGCGTGCATGAAGGCCCGCGCCAGCAGGAGGACCCCGATGCCCGCAGACTTCCTCACCACAGGTCAGCTCTGTGAGGAGCTCGAGATCCCGGAGCACATCGTCACGGCGATGATTCGCTCCCGCCACATCGCGCCGCCGGAACCGGTCGCGGGCCGCAGGTTGTGGGCGCGCCGGTACGTGGCGGAGATCCGCAACATCATGAACGCCCGCGGCGGCCGTCGCGGTCCCGGTCGCCCGCCACGCCGCGCCCTCGCCGGTGGTCTGGACGTTCGGGCGTGAGGCGAGCCGCGACCCCCGTGCCGCAGGAACGAGCCGCGCTGGTCCTCGAGGAGCGCCAGCTCCTGGCGCGCTACTCCGACGCCGGCGGCGCCGAGCGAGCGCGCATCGACACGCAACTGCACGAGATCCGCCGCGCCCGGGCGACGCCACCGCAGCGAGCCGCGCGCGTCATCCGAACGTGGCGCGATGGGCGTGCGCTCGCCGCCGGCAAGGACAGCTGATGAGCTGCACGCTGCCCGAACCACGGTACCTCCGCTGGCGCGCGCGGAAGCGGCGTCAGGAGTACCTCAACCGAGCGCTCGACCTGCTCGCGGCGGAGCGAGATCTGCTCAACCGCCGCGCCACAGCGCGCGCCCTCGACCTGATCGAAGTCGACCGCGAACTCGCGCGCGTTCGCGACGCGATGCGCGCGCACGAGGCGGCGGGCTGATGGCGCGCATCCGCTCGATCCGCCCCGAGTTCTGGACCCACCCCAGCATCGCGAAGAGGTCGATGCTCGCGCGCTTCGTCATGGTCGGCCTGCTGACGAACGCCGACGACGAGGGGAGGCTCCAGGTCGACACGGACATGCTGCGCGCGCTGCTCTTCGCGACGGGGGACGTCGACGCGGTGAAGATCCAGGCGGCGCTCGAGGAGCTCTGCGAAGCCGGCCTGATCGAGCGGTACGACCTCGACGGCGTCCCCTGCGCGCGCGTGCCGGGCTGGTCCGACTCGAGGAGCTGGGCGTTCCAGAAGCTCGATCGCCCGACGCGATCGCGGCTGGTGCCTGAGGGCGCCTCGTCAGCACCGAGCTCGGCCGCCCTCGACGAGCGCTCGGCGAGCGCTCGTCGAGGACTCGTCGAGGACTCGTCGAGGACTCAACGAGGAGGTGTCGAGCGCTCGACGAGCGATCGACGAACGCTCGTCGACGGAGATGGAGCGGGACGTGGAGGGGAAGAATCCCCACCCCTACCCTCCCCTGGCGGGGAGGGCGGCGAGGCGACGGCTGCGCCGCAGGACGGCGGCGAGGACGCTCTCACGGCCGGCGAGCGCGCTGCGGCGACGGTGATCGCCGAGGCGATCGAGCACGGCGACATCGCGCTCGAGCTGGACGACGAGCAGGCCGCCATCGAACGCGACGTCGCCGCCGCGGACAGCGCCGTGCGCGGTGCGAAGCGCGCGGGCGACGGGAACGCACTCGCGGCGGCGGAACAGGCGCTCGAGCGGTTGAGCCGGCGGCGCCGCGACCTCGTCGTGCAGCGGCGTGCGGCCGCGGCCGCGCTGCTGCGGTCGGGGACGTCGGCCGCACGAGAGCTCCTCGAGCGCTGGCGCAGCAGCAGCCGCCTCGTAGGCCCGCCGGAGCGTCGCGTGATGCTCCGAGTCGCCTGCTTGGCGGCAAGTCGGGAGGCGCGAGGCGACGCCCGCGATCGCCGACGGGCGCAGAAGCCTCCTCGCCGGGTCGAGGCGAGTCGCCCCGCGTCACCGCGCGTCCAGCGGCCGGCGACGGGAGCGATCGACGACCCATCCGTCGACGACGGCCGCGACGCCGAGTCGGACTGGGCGCCTGACGCACCGACGAACGGCCACGTCCTGCAGCACGGTGCGAAGGGAGCGACCTAGCATGGCGACTGCCGGCAGCCTGCACATCGACCTTTCCGCGAGCAGCGCGAAGTTCGACGCTGACCTGAACTCCGCGCGCCGCTCGCTGGGGCGCTTCGGCGGGGACATGAAGTCCTTCGGCGCGATCGCGGGCACGGCAGGCCAGAAGCTCTCCGCCGGCCTGAAGCGTGGCGTCGGAGACCTCACGGAGATCGGCAACGCGCTCGGCGTCGCCGGCGGCCAGGCGGCGCGCTTCAGCGGTCAGCTCGCGGACCTCGTGCTGGGCGGTTTCAACCCGATCTCGCTCGCGGTCGCCGGTCTCGGCTTCGTGATCGGGCAGTTCACGGCGAAGACCGAGGACTCGTTCAAGGAGAAGGTCCCTACCGCCGTCGAGGAGTCGAGGCGCGCCGTCGAGTCGCTCGTCAGCGACATCAGCTCGCTGGACCACCAGCTGCGCGGGCTCACCACGGGTCGCTCGGACACGCAGCTCCAGATCGAGGACCAGGAGACGCACCTCAAGGGCATGGCGGACCAGGTCCGCGAGCGCGCCGAGTGGGCGGCCGAGTACTGGCGGATCCTGGGCAACATCAAGGAGCTGAAGTCGCTCGGCTACGAGGAAGACTCGAGGGCGGTCAAGCGGCAGCAGCACCTCCTCGAGATCGCGACCGCGCAGTGGCGCGTCTTCGAGCAGCAGATCGAGCCGGAAGAGAGGAAGCTCAAGCTGCTCAACGATCGCTTGCGGCTCGAAGAGAAGATCACGGCCGAGAGGAAGCGGCAGGCCGCCGCCGAGGACGACGCAGAAGCGGACGAGCGCGCGCGCGACGCGGCCAACGCAGCAGGACTCGCCCGCCAGAACCTCGCCCGCGCGATCGAGGACGAGGCCCAGAAGTCGCGACGGGAGTCGGCTCAGGCCGAATGGGACGCGGAACTGGACCGCGGCCAGGCCGCAGGAAACCTCTGGAAGGCGATCGCGGCGGAACAGGAGAAGTCGAACGCCGCCGAGAAGGCATTCTTCGAGCGGATGCCGGGCATCAGGGCCGAGCTCGCCGGGATCGGCGAAGGGATGGACCTCGGCCGCGTCGCCAAGGCGACGCCGGCCGTGCGCGGGTTCACGGAGGAGCTGCGCCTCATGCAGGCGGAGATGCAGCTCACCGATCAGCTCGGCGTCTCGCTCGCCCACACGCTGACCGAGGGCGTCGCCGGCGGGATCGGAGCGACGCTCACCGACATCACGATGGGCTCCAAGGACGCGAAGGAAGCGTTCAAGGACTTCGCGCAGGCCACGGTCTCGAACCTGCTGCAGATGACGCTCTCGGCGCTCGCGTTCCGGGCGATCATGAGTGGGATCGGCTTCGGCGTGGGCGGTGCAGCGCCGGGCGCCATCGGTCCGACGGGCGCCGCCGCAGCCGTCGGAGGGGTGAAGTCCGCGATGGTTAGCGCGCCCCGCGTCACGGTCTACAACACCGCCGCCGGAGCCGAGGTGTCCGCGGCAAGCACGACGGGCGCCGACGGCATGCCCGAGCTGGAGATCTTCGTCGAGGAGATCGCCGCGAAGTCGGTGCTCCGCGGCGGCAAGCTCTCCCAGGCGCTGCGCGACGTGCACGGGCTGCAGCGTTCGCCGCGGAGGCGATCGTGACCGACTCGGTCAGGATCGTCGCGTACCCGCACCCGCTGCGCGAGGAGCGGCTCCTCGTCGACGTCCCGGTCGGGCGCTCTGTCGCCGACCTGCTGCCGCTCGCCGGGATGGCGCCGGAGACGACGGGCTCGGTCTACGTCGCCGGCGAGCGCGTCCCGCGCGAGGAGTGGGCGACGACGCGTCCCGAGATCGGACAGCTCGTCGTCGCGCGCGCAGCCGTGCCAGCCGGCGCCGCGACGAACAAGGACGGCCCTTTCCGCGCGATCCTCGCTGTCATCACCGTCGGCCTGTCGGAGTTCCCCTGGCGGTTCCTCTACAAGAGGATCGGCTTCCCGCTCAACCCGATGTTCTGGGTGCCGGAGACGCCGACGTTCGACGGGATCGACGGCCCGGGCCGTCGCGTGCGGCCGTTCATCACCGGCGCGCGCAACGAGATGCGGCCCTACTCGCCGGTGCCCGTGATCCTCGCCTATCGCCTGCGGTACAGGCCACCGTTCGCCGCACGGCCGTACTCGTCCTGGCGCGGCAACAAGCAGCACTTCCACTGCCTGATGACGTTCGGCCACGGGCCGCTGCGCCTCGAGAACCACAAGTTCGGGGACACGCCGATCGCGTCCCTCGGGCTGAAGCAGCTCCCCGCCAACACGCTGCCCGAGGCGTCGAAGGAGTCGAACTTCCAGGTGCGCGAGGGCTGGGCCGGAGATCCGGCGATCGCGTACTACCTCGACCAGGTGAACGAGGAGGCGCTGCAGGTCGACCTCCGCCACGACAACTCCGACGGCACCCGCCGCGACTGGAGCTACCGCCGCACCGAAGTCGACGTCGAGCGGATCGGCGTCGAGGTGAGCTTCCCCGAGGGGCTCATCAAGTTCGACAGCGCCGGCGACCCCAAGAAGCTCGACGTCGACATCGAGGTGGAGTTCGCGCCCGCGGGCACGGCGCCCAACGCGACGACCTGGGAGAAGGCCAAGGGCCGCGACGACGCCGGCGCGCTCAACAAGTGGAACGGAATCAAGGTCGACGACAAGCGCCGGGCGGCGTTCTCCGTCGGCATCGACTGGACGGTCGCGAAGGGCCAGTACGACGTGCGCCTGCGTCGGAAGACGCCCGACCGGAACAAGTTCACCGAGCTCGACTCCACGTGGTGGAGCACGCTCCGTGGATACCGGCTCGGAAGTCCGATCTCGCTCACCGGACTCTGCACCGTCGCCTTCGACATCCAGGCGACGGGAGTGCTCTCCGGGGAGCTCGACACGTACAACGCCGAGGCGTCCTTCATGGGGACGTACTACGACCAGGGCTCCTCGAGCTGGGTCACACCGACGGCCTCGAGCACGCCGACCCTCGCGAAGTCGGGCCAGCCCGCGGCCCACTACCGCGCTGTGCTGACGGGAGTGGCGAACCGCGCCGCGCTGTCGACGTCGCGCCTCGACCTGGCGACGCTCGCCACCTGGGCGGTCAAGACGGAGAGCGCCGGGCTGCACTTCTCCGGCGTGTTCGACACGACGGGCACGGTCTTCGAGCGTCTGCAGGCGATCGCCGCGATGGGCCGTGCCCGCCCGAACGTGCGCGACGCGCTCTTCACCGTGGCGTACGACCTCGAGGGCGGCGCGACGCACGTCGATCAGTTCTCGCCCCGCACCTACAAGCGGCTGCCTTCCGAGCTCGTCTTCCCCGAGGTCGTGCACGGGCTGCGGGTGCAGTACCGCTCTCGTGACAAGGAGGAGGCGCTCGCCGAGATCCGCGTCTACGACGACGGCTACTCGGCCTCGAACGCCACGATCTTCGAGACGCTGCAGCTCATCTACTGCGCCGACAAGGACGAGGCCTGG
>Ga0184628_10000782_pt1 | contig 16341 bp, 15 predicted proteins | sample PLM4_5_b1_FD_133149 | JGI IMG/M metagenome (GOLD analysis project Ga0184628, IMG submission 133149) | Groundwater sediment microbial communities from an aquifer in East River, Colorado, USA - PLM4_5_b1 | ecosystem: Environmental > Terrestrial > Soil > Riparian zone | place: USA: East River... | reverse complement strand
CGTGTACGTTTTCGCACTGCCGTAGGTACCTGAGAGAAAAGCCCTCTCCCTTCGGGAGAGGGCTATACCCGTGTTAAGCTGGCCAAAATGAACGCTCTCCTGAGTCTGCTACTGCTGCTCCAGGGTGTGAGAATGACCGAGGATTTTCTTCCGCTCGAAGCAGGCAATCAGTGGATCTACGACATTACAAGTGAGTCCGGTCAGAAGATCGGCCAAACGGAATTTTCTGTTGGCGAGCGTACGATCGTGTCCGGCCGCAGCCTCTACACCGTCACAGGATATCCATTCTCAGGAGAGTCTACGGGTACCGGCCTTATTGGATACGATCGCGAAACCAGGCAATTCGTCCGGGTTTCCGGCGGCCAGGAAGCTCCGCTTTTTTCGGGGGATTCCCAGTCCACCGAAGTCCTGCAGTCCGATTCGGCGGGTATTCCTCAAAAGTTTGTACTGCGTACAGGTTCCACGACGCTTGTGTTCCAGCGGGGCATCGGAATTATCGAAGCACAGTTGCAGACTGCCGATGGCCTTCACATCGCAAAAATACGGAGTTCGAGGGTTGGTAGAGGCAATGCTGCGCCGCCGGCAGCGGCTGCTCGGGCCGGCACTCCCGGCGCCCCTATTCCCGCCGCTACGGCCATCCCAACTGTCGCGCCGGTAACTGCGGAAAACCCGGTGCTTGTTTTGAGTTCGGAGCCAGCGCCTGGGGGATTGAAGCTGGAACTCCTTGTGGTCAACAGATCAGACAAGCTGTTGCCGTTCAAATTCAATTCCAGCAAGACCTATGACTTCGTGATCACCGATATTGCCACAGGTCAGGAAGTCTGGCGCTGGTCGCGCGGAACAGTGTTTTCCCAAATGGTTCGATCCGATTCGATCCGCGGCAATGCGAAGTGGACGTATTCGGAGGTGTGGAATCGGCGAGATAATGACCGGAACCCCGTTCCTGCGGGCCGGTATAGTCTTGTTGGGATCCTGGCGAGCCAGCCTCCGATTCAATCGGAACCGGTCATGATCGATGTCCAGTAGCCGTTTTCAGATGCCTTTGCTGTTTCCAGTCGAGTACTGAATACCTTTCAGATAAGCATTCAATTCCGCGCGCTCCACGTTCTTTCGGATGACCGTTGAGAGATCCGTCGAGGGATCTTCGATCCGCTTTCCAATTTCCAGGATCATTCTTTGAACTCGGGCGACTTCGGCGTTGATCGCGTCTGCGTTGTCGTTTCCCGTTGCCGATATAAACCGGCCACGCTCGGATTCCAGCAGCGCACTTGCGCGCTTTAGTTCATCCGTGAGCTGGGTCTTCTGGAGGATTATTTCCTGAATGTGATCATCGTATTGACGCCGCAACTGATCGACAACGTCCGTGTTCACGGACTGGCGGGTTTCCGAAAGTCTTCGTTCCATTTGCTGAATCTGGATTCGCCATTCCGCTCTTTCGCGATCCATTTCCTTCTGCATAGCGCCGATCCTGTTTTCCAGTTCCCTGGACCGGTCTTCGACACCCAGTTTCCCTTTTGGGGCCCTGTATTGTGTTGCGATGTTCCGCAGCTTGATTATTTCGCCTGTCATCCGGAGTTTTTCTTCGTCCCACAATGCCTTCTCACGAAGAAATCCGGATTCGACCTTCTCTTTTGCTCGAACCGCCATGTTCAATCTGGTTTCGAGTTCCTCCCGGATGGGCATGCTGGCTCGCAATGGATTGTTCGATCGCTCGATCAAATCTCCAACAGCGCGTTGCAGGCGTGAGACCTCTTTGAGAAGTTTTTCGCGTTCCGCTTCCCACACCTTCGATGCCTTGCGAATTTTGTCGTCGGCCGCAGCTTGTATCTTGGCGACGTCGAGAGGATCGATACCACGCTCGGTTTTTGTGCCGACCGGTTTTTTCCGGGTGTCCCTCGCTTCGGCCAGCGCCACTTCCAGTCGGTCAACCTCCGCGTTCAGACGTCGTCGTTCGCCGCGCCAGCGTTCGGATGCAGATTCCAGTTCGGTTTCCAGCAGGGAGCGTTGCCGCTTGGCTTCGCGCAGCTTCGCTTCGAACTGACGCTGGACTTCTTCCACAGCCTGTTTTCGAGGACTGTCCTTCTCCATTTGCCCAAGTATAACAAGACGGCGTGAACTGCAAACGTTTGAGTAAATCGCTGCTATTCTACGTAAATGGTCCCGATCAAAATTCGAAATCCGGTGACAGGAGAGCTCGCAGGGACGGTGAATCCCGCTTCGCCTTCGGAGCTGGCGTCAACGGGAGCACGTGCCAGACAGGCGCAGCAGAAATGGTCAAGACTGTCGTTTCGGGAGCGAGCAGGAATCATTGCCCGATTTCACGATCGCATCATAGACCGATCGGCGCAGATCCTCGACGCCATCCAGCTTGAAACAGGTAAAACGCGCCGGGATGCCTTTGCAGAAGTGGTTTCCGTGGCGGGAACAGCCCGATACTACCTGACACACGGTGAATCGATTCTGGCCTTCCGGAAGAAGCGGGGTGCCGTTCCGTTCATTACGAGTTCACGGCTGGAGCATCGTCCCTACGGAATTGTGGGATTGATTACCCCATGGAACTATCCCTTCCTTCTCAGCATGGGGGATGCGTTGCCGGCCTTGCTCGCCGGAAATGCCGTCATATTAAAGCCGTCAGAACTGACGCCTCTTTCGGCGATTCTAGGAAGGGAACTGATGGTGGACAGCGGACTGGATCCCGATCTTCTTGGAATAGCGCATGGGGCCGGGGACGTTGGCGGCGAGTTGATCCATCACGTCGACTACATCGGGTTTACAGGAGGCAGCACCACCGGCCGCAAGGTGGCCATGGCAGCAGCAGAGCGATTGATTCCGTGTTCTCTCGAGTTGGGTGGAAAGAACCCCATGATTGTTCTCAAGGGCGCTCCCCTGAGGGAGGCAGCGATGGGTTTGCTTTCGGGCGCATTTTCCAATGCCGGTCAGACGTGCATTTCGGTTGAGCGCGTCTACGTGGAGGCGCCCATCTTCGAGGAGTTTTCACAGATCGTAGCGACCGCGACAAAAAAATTGAAGTTAGGCTGGTCTCCGTCCTGGGACCTGGACGTGGGCAGTTTGATCCACGCTGCCCATGCAGAGAAGGTTCTGGGACACATTGAAGAGGCGGTCCACGGCGGTGCTCGTGTACTCGCCGGTGCTCGCCAGCGTCCGGATCTGGGACCGGCCTTTGTTGAACCCACGGTGCTCACTCGCGTGAGTCATCGCGCCTCAATATCGACACAGGAAACATTTGGCCCCGTCATATCAATGTATCCGGTCGAGAGTGCCAATGAAGCGATTGTCATGGCCAACGACTCCAATTATGGACTCAACGCATCGGTGTGGGCCGGACGATCCGACGAGGCGCTGGCCGTCGCGCGACAGATCGACGCCGGTTCAGTGGGAATTCATTCGACTCTGATGATCTACAATGCGTTTGATGTTCCCATGGGTGGAATGAAGATCAGTGGTCTCGGGCGCCGGCACGGCGAGCACGGCCTCCTGCGATATACACAGGAACAGAGCATCGTTACCAGTTTCTCGACGGCAGGCGGTTACGACAGCATGCTGGGGAAGATCCGCAGCCAGAAAATTGCGGACCGTCTCTTAAAGCTCATCAGGTTGTGGAGAAGAGTTCCGGGACTTCGGTAAATTCTGTATTCCGGTCAATGATCCGTGCGTCTCGACGCCTGTCGCCGGTCACCCTGTGAATCCACCGTTATTCGGTAGACCCGATACGTCATTTCGAACTCAGCCAATCCTTTTTTCAGGATCGCGGTCAGGTTGGGAAGATCCAAAGGGTTGACCACCACATGGACGCTCTGTGCGAATGCCTGCATCGCGTCCAAGGTGTTGAACGAATCGCCAATCAGACAAACGAAGGAATTTCGGCGAAGCGACATTGGAAGTGGAGCCAGATACTGAATCACCGCGTTTGTCTGCAGAATACTGCCTGCAAAGTTTTCATGAATTACGATGCAGTAATACTGCGTGTAGCGTATACGGTCGAGCGCTCCATCTTCGGAGTCTGCAAAATGGATCTTGAAGCCGAGATCTTTCAGAGAGCTCCGGACTATTTCAGTTGTGGCCGGGTCCGCACACACAATGGAAGTCTTGTCACCCAGTTCGAAAAAGTCCTGATTGAGTTCCGGTTTGCTCATAATCTCTTTCCGTATTGAACGTCGAGTTTCAGGCCGCCGGAGTGGATCGCCTCGCCTTTCAGTTTCTTGATCCTGTCAACGCCCCGGGACATGACGCCTTTGTTGGTGCAGTACAACATCGCCGTTTCTTCGGTGATTTGTCCCTTCTCAAACAATTCCATGATCGCCATATCGAAGGTCTTCCAGCCGAATGTTGCGGACGCTTCGATGATTTCGTAAAACGATTTTCCTTCAGACTCCCCGTGTTCAATGGAATCCTTCACGCGAAGACTGTTGCCCATGATTTCAATGGCAGCCACTCGGCCTCCGCCAATTTTCGGAAGAAGGCGCTGCGATACGACCCAGCGTATCGACTCGGCCAGCCGGACGCGAATCTGCTGCTCTTCCTCCTTGTCGAACATGCCAATGATGCGGTTAATAGTCTGACCGGCATCGACAGTGTGAAGGCTGGACATCACGAGGTGTCCTGTTTCGGCAGCCGACATGCCGATTTCCACGGTTTCGCGGTCGCGCATTTCTCCGACGAGGATCACTTTTGGAGCCTGACGGAGGGCCGCACGGAGTCCAGTAGCAAAATCACTGAAGTCGATTCCCATTTCCCTCTGATTGAATGTTGCCATTTTCTGAGTATGGACAAACTCCACGGGGTCTTCGAGAGTCACAACATGGATCGATTTACTTTCATTCAAGTCGTTCAATACTGCAGCCAAAGTTGTCGACTTGCCGCTTCCCGTCGCACCCGTAACGAGAATGAGACCTGTTTTCTCTTTTGCGATCGTGTGAAATACGGGAGGAAGGTTCAATTGATCAATGCTTGGGATTTCGGTGGTCAACTTCCGCATGATGATCGAGTAGTGCCCGCGCTGCGAAAAGATGTTTGCGCGAAATCGCGCTTTCAGGCCCAGAGAATAAGAACAATCGCATGAGCCGTTCTTGACCAGGTCTTCGGTGAGCCTGCGATTCCGATCGATGATCTGCAGGGCGACCGTTTCGGTTTGGAACGGAGTGAGTTTTTCAATTGGAGGATCAAACGCCACCGGCAGCAGTTCGCCCGCAGACTCCACTTGAAGTGCTTTGTCTGCCGTGATGTTCAGGTCCGACACGTTGTCATGCGAATCGAGCATCGTGCCCAGGATGTAATCGAGTTCCGCTTTTGTCATAGTGTGTCCGTTCGGGCTACTGCCATTCTTCCGGTTGAACCTTCAGTAGTGGCCGGAATTTGGCTTTGTCGATGCATCGTGAGTAGGCGTCTTCCGGAGCTATCATTTTTCTGTTGAGAAGGTCCATGATTGCGTCGTCCAGCGTCTGCATTCCATACTTCTTTCCCACCTGGAGCATGCCGGGAATCTGGAACGTTTTGGCTTCTCGAATCAGGTTCGCAATGGCTGGAGTGACGACCAGAATCTCCAGCGCAGCGACACGGCCCTTCACGTCAATTCGCTTGAGGAGGTTTTGCGCGACAACGCCTTTGAGCGATTCCGACAAGGTATTGCGGATCTGATTCTGCTGATCGGCAGGGAAGACGTCGATTACGCGATCGATGGTTTTTGCTGCGCTCGGAGTGTGCAGAGTTCCAAATACAAGATGTCCCGTGGCTGCCGCCGTCAGGGCCAGTTCAATCGTTTCAAGGTCGCGCATTTCACCGACGAGAATAATGTCGGGGTCCTCGCGAAGCGCCCCGCGAAGGGCGGAGGCAAACGACTTCGTATGCACTCCGACTTCGCGATGATTCACCAGGCAGCCCTGGCTCTTGTGCACAAACTCGATTGGATCTTCGACGGTGATGATGTGGTCCTTTCGAATCTTGTTTGCATAGTCCACGATCGCCGCCAGTGTCGTTGATTTCCCGCTGCCGGTTGGTCCGGTGACAAGCACGAGGCCCTTATGCAGTTCGGCAAATTTCTTCATGATCGGCGGGAGCCCCAGCTGTTCCGTCGTCAGAATTTTCGATGGAATCAAGCGGAAGACGGCGGCACAGCCGTACTTTTGATTGAAGAAGTTTGCGCGGAATCGGGCGACGCCGGCAATCTCGTATCCGAAATCGATGTCGCCGGTTTCCTCAAAGGTTTTCACCTTAAATTCCGGTGCGATTTCGTAGAGCATTTTCTTCAGATGGTCGCTATCGAGCACGGGGTGGTCGATTCGTTCCAACTCTCCGCGAACTCGGACGATCGGTTGAGAATCCGAGGCGAGGTGGAGGTCCGATGCACCGACCTCGATCATGAGGTTGAAAAATTTATCAAGCTCCGCCATCTTGTTCGCAGGTCTCCTGAATTAGCTACGTCTTTCCCTGTCGTTCCTTACAATTGATGCAAACGCGCGTCCATGGCACAGCGTCGAGTCTTGCCACGGCTATCTCTTCTTCGCAGTCCATACAAATGCCATAGACTCCCTGGTCCAACCGAAGAATCGCTTCCTCAATGGCACGGAGAAGCTTGGAATCCGTCTGTTGCAATGCAAGACGGACATGGATATCACTTTCCATGCTGGAGTGATCGATCCAGTCCCCACTCTTGGAGCCAGGTTCCACCGACGGCGCCCTGCCCGGAGCCGAGCCCAGGATATCATCGCGCTTGGACGTCAGAATTTCTCGATATTTCAAAATTTCGGAAGGTTCCATGAGAAGCGAGGGATGTTAGCACCAGGACAAAAGCTGTGCAAAGACGTGTTCTCGAATCGAATTCAGGTCGTATTGGAGCAGTTCTTCATTGGTTTGTCCGTTTATCCACGAATGAATTTCAGCTTCCAGCCTGGTTTCCAGGTTTTTGAGGTCCTGTATCCCAAACCGGGTTCGAAGCGAATCGATTTGACCGGGTGTTGCCTTTTCGTTCAGGAACGCTGCAACATGGCCCTGGGCGGATGTCCGGTTCTGTTCGGCGCGGTTGGACTCTGCTTCCAGCCTGAGAAAGTGTTCCTGCCTCCATGGCTCGATCATGGCATCGACAATCTTCTGAAGTTTGACGCAGATTTCGGGAGCAAACAGTTCATTGTCGCGTGTGGCTTTTAAATGGAATCGCACACCCGCAGACATTGCAGAAAGTTGTTCATCGGTCAGCGAGAAATCGTAGGGAAGAAGCTGGGTGCGTGCGAAGGACTCCAGGACCCCATAACGCGCGAGCCTTTCCTCCGGAGTCCGGTCGCCCGTGCTCCAGAGCCGGCGGAAAAAGTGCCGTCGGGAGAGTTCCATCGCATGAAGATACCACAGGAAATTCGCAATCGTCCCCCGTATAATCCGGAGCGAGGCCTTTAAATAATGCGGACGATTGTGGTGATGTTTTCATTTCTGTTGCTGCTGGGATGCAATCAAAACGCCGAATCCGTGAATACCGGCGAGACGTTGGCAAGCGGGCCGAAACCCGCCGCAGATGCCAGTACAAGGACGCTTTCCGGGGCCGGCGCTACCGATGCCCCCCGTGGTCCGATGCAGGGCGGTGAAGGTGGGCGTCCGGATCCCCAGGCCATGCTCAACAAGGCGTACTTCATGCAGCATTTCGTTGCTGCACTGACCAGTCTTCCGAGCAATAACAACCCGAATCCGAAATGGTCATCTCCGCTGAAGGATCCTCAAGACGGAAAGGTGAAGTGCGGGGATTGTCATACGAAGGCGGACATGTCGGGCCTTCCTCCGCAGGAGAGTTCGGCCGCGATCGAAAAAATGCACGCGGATAAGGCGTTCATGGTGGATCTGATGACGAAGTGGGTCGCCAAGCTCAACAATCCGGAGTTCGGAGCAAAAGGGAAGTTGAAGGGTGAAGTCACCTGCACCACCTGCCATGCCACCGATCCCCGAGAACAATAAGGGGTCGGGGAAATGGTCAATGTTCAATTCTCATCCGAGTCGGATGGGAATTGAGAATTGAACATTGACCATTTCCCCGGTCTTTTCTAGACGATGGTTCCGTCCGGCAGGATCCCATTCTTTGGGACAATCACAATACCGTCGCGAATGTAGTAACCGGGGCCATCCTGATGTTGAATTCCGGATTCGTTCAGAATCCGAACGCCCGAGCCAATGTGGGCATTCTTGTCAACAATGGTATTCCGCAGTATCGAACCCTTTCCGATGCCGATACCCGGAATTCTCATTTGCCGGTTGTACGCCTCATCATCGTCATCTTCGTAGAAATCGGCTCCCATCATCAGCGTTCTTTCCAGAACAACGTCTTCATCCACGACGCTGCGAATGCCGACTATCGAATTGGCAATCCTTGCGCCCTTCAGAACTGAACCCTCGGCGATGACTGCCTGACGGATATCGCATCGCTCCACGCGAGAGGACGGCAGGAATCTCGGATTTGTGTAAATCGGGGCAGTCATATCGTGGAAATCAAAATGTGGCGCACTGCTGGTCAGGTCAATGTTGGCACGGAAAAAAGCTTCCACGGTACCAAGGTCTTCCCAGTACCCGTCGAAGAGATGGCCACAGGCATGATAGTTCTCAATCGCAGCAGGGATGACCTGATGCCCAAAATCGATCATTGTCGGGTCGGACAGCAGATCGATGAGAACGCTTCTCTTGAACAGGTAAATACCCATCGATGCCAGATACGGTCTCTTCTTCGCTTCTTCAGGAGCGAGCCCGAACATGCTGGTGTCGGTGCGCATCTCTTTCAACGGCGCGCCTTCCGGTTTTTCCCTGAACTGTTCAATCTTCCCGTTGGAAGCCATTTTCAACAGACCCAGAGAACTGGCAAGCTCTTCGCTCTTGGGAATGACGCATACACTTACATCCGCTCCGCTGCGCCAGTGGCTTTCCAGCAGACTCTGGTAATTCATGCGATAGAGCTGATCACCGGCAAGAATCAGTTGATAGTCGTCGTCACGGCTCGTGAAACGGTGGAGATGCTGGCGCACGGCGTCGGCCGTGCCCTGAAACCATCCTGCGCTCTGCATGGTCTGTTCAGCCGCAAGCACTTCAATGTGTCCGCCGTTAAATGGATCAAAACGATAGCTGTTGGTGACGTGACGATTTAACGACGCCGAGTTGAACTGCGTCAGAACGAAGATTCGCTTCAGGCCCGAGTTGATGCAGTTGCTGATGGGAATGTCGATCAGCCGATACTTTCCACCCAGTGGAACGGCAGGCTTGGAACGATCCTGCGTGAGAGGGAACAGTCGTTTGCCTGCACCGCCTGCAAGAATAATGGAGATAACGTGTGACGAATCTTCCCGATGTTTCCGAACCATGGCCACGCTCCCAGAGAGATTCATCATGATACACTACGCATTCTTTATGCTTCAGTTTCAGTCTCTTCTCGAACGATTCGGCCTGACGAATCCTGCGAACCTTCTGCCTCTTCTCGAAGCTTTTTTTCACATCGTCGTCATTCTGGTTTTCGGGTTGATAACTCTTCGCCTGGTCGATTCCGCGCTGAAGCGCATCTGGACCATTGTTCCCGGGGACCACACTCGTACATCGCGAGTCGAAAATCGAACCGAGACACTGCGTCACATTGTCGGAAGCTTCGGGAAGACTGTCATCTGGAGCATCGCCATTCTAATGATTCTCAGCGAGTTTAAACTCGCTACCGGGCCGATTCTCACGGGTGTTGGAATACTTGGCCTCGCCGTAGGTTTTGGTGCACAGAGTCTCGTGAAGGACGTCATTTCCGGATTTTTCATTCTTCTGGAAGACCAGTATGGTGTCGGCGACTCCGTGAAAATTGGTGAGCTGGAAGGTGTCGTGGAGCACATGACCTTGCGGATCACGATTCTCCGTAACTTTGAAGGACATGTTCACGTGATACCAAATGGCATTGTCACAAGCCTGACAGTCACGACAAGGGACTGGGCAAGAGCGGTCGTCGATGTCACCGTTCCGCATACAGTCGAAATCGGGAACCTGTTCCGCGTTCTGGAAAGTACGGGAACACGCCTTCTCGGCGACCTGAAGGACAATGTTCTGGAGAATCCTCAGATTCTGGGAATCGAAAAGCTGTCGGATGAAGGTGCGACGGTTCGATTGGCGGTCAAAACTCCGCCTTCAAAGAAGGCTATTGTCAGTCGGGAATGGAGACGGATTATTCTGGAAGCTTTGGATCGAGAGGGTATCGAGCTGGTAACCAAAAAAGGGATCTGATCCAGAAAGGATCAGATCCCTTTTTTGGTCTTACTTACCTGTGTTGCGTCCGCCCGTCGCTCCCGTGGCAGGAGCTGTTGCGCCTTTACCTCCTACTGCAGGAGCAGGAAGAGGAGCTAAAGCCGCCAGTTCGGCTTTCTTGGCGGCGATCAACGGATCCAGACCATCCAGCGAATTGTTGTTCTTCTGTTTATAAAGTGGCTCGATGACACTCCGTGCCGTTGCCGCAAAAGGTCCGCCAATGGCAAGGGCCTTCGCCATGGCATCAATTGTGATGTCGCGTTGGGTCTCAAACTCCTTGTTACGCGCATTCAACCTTTCAATGTAGGGACCCAGGTCGCGATCGGCAGCTTGTGCGAGTTTGGCATCATTGTTGAGCGCCTGTAAGTTTGCCAGCGTCACCTGCAACTGGCTGTACATGGATGCGCCGTAACGAAACTGATTCAGCCCGTCGCTCGGATTGGTTTTCAGATACTCTGCAAATTCGTCTCCCGCTTCGGGCCACTTGGCCTGATTGAAATAAATCATGCCGGCAATACCGTGGAGTCTGCTCTGAGTACCTTGCCATTCGGCGTCAGTGGTCTTTTCAGGTTTAGGAACCTTTTTCGCCTTCTCTACATAACCCATGGCCTTGTCCATTGCAGCGGTTTTGGCGGCCGGATCCGCTGGCGGATTTTCCGCAAGACCACGAGACATGGTCATCAGCACACTCAGGTTGTTGGGATCAGCCGCCAGCGCCCTGTCGGAATATTCAGTCACCTTCGCGGTGTTTCCCAACTGTCGGGCTGCTTCCATGGCCAGGGTGAACAGGTTTGACTTGGCCTTGGGATCTGCTGTCCCCTGCGTCAGCACAAAACTGTCGGCATGCTTCAGCATCTGTGCCCAGTCTCTGTTCCCGAAATAGAGAGTCATCAGTTGAACGTCGTAATCCGGGCGATGCTGGGAATTGGGATAATTCTTCAGGAACGATTCGAGCAGGTCCCTTTGCTTGCGCTGATCCCTCTCATCCTGAATGGCCTGGTAGTCTCTGTTCTCGTTGCCTTGAGCAAACGCGGGCAATGCTGCCGCCAAACACATAACCGCTGAGAGTCCGACGGAAACTAGTCTTTTCGAATGCACACGTACCTCCGTTTTACCTTTTAAGCCTTATTGAGTTCTGCTTTTCTCTTCTCGACCAGTTCGTCGAGTCCGGCATTCGTATTGTTGTGCAGGGGATTATAGAGAGATTCGAGAGTCACTCGAGCCGCTTTCGTGATATTTGCGTCCGGCAGCGCCACCGCAGAGATCAGAATGTCAATCGCCTTATCGCGCTTTTCCGCGAAATCCTTTTCGATCGCATCGCGTTTCGCAACTGCTGCGTCGCGTTCCGGGCCCAGCGTGGTGTTCTTATTGACCTCCTCGTAGGCAGGGGCAATTAAGCCCTGAGCGGCGATAGTTATCTTCGTTGCCGCCAATCCGTAACGGTACCAGGCCAGCTGATCCTTGGGATTGATCTTCACCGTCTGATCGAACTCCGCTTGCGCCTCTTGGTATTGGGCTTTCTGCAGATAGGCGAATCCAATGACACCGCGTGAAGGTCCTATCACTGCGCTCTGCCAGGTTTTGTCTTCAATGGCGTCCGGCTTCTTCATCGCCACCAGCTTCTTTGCATATTCCAATGCCTTAGCAAGCGGCTTTTCGGCTGCAGCGGCGTCGGTGGGAAGATTGAGTGGAATTGTCGTGGCGACAATGAGCAGGGCGTTTATGTTTTCAGGATCGATGGCAATGACTTTGTCGCCAAACTCCATCACCTTTGCGGCATCTCCGGCCTGGGCGGCAGCGGTCATCCCCTGGCTTAGAGAATACACTTTGCTCGCTGCGGGAACGTCGGGCATCTCCTTTTCATATCGAACGGCAAGATCCATGACGCCTTTCCAGTTCTTGGCAGTAGTGAGCGCCGTTCGCATCAGGGTAAATGCATCGTTTCGATACTTGGAATCCTTGCAGGTGGCGTCATTCATAAAATCGTCAAACAGCTTCATATCCGCCTGAGCAGCGTAATACTTGCCGTACTTTGCGTTGCAAGCCACTTCAGCTGGGGAAGGCTGTTGGGCCAGCCCGGGCAGGGCAAACGCCAGACACAGAACTGTTGAAAGGCCGGCGTATCCTAATTTCTTCATGTGAAACTGACCTCCTGAGAAATCCGTTGATTCCGCGATCGAATCGTTAGCAAATGGACCCGATGGCCCGGGATTTTAATTGAACCCTGAGTTTCATGCAATTCAATCGTAATACTCCATGCCAAGGTGGGTAATCAAGTCCTCACCGCGCAGGTAGCGCAGGGTGTTCTTGAGCTTCATCAGCTGAATAAACAAATCGTGTTCCGGGTACAGGCCCGGAGCGTGCATCGGGCTCTTGAAATAGAAGCTCAGCCATTCCTGAATGCCCTTCATCCCGCAGCGCTTCGCCAGGTCCAGAAACAGCACCAGGTCCAGCACCAGGGGCGCTGCAAGGATGCTGTCGCGGCAGAGGAAGTTAATCTTGATCTGCATGGGGTACCCGAGCCATCCGAAGATGTCGATGTTGTCCCAACCTTCTTTGTTGTCGCCGCGCGGCGGATAGTAATGAATCCGGACTTTGTGGTGGAAATCTCCATAGAGATCCGGGTAGAGCTCGGGCTGGAAGATCTGATCGAGTACAGAGAGCTTGCTCTCTTCCTTTGTCTTGAAGGATTCCGGGTCGTCCAGTACTTCTCCATCGCGGTTGCCCAGGATGTTGGTGGAAAACCATCCACTCAAACCGAGCATTCTCGACTTCAGGCCGGGAGCAAGAATGGTTTTCATCAAGGTCTGGCCGGTCTTGAAGTCCTTGCCGCAGATGGGAGCTCCGTTGTCGATCGCAAGTTTCGTGAGTGCCGGGACATCGACGGTGAGATTCGGTGCGCCGTTTGCGAAGGGAATCCCCTTCTTCAATGCGGCATAGGCGTAAATCATGCTTGGTGCGATGGAGGGGTCATTATCCCGCATGGCCTGCTCAAAGGATTCCAGCGTTGCGTGCGTTGCTTCGACCTTCATATAGATTTCGGTGCTTCCGCACCACACCATCACGACGCGCGTCAAGTTGTGCTCCGCCTTGAACTTGTCGATGTCGTCCATCAACTGCTCGGCGAGTTCCATCTTATTCTTCCCCACTTTGACGTTGGGCCCGCTCAGACGCTTCACATAGTCCTGGCTGAAGACGGCTTTCATCGGTTTCACTTTTTCAATTTCGGGGCGAACAGAGTCCAGCAATGTCTTTTCCAGCACGCCTGCTTTTGCGGCGCTTTCGTAGCAGTTGTCGTTGAAGATATCCCATCCGCCGAAGACAAGGTCTTCTATTCCAGCCAGTGGAATGAAGTCTTTAATCAGGGGCGTACGCTTTTCTGTGCGTTTCCCGAGACGAATGGTTCCCAGTTGGGTCAAAGAACCAGTTGGTTTGGCGATGCCTTTCTTAACGGCTTCGACTCCGGCCATGAACGTGGTGCTGACGGCACCCATGCCGGGAATAAGAACTCCAAGTTTGCCCGATGGCGCTTCGATCTTCACACCCTTCTGAATCACATTTCCTCCTATATTCCGTCCTCGCGGGCTGCTTCACCGCGGGCAGTCCAACTGGCGCGAAGATAATCCCGGTTCATTCGAGCGATTACTTCCAATTTGATTTCCTTCGGACAAACTGCTTCGCACTCACCAATATTGGTACAGCTGCCGAACATCTCTTCTTTGACCTGCGCCACCATATTCAGAGCGCGCTGTTCGCGCTCCGGCTGACCCTGGGGCAGGAGTCCCAGATGACTGATTTTGGCACCCGTGAATAACGCTGCCGCCGCGTTGGGGCATGCGGCCACACACGCGCCACATCCGATGCATGCCGCCGCATCCATGGCCAGGTCGGCATTTGTCTTGGGAACGGGAATGGCATTGCCGTCCGGACCGCTTCCTGTCGGAGCCGTGATGTAACCCCCGCTTGCAATGATGCGGTCGAACGCGCTGCGGTCTACAATGAGATCCCGCACCACAGGAAAAGCCCGTGCACGCCAGGGCTCCAGATACAGGACGTCGCCGTCCTTGAATTTCCTCATATGAAGCTGACATACCGTCGTTCCGCGCTGAGGTCCGTGAGCGATCCCATTGATCATGAATCCGCACGAGCCACAGATTCCTTCGCGGCAGTCGTGGTCGAATGCCACAGGCTCTTCGCCTTTCGCGGTCAACTCTTCGTTGAGAACATCGAGCATTTCGAGAAACGACATATGTTCCGATGCCGTTACGGAGTACACAGCCATATGTCCCGGCTGACCCGCATTTTTCTGCCGCCAGATGTGCAGAGTGAGTTTCATCTATTTGTAGCTCCGTTGACTGGGATGAACGTAATCGAAGGCGAGCGGTTCCTTGTTCAGAATGGGCGCCTTGTTTGGCCCGGCAAACTCCCATGCGGCGGCATAACTGTACTCCTCATCGTTGCGAAGCGCTTCGCCATCCGGAGTCTGAAACTCTTCGCGGAAATGACCGCCGCAGGATTCATTGCGATTCAGCGCATCCATGCACATCAGCTCTCCAAATTCCAGGAAGTCCGCAACTCTCCCGGCATTTTCCAAAGCCTGGTTCAGTTCTTCGCCACTGCCGAGCACATTGACGTTTTTCCAGAACTCTTCCCGGAGTTCCGGAATCCGTTTGAGTGCACGTTTGAGCCCGGCTTCATTTCGAGCCATGCCACATTCATCCCACACCAGTTTGCCCAGCTCGCGATGAAACGATGCGACGGTTCGCTTGCCCTTCGCATCGAGGAATTGCTTTGTGCGTTTTGTGACACCCGCTTCGGCTTCCCGAACTGCCGGATGATCCGTGCCGACTTTTTCAAGCTTAGCCGTAGCCAGGTAATCGCCAATGGTGTAGGGAAGTACGAAATAACCATCCGCCAGTCCCTGCATCAGGGCGCTGGCTCCGAGCCGGTTGGCTCCGTGATCGGAAAAGTTGGCTTCGCCGATCGAATAGAGTCCAGGTACTGTGGTCATCAGGTTGTAATCCACCCACAGTCCGCCCATGGTGTAGTGGATGGCGGGATAGATACGCATCGGAACCGAATAGGGATCTTCTCCGGTGATGCGCTCATACATTTCAAAAAGGTTGCTGTACCTTTCCTTGACTCCTTGTTTCCCCAGCCGGTTGATGGCGTCGGCAAAATCCAGATACACGCCGAGTCCGGTGCCGACTCCGCGTCCTTCGTCACACGCAGCTTTCGCAGCACGAGAAGCCACGTCGCGCGGCACCAGATTTCCGAAACTGGGATAGCGGCGTTCCAGATAGTAATCGCGTTCGCTCTCCGGGATCTGGTTGGGAGGACGCTTGTCACCTTTCTTTAAAGGAACCCAGATGCGTCCGTCGTTGCGAAGCGACTCGCTCATCAATGTGAGTTTGGACTGATAGTCGCCGCTGACGGGAATGCAGGTGGGATGAATCTGTGTAAAGCAGGGGTTCGCCATTGCCGCACCTCGTTTATAGGCGCGCCAGATGGCGGTGCAGTTAGAACCCTTGGCATTTGTCGAAAGGTAAAAGACGTTGCCGTAACCGCCTGTTCCGAGTACTACCGCGTCGGCAACATGCGATTCGATTTTCCCTGTGACCAGGTTGCGGACGACGATGCCGCGTGCTTTCCCATCGATGACAATGACGTCGAGCATTTCGGTCCGCGGATACATCGCGACCTTGCCGAGACCGATCTGCCGTTCGAGCGCCTGATATGCCCCAATCAGCAGCTGTTGTCCCGTCTGGCCCCGTGCGTAAAACGTTCGTGAAACCTGGGCGCCGCCAAAAGACCGGTTCGCCAGCGTTCCGCCGTACTCACGCGCGAAGGGCACGCCCTGTGCGACGCACTGGTCGATGATGTTCACGCTGATTTGCGCGAGTCGATAAACATTCGATTCGCGGGCACGGAAGTCGCCGCCCTTGACGGTGTCGTAGAAAAGACGAAAGATGCTGTCTCCGTCATTCTGATAATTTTTGGCCGCGTTGATACCGCCCTGTGCGGCGATGCTGTGTGCGCGGCGTGGCGAATCCTGAAAGCAGAAACACTTCACGTTGTATCCGAGTT
>Ga0184628_10000781_pt1 | contig 16346 bp, 13 predicted proteins | sample PLM4_5_b1_FD_133149 | JGI IMG/M metagenome (GOLD analysis project Ga0184628, IMG submission 133149) | Groundwater sediment microbial communities from an aquifer in East River, Colorado, USA - PLM4_5_b1 | ecosystem: Environmental > Terrestrial > Soil > Riparian zone | place: USA: East River... | reverse complement strand
GGCCCGAATCAAAGACCTTTTCGATATCCGTTGGCGTGCAGCGTTTGGTAATATCCGCGTCGGTGAGCACCTTCTCCTTGAAGTTCCCGCCTTCGTCCCACACGCGCATGGCATTGCGCTGAACCCAGCGATACGCGTCTTCGCGGGTAACGTTCTTCGCTACCAGCTCCAGCAGCAATTCGCCGGAGTAGATGAGGCCGTGCGTGAGCTCCAGATTCTCCTGCATGCGTTGGGGGTACACGACAAGTTTTTCGATAAGAGTGGCCGTCTTGTCCAGCAGATAGTCGGCGAGAATAGCCGAGTCTGGAAAAATGACGCGTTCGACCGATGAATGCGAAATGTCTCTCTCGTGCCACAGCGCGACGTTTTCCATCGCGGCGATGGCATTGCCTCGCAGCAGGCGCGCCAGTCCGGAAATCTGTTCCGATGTGATGGGATTCCGCTTGTGCGGCATCGCCGACGATCCCTTCTGGCCGGGTGAAAAGTATTCCTCGGCTTCTCGAACTTCCGTGCGCTGAAGATGCCGGATTTCGACCGCAATCTTCTCCAGCGTGCCACCAATCCAGGCCAACGCCGAAATGTAGTGCGCGTGCCGGTCGCGCTGGATGACCTGAGTCGCGACGTGCGCGGGCACCAGGCCGAGCTTGCGCAACGCCTTCTCTTCGATGCCGGGCGACAGGTGCGCAAACGTGCCTACGGCACCGGACAGCTTACCCACGCGCATGGTCTCGGCCGCTTCGTGGAACCGATGCCTTTGGCGGGCCATCTCGTCGTACCAGAGCGCGAGCTTCAACCCAAAGGTCGTGGGCTCGGCGTGAATGCCGTGGGTCCGGCCGACGGTGACCGTGGTCTTGAATTCCTGTGCCCGCTTCTTCAAAACCTGAAGCAGCCGGTCGATGCCGTCTGCGATGATCGTGGACGCTTCAACGACCTGAAGCGCCGTGGCCGTATCCAGAACATCGGACGATGTGAGTCCGAAGTGAAAATAGCGGGAGGACGGCCCAACAAATTCCGACACAGAGGTGGTGAAGGCAATGACGTCGTGTTTCACTTCCGCTTCGATTTGATTGACGCGATCGACCGAGAAGTTGGCCTTCGCGAGGATTTCTGCAGCGGCTTCCTTCGGAATGATGCCTTCGGTGGCGAGGGTTTCCGTGACGGCCAGTTCCACATCCAGCCAGCGCTGGTATTTGTTCTGGTCTTCCCAGATCCGGCCCATCGCCGAGCGTGTGTAACGAGTAATCATCCAGACAGTTTAGCTTATTTGAATCGGAGCTGTGGGGTACTGCTGGGTCGTCAGCGTTACCTCCGTCTTGTATCCGCACGCGCGGATCGCCTTCAAGGATTCCTGTCGCGCGACGGCAGGATGATTGTTTCGCTCACTGAGATGGGCTAGCATCAGGTGCGATGCCTTTCCGTCAAATTGCTCGCGAATAAACTGTGCGACTCCAGTGTTGGAAAGGTGTCCGAAACGTCCCATCAGCCGCTGTTTGAGGCTCCACGGATAGGGTCCTGCGCGGAGCATTTCAAGATCGTGATTCGATTCCAATATCAAGACACTGGAGTCCTTCAGATAATCCGCGACGGAATCCGGTATATGTCCGATGTCGGTCAGCTGAGTGACGCGAATGCCATCCGAATGGATACTGAAGGCTACGGGCTCGGCGGCGTCGTGGGGAACTGCGAACGGAGTGATGTCCGCATCGCCGACTCGAAAAGTGAGTCCAGCGGAGATTGGCGTCAGGGTGGATCCGTTCAGCTCGAATTCCTCGGCTTGAATTTCGAGGAGGGTTCCGGCCGTGAGGAAGGCCTGAATGGGCAAATCCTTCACAAGAGTTTTTAATCCCGCCGCGTGATCGTTGTGCTCGTGAGTGATCAGGACAGCATCGATGCCGTTGGGATCTTCTCCGATTGCCATCAGCCGTTTCGCGAGTTCTCTACGGCTGAGACCTGCGTCAATGAGAATTCGCGTTGTCGACGTCTTGATAAAAGTGGTGTTGCCCCGGCTTCCACTGCCGAGCACGGAAACAGTCACTGGCATAGGGGACTACTATGCGGGGGATCGCGGACAAATGAGGGCCTGGAGGTCGAAGGGAAAGAAATCCACTCCTGAAGGGAGAGAGTGCGGAGTATCTGAGGGGCGCCGGGTGAGGGATGAAAATATTTTCTTTACCCCTCACCCGACCCTTCGGGTCACCCTCTCGCTTCAGGAGAGGGATTCATCTTCTACCGGCGCCAGGCCAGCCTGAAGCTGTATTGTCCACTGCCGTTGCTACTGTCGGAGATGCGTACGACTGCCGTATACCGATTGCCATCCCAGGGTTTCTCCACCAGTTCGATCCTTCCTCGTCCTACGGATTCGACCAGGTCGATATCTCTCAGGCCTGAGATTGGAATCGGTCCCGAGAATCGGAAGGATTGATCCCGCAGCGGCTGTCCGGAAAGGTTTTCGACGCGGACCTGGTCGCCGCGGATATGAAGCACCGTTACTCCGTCCACGCGTCCTTTGAATTCGAAGGATCCTTCACGTGAGCCGTTGTACCCGCGATCGTCGTATCTGGAATCGTCGCGATCATAGGGTCCTCTTCCGCCACGTCCGCCAGCTCCATCGTATGGCGAGCGGGACGGGTTGGCCGGATTCCAGGACCACATTAATCGTACGTGGTAGAGATCTCGTCCAGCCTTGTCATCCTTTATGCGAACAACCGCGCTGAAATTGTTGAGTGCCACTGGAGTTTCGACGAGTGCAACGCTGCCCCTGCCAGCGATCTTTTCCATAGTGAATTCCCCGAATACCGCATGGGGAATGGCTTGCGTGTAGTTCGAGCCCGCGTTTTGCAGGGGGCTGCCGCTGAGCAGCGAGTATCGAAGTCCTGTGTCTTTCACGTAAACGATGGCTTCTCCATCCACGTATACCAGCAGGTCGAAACTTCCCACGCCGGAGCGCGGGTCGAATTGGGGGCCGCGGTCCGTTGGCAGAGTTGGAAGATTCTGTACGGCGACTACAGAGAGCGGAAGTATCGTCAACAGCAGCAGAACCAAAAGGAGCTTCATCTGGACCTCCAAACGGCCGAACTCCATGTCCAGCCGACGCCATCTTAGACCGGGGACATTCCCAATGGTTATAGCTGTTTCTGGGAGACAGAGAATTGGTCCTCCGTCCCCGTATTGTCCTGCGCTAGAATGTATTTATGCGTATCAAACCTATTTTGTTTTTCGGCGTTGTGGCCTTGATTGCCGGGTACCTTATTTACAAGCAGGCAGACCCCAATGAGATCAAAGTCGGCAAGCCCGCGCCGGACGTGCTGGTGAAGGATCAAACGGGAAAGCAGATGAAGCTGAGTGAACTGCGCGGGAACCTGGTGTTCCTCAATGTCTGGGCTACGGACTGCGCTCCCTGTGTTCAGGAAATGCCCGACATGGAAGTGCTGAATCGCACATTCCGGGATCGCAAGTTCAAGATGGTCACCGTCAGCATCGATACGGACTGGAAGCCGGTGACGGCGTTCTTTGAACGGTTTCGTTTGACGATGCCGGTCTATCTCGATCCGGGCCGTTCTGTTTACAATGCGTTTCACCTCACAGGCACTCCCGAAACTTTCCTGATTGACCGTAATGGGATCATTCTCAAACACACGATTGGCGCAGACCGTTGGGCCAGTGATGCATTGCTGGCGTACATCGACAAATTGATCAAGGAACAGGAAATGCCGCAACGCGCCTCGGAATGAAGTCCATATTCGATTGCGAGTGGGCCGAACTGGCCCACTTCGTTTCTCCCGCCTACCGAGCCACCCAGATCTTCAAATCCATCTATCCCCGCTGGCTGACCAGCTTCGAACAGATGACCGACCTGCCAAATACCGCACGAGCCAGACTTGCCGCCGAATGGGACAGCAGGCTTCCCGAGATTCATCGGCGGTTTGACTCGGTGGATGGCACACGCCGGTACCTGGTTCGGCTGGCGGACGGTGAGTTTGCCGAAACAGTGTATTTGCCCGAAGAGCACCGGAATACGATCTGCATTTCGTCTCAGATTGGCTGTGCATTGGCGTGCACGTTCTGCCTTACCGGTCAGCTGGGGCTGACCCGACATCTCACTGCCGGAGAAATTGTGACGCAGGTTCTGCTGGCACAGCGCGACAACCTGCTGTGGGAAGAGCGCGATCACTTCAACATCGTCCTGATGGGAATGGGCGAGCCTTTGCACAACTACGACAACGTCATGAAGGCGGTTCGCATCCTGCATGACCGGAATGGACTGAACATGTCCATGAGCCGGATCACATTGTCGACCGCAGGGCTGCTTCCAGGGATCGAGCGGCTCGCAACGGAGCCGGACATTCCCAATCTCGCGATTTCGCTGACCGGTGCGACGAACCGCAAACGGGATGACCTGATGCCGATCAATCGGAAGTACCCCATCGAAGCGTTGATCGAGGCGGTTCGACGTTTTCCTCTGAAGCATCGTCAGCGTGTGACCTTCGAGTACGTGTTGTTGAAGGGGATTACTGATTCAAAGGAAGATGCCAGAAGCCTCATCCGGCTGCTTCGAGGGTTGCCGGCCAAGGTCAACTTGATTCCATTCAATGAAGCCGAGGAATTGAACTATAAGCGGCCGTCCGATACGGCCATCGCACAATTTCAGACGATCCTGAACGATGACCACATCGATGCATTCGTCAGGCGCAATCGCGGCAACGATATTTCTGCAGCATGCGGACAGCTGAAGAAGAAGTGGGTCGATGACCCGGAGCGGGCTCAGCTATCCGCCAGCGAATGATTAGGACCGGTTTCTCAGGAAGTCGATTCTCGTTTAGAAATGATCTCTCGCCTTTCAAACCTCGTGGCGGAATTCATCGGAATCTCCCATGCCATTACCTGCGCGACAGCTTCCGGTACCATAACGACTTGAGGCTGAGCGTCATGACGACCATACTCCTCGTCGATACATTCGTCCCAAAACTCGATATGCCTGGCGTCGATGGCAAACGGTGAAGTTTTGCAGGGTTCACCCTGCTCACCTTGAACCGAAAACCAGTAGAGGTAGTCCGTCCCATCAATGACCTCGCGAAAAATGACTTCGAGCTTCATCTGTTCGCGTTCGAGCGTTTGCACGGCCTCGTCGATGTGAGTGCTGAGCATAGCCAGCCAATCATCCACACGTTCCGATTTCCCGGACTTTACCCGAAATCTTGAGAGTTCCACTTTCATTCCATCCGGTTCCTTTCCTGCGCGCGGATCAGGCCGATTAGGAGCGCCTCGGCCTCATCGCGGTGACTTTGACAATCGAACCGTCCTTTGCGTATGTCGTCCACTCGCCCACCTGCACGCCGTGGGCGAACGATCCGGACCGCATGCGGGATCCGTCCTTGCGGAACCATTCCCAGTAGCCCTCCATCACGCCCTTTTTCAGCTCGCCACGCGCCCAAAGGCTGCCGTCTTTGTGAAAGTGTTCATGTAATTTGATTGCCGATTTTTTCCCAGGCACGCGAACCCTCCGATTTAAGGTTGTACAGGTCCAACTGACAGCTTTCGCGGTCTGAAGCGCGATGTTATGCGCCTCAGTGGCCACATCGATAATGGCCCGTGATTACATTGGAAAACAGGACATCTTCCACTTGAGCTCCAGCACCAATTTTGTTCGGCGGTCGATCAGAGTAACGCGAGGAAAGAACCCTGTTCGTTTTGTGCAAACCCCTCAAGGTCGCTTCGATGTTCGCGAAGCATTGCTTCGATTGTCGCCGTGGAACAATTGCCACGGCGAATCCATACGACCTTCGGTGGGTGACCGTAGAGAAAGCTACGTTGATGAAAATCAGAATCCTTCGATACAATCACGAAACCATTCACCTTTGCATATTCCCAGACCGGTCCATCCGCCGACTGATCCATCCCGATGTGACGAATATGCGCCGATTCTGAAAATTCCGTAGCCAGAGCCTTCACCAAACGATGGCTCAGGTTCTGGTCGAATAGGAGTTTCACTCGATTGGAATTGAAACCAGTTTACGCTCTCGGTCAGCAGCGAATTCCAGGCATGCCCGAATGTCGGCCGCCGTCAATTCAGGAAAGTCTTCGAGAATCTGCGTTTCTGTCATTCCCGAGGCCAAATAGTCGAGCACGTCGTACACCGTGATACGCATTCCCCGAATACACGGTTTCCCACCTCGTTTGTCGGGCTCAATCGTGATGATGTCTTGATACTTCATTTGCGACGAATGTACTGGTTCCGGACTCTGGAATCAAGGAGCCCTTCGTCTGCCGAGCGGTTTGCGGCTGAGCGGCCGCGCATTTCAGCGGTCGGCTTCAGTGTTAACCAGCGTTGTGCGGCAAGAGTCCCAGTGGTGTCTAAAACGCGACATGTCTCCTGCGAAGAAATCTGCAGCATGTTGTCGCGCTAGTTGCGCCCATTCGCGGACATGTTCGAGTTGACCCATTCGGTCTCTCTTCTTCGATCGTTTTGGTCGAACTGCTCTTGGAATCAAAAAGATCAGGCTCAACGGGCCAAAGTCACCTTCGAATACATCGCAAGCGGCAATCGTGCCATAGCCTTCTCCACGGATTTCGAGAGATCGATTGTCCCTGACGAATCGGACACAGAAGCGCTCGTCTTCCGACGAGCAAGGCTCTGCTGTGAAACCGAAGTCCTCCACCAGGAACCTTAATTCATCCCGACAGACGCGATTAAACTCAAGTAACGTTGGAACTGTTTCTGGCATCAATTGTGTGTCTGGCTAACTGCTTGGCAATAACCCGCGCCCAGCGAACGCAGTGAGCAAGGGAACCGCTGCAGAGCACTGCAGCGGCGGCGGGTTCATTGCCGTGTTAGCTGGCCTCGCCATGTGCGCACCCCTTGTTTGCGTTTGCATTCTTCCTTCAATTTGTCAAAACGGACGGCGTTCTTTCGCTTACAAGATTGCCTGAATTTTGAACAAATCGAAAACATGTAAGCGAAGTCTTTACTCTTCGTTGTTTCGTTCTCGACGAGATTAAATAGCTTTTCGAAGTGGTGCTGCAATAAGTGCTCCAGGAGAACCGTTGCCACCGCAGCCTGAAGATCCTTGCTTCTGTACCGTCCCCAACGTTTAACGAAAGTCCAAACAGCGTCGGGCTCGTTTTCGATAAACTCTCCAATGGCAATTATGGCCTGCCAGCGTGGGTCGTTTTCACCTTCAGGTGCTGGTCGTCCCGGCAGGATCATTTCTGCTTTAGCAATTGCCTGTCGTACAGTCATGTTTCTGTCCAGCTACCATGAATTCAGCCGCCGCTAGATACATGGGCGGAGATGAAATCCCGCTCAGTCTATTTCCCAACAATATGAACCTGCAATTCCTTTGTCTGGTCTTTTCCTCTGAACCTGCTTACGAAGCCGCCTTGTTGGCGAAAGCGGATCTGCAGTCCGCAACGTCGGACTAACTGCTATTGCATTACGCCGCCGGGATCGCGTGCGGCATTTCTGCGACGGCCTTTTGTGGATGGTTCGGGAGTTATGCTATATAGGTCAAACTTTTTCGCGTTGGGGCTAAACACTACAACTTCGTATGGAGTGATGTATGCAAGCAGAAGGCTACAAGTTCATATTGACAGCTCCTCTCACAGAGATCATCGACAACCCCGGTTTCTTTATTCAAATGGGCATGGCTTCGATGCCGGGCTGGCTGGAAGGCGTTTTTAACAGGAAGTATCCGCACTGGAAGGAAGTACCGCTGAACGAAGACGGTTCGTGCGCATCGGCGCCCGCCGGGCTCCGTGTGCTGGAAGAAGTCCTGACCCGGGAGTTTGGCGCCGGTTCCTGCGTTATCGCGCATCCCGACACCGTCGATCGATTCATCGGTCCGGCAACGCGTGCGGTTGCCGTCTCCACCCACAATCCACTTGGTGTCACGTTCGCCGCGGGCGTCTACGCGTCGATGTTCGGCAGTTCAAAGAACCCCATCAACTCGCTTTACACCATGCGACTCTTCGAGAAAATCCAGGCGAACCCGTATCGCAGCAGTTTTCGAGTGATCGTTGGCGGATCGGGGTCGTGGCAGATTTCGGAGACAAATTCCTTTGAGAGACTCGGTATCGATTGCGCCGTTGACGGCCGTGCGGAATCGCGCGACGCCGTGGACCTTTTCCGAAAGACGCTCAACGGCGAGCCTCTGCCGCGTGAGCTGAAAGTCGTTCATCCGAACAATCCGTTATCGCTGGTCATTCCGGATAAACGAACCGCCTTCGGCGTCATTGAAATGACCACCGGTTGCGGCCGGCGGTGCAATTTCTGTCTTCCGGATTTGAATCCTCAAATGTCGGTACCAAAGGACCGCATCATGAGAGCGGTAGCCGGCAACGTTGCGGCAGGCAATTCGCAGATTTCTCTCGCCACCGAAGACATGTTCATCTGGGGATTCAATGAACGTCAGCCGTTTTTCTTTCCCAATCGCAACGCGCTGCTGGATCTCCATCGCTCCATCGCAGAACATGCCGGCGTGAAATGGATTACGTTGAGCCATGCCACCATCGCACCGGCAGTGGTCGATCCAAAACTGATCGAGGAACTGTCCGACATGCTGCTCGACAAGAGCCCGATCCGTATGCCCAACGTCAGTTCGCATCCGGAGGGAAGGACGCTGAATCCCTTGATCGGCCTGGAAACCGGATCCGTGCGGATGGCGCGAAAGATCATGGCTGGAAAATCTCTGCCCTTCGAAGCGGAACACTGGCCGAGTGTGGTCATCAACGGGTTGGAAGTTTTCAATCGCAACAACTGGATCCCCGTCATGACCCTGATTATCGGTGCGCCGGGCGAAATGGCTGAGGATGTTCAGGAAACGCTGGATCTTATTTTCGAAATCGAACGCCGTGGATTGCACGTCATCCTCGTGCCGTCCGTCTTCACACCGCTGAAGGATACGCGTATGGAAGATATGGTTGGCGTAACGGAAACTTATCAGCTCTCGAAGCTGCAGTGGCAGCTGATGATGTCCTGCTGGAAAATCAGTGCCAGCATCGCGCTTCAATCCTGGTGGGGGCCATTCGCCTGGTCGCTGGGCGCATTCCTCTTCTGGGCTTTTCGAGGGCGGCGGGTCAACGGTCCGAACTTTACGTGGCCTGCCATGCACTTCACCCGCATGGTTCCGAGTTCGCTGACGTATCGCATGGGTGGGCTTTATCGTGGCAAGCCGCTGAAGGTTCTGAGCCGCGAGCAACTACTCGATACGGTCGCTTCCAAATGGAAGCCGTATTTTGTGGACGCTCCTGGAGAGAAGATCATGGCCGCGACGAATTAAGATCGGGACGTACGCTACAAAGATTTCTTTATGGCGTAGGTGCCTGCTTTGCCAATCCGTCGATTTCCGAGACCAGGGTGCTGATGACTCCCGGCTCAAAAGGATTACGCAGACCACCGGTCTGGACCAGCTGTAGAAAACTCTGACTGCCACCGGGTGAGCAGATGGCCATGTAATCGCTCAGTGCCAATTCTCGATTCTGCCGAGCTTTCTTCCATATCTGCAGTGCGCAAGTTTGTGCGAGTACGTAGTCGATATAGTAGAACGGCGAATTGTAGATGTGGCCTTGAACCTGCCAAAAGCCGCCGTTTGCCGGGTATTCCAGATCGCCATAGTCCGTCCAGGGCAGATATTTCATCTCAATTTCACGCCACTGCGCTTTCCGAGCCTCGGGCCCGCAGCCGGGATTTGCATACACAAAGTGCTGGAACTCGTCGACGGCGCAACCATACGGTAGAAAGACGATGGTTCCCATCATGTGGAAACGCCGGAAGCGGTCCGCAGCTTCGCCGAAATACAATTCCATCCACGGATAAGTCAGGAACTCCATGCCCATGCTGTGGATTTCACAGGCCTCATAGGTGGGCCAATGGTATTCCAGAAGAGGCTGATTCCGGCTGCTCCAGTTCTGAAAAGCGTGACCGCATTCGTGCGTCATCACTTCCACGTCGTCCTTGGTGCCGTTGAAATTGCTGAATACGAAGGGTACGCCGAAATCGGGGAAGCTGGTGCAGTAGCCGCCTCCGGCCTTGCCTTCTTTCGTCACGAGATCGAACAAGCCCCGCTCATTCATCATCCGGAAAAACTCGCCGGTTTCGGGGGACAGTTCGTTGTACATGCGCGCCGTGTTCTGCACGATGGTTTCCGCGTTCCCCAGCGGCCGGGGCGCGGGTTTGCCGTCCAGAAGCCTCAGGTCCCAGAATTTCAGTCCATCCACGCCGAGCAGTTTCTTTTGATGTTCGCGCCATCGCACTGCGAGCGGTACGACATGCTTTCGCACTTCCTCTCGCAGAACTTCCACTTCGTTCGGACCATAATCGGTTCGGAAAAGAAGCTTGTACGCAAGCGAGATGTAGTTCGGATAGCCGAGCAGTTGCGCCATTTCATGACGCAATGTCACCAGGTCGTCATAAATCTGATCCAGTTTGGCGCCATTGGACTGAAAGAAGGCGAACCGTTTCTGCGCCGCCTGATGGCGGATCTCGCGGTCTTCGCTCTGCATGAACTGATCCAGGCCGCTGAGATTGTATGTCTTCCCCTGAAACTCGATCTTTGCCGAAGCTAGAAGGTCGGTGTACTGCATTACCAGTTCCGACTGCTTTCGGAGATGTTCGGCAATTTTTGGATCGAACGTTTGCACCGCGGTTTCCATAGAAGAGATGAACTGACGTCCAAATTTTTTTTCCAATGCGGGGAGGTGCGGGTGCGCCAAAAGAGAGCGCCGCATCAGAGTGTCCCATTCCTCGACCGTTGGCTCCTGATCGTCGAGAAACTTCCGTTCGTCCTTCACGACGGTGTTGCGCGTGTCGATGGTGTACTGAACATGATTCAGCGACGACATCGTCTGATAACGGGAACGCAGCCGCGTCCATTCTCGGACAATGTCGACGATGCCCGCCGCATCGGCAGACGGCAGCCGTCGCTGCAAATCGTCATGCTTAGCTTTCATCTCGTCGAGCGGAACCCGCTCGTACTTCATTTCGGTAAACGGTGTAGTGGCAATCATCGCTGCTCCTGATCCAAATATTGTACGCTGGAGAAATTGGAGACGGAGTCCTGATTTCCGGTCAGAACGTGTCTTTCAACCACTGGTAGATAGAGTCGGAGACCTGCTTGTTCTGAAGCCATGACGCGGTGCCACCGGCCTGGGACACGACACGAACCTGGACTGGAGTCTGAACGGCTGCCTTCAGCGTGTTTCCCTCTGTTTCGGTTAAAGCCACAATCAGCGCAGAACGGGGTCTGTAGTCCTGCGCGCTGCCTGCCATTTCCTGGCCTTCTCTAAGATTGGCATTCACCGCCACGACAGTCCGCACTTGTTGAAACCGGCCGCTGGCGATCAATGCGAGGTTGGCGCCAACGTCCACGCCAATCACGGCAATCTTGTTGGAATTGATCCTTGTCTGGGTTTTCAGCCAGGTTATCGCCGCGTCCAGATCCAGTGGGAATTCGTGAGGGCTGGTTCTCCAATCACTGGCTGCGGCAATGGTTTGACCGTTTTTCGTCTTGCTGTCTCCGTGCCCGCGGAGGTCGAGCGTCATGACCGCCCACCCTCTGCTGAGAAGCGTCTTCTTGAAGTCGTTCCACACCGCGCGGTCTTCGCCGAAACCATGCAGCAGCAGGACGGCGGGGAACGGTGCCGTCACACCCGTCGGGATGTCGAGCGAGGCCTGAAGTTTCACCAGATCAAACGTGTTTATTTGAGGTCCGGGAGCTGCAGGGGCGGCGCGGACAGGGGCATCGGGGGAAACTGCCGCAACGGAGACTTTAATCTGGAAATTGAGAACGTTATCTTCACGGTCCAGGAAAGAACTGACTGGTTTCTTTTCGGAGACCTGCCCGCGGAATTCCGCAGTCACTTCGTAGTCGGAACTTGCTGGAAACGCGGTTCCCGAATACACACCGTTTGCATTCGTGGTCAGAGTGCGCGTTACGTTCGTTTTCGTGTCCCGCACGAGGACGTGCGCGCCTTCCACCGGATTGCCGCTGGAATCCTCGACGATGCCGTGGATGGTTTTGGGTTTGGGGGCGGCATCCGGCCGCACTCTGGGAATGGTCCTGCCGCCGCCGAACGTGACTCCTGGAGCTGTAGGTTGCTGCTGAGCAATGGCATGCCGGGTCAGAACAAGCATTGAAAGAATGACGAAAATGTACTTCAAGATGGAGCGTAACGTTCGCAAATCCATGGCGCCTACTTTTTGTTCAGGAGTTTCTGGACGACTTTTTCCATGTCTTCGTACCGGCCGACACCGCTATGGCTGAACTGGATAACTCCTTCACGATCGATCACAAATTGCGAAGGCCAGACATTGCATAGATAGTCGCTCCAGATATCGTACTTGTTGTCCACAACGACCGGATATTTGATGCCTTTCTTGATCACGGCTTCACGGATTTTGGGTACGTCCTTTTCATAATCGATACGAGGCGTGTGAACGCCGATAATCACAAGTCCGTCTTTTGAATATTTGTTGTACAGGTCCAGAACATGGGGCATGGCCTCCGCGCAATACGGGCAATCAAATGCCCAGAAATCCACGACAACCACTTTTCCTTTGAGCGATGCGATGGTGAGGGGAGTGGAGTTGATCCAGACATCGGATTTCTTGATTTCCGGCGCGGGCTGCCCGACAAAGACATCATCGGGATGCTGGGCGAATGTGATTCCTGCGAGTAATAAAATTGCCAGTGTCAGTCTAGCGAACATGCAATCTCCCTGTGATCACGGATTTTAGAGTTTGAGTCAGCCTATTCTGGCACAACTGCCGCAATCTTCCATAATCGCAGCTTTATGGCTACGGCCATTCAAGTGCATATGCCTGCGCATGGATTTGCATTTCAGAACCATCGCCGCCCTGCGCATGTCTTTGGTTCGCGGACTCGGGCTTCGTTCCGCCAATGCCCTCATACGCCAATTCAAAACCCCCGAGGCCGTATTGGACGCCGGACATCCGCAACTGGAAGCGTGCGGAATTCCACCGGAGGTTGCAGACGACCTGATGTCTGTAAAATCTCTCGAACGCGCGGAACAGGAATGGGAGAAGGCGGCCCGCCTTGATATCCGCATTTTCGACATCCTGCATCCGGAGTACCCTCCGCTATTGCGGGAAATCTACGACCCGCCTGTCATCCTTTATATAAAGGGTAGAGGCTGGAATCCGGACCATCCCCAAGTGGCAATCGTTGGAACCCGGCGGCCAACCAGCTATGGATTGAACTGTGCGGAGCGAGTTGCCGAGGATTTATCGTCGAGGGGCCTCTCGATTACGTCGGGACTGGCGAGGGGAATAGACTCTGCCGCGCATCGGGGAGCGCTCCGGGGCGGGGTAACTTACGCCGTTTTTGGATGCGGACTGGACACGATCTATCCGAGAGAGAACCGAAAACTCGCGGAAATGGTGGAAGAAAAAGGCGCGCTTCTGGCGGAATTTCCCCTGGGTACGCCTCCATCGCCGGAGAATTTCCCCATCCGGAACAGGATTATTGCGGGAATGTCGCTGGGAGTCATCGTGGTAGAGGCTGCAGAGTATTCCGGATCCTTGATAACGGCGAGGCTGGCCGTAGACAGCAACCGGGAAGTCTTTGCAATTCCTGGGAATATCACCTCTCCGAACAGCTTCGGACCGCACGTTCTGATTCGGCAGGGTGCAAGGCTTGTGGCCAGCTGGCAGGATGTCGTCGAGGAATTGCCGCATCCAATCCGAGAAAAAATTCTTCTGCCACTTGTTGCTCAGATGCAGGCGATGCCGGAGCCGGAGCTTGAAGGCATGCAGAAAAAAGTTTGGGGACTGCTTTCGCTGCAGGAAGCCATTGGAATCGATGGTTTGCTGGCAAAGTTGCCGTCGGAAGCGTCCCAAGTCTATAGTGCGTTGCTTGAACTGGAGACGGCAAATCTCATACGGGAATTGCCTGGAAAAAAGTTCATTCGGCGTCTCTGAAAAAATTGCCGTGTTGATTTTTATCGCGGAGAGACTTATTTAGTTTACGAGAGAACTGAACACAAACATGGCATCAAAGAAAACATTGGTCATTGTGGAGTCGCCGGCGAAGGCGAACACGATCAACAAATATCTGGGCAAGGAATACGTCGTCAAGGCGTCGCTTGGCCACGTCAAGGACCTTCCGAAAAGCAAGCTGGGCGTGGATATCGAACATGATTTCGAACCGACCTATGTCGAATCTCCCGGCAAGGACAAAGTCATAAAAGAACTTCGTGCCGCCGCGAAAACCGCCGATAGAATCTTCCTGGCGGCCGACCCGGATCGCGAAGGCGAAGCCATCTGTCAGCACCTGAAGGAAATTCTCGAAGGCAGCAAAGCGGAAGTTTTTCGTGTTCTCTTTAACGAGATCACGCCGAAGGCAATTAAGGCCGCTGTTGCCAATCCCGGATTGATCAATCAAAACGTCGTCGATGCGCAGCAGGCGAGACGCATTCTCGATCGCATTGTGGGCTATCAGGTAAGTCCACTTCTCTGGGATAAAGTCCGCCGCGGAATTTCCGCAGGGCGCGTGCAGACCGTTGCACTTCGATTGATCGTGGAGCGCGAACAGGAGATTCTGGCTTTCAAGCCTGAAGAGTACTGGTCCGTCACAGCAAAGCTCGAAGGCCACCAGCCGCCCCCGTTTGAGGCCAAGCTCGCCAAGATCAAGGGCAAATCGGCTTCGGTGACAAACCAGGCGGAAGCCGACCACATTCTCGCGAATCTGAAGACGGCAACTTTCAATGTCGATTCCGTTGTCACCAAGGAGAAGAAACGATTCCCGGTGCCGCCTTTCACTACCAGTAAGCTGCAACAGGAAGCGGGGCGAAAGCTGCGATTTACGGTTAAGAGAACAATGATGATTGCGCAGCGGCTCTATGAAGGCATAGAAATTGGCGCTTCCGATAGTCCCGAAGGGGAAGGTGGCCGCGTAGGTCTCATCACCTACATGCGTACCGACTCGCCGCGAATTTCTGACGATGCCATGCAGATGGTGCGGTCCTACGTGTCGGACGTCTACTCGGATAAATATCTCCCCGAGAAGCCGATCGTCTACAAAGGCAAGAAGGACGCTCAGGACGCGCATGAAGCCATCCGGCCGACATTTGTGGGGCGCACTCCGGACGATCTGAAGTCGATGCTCTCCGACGATGAGTACAAACTCTACAAGTTGATCTGGACGCGATTCACGGCATCGCAGATGAATCCGGCGATCTACGATCAGACGAGCGCGGAAATCACAGCAGGCGACTACATGTTCCGCGCGTCCGGCCGTGTGCTGAAGTTCGACGGATTTCTCAAAGTTTACGAAGAAACCGCGGACGAAGACCTGAAACCGACGGAAGGTGAAGAAGACATTACGCTGCCCGCACTGACTCAAGGCGAGACGTTGAAGACTCTCGAGATTAATCCCAAGCAGCACTTTACAGAGCCTCCACCGCGATATACGGAACCGTCACTGGTCAAAACTCTGGAAGAGAAGGGCATCGGTCGTCCGTCCACGTACGCCACGATTCTAACGACGATTCAGGATCGGGAATATGTCCAGAAAGATCAGGGCAAGTTCCGTCCTACCGAGCTCGGCACTGTTGTGACCACGATGCTCGTAAAGCATTTCGAGGAAATATTCGATATCCAGTACACCGCCCGGATGGAAGAGGAACTCGACGAAGTCGAAGAAGGAAAAATGACGTGGGTTCAGGCGCTTCGCGACTTCTACAAGAAGTTCGAAAAGGATATGAAGAAGGCCACGAAGAACATGGAGAACCTGAAGGCTCAGGAACTCCCGACAAACGAAATCTGCGAGAAATGCGGTGGCCCCATGGTGCAGAAGTGGGGACAATTCGGCAGCTTCCTCGCATGCGCCGCCTATCCCGAATGCAAGAGCACGAGGGAGATTGCCAAAGACGAGACAGCTCCAAAGGAAGGAGCCGCGGGAGCCGAGGCCGAACCGGAACCGTGTGAGAACTGCGGGAAGCCGATGGCACTCAAGCGGGGACGCTTCGGTCAGTTCCTTGCCTGTACCGGATACCCGGAGTGCAAGACAACGCGCAAGATTACCGGCAGTACGGGCGCACCCAAAAAGCCCGATATCATTCTTGAAGAAATCTGCCCGCAATGCCGGGAAGCGAAACTCGTGGTTAAAGACGGGCGTTACGGCGCGTTCACTTCGTGCGGCAACTATCCAAAGTGCAAGTACATCAAACCGAATTTAGTCGGCGTTTCGTGTCCCAAACCGGGATGCGGCGGAGAATTGAGCGAGCGACGGACCAAACGTGGAAAGACTTTCTACGGGTGCGTGAAATATCCAGAGTGCGATTTTGTCACCTGGAACAAACCCGTCAAAGAGCAGTGTCCGCAGTGCGGTTCG
>Ga0184628_10000780_pt1 | contig 16356 bp, 11 predicted proteins | sample PLM4_5_b1_FD_133149 | JGI IMG/M metagenome (GOLD analysis project Ga0184628, IMG submission 133149) | Groundwater sediment microbial communities from an aquifer in East River, Colorado, USA - PLM4_5_b1 | ecosystem: Environmental > Terrestrial > Soil > Riparian zone | place: USA: East River... | reverse complement strand
CCGCTTGCTGTTAGTTTGATTGTGTAAATCCTACCCGTTATCCCTACCGCCGTAGGCAATGTTATTGTCTGCCCCGTTGCTGTTACTGCAACTACGCTATGCGTATCGTCAAGTGTGATGCCAGTAGCAGTACCCGTATAAGCAGTCGCAAGTGATCCACCAACTTGAAGGGTTGAATTAGGAACCGCCGTACCAGCAGAAATGTATGCGCCTAATGGCCCCGTAGTTATTTTAGTTGACCCTGCATAATTTATCCTTGTTAATCCATCAAGATAAGTTGTTACATAAAATGAACCACCTCTATCATAACCTATATGATAAGCTGCGCCGCCTAAAACAAATATCTCCGCTCCTGGACCGCCCGATGGCGCAGATAATGCCCCTTCAACTCTAAGACCACCCCCTGCATCAATCCTACCAAGTACTGTACCGGCTGAATTTTGCCATTGCGCTATATCTACGGACTGAGAACCGGCTGCTTTAATGTTTAATGCTGTATAAGCAGCGTTTTGTGCTTGAATTTTTACATTAGGGCTTGCTCCTGCTTGATATTCAAAACCAGTTGCTCCATCTGTTGCTCCGGTATTATTGTATTGAACTTGCTTGTCAGATCCTGCCGCCGTTCCTGCATTTGCAGAAGATTGAATAAACCATGAACTTGTCCCGTCATAAGTATAAAGATTCAATGCGCTCTGACCAGTAGGAATAACCACTGTCGCTGCTGATACATAATTAACAAATGAATTAGAAGGAAGCGTTAATGTAATATTCGACCCTGATGAATTATTAAAAGTTAGTACAGTTATATCACCTCTCCTTAATCCAGAAAAAGCTAATGTCCTTCCACCTGTTGAAGTGAAATAAAATTGTTCCTGTCCACATGAATCTTGATTGTGAGTTATCGTTCCAGTTGGGTTGTATTGAACTTTGTATTTGAAGTTTCTGTTATAATCTATGTTTTTTAATAACCCTGCGTAAGTAGAATCTGATGTTTGCGGAATAATAGAAACACCGCTTACTTGCATTCCGTTTGCAACTTTAACGAGTGAATCTAATGTGCCTATTCGGGAGAGAGTGCCGGATGATCCAGCAACGTTACTTAATTCTAACACCGTGCCCGCATCATTTTTTGCATAAACTCTACCATGACTATCTGAATAAATACCAGTATAACCCGATGGGGGCGTTCCGATAGAATTAAAATCAATCAACATCAGTTCATTGCTACGAGTAACATATACGTCTAAAATATTATCAACAGTTTCGTATGTAAATGCAGCTTCACTTGTCATTAAATTACTACCGTCACCATAAGCTATTTGTGTAGAAGTTAGGGTTGGAGTGCCACCCCCCGCCGCCACCAAACTATCAACATAACTTTTATCTACTAATGAGTAAGGGTAAAATGTTGAATGTATATTCCCTTCATAAGATGCCCTTATATGCAGCAAAGTAGTATCAAGAACTCTTAAGTAGTTTACTCCCCCATTGAAGTTTAAATACGAGTAAGAATTGTTTGCTATTATAGAGTTTACGCCACTCGGAGAATACAAAGAACTCATAGTTGAACTCATATACATTCTTATAACTCCGTTTCTGTTCACGCTAAAGTAATCAAGTGAATCAAATGTCAATGAACGGGTATTATTCAACCCCGTCAAAGTTCTATTCCCTGTTAATATTCCGTTTGAGTTGTAGATGTTTGTTCCGGTTCCTGTACCAACCGCCAACCACTGAAACCCGGTATAATAGTAAATAGTACTATCGATAGGGTTATAATAAACCTGTGCAGAATCAAAAGCAGCCGAATTAAAATCCTTCGTACTGCTATCATTCATCGGCAACCTAAACCCAACTTTAACTTCAAGTCGCTTCCATGTGCCGCCGTATTGATTATATAACTGCTTAACCTGTGATGAGGCAGCGAACGGAAGCAATAGAAGTATAAATAATATCTTTCTCATAAATATATAAACGGTTTTTGAGAATATGATTTCACTAAGTTTTCACCCGACCCTATGTTGTAAGTTATAGAAGTGTTTCCGTAGTTAGTTCCCCCGGCAGCTCCGGCCTTGCGAAGATATTCACCACTAACACCGCTTTCATTATCATCAGACTTACCTTGTTTATAGGCATAGGTTAGTGTATGCGCCCCGACGTTATCAGCTTCATACACCCCTGGCAAGGCATCGTACTTAGCAACCATCCCGTCAAGATGTGGCACTCTAAATGTTTCAGCCCCGGTATCAATACCATATTTCCGTTTATTAGGATAAACACCGCCACCGCTATCATACGACCATTGCCCAACTAATGAACCCAACGGGCAAACTGCATCACCAGCCAATTGATTTACGAAAGCATACAACCCTTCATAATCTGCTTTATCTAACTCACCTGTTGCCTCATCAGCGTATATTAAATTTCCCAAGTCGCTGTTGCGTGTTGCGTCATAGTCCGGCATTACAGAACCACGGCGCATTGCATTACCGTTGTATGAAGTAACATAACATACACCTGAATGAAAATACAAATCAATAGTTTCGTTTCTTGCTAAGTCAATAACATTTACATCCTGGTTATTGAATCTTACTATATCGCCTGAATCAAATTGCAACCGGAAATAGTTCTGTGAACCGTTATGAGTATTAAACGTTACATGGGTATCGTCGGGTATTAATGTTAAATCTGGTATAGATTCAGTCAGCAATGTGCCTGCTCCATTAGCATTGATAAGTCTGTTATAATGATCCGTATCAAAGTCATGGTTAGCTGTCATGTTTACAACTCCTGCGTACTTTGTACCTGTTGCAGTATCGGGGGCGGGGGATGTTGTAATTGAAGCGACTGTTATGAACCATGCAACGCTTGAATCGAAAGTTTTACCCCCTAATAATTCTATACCGCCACCTGAAACTAAATCGTATTCGCTGTCAAGTTTATTTCCGAATCCAGCTTCGTGTACCAGTAATTGATCCTTCGTAAACCCGTCTAATCTTTCATCGGTTAAAACCACATCTTCATTAGCGGGGTCAGCCCAATCGGGGTCTGTGCCGCTTTGCCCACGATCAACCACATACTGAAACGTTTGTATTGTTGCTTCAGACGAGCCGCTACTGGCATCTATTGACCAATCTTTTATTAACTGATCCAATGTAGTGCCGTCATCAGACCGCCATAACTGAATAATATAAACAACAGGTTGTAATGGTGTGATTACATAAACTTGATCAACTGGGTAAGTTATCGTTGATGGGTTAGCATTCCTGCCGACTTCAGCCAAAGGAGCCGAAGCCTTAACCCATCGGATTATAAGAAACCCAGATAAGCCGGTGATTGATATGTTAAGTCCTATTTGGTTTGACATTCTATATTATTTCTGTTTTTCATGGCAGCTTTTTTATGGCGGTGTAATGGCTTGATTTTATTTTATGTTACCAGCTTTTTACTAAATTTTTATGTTCCCAACTTTCTGTTCCCTTATCGCCGTCCCTTGCGTCGCTCTCTTGTACAAAAAGTAATTCTATTAGGGTTTTATGTTGTTGCTGCTACAATTTGTTGGTCACCCATTGCATCAATGTATCTAACCCAACCCACTCCACTTACGTCCGATATTAATTCTTTAGGGTTACCGTCATAAATCAAAGTAGCACCCGCTAATTGTTGGTTCTGAACTTTTGAAAGAACAGAAACATTTTTAAAATTTGCGGTAAGCCTATTGCCCGAAAATTGACCCTGAATAGTGTTATCCGTAAATCCTGAACCCATTAAGTTTGATGTAGCCCTTGCCCCAAATGTGTTGTTATTAAAAGTGTCCGATGTGGAATTATGGAAAAATCGCTCCCCTAAATTGTTATACGTCCCTGACATAACCTTATTCCCGTCAAAATCATTGAGTATGTTGTTCCACTTGAAATCACCTCCGATAATGTTTGCGTAAAAATAATTTCCGATTGTGTTTTGTGAAAAATATCCGCAAATGGTATTTCCAAAATTCTCTGCACCAATCTCATTCACATAAACAGTTAAAGAATCTTCATCTTCTAAAAAGAAAACATTATTAGATAGAATAGTTCCGGCTATATCATAGAATGTATTGTCGTCCTTGTAAGATGCAAAATGGTTTGACTTACAGCATATATCATAGGTTGCGCTTCCTGCTCCTTCTGCGAAAGTTTTAAAATCATCAAACTCGGCGTTATTTGTGGTAATACCTTCCCATATATTATTGGCTGCATTTAAATATTCTTGTCTTGATAAATCAAATAATCTATTCCAAAAAGTAGGCGAAACATCCGGTTGATTATCTGTGTTTGCGTCTTGGATTGATTGATAAATAAATCCACTATAAGTTACATAGTTACCACCAGAATACTCAGTAGCATCGCTCCATGCAGCCTGATTCGTTTTCCACCTTCTGAATTTACAGTTACGAAAATCATACCCCATGTAATTATCAAGAAGGGTATCATGCCTAAAATAAATTGTTCCCTTCCACCCTGTAACTATTACAGGCGCACCAGATAAGTCGGCAAAACTTAAATCATCCAACCAATTATTCTCATCCAAATCCAAGTAAATAATATCTTGTGGGTAAACAGTAGATTTTGCAACTTTATCAAGTTTGTTATTAGATACCGCCGTTACTATTAAAGGTTCTAAATCTCCTGTTATTATTGTATCCAAATACTGATTACCATTCCCGTCAGCTATATAATGAACAGTTCTAAAATCTGAAATCTCATATTGTGTTCCCGCAACCAAACCATCACCCGCTATCAATGCAACTAATTCAGCACAAGTTTTAACCAAATACGATGAACCTCCTCCTGGGGTTCCAGATGAAGTAAACGTCTTATTCATAATCGCCTCAAACAAAGCAACCGATAAATAATCTTCCTCACCAATCCATGAACCTTTTAAGGGGGCACCGTTAATTATAATATACAAATATGTTAATACCGTCTCATCAATATCATCGCATTGAAATCTTATCTTACTATTACCGATTGCGGTTAGTGTGGGCTTAACAGTTTTGGTAACGGCTGCTTCGCCATTAATAGAAACAGTTATTTCGTTTTCGCCTACTGTTGTTATGTAGATTTTTGTTGGTGTCATTGTACATCAATTATTGCGGTTTGCGATCCTGTATTTGAGTTACCGAAGCCCTTACTATCAACATTTATCATAACAACCATTTCAGCGTTTATCGGTTCATCATTCTCATATACTCTGCCACCCCTTGTATAACGTTCTCTTAATTTCACGGCCCACCCACGCATAGGGTATAAATCAAGCCCGTTAGGTTCCATTTCTTCGCCATCAGCAACGGTGAATGATTTGCCGTCAATACGAAAATCACTGTTACCAATTATACCACCAATCATATCAGCAAAATAATCTGGTATGCCAAATGAACCGCCGATAACTAAATTCCATAAACGATATTTGACAGACCGTAATGCAGATAAATTTAATATCTGATCTTCATACACAGTTGCCTTTTGTGAAGGCTTATCGAAACGGTTTGTTGCCGGTATGCGAACCGAAGGGAAGAAACCAGTTTCAAAATATAAATCTTCCCTATTTTCGAAATGCTGATATTCTGCAAGCAAAGTCCCTTCATGTAGTTCGGCGAAATTAAGATCACCAGATCGAAGGATAAATATCCCACCACCGAAATTAAGCTCTACATAGTAACAACCTTCTTCATATAAGTTTAGCGGCACTGATACTTCGTAAATAAATAATCCTGGCTCATTCTCTGATTCTAAAATCTGAGCGAATAATAGTGTGTCAATAACTGCATTCGTCCTACAATCCCTTATTTTAAATTGTACCGGGCCAACATTGGTTAATAATTGCAGTTGAATAGTATCATTCAATTGCCACGGTTGGCAAAACGATGTTGCTTGCTCAAATGGTAAAATAGTATCTGGAAAATCGAAGTCGATGAAATCTTTTGAGTTATATCGGCTATCCTGTGACAGATCAGGCACAAACATCTGTAAAGGATTAGAACTACTATATATTAATTTGTTAGCCATGTATTAATAATTCAATATCATTCGATGGAGCAGCCAATAACCTAAATTCCTGCGGAGTATAATCATTCGGTGCAATCCCCGCTTGCCTAAGAAAACCCCGCCACTCTTGCCCGTATTCATCTGTAAATTTATAACTTCTATTGGGATTGGCTTCTAAAAGTTCAGGTAAGTCAATCGGTACTTCCGTTTTGAAGATAAAGTACCAGGGAAGGAATAAGTAATCTCCTAAGTTGGCAATAGTTTCATCACGATCTTCATCAATAACAACCGAACCAAGTACAGTTTTCAATTCAGTGTTTTTATTATCCTTACCTGAAACAAATTTAATCTTTTGAGAATCTAACCCCGCATTCATTGACCGTAGCCATCTACCATGCCTGAATAGCATTGTCTTTGGCGTTAAATAAGGCAAGTTAAAAATACTATCATGCGGCACACCTTCTAAAGTATCATAAACAGGCCGATCAAGTAAATAAGAATCACCTACCAACCATTCAATAGTTATTGTAACTGAAGCCTCGTCAACTACAGGCTGAGCGAATGTGATTACAGAGAATAATAATAAGAAATTAACTGAAAGTATATCATAAACACCATCATTAAGGGTTGATCCTGTTATGCGAATCTTTTGCCCAGCTCTGAAACGTTCAGGGTTACTTACTATCATACCATTAAACACAGCAAGAAAAGACACTTCGGCAACCAAATCATCCTGCTCAACGGCTGCAATAGCAAATACATCGTTATCGCTGTTATCATCTGTCGTAGTTTTGCCTTCAAAGTTTATTCTAAGTATTTCAATCTCATATGGCCCGGCTTTGTATTGACTAACCATGTTATATTCCTGTGTAATCTTTTTTATCGGCCCCTCAAATTGATTGTTACCATTAGGGTCATACTTACCATTTACATCTTCAATGTCTTGTTTCTGATGACCGAATTTATAAGTGTTAGCCATTATATCAGTAGCAGGAATTATTTTAAAGTCTCTTACAGTACCTAAGTCTATTTCGTCTGCTTCGGTATAGTATGTAACACGATCTTCAATCTCAACTGTTGATTGAGTTATATTCATACCAGCCATTAGAACGCTATCAACAAACTTAAAGAAGTCAGCTAATGAAGTTTTTAATGTAGCTGTTTCAATACCTCTTATTGCATCACCACAGGTTATTAGAAGATTGCTGAATTGCTCGCATAAAGCAGATACCGCAACTAACTCGTCATTAAAAACCTTGCCGCATAGTTTTTTATATAAGTCAATAAGCCGGTAACACTTCACATAAGTAGCAGGGTAAGTAAACGAATATTCTACTGATAACTTGCTATCCGGTGAAAATTGAATCTTAGTATCTGTTCCTGTATTACCTAAAATCATTTCTAAATAAGCCCGTTCATTTGCTATTAATGGTATTGTAATATCAATATCGTGTGAGTAAGATTGGTTAGCTACAAGTGGCGTATCAGTAAATAAATCATAATCATTCTGGTTTACTACTGTTTGAGTGCTTGTCAAGAACCGCATACGAAACCCATTAGCCGCATCCTGTTCAGTACAGGTGTAAACTATCTTGCCGATAATGTGCATATTGATTGTACCAACGTTACCAGCCGCTTTAGCAAAAAAATTAGGAGATAGTAATCTATCAGCAAAAGCAACTCCAGCAGTATTTTCAATTGACTGAGCAAAGAAAGCTATGCCAGCCGCAGATCCTTCAGCGTTAATTAATGAGAACGGCGCAAATGAGCTATCGCCATAATTTGTATTATCAATTTCAAACCCATCAACTACAATAAAATTTCCTTTCTTGTCGAGTGCAATGCCATCCATTTTAAGGTTAACACATAACGGATCATTCATCGGAAACTCGTAAACCGTTTTCTCATTTGCTTTAAACAGTTTCTTTAGCCCACCTTCAGTTACGGGAACATTAAACATATCCTGTGTATCTTCTGACTGAGCAAAGTCTATTTCACCTCTAAAGAAATATTTGTAAAAGTTATTGAACGTACCGCCAGGTATTGCGCCAGTTATTAAAAATGTATGACGTTGAATAAGTAGTTGGCGAATTGTTTCAATTGTTTCTTTATAAATAGCATCACGGGCTATTCGTGCTGCATCTCTGACCAACCCAACGGGAAGTGAAACGGTTGTGACTAATCCATGTTTTGTTAATTCACGTTCGAAGTTTAAAAGCAAGTCCTGCCAGCCATTAGGAGTCTGCGGTAATGGTTTTGGTTGACCTGAATAAGTTACTACATCATTAACAACATGACCGCTTCTGCCATCTTCTTTTAGTATATAGTAAAGCCATTTCTTCACGATAAATATGTAGTTGTATTATTACCTCTCCTGATTTTATTTCTTATTATATTCTCAACTGTTATATGTTGTTGAGGGATTTTTTTAATAGCGGTAACGACTGACTTCTCCATCTTCGCAACTGCAATATCTGTCTTATCACTTCTTGTTACCTCTTTATAAACCGGCACACTTGTAACCGTTGCCTTCAACATCATTTTACTATAATCAGAGTAAACCTTAGTTCCTTTAGGCGCATCCATTAACGTTGAGGTAGCGGGTGATCTTATTACCGTTCCATCAGGTAATTCAATACCTTCTGACTTACCGCCATCACCTACGATCATCAGACCGCCTGTATGCCCCATTGTACCTTCTTTATATCTTGGGACCGGCGTAGCGATCACACGGGCTAACTGAGCAGCTCCAATAGCTCCGATTAATAATGCTAACGGTATACCAGCCGGAGGCGGGGTTTTTGCTAATGTTGCTATAATAGCTTCGGCAGTTTTAGCAATAATATTTGCAATCGATTCAGCTTTTTCAAACTGAGCCTGTTTAATATTTACTTGCCTTTGTTTCTGCTCCAATACAGCCTGTTCAGCCGCTGCCCTTGCTTCAATAGTTGTGATGGCTGCTGCACGATCTTGTGCATTTGTTATTGTTGCATTGGCAACCTCAATATCTTTTTGCTTTTTCTTTTCAAGTAAATCAATCTGCTCTTGGATTAAATTCTTTTCACGTTCGTATTGTGCAGTTATTAAATCAAATGCAAGGCCGATGGATTCATTAACCAGTTCTTCTCTTAATTGAGCTTTCTCTTTTTCTAACGCTTCACGTTCATCAAGGGTGGCTTTTAACCTGGCATTTGCCTCATCCAATCCTTTCTGAATAGCATCTTGTAAATCCTTATGTATCTTTTTTATACGATCTGCATTTTCTTTATGCAAATCCTGCTCTTTCTTTTGCTCCTTTGCAAGTATGTCGTTATACTCTTTATGACCGTCACGGAGTAACTGATTTAACTCGGTTTGTTTTTCTGTTTCGATAGCAACAATCTCTTCTTTAGTTAAACCCTTTGCACCCTTCTCGAATGTTCTTTCAAGTTCAATTAAACGAGCTTTCTCTTGCACGAATTGTTGTAATGCTGCAATACGCTCGTCAAACGATTTAGTTTCATCTTTAAAAATATCTTCCTGAAGTTTTATTAATTCTTCCTGTGCAGATTTAGCAGCTTCGAAATTGGCTTTGCGTATGCGTTCGGCAAGCTCTTCGGCTTTCTTGGCGGCCTCTTCCCTTGCACGCTTAGCATCTTCAGCAGCTTTTTTAGCTGCTTCCTTTGCAGCATCTGTATCACCTCCTAACCCTAAAACCTTATTTGGGTCAACCGGAGTTTGTAATAATTTTATCTGGTCTTCAATTAACCTTTTGCGCTCTCCTAGAAAAGCCAAATCTTCGTTGCGCTCTTTATCGCTTATCATCCCGATATAAGTCTGCCCCTTATCATCAACTTTAACACGCTGGTAATCCTGAGCGAGTTTTAATTGCTGATTTATAGAACCAAGCTCCTCTTTAACCTTGGTTAATTTTTCCTCTGGCTTTGAATTTTCAATTGTCTTTAAAAACTTTTCTGTTAATTGTTGGCCCGCTATAATGTTAGCGTTAAGAGCATTGGTAGTTCCTGGAGCTTTAAGTGTAAACAAATCCTTCAAATTATTATACAACACCTTTGCCCCTTTCGCTGCATCAAGTAGGAAGCTAATAACAGAGTTTAAAATAGGTATAACCCCCGCTCCTATTTCTTCTTTTAAATCTTTGAACTCTTGCTTTGCTGAAGCAAGTCCACCCGAAGCAGAATCTTGAAATGACTGAGCAACTCCATCAACTTTGGGTTTCAACTGTGTCATTATTAAGCTAAACCCCTCAGTAACACTTTTGGCATCCTTCATGTTAATGCCATACTCTTTTAACGCCTTGCCGTTACCTTCAATAGATTTTATTATCGTAGATGTAGCACTAGCTAAGTCTTGACCTGAAGCAGCGGAAAAGTCAATTATAACTGGTATTAATTCGTTAATCTGCTTCTCTGTTAGTTTACCATAAACTATAAGTTGATTAAATGTTTTTAATATCTCATCATTATCCAAGTAAGTAAAACGCTTTTGAAGTTTATCGGCAGAAGCACTTATCCGATCAAACGCTTCAGGTACTCCTAGATTCTTTAAAGTGTTTTGTAGTTGACGAACATTTTTATCCATCTCGATAAACTCATCAATAGAAGAACTGAATAAAGATCCTAGTCCGGTTATACCGAGTAACGCTAAAAAACTTGTTCCTAAATTTCTAACACTTGTACCAACTTTATCAAACGCTGAAGCATAATTACCAACATTCCTTTGATGATTACCTATTGAGGCATCAATTTTCTTTAACTCATTGTTTAATTCATTAGCACGTTTGGCGGCAGCTTGTGACCGCTTATCCATTGTGCCGTACTTAGCGGCAAGATCCTGCGCTTCTTTTGCTGCTGCTGCAAATGCTAGGGCAAGTTGTTTATACGGGCGGGCTTCTTCTGCAGCTTTCTTGGCGGCTTTCTCTGAAGCTGCTGCCTGTTTCTCTGCTGCCTTAGCTTCTTTTTCCCTTGCTTTAGTATTATCATTTAACCCCTCTGTTTCTTTAACTTGGTTAACAATTGTTTTAGAAATTTCTTTATCAAGTATTTTCTTTACAGCAAGTTCTTTATTTAGCAGATCGATCTTTTCTTGTATGTCACGCTTTTCATCTTCATTACCAGGAGCCGTTGAGCTATTGACTATCTTCTGAGCTGCTTCAAGTTTTTTTAATTCAGCATTAATTTCCTGTATGCGGTTTTTATATTCAGTCTGTTTTTTAATATTCTCATCCAGTGATTGAGTTTGCGCCTTCAATGCTTTATTAACATCAACTATTGCTGCTGCACTTTGCCCTGCTTGTTGTTTTAAATTAGCAAGTTCTTTTTGTAGTTTGTTTACTTCAGATACGTTAGTAGAACCCATTATATCTAAAGACTTACCCTTAACGGATTGAAGTAAGGCAACTAGATCCTTAACCCCTTGCGAAGTTTCTGCCAACTCTTGTTTTACTTTGGCAACATCTATTATACTATCAATCCTATCTTCACTCATTTCAACATATTATTTTGTTCAGCATGACTTACCTCACAATATCTTTCATAACTATTCATCATGTGGCAATATTCCGCAACAGTTACGGAATCATAATCAACCCTGAACCCCATAAACTTCGATAACGTCACCGCCCAAATATCAAAGTCCTTTCTTTGTATAGCACCGCCACCATGACGTTTATAATAATCTTCAAGTTCTTTTTCTTTACGTTCTGCTTGCTTCATATACTTTTTACCATATGACATTGCAGCCCTCAGATCATTAGAATATAATACAGGCATTGACCAATCAAACTTGCCTTTGCACCCGCATTGTTTTAATTCCATTACTAACTCACTGGAATACTCATAAGCCAGCACTTCAACACATTTTGAAATTATAAATACTTTGGTATTGAGATAAGAAATTTCCTTTATGCAACCAAGTACATACGAAGCAGATTTATTTTCCCGTAGCCCTATATATTCTGAGTAAATATTTTCCCATGCTTCATCACCACCAACTGATTGCGTATTGCCAGTAAGCAAAACACCAATGAAAGTATTCATCTTTAGATTTGAGCAGTTATATGTGATGAGATCACTCACTTCAATTTAGCTTTTATTTGTTTTATAAATTCAGGCAGCAATATTTTTTTATACCGTGTTCTGTAATTAGTACCAGCGCCAAATATTTCGCCACCGTAGCGGCCTTGCAAGTCTTGTGACTTATCGTCAATTGAATCAGTTCTTATTACCTCACCAACTACATCAATGCGAATACCAGCATAAAACGCCCCCGTATCTCTTAGTGTAACTCTATCAACCGGTTGGTTCTTTCTTCTCTTTATAGCTATTGTTTTCTGACTATAAGATGGTATTATTTCTAAATCATCCGCACCAATACCTTGAAATAATTGCAGCTTCTGTTGCGCCTCCGCATATTGATGCGTATTAGTTATTGAAATCCTTGCGGCTTCTAACACATCAATTGATTCTAATTTTTTCAGTATGGTTAACGCTGTACTCACTTAATAATCTTCTACGGTAAGCAGCTCGTTTACCTTCTTGCCTACAAGCGAAGTCGATGCAAGTTTTTTCTTTCTGCTTAATCGGGTAACGTTCATAAACTTTTTTATTTATTTCCTCTATCGTCATATAAAAGAAAGGCGGGCCAAACCCGCCCTACTTAATTATCAATTACGATCCAACAGGAACAACCACCTCGTCACTTTCGTAACCAGGCATTGTTATCGGGGCAGCAGCTAGTACCGTAGCATCAGCCAGCTTCCAAATATCACCCGCTGTTAAGTCGGCAGAAGTATAAGCGATCACCCATGCCTTTGCAGCATCGTCTTTAGTAACTGTATGAGCAATATCATTTCCGTCAGCATCAGTACCTATCCATGCTGTTGCTTCTTCCAGTTCATCAGCGAAATCATCATACAAATCCTCACCACATGAACGTGCTTTAATTGTTATTTCATCATCAGGATCGTTTGTTTCTGTGATCTCAAGTTCTACATTCTGCAACCCCGCAAGCTCAGTAAGCAAATACTGTGTTTTAGGTATGCGAACAAATGCAATCGCTTCGTTAATGTAAGATGGTTGGAATACGTATTGTGTACGGTAAGACGTTACGTTTGTACCATCATTTACTTTCCACGGGTATGTATAAGGATAACCGCCTTCCATTGGGACACCGGCTAAACCGTCATCGCCATTCGCATCTTTCTTTTTAGTACCGATCAAAGTATTTTCAGAATCATAAAAGATCGAAGCATACTTTGAACCGCTACCATTGAATGAGCGAAGGTTATTACTCATTTGAACGCCACCATTAACAAACTGGAAAGTCCAGTTATACTTACCTTCTCTTACCGGAACTTGTGAACCGTAACCGAAATTTTGGAAAGTTGGTTCTTCTGACCCATCAGTAACAGCTACGAAACCATGAACCGGGAAGATGCGATTTGCTTTTACAGCTTGTGCTAAATCTTCAAGCGTTGCCTGTATGTCGTTCAATTCAGCTTGTGTAAGAACACGGTTTTTAGGAATTTTTATCTCGCCCACGATTAATTTCGGGTCGAAATAACAGTCGCAAACTCCCGTGTTCTTTAAAGAGGTTGCGCACTGTAGTGCATTAATTACATTCATTTTTATAAGTTTGCGCCTGTTGTTACAGACAATTGTTTAGAAAAGTTTTTAATTGCAAATTCGAAATTTCTATGCCATCGAAAACACCTTTTAATGGATATTCTTTATACAAATCAGGATCACCCCAATGTGGTCGATTAACCTGGGTATGCTGAATCTTTGTTGTATCATAAATACTAAACGATCCGTTTGCTTTGAGTTGATTTAACAACTCATTATATACCGGGTATAAGATCGGACGAAATACATTTTCTTCCCTTTCTCTCCGTGTAATAGCAATCTTTGTATAGTAAATTATAATTAACGTTAAATCAGTAATACCAGTATACCCAATATCACCATGCTTTAGTTTATAATCCTCAAACAAAATGATCATCGGGCAAAAATTAACACCTTGCTTACCATAAGTAATTATTCTTTCGTTTATATCTGCTCTATGCCCATACTCAAACAAAACCTTTGTTATAGTTGAATCAATAGTTTGAAGATAAGTTAAAAGCGATGCGGACACCGCTGCAACTATATCCTCAAACACATCAACTATATAAACAGGCTGGCTCATATATCCATGCTATTAATTTTACGAAAGACTTCATTTACTACCCAGCATTCATTTGATTCGCTCCAATAATCCCAACTCCAATTAATCTCTACCCATTCAGGGTAAACATCTGCATTCTCTTTTAAGAACATCCATAATGTTCTATTCATATCAACCATTCTATTCCACGCATCAACCATTTTAGGAACCGGATTTACCTTAGAATTATTATCTACATTCTGAACTGCTGTTCCTACAAGTGTACTATGAATTGCTTCATCTTCTTTCCACTTGTAATAAACATAATTCGTAATAGGAGAACTTTTGAGCTGACCATTTGAGATCGGAGTACCTGTTAACGCACCCCTTGTAATGAATAAAGTCTCGCCGGATAGTAACGGATTAAGTGTTACCGTACTTCCTGAAATAGAATATTCATCTTCTCTCAATTGACCAGTACCTCGTCTTTCAATAATAAACCTTACACCTACGAAAGACGGGGGTAACTCAAAAGATGGTCCTGCTGGTGGATCGTACAATCCCGGTCCATCAACTACTAACGTATATTGATTTGTCGGGTTAACGTCGATAGCATCCTGACCAGCAGCGAACCCACCCCATTTATGATTTTTACCCAGATAGCTAAACTCTTTACCTTCTAACAAATCTACCCAACGCTGATCTGGCATACCAGAACCTTCGATACCTGCCATAAAGGCTTGCCATAGATCATAACCCATTACTTTTTCCAGGTACTCATTCTCATAATCATTAATGAATTGAGAAACCAAAGCCCTGCCTTCAGTATTGGTAATTTGCGGTATTGATAATTTACCCGTGAAATATGTATAGTCAATAATCATTAATTGTTACGCTCTGATCTGTTCTTATTTTGCTTTTCAATTTCCTTCTTAGCAAGTTCAACAGCACGTTTATAATCGTACGTTGCCACTTTCATCTTTGCGCCTTTTTCTTTTATCTGCGCAATTGTTACTTGATGAATAGCATGTTTTGATCCCTTCCTATAAATAGGAGGTTGTTTTGCTTCGATCCTTGCATTAGTAGTGTAATCTTCTTCGAAGGTTACTATTCTTACATTATCGAGTTTCTTTGACATAGAAAAGTTTTTTATAAATTAATAATATTATGCTTCAATACCGGCTGCGATGTTCGCCCATGTGTCATACATAACGCTGTTCTCACGGTTTGTTGGGATAAAGGATAAGAACTCCTGGTAACCACGGAATGAAGTTCTATCATAACGGAAATCTTCACCATTCAACCCACGTTCGAAAACCATTGCGCCGTATGCGTACATTTTAAAACCAAGGTCAACAGCAGTAACAAGCAAATGAGTGCTTGGCACATCATCAGCATCAGCTTTGATAATAGGCACACCAGCAATATACAATTGGCCTAAAGAAGATGTGTAGATCAAATTATCATTCTGGTATCTACGGTTCGCATCCTTCAGACCAAGGATAGCGTAGTAAACATCAGAAGAAACGATAACCTGACCAGCTTCTTCTTTGTTATTATCCATGAACGCAATAGCTGCCAGTATCTGATCAATGTAAGTCGACTGTGTTGCCACATACTTATTCAGGAAAGCAGCAGTAGCAGTAAACTGAACCGCATTAGTTTTCATTCCTAATGGAGCTTTATCATTTACAGCAGGATCGTTATTCAATAAACCATCGTTAATAGTTTCTTTCATTTCATCCATAAAATCTTCACGAATCCAATTCTCAAATGAAGGAACATCTTTTAATAGTTTATCTTCAATCGTTCCGAAGATTGCGACTTTCTTTGCTTCAGCTTCGCCAGTACCAACCCTGAATGAACGTTTAGGCTTTATTTCACCGGATAAAATCCAGTCTGCACCGCCGCTATCTCCAGGAGCCGAACCGGCATCATCGCCGTCCTCAACCTTTATCAGATATATAAGTTTAGGAACGTCAATTGTGCGGATAGTGAAGTTATCAAGGATAAGATTCCTTTTCCTTTTCCTTTGATACAATGTAGGATCAACATAGCGTCCGGTAAACGCATCAATAACCGTAGGGGTTGCGCCAGTATCGAATGTATGAGGTATGCCGAATGTTTCAGCAGCCTTCATTTCGATGCGAGCAGATTGATTTGTTTTTTCACCGTCTTTGAAAGT
>Ga0184628_10000779_pt1 | contig 16368 bp, 14 predicted proteins | sample PLM4_5_b1_FD_133149 | JGI IMG/M metagenome (GOLD analysis project Ga0184628, IMG submission 133149) | Groundwater sediment microbial communities from an aquifer in East River, Colorado, USA - PLM4_5_b1 | ecosystem: Environmental > Terrestrial > Soil > Riparian zone | place: USA: East River... | reverse complement strand
TGTTCTGCGCCGCCGTAATTACCGACGTTCTTGATGGCGTGATTGCCCGCCGATTCGGTCAGAAGACCTCGATTGGCACCGTGCTCGATCCCGTGGCCGACAAACTTCTGATGACAGCATCGATCGTCATCCTGTCGCTGCCGCAGATGGGATTCCCGAACCTGATTCCGCGCTGGTTGATCATCCTGATGATTTCGCGCGATATCTTCATTCTGCTGTCATCACTACTCATTATTCTGATGATTGGCTGGCGCGTCTTCAAACCCACTCCGTATGGCAAGGCCAGCACGGTGTTGCAGGCCGTCACCGTGTTTGCTGTCCTGTATTGCAACTGGCTCGGTGATGTTGTGCCGCAGCTTCGCATTCTGTTTTTTCTGACGGGACTGGCAACGGGATTTTCCGGATTGCACTATCTGATTACCGGCCGCAAGTACGTGGGACTGGCATGAGCGCCACTAAGAAACCGTTTTCGAAATCCGCGTATGTGAGAAAGACGGAACCCCTGAAAGCGGTTCACGAGTACCGTCATGCCCCAGCACATCGCGGGTCGGATGCGCAACGTCTGCGCGTCGTCTCTGTCGAACCGGATTCCCTGGCTTCGCGGGTCGGGCTCGAACCCGGTGACGAGATCACTGAACTGAATGGCAAGCCTCTTCTCGATGTGATCGATTTTCAGTTTCATTCGGCGTCCATCGGACGTCGAATGACTTTGAAGACGCAGAATCGTACGATTACTTTTGTCCGTCGCGAGTGGGAGCCGTTTGGTCTGGAATTCGAATCCATTGAGCCGATGACCTGCGCCAATCAGTGCGTCTTCTGTTTCGTCCATCAGAATCCGGCGAAGGTGCGCAAGTCCCTCCACATCAAGGATGAAGACTACCGCCTGTCTTTTCTCTTTGGGAACTACCTCACACTGACCAACGTCGACGAAGTCGAAATGCGGCGCATTATCGATCAGCGGCTGTCGCCGCTGTACATTTCCGTTCATGCGACGGAGCCGGAACTGCGGGCACGCCTTCTGGGTATTCCCGAATACGATGGTTTTCTGGAAAAGGTCGAGCGATTGTCCGCCGCTGGAATTACGCTCCATGGTCAGGTCGTGTTGTGTCCGGGATGGAATGACGGCACCAATCTGGACCGAACCATCGAAGACATGGTGCATCAGCATCCGGGAGTCGCGTCCCTGGCGATTGTGCCGCTCGGCATGACGGATCATCGAAAGAATCTGCCGAAACTCACGCCGTTCACGCCGGATATCGCGCGCGCGACGATTGCGCACATCTCACCAATTCAGGCAAAGCTCAAGAAACAGCTGGGGACGCCATTTGTATATCTCGGCGATGAGATCTACATCATGGCGGGGATGGATCTTCCCCCCGCGAGTCACTATCGCGACTTTCCGCAAATCGAAAATGGCGTCGGCATGGTGCGGACGTTCCTCAAACAGTTTGATGGGGCAGTACGGGCGGCAAGGGGAAAGAAGAAATCTGCGAAGGGCACAGTGTGCACCGGTAAAGTGTTCTTTCCCTACCTGAAGCAATCCGTAGATCGATTGGGCCTCGACCTGAAGGTTCTACCTGTAGAGAGCGGATTCTGGGGACAGGGGATTGGTGTAGCCGGATTGCTGACCGGCTGCGATTTCATTCGGGCGCTCAAGGGAAAAGTACACGGCGACTTTGTGGTACTGCCGTCGGAGTCGATGATTGGCGATGACTACCTGTTTCTGGATGATCTCACCATCAAGGATGTCGAGCGGGAGCTTGGAGTCGAAGTAATTCCTTCCGGGTACGATGCCGGCGATTTTGTCCGTCAAATGATAAGCCGTTAAGTAAGAAAAGGGGCCAGACGTGTCATTCCCCTTTTTCCCCCAGGAAAAAGGGGAATGACACGTCTGGCCCCTTTTCTTACTTCACTCTTTCGATCGAGACTTTTTTGATGACGACCGGCGTAACTGGCCGGTCATTGGCTCCGGTTTTCACTTTCCCTATCGCCAATACGACATCCAGGCCGCTGGTAACCTGACCAAATACCGTGTAAGCGCGCTGCGCATCGAGGCCGGGCTGTGGCGCTACAGTGATGTAGAACTGACTCCCGGCGCTATTAGGACCGGAGTTGGCCATTGCAAGCGTTCCTGCCTTTTCATGCTTCAGTTTGACTTCGTCCTTGATTGCGAATCCAGGACCGCCGAAACCCTGGCCGAGAGGATCGCCACCTTGAATCATGAAACCGTCAATGATGCGATGAAATATCAGACCGTCATAGAGTGGTTTGCCTTTCATGGTGGCTCCAGTTTTTGGATCCTTCCAATCCTTTGTACCACTGGCGAGCCCGATAAAGTTCGCTACCGTTATCGGTGCGTCCTTTTCGAAGAGCTCGGCCGTAAAATTACCCATCGACGTTTCAAAATTTGCGTATACCCCTGGATTCAACTTTGGTTTCTCCTGCGCAAATGCGGCGGGTACAACCAGCAGCATTGCAAAAATCAGCCATTTCTTCACAAGGTTCTTCATAAGGACTCTCCTTCGGCAATCGATTCTACCCTGCGGAAGATACCAGCAATCATGGGAACTCTGCAAACCGTGTGCGATAATTTTTGACCATTTGAAATGCACTGTATGGGGCAACACTTGAAGAATTGCGCGACGGGCTACTTACCACAGAGATGATTTCCGCGTCCGAAGCGTTGCGAATCGGGCTCGTGAACGACATGGATCCGCTATCGGAACTGCCAGCCGAGTCTGAGGCTCTGGCAAAGAAGATTATGGTCAATGCTCCGCAGGCAGTAAGATTCTGCATGCAAGCGGTGCGTCGCGGATTGGGAATCAAAGCCTTCCTGGAAAAAGCGCACCAGGCTTCAAAGGGAAATAGCAGCGAATTCAGAAAATAAATATGTCAGAAATTGAAGGTAAGGCCACTGCGGTTGGAATGCATTTCGCCGTCGTGGCGAGCCGGTTCAACCCGGAAATTGTGGATCGGCTGATGGCAGGAGCAAAGGAAGGCTTCAAGCAAGCGGGATGCGACGAGCGCAATGTAACTATCATCCGTGTTCCAGGAGCTTTTGAAATTCCGTTGGCCGTCCTGCGTGCCGCAAAATCGCGGCGCTACGACGCCGTTGTAGCGATTGGCTGCGTAATTCGAGGTGAGACGCCACATTTCGAATACATCAGCCAGGAGGCCTCTCACGGAATCACGCTCGCATCCATGGAAACAGGAACACCCGTCGGCTTTGGCGTACTCACCGTCAATACGGATGATCAGGCAATGGCCAGGTCCGAACCCGGCAAAACCAACAAGGGATTCGAAGCGGCTATGGCAGCTGTTGAAATGGCGAATCTTCTGAAACAGTTCTGACGGCCGAGATGGGCCTTCGACGCAAATCCAGAGAATACGCGCTTCAGATGTTGTTTCAGTGGGACATTACCCACGATGCCATCGATTCGATCATCGGCACCTTCTGGGAAACTCTGGAAGTTCCGGAACCCGCGGAAGTCGTCGATTTCGCCAATGATTTGGCGACGGGCACCATCGAGCAGGTCGAGAAAATCGATGCCGCTATTGAACGGCACACCGATAACTGGCGTCTGGATCGTATGGCAGTTGTGGATCGAAATCTTTTGCGGCTCGCCACTCATGAATTTTTGAGTGAAAGTGAAAATGGGGAAATGCCGGCGGCCGTGATCATAAACGAGGCGATCGAAATCGCGAGGCGTTTCAGCGCAGAGGGTTCGCCGCAGTTTATAAACGGGATTCTGGACAGTATTCGAAAGGAACTCGAGACATAGTGGAGCTGCTTGAAGAGGTTCGTGTTCAAAAGCTGAAGGACATTGAATCCCTGGGATACAACCCTTACCCCACCTTCTATCGATACACACACACCGTCGACCGTCTCGTTGCAGAACGTTCGCCGAAATCGGCAGAGGAACTCGCACTCGACCTGACGCCGGTCCGCATCGCAGGACGGATTCTCGCCAATCGCCCTTTCGGCAAGGCCGGATTCCTTTCCATCTCCGACAATGGCGCCCGTGTGCAGGTGTATGTAAAAAAGGATCAGGTACCTGAGCGCGATTTCCAGCTCTACCATTTGCTTGATCTCGGAGATTTTATCGGCGTCGAAGGCGCCATGTTTCGCACCCGCACGGGCGAACTCACCGTGCATGCATCCGGTCTGACGTTTCTCGCAAAGGGGCTTTTGCCGCTGCCTGAAAAGTGGCATGGCCTGACCGATGTCGAAATTCGGTATCGCCGCCGTTATGTCGACCTGGTGACGAATCCGGATGTGCGCGGCGTCTTCGTAATGCGGAGCCTGATCATCCGCGAACTGCGACGATTTCTGGACGACAACGATTATTTTGAAGTGGAAACGCCGGTACTGCATCCCATTGCCGGTGGTGCGCTTGCAAAGCCGTTCAAGACGCATCACAACGCGCTCGATATGACACTCTATCTGAGAATTGCGCCGGAGCTGTACCTGAAGCGTCTGATCGTCGGCGGAATGAATCGAGTGTATGACCTGAATCGGAGCTTCCGGAATGAGGGAGTGTCGTTCAAACACAATCCCGAATACACGATGCTGGAGTTCTATCAGGCCTACAGCAACTACTACGACTTGATGGATCTCACCGAGCAGATGATCACCCGTGTGGCAGAGAAAGTGTGCGGCAGCCGAATCGTTCCATTCGACGGAAACACGATTGATTTTGGGAAATGGACACGGATCACCATGGCGGAATCCATTGTGAAGTACTGTTCAAGGCCGGTGACCGTTGAGGATTTGAAGGATCGCGTGAAGGTCGACCAGTTGCTTGATGCACTTCATGTGGAGTTTGATCCGCGTCTGCCTCTCGGAAATCTGATTGGATTGCTCTTCGATGCTGTGGCCGAAGAGCACCTCATTCAGCCGACGATTGTCTACGATTTTCCGATCGAACTTTCACCACTGGCAAAGAGAAAGCAGGACGACCCGGCGGTTGTGGAACGGTTCGAACTTTTCATCGGAGGAATGGAACTCGCGAATGCGTATTCGGAGTTGAACGATCCCGTGGATCAGCGCAATCGTTTTGAAGAACAGCTTGTGGCGCGGGAACGCGGCGATGAAGAAGCACATGCGATGGATGAGGACTACATCCGGGCATTGAGCTATGGGATGCCGCCGACCGCCGGCGAAGGTATCGGAATTGACAGGTTGACGATGATTCTCACGGACTCCAAAACGATTCGGGATGTAATTCTGTTCCCGCATATGCGGCCGGAGTAGGAGAAGGTGGTAGAGAAAGTCATTTGTTTGGGCGAAGCGGCCGGTGAGGGGTACATGGCGTGATCGTCATCTTTAAGAGCATTCTATGAGCTTTGAACTTCAGGTTGCTCTCCGGTATTTGCGGGCCAAGCGAAAGCAGGCGGTGATTTCGCTGATCACAGTGATTTCCATTCTGGGAGTTGCAGCAGGCGTCGCCGCGCTGGTGATTGCGATTGCCATCAATGCCGGATTTCGCACCGTCCTTCAGACCAAGCTGCTCGGCGCTCAGCCCCACATTACGCTTCAGTCCAAGGACGGTATGGGAATTGCCGACTTCCTGAACCTGACGAAGAAGATCGAGAAAATGGATGGTGTGGTTGCCGCAGCTCCTTCGGTATACGAAACCGTGATGCTTGTCGGAGCAAAATCGAGGAGGCATCAGGGCGTATTTTTAAAGGGAATCCTCCCGGAGTCGGAAGCACGAATGTCCGCCCTGGCAAAGAACATCGTGCAGGGAGATTTCGGGAAATTCAACGAGGACTCCATCATCGTCGGCAAAGAGCTTGCAGACCAGCTCGGAGTGCAGGTCGGAGACGACGTTGAGGTGATCAGCGCAGAAACGACTTCCACTCCGACCAAACAAATGCAGCGGACCAGCACATTTACTCTGGTCGCGATTTTCTCCTCCGGTCTCTACGACCTCGACAATAGTTGGGCATACGTACCGATGGCGCGGGCACAGTGGCTGATGGCGATCGGCACCGACGTGGTCCCATCGATCGATGTAAAGGTCCGGGATGAGGACCTCGATCGTGCGCCCGCTATTGCGGCTTCGCTCGCTGAGAGGCTGGGCAAGGATCATTTCGATTCCACCAACTGGAAAGAGCTGAATCGGTCCATCTTCAGTGCATTGGAGCTCGAGAGAATCGTGATGTTCCTTACGATTGGTCTGATCGTACTGGTGGCTGCGCTGAACATCGTCGCCATGCTGACCATGATGGTCCTCGAAAAAACCCGGGATATCGCCATCCTCCTGTCGATGGGCGCCACCGCCCAACAGATTCGGAGGATATTCGTCTGGCAGGGCGTGATTATCGGAGTAGTGGGCACTTTCTTCGGTCTGATTCTGGGAAACCTCATCAGTTTTCTCGCCGATAAGTATCACCTGGTTCATCTGGCGGCGGACGTGTATACCATCGCGTACGTTCCATTTCGCGCGAGTCTGCTGGACTCTGTGATCATTGCGGCGGCGGCAATCCTGATTAGTTTTCTGGCCACGCTTTATCCCTCGGCAGCCGCGTCGAAGCTGCAGCCTGTGGAAGCGCTGCGTTATGAGTAACGCGAACTCGGCGCTCATGATCGAAGGTACGGATCTTGCGAAGGTTTACAAGACACTCGCATCGCAGGTGGTAGTTTTCGAGAATCTGAATGTCCGTATCGAGCGCGGAAGGCTGGTTGGCGTGATCGGTCCGTCCGGTGCCGGGAAGAGCACACTGTTGCATCTTCTTGGGGGATTGGATACGCCGACGAGTGGGAGTGTACTGTTCAACGGCACGAATATCTTTCATTGGAATGCCGCCGAGCTTGCGCATTTTCGAAATAGCCATATTGGTTTCGTCTTCCAGTTCCATCACCTGCTGCCGGAGTTTACGGTTCTGGAAAACACTATGATGCCGATGATGATTCGAGGCGAAGTACACGGGGACATGGAACAGGCGGCGGTGGAGATCCTCCAACGCGTGGGGTTGGGGCACCGGATTTCTCATCAGGTGGGTGAAATATCCGGGGGCGAGCAGCAGCGGGTGGCCATTGCCCGGTCTCTGGTGGGTAAGCCGCAGTTGCTTCTGGCCGACGAGCCGACAGGAAATTTGGATCATCGGACCGGGCTCACAATCTTCGAAATGATCCGGGAATTACACGTCGAACGCGGATTAACCTCCGTGATCGCAACACATAACGAAAAGATCGCCAGCCAATGTGATGAGGTCTGGGAGCTCAATGAAGGAGTTTTCGCTCTTGCGCGGTTATAGACCACGCATTTAGAATCAGAAACAGTTATGTTTGAAAGATATACGGAAAGAGCGCGTCGCGTCATATTCTTCGCCCGCTACGAGGCCAGTCAGTTCGGCAGCACGACGATTGAGACCGAACACCTTTTGCTGGGTCTTATCCGCGAAGACAAGAACCTGACCAATCGGTTTCTACGCAATTCCTCGTCAATCGAGAGCATTCGCAAGGAGATCGAAGGACGGACGACCATTCGTGAGAAGGTGTCGACGTCGATCGATCTGCCGCTTTCCAATGAGTGCAAACGAATTCTCGCTTACGCGGCCGAAGAAGCTGAGCGGCTGAATCATCGCCATATTGGCACCGAGCACCTGCTGCTTGGGATCCTGCGCGAAGAGAAATGTGTCGCCGCAGAGATTCTCCAGGAACGTGGGCTGCGGCTCAATACGATACGCGAGGAACTTTCTCGCGCCGTGGTTGACCGTCAACAGGTGCCGAAGCCAAAGGAGACTCCTTTACTGAGTGAGTTTTCACGCGATCTTACCCAGGCCGCGATGGACGGCATCCTGGATCCCCTGGTGGGACGCGATGGGGAAATTGACCACGTCATCCAGATCCTGTGCCGGCGGACGAAAAACAATCCGGTGCTGATTGGAGATCCCGGAGTCGGGAAGACGGCAATCGTCGAAGGACTTGCACAACGCATCGTCGATAGCGAAGTTCCTTCCTTTCTGGCTGAAAAACGAATTCTGGTGCTGGACCTTTCATTGATCGTTGCGGGAACCAAGTACCGCGGCCAGTTTGAAGAGCGGCTCAAAACGATCATGAAGGAACTGATCGATAATCCCAACACCATCGTGTTCATTGACGAATTGCACACGCTTGTTGGAGCGGGTTCGGCCGAAGGTTCACTGGATGCCGCGAATATCCTGAAGCCTGCACTTTCCCGCGGAGAGATTCAGTGCATTGGCGCGACGACTCCCGGCGAGTATCGCAAGTCCATTGAAAAGGATCGCTCACTGGAACGCCGATTCCAGGCCGTGAAGGTGGGGGCTCCCAGCGAGAGCGAGGCAGTTCAAATTCTCGAAGGTGTGAAGCCGCGATACGAGAAATTCCACATGGTGAGCTATACCGACGAAGCCATCGAAGCCTCGGTGTATCTGTCCAACCGTTATATTCCAGATCGGTTTCTGCCGGATAAGGCAATCGATCTTCTCGACGAGGCGGGCGCAAGGGTGAAACTGCGTCAGGCCACACTCCCGTCGGAGATGATGGACATTCAACGGCGGCTGAAGTTCACATTGGCTCGGCTCGAAGGCGCAATTGCCAACAAGGACTTTGAAAAGGCCGAGATCTACAAGAATGAAGAACAGCTTCATCGGGAGAATCTCCGCAGTGTTCGCGATAAGTTCAATATCAGCGAAACCTCCAGTATGGGCGTGGTCACAAAAGCGGATATCGAAGATGTGGTGTCCCGCTGGACTGGCGTTCCCGTAAATGCCATCAAAGAAGAAGAAATGCAGAGGTTGTCCCGCATCGAGGACGAACTGCACAAACGTATCGTCAGCCAGGAAACTGCCATCAGTGCGCTGGCTCGCGCCATACGCCGTTCACGCGCCGGCTTGAAGTCTCCCAACCGGCCTGCGGGTTCATTCCTGTTCCTCGGTCCCACGGGCGTCGGAAAAACGGAAATGGCGCGGTCCCTGGCGCAATTCCTTTTCGGTAGTGAAAAATCGTTGATCCGCTTCGACATGTCCGAGTTCATGGAAAAACATTCCGTGTCCAAGCTGATCGGTTCGCCTCCGGGTTACGTGGGCTATGAAGAAGGCGGCCAGCTGACCGAGCGCGTCAAGCGGAATCCGTATTCGGTGATTCTCCTGGATGAAATCGAGAAGGCGCATCCGGATGTGTACAACATCCTGTTGCAGGTGTTTGAAGACGGACATCTTACCGATGGTCTCGGCAACACGATTGATTTCAAGAATACGATCATCATCATGACATCGAATATCGGCGCCCGCCATCTGAGCAAGCACACCAGCCTCGGTTTCCAGGGGCCCAGCGAGGAGAGCACGGCGCAGAAGATGGAAGATGCCGTGATGCAGGAAGTGAAACGGCTATTCAATCCGGAATTCATCAACCGTCTGGATGAAACCATCATCTTCAATTCGTTGACCAATGACGATCTGGCGAAGATCGTGGATCTGATGGTCGCCCAGCTCAACGAGAACCTGGTTCACAAACGGCTGACGGTTTCGGTTACTGAAGACGCCAAGCTGTGGATTCTCGAGAAAGCCTGCAAAGACAAGAACTATGGTGCGCGGCCATTGCGTCGCGCCATACAGCGCTATATCGAAGATCCGCTCTCTGAGGCGCTGATCCAGGGCCAGTTGAAAGAGCTGTCCAATGTCGAGGTTTACCTCGAAGGGACTCAGCTCTGGTACCGGCCTTCCGACCGCGAGGAAGTGGGCGTTCCGCTGACAATGTAATGGCGATGTGATGGGGGGGCAATTGCCCCCCTAACAATCCCTCCGAAGCCGAGTCTAATTCCCACCTGTTATAGTAGAATCCCCGTGTTGGAGGCGTGAATGCATTTTTCCCAGATGGTCCCGATGGTAATGGCGGTACTTCTTGCGGTCCAGAATCCCCAGCCGGCACAGACAGTTAGTCCCAATACCATTGAAGCCGTCGACGTCCGCGGAAACAAAATTCCAACCGGCACTATCAAGAATCAGCTTCGCACAAAATCCGGGGACACCTTTGATCAGACGACGATAGATCGGGATATGAAAACTTTGTATGCCTTCGATGGCGGGCGCTTCGACGACATCACGGTTTTTGAAGAACCCGGGTTGAAAGGTGGCATCGTTCTCGTTTTTCAGGTCCGCGAAAAAAAGAGCATCAATAAGATCGACTATATCGGACTGAATTCTTTCACCAAATCCGATATCAACGACAAACTTCACGAAAAAAAGATCAGTCTCGGAAGGGAGACCAAGTACGACCCCACGGTGGTTGCTCGCGCCACGGCGCTGATCAAGGTATTGCTTGCGGAAAAAGGACATCAGGACGCCACTGTTGAAGTCACCAAGGAAGATGTCACAGCCAGTTCCGTCGCGCTGACGTTTCACATCAATGAAGGCCCCAAAATCCGCATTCAGAAGATCGATATTTCCGGGAACACTGTTTTTTCGTCAAGCAAGCTCAAGAGTCAGATGAAACTGGTGAAGCCCACCAGCCCCCTGACACCATTTACGAGCAAGGACACCTATCACGCATTGAAGCTCAGCGATGACATCACTCGCATCCGAATGTTCTATTCCGATAACGGTTATGCGCGTGTCAACGTTCAGGAGCCGACTGTCGAAACGAAACCGGAGAACATCTATCACACGTTTCCCTTCTGGAAGCCGCTGTTTCCCTGGGGCGTCCCCATACCATTTACAAACAGAGACGTCAGCCGCCTGTTCGTCGGAATTCAACTCGAAGAAAATTCTCAATATCGGGTCAAAAGCGTGAAGGTTGTTGGTGTGAAGACTCCTGTGGAAGAGGTACTGGTTAAGACGATCATCGGTTTCAGGCAGGGGGATCTCTACAGTGATGGCCAGCTTCGCAAGGGATTTGACAATCTGAAGAAATTCTATGGCCAGGCCGGATATATCAATTTCTTTACAGATCCCACGTTCGATTTTCATGAGGAAGATAAGACTGTCGATCTCACTCTGACTGTCGAGACGGGCAAACAGTACTCGGTGCGACGAATCAGCTTCTACGGCAACACCACCACTCGCGACAAAGTGATTCGACGTGAACTCGGTTTGCAGGAAGGTCAGCTCTTCGATTCGAATAAGTTGCGAACCGATCTCCTGCGGATCAATCAGCTCGGATTTTTTGACGAGATCAAGGAAGAGGATGCTCATGTGGATCCTAATGACACGGCTTCGGCTTCCGCTGGTGACAGGCCTTCCACAGGCGAAAAGCCGTCCACTTTGGACGTCAATATTAAGGTCTCCGAGAAGGGGAAGAATACAATCGGACTCAGCGGCGGAGCATCCGCCATTGGCGGAAGTTTCATCGGATTGAACTATTCCACGAACAACTTTCTCGGATATGGTGAAACCATATCGGCGGACATTCAGGCCGGAACTCGCCAGTCGAATTTCGTGGTCAGTATGACCGAACCGTATTTTCGTGATCGACCAATTGCTGTGGGATTCTCCGTGTCTGCCACGACCTTCCATTACGATCAGGCTCGGGATTCCTTCGGACTTGATCCGAATCACCTTCCTCAAGGGCTGGGGCTGGAAAGCCGAATAAATTACGACCAGCGTCAGAATGGGTTTTCGGTGTATTCCAGCTATCCCCTGCGAGTATTTAACCGCTTTGCTCGTTTGGGACTCACTTACCAGTTCACGAATTCGGAGACCAGCGCGATCAACCCGGCGACAGAAGCTTACTTCCAGGCTGTGATGGCTCAGCCAAGCGATTCATTCGCCTCTTCTATAGGCACCGGCTTTAACACTTTTCGTGCGCGCAAGATAACTCCGTCGTTTGTGTACAGCACTGTGGACAATCCGAATTTTCCGACATCGGGAAGGTCGTATTCGGCTTCCATGGAATTTACTGGCGGACCGCTGGGTGGCAACGTCAATATGCTCCGGCCCGCATTTGAGTTCCGGTTCTACAAGCCGCACACCAAGCGGCGAAATGTTCTGGCAATGAGAATAATGGGTTCCCATGTGCAGGGATTTCACGGCCTGACAGTTCCGTTTTACGAACGATACATGATTGGTGGAGAATACGACATTCGCGGATTTGAAAACCGTGCGCTGAGTCCGATTTCGTTCGTGACGCGGAATTTACCGGCCGTCGATCCTGAAACAGGTGGTACGACCACTCGGCCCTACGACGATATCGCATACGTTGGGGGAGACACTCAGGGAGTTCTCAACCTGGAGTATCGAATTCGAATAATCGGACCGGTTACCGTGGCGCCCTTTTTCGATTTTGGCAACAGCTGGGTCACACGGAAGCAGGAGTTGACTCGCACTTTTGTCGACACCAATGGAAATCTCACAACGGAAGGTGCAAAGTTCCTGAAGGGCACGAATTCCGGGTTTCGGGCGAGTACGGGTGTGGAAATTGGAGTAGTTTTGCCGATGTTTAATGTACCCTTCCGTTTGATCTTCGGGTACAACCCGCTCCTGCTGAATGATACGTCGTTCGGCCCGACAACGGGTGTGCCGTTTCTGTTGAAACAGAAGACTACGATCGTGAAATTCTCGATCGGAAGAACTTTCTAAGGGGCCATTGATGAAACGATTGACAAAAAGATTGGGATCCATTTTAGCTATTACACTTTTTCTTGCGGCAACAGCAGTCTCTCAGACGCCTTCTCCCAGTGCTGTCGGTATGATCAATTTCCAGCGAGCCGTTTCTCAGAATGATGAGGGCGTCAAGGCTGCGGGCATATACACCGCCGAAGGCAAAAAGCTCGCGGACGGACTTCTCAAAAGCCAGGCCAGGGTGACGGAACTTCAGGACAAGCTCACCAAGGCGGGTCCGACAATGTCGGACGCGGACAAGAACTCATTGATGAGGGAGATTGACAAGGAAAAGAAGGTGTACGATCTCGAACAGCAGAACGCCCAAAGCACTCTCGACGACAGACAGGAAGAGCTCTTTCGACCGATAGCGGACCGCGTTCACAAGGTCGTCGAAGTTTACGCCAAGGAATTGAATCTTGCCGTTGTGGTGAATGCGACCGAGGATATGCTTTACGCCAGCGATGTTGTCGATATCACAACCGAAATCATCCGCCGCGTGAATGCCGACATCGTCAAAAACCCTCCGAAATCGAAGTAGCCTTTGATGGAACTGCGTATCGCCGAAATCATGCGGATCCTTCCGCATCGATATCCTTTTCTGTTGATTGACCGCGTGATTGAAGTGCAAGGCGAAAATCGCCTCGTCGCACTGAAGAACGTCTCCGTCAATGAGCCATTTTTCGCCGGCCATTTTCCGGATGCTCCTGTCATGCCCGGCGTGCTGACAATAGAGGCGATGGCGCAGGCCGGAGCCATCATGGGACTCCTTCACTCCAAACCGGAAGCGTTGCACAACACGCTCGTTTACTTCCTCGGAATCGACGAGGCCCGTTTTCGGCGCCCCATTGTTCCAGGAGACCAGCTGCGGATTGAGGTGGATGTACTTCGCCACAAAGGACTGGTCTGGAAAATGAAGGGGAAGGTTTTTGTAGAGGGCGAACTGGCTGCTGAAGCAACCCTGCTTTCCTCAATTAGCCAGAAACCTTAGCTGGTACTAATTCTCGTGATTTACCGATGATTCATCCCACAGCCATTGTTTCTTCAAAGGCGACTATCGGCGCCAGAGTCTCCATTGGTCCCTTCTGCTGTATTGGCGAGAATGTGACAATCGGCGATGACTGCAAGCTGGATTCTCACGTGGTCATCGAGGGTCCCACTACGATTGGCCACTCCAATCGGTTCTTCCCATTCTGCGTGATAGGTGTTCAACCTCAGGATTTGAAGTTCCATGGCGAAGAGACCTTTCTGACCATTGGGTCCAACAATCAGTTCCGGGAATACGTAAATGTACATCGTGGCACCAAAGGCGGAGGGGCACACACTCGTGTTGGCGACAACAATTTCGTGATGGTCGCTGCGCATATCGCTCATGACTGCATTGTCGGCAGTCACGTCATCATGGCCAATGCGGCGACCCTGGCCGGACATGTGACAATTGAGGATCACGCGACCATAGGTGCCTATTCGGGAATTCACCAGTTTTGCCGCGTGGGCCGATACGGATATGTGGGCGGATATACCGTGATTACGAAAGACGTACTGCCATACTCCAAAACCGTCAGCGATCGAAACACGCAGGCCTATGGTGTCAATGCGATCGGTCTTGAGCGAAAGGGATTCACCGAAGAACAGATCCGCAATATCAAATCGGCATTTCGACTTTTGCTTCAATCGAAACTCAATACGTCTCAGGCCGTCGAAGCGATTCGTCAAAAGGCTTCCGCACCCGAAGTCGAAGTCCTGCTGACATTCATCGAGACATCCACTCGTGGCGTCACAAAATAGGATCGGGCTGATTGCCGGTAACGGCAAATTCCCATTTCTTGTTCTGGAGGCCGCCCGTACTCAGGGGATCGAAATGGTTGTCGCCGCAGTAAAGGAAGAAACATCTCCGGACATTGAACAACACGCAAAGACGGTGCACTGGCTGAACCTCGGCCAACTTGGAAAACTCATCAAGACTTTCAAAGCGGAAGGCATCACGACCGCCATCATGGCGGGTCAGGTGAAGCACAAACAGATTTTCAGCTCCGGCATTCCCGATCTGAAAATGATGCAGCTCCTGGCCAGTCTTGCGACAAAGAACACGGATTCACTGATCGGCGCCGTTGCCCGTGTCCTTGAACAGGAAGGCATCCATTTGATGGAGTCGATTGCGTTTCTACGCCCACTGATACCGGAACCCGGCGTTCTGACGAAACGCGCACCATCGGACGATGAACGGCGCGATCTGGATTACGGTTACATCCTTGCCCGCGAACTCGGACGCCTCGATGTCGGCCAGTCCGTGGCAGTTGCCGATGCTGCTTGTGTGGCTCTGGAAGCAATGGAAGGTACAGACGCCATTATGGAGCGCGCCGCAGCGCTCGTGAATGGCCGCCCTCTGCGAATTGTCAAACTCGCGAAACCCAAACAGGATCTGCGTTTCGACGTTCCAACGATCGGACTGCGTACGATTGAGACTATGATTCGCTGCCACGTCACAGCCATGACAATTGAGGCGAGAAAAACACTGATGATCGATCGCGACGAACTGATTGAGCGAGCCAACGCCGCAAATGTGGCGATAGTTGCAGCGGAGTAGGGACAAATTCAGATATGGCGAAAACTCGGATCGGTGTGATCGGTGTGGGACATCTCGGGAAGCATCACGCGCGAATATATGGCGAGATGGCCGGAAGCATTGAAGGCGTGGAATTGTCGGCTGTTGTCGATGTTCTTCCATCGCGGGCATCTGAGATCGCAAAGCCCTATGGGGCGGAGGCCTTGACCGACTACCGAGATCTGTTCGGAAAGGTCGATGCGGTGAGTCTGGCGGCACCGACCAATGAGCACGCCCGCATCGGACTCGAGTTGCTGGAAAATGGTATCGACGTGCTGGTCGAAAAGCCAATGACGTCGACTGTGGAAGAATCCAGGAGGATGATTGACGCAGCGGCGCGGAATCAGCGAATTCTGCAGGCCGGACATGTCGAACGATTCAACCCCGTTGTGCGCGCTGCGATCGAAGTAGCGACACAACCTCAGTTCTTTGAGATTCACCGGTTGGCGGTCTTCACGCCTCGCAGCCTGGACATCGATGTTGTCCTGGACCTCATGATCCACGATCTCGATATCGTCTTAAGTCTCGTCCATTCACCAGTTGTGGAAGTTCGGGCTGTGGGAATTGCCGTTCTGTCCAGGAAGGCGGATATCGCCAATGCGCGCGTCGAGTTCGAAGACGGTTGCGTTGCCAATTTAACCGCAAGCCGTGTGAGTTTCGAAAAGGTCCGGAAACTCCGTTTCTTTCAACCCAGTGATTACATATCGGTGGATTATGCATCGCAAACGGGATCCATGGTCTCCTTGCGCATGGGACGGGTAACGGAGCGCAAGCTGGAACCACCCACCGCAGAACCGCTCAAATTGGAGCTGGAATCTTTCGTCAATTGCGTTCGAACCCGTACCAGTCCTATAGTTGGCGGCGAGGATGGCCTTCGTGCCCTCGAATTGGCGATGAAGATTAACGAACAGATCGCTGGGCGGTCTAAGTAGGACTTTGGAGCCCGTGCCGGTTCCGATTTAGATCTCCGTCCGTAAATTGCACGTGACTATAATGAACGTCAATGCTGCTTGAACCGAACCCCGAACTCGAGATCCCACCGAAGCGCGGAAAGACGCTGATCATTTCCGTGCTGGTGCACGTGATTCTGGTGGCAATTCTCGTGTTCGAACCTGGTTTGTTCGATTCGAAATTGCGTCGAGTCATTCGAATCGAAGGGAATGATTTTGACGTCCGGCAGCTTACGGAACTGGCGATAC
>Ga0184628_10000775_pt1 | contig 16423 bp, 15 predicted proteins | sample PLM4_5_b1_FD_133149 | JGI IMG/M metagenome (GOLD analysis project Ga0184628, IMG submission 133149) | Groundwater sediment microbial communities from an aquifer in East River, Colorado, USA - PLM4_5_b1 | ecosystem: Environmental > Terrestrial > Soil > Riparian zone | place: USA: East River... | reverse complement strand
TGCATCAGCGTCAGGATGGGTCAAAGAGACGGAAGGTATTCAGATGACGACCTACAGAGGCACGCAAGCAGTTGAACCGGGGCTCTACCTGAACGCGAAGACATTCCGGCTGACGACAGTCGACGTTCGTGGACCGTTGCCAGGAACCGATGGTGAAACATATCGCCGCATTCCGATGGCGCTCATGCTGGCCGCGGCACCTTTGCTTGGACTGGCGTTTGTCATGTTTCTGCCGTTCATCGGCTTTGTCGCGGTGGCGTATCTGCTGGGCCAGAAGGCCGTCCAGGTCGCCGGTGTAGCCGCCACAGAGGCCGTCCGCGTGGTGCGCCCGAGCTGGGCGCCGTCACTGGCGTTCCTGAGCCGACCGAAGCCTGCCGCACCGGCCGCCGACAAAACTGAACCTGCGCCAGTCGCCGATGCGTGGACGGAAAAAGTTGAGAAGACGTTAAGTGAGACCGAACGCCGCGCGTAGTTCGCGTCATAATGATCGATTGGCGGCGCACCGATCGGGCCCAGCAGTAAGCTGCACCAAGGTTTCGGGACGCCGCCACTAAGGGGACGGCCATGACAGGGCGTCAGCGTTCGAAGGCCAGCGCAACCGCAGGGTTGATTGTGCTGGCTGCACTCCTGGGTGCCAGCCCGGCCTTCGGCCAACAGGCCGCCAAGCCGGCACCCATTCCCGAAGCGGTGGCCAATTGCCTCGGCTGCCACGAAGACAAAAGCCTCGCACTCACCTTCAAAGATGGATCGACGATGAGCCTGTTCGTGGACATCAACGATCTGAAGCACTCCGTGCACGGCTCCCAACTCATCTGTACGGATTGCCACGGCAAATACGATCAGGACCATCCGTCCGGCGCGACGTTTCCGAGCCGGCGCGCCTACACCGTCGGCGCGTATGAGCTCTGCAAGAAGTGCCATTTCGACACGTATACGCGCACGCTCGAAAGCGTGCATTACGAATTGCTGAAGGCGGGCGTCGACAGCGCGCCGATGTGCGTCGATTGCCACGGCTCGCACAACATCCAGAATCCTCACCAGAAGCGCGCCATGATGTCGCGCAGTTGCGCTGTCTGCCACACGGACGTTTACAAGGTGTACGCCAGCAGCGTCCACGGCCGCGTGCTCGTGGAAGATGACAATCAGGACGTGCCGGCGTGCGCCGACTGCCACACTCACCATCAGGTCCAGCAGCCCGGCACCAAGTTCCGGTTGAACTCGCCCGAAACCTGCATACGTTGCCACGGCAACACGCAACTGATGGCCAAATACGGCATTTCGACGACCGTTGCCCAGACGTACCTGGCGGATTTCCACGGCGTCACGGCATCGCTGTCACGCAACCTGTCCGAATCGCAGCAACAGATGGTCGTCACGTGCAACGACTGCCACGGCGTGCACAACATCGCGTCTCCCAAATTGAAGGGGCCTGAGGCGATGCGGGCGACCGTCACGGCGGCATGCAGCAAGTGCCATCAGGATGCCGCGCCCTCGTTCCCGGCGGCGTGGCTCTCGCACTATCCGCCCTCGCCGCGCCATGCCCCGCTCGTCTGGGCGGTGCAATGGTTCTACACGGTCTTCATTCCCTTCGCCGTCATTGGTTTGATTCTCCACCTGCTGCTGCACGTCTATCGCCTTTCGGCCGGCCGCTGAGGTTCTGATGACGAAGGAGACACTGACAATGGCCACGAACACGGGCGAGTACGTCGTGCGGTTTTCGTTCTGGAGCCGCTTCCAGCACGCCATGATTATTCTGTTGTTCGGACTCCTGCTGCTCACGGGCATGCCGCAGAAGTGGCCCGGACTGGATGCGAGCCGCTGGATCGTCGATCACCTGGGCGGCATCTTTGCGGCGCGCTGGATTCATCGCGCCGCCGGAATCGCGTTTACCGGCCTGGTCGTGGCGCATCTGGCCGTCGCCATCGGCGGCATCCTCACGGGCCGAACCAAGCCGTCGATGCTGCTGGGCAAGCGTGATTTCCGTGACGCCATCGACAATCTGCGCTACTACGCCGGCTACGCGGACACGCCACCAAAGTTCGGCCGTTTCGACTATCGCCAGAAATTCGAATACTGGGGCCTGATTTTCGGCAGCCTGATCATGGTGGCAACCGGTTACATCCTCTATTTTCCGATCGTCCTGTCGCGCGTCCTTCCAGCCGAACTGATTCCGGCGGCCAAAGTGATGCACAGCTACGAAGCGCTCTTCGCGTTCCTGATCGTCCTGATCTGGCACATGGCGGGCGCCCACTTGTCGCCCGAGGCCTTCCCCATCGACACCACGATCTTCACGGGCAAGATCAGTAAAGAGAAGCTCAAGCACGAACACCCGCTCGAGTACGAGGATTTGTTCGGCAAGTCGTGACGCCGGCGCCCTGGCTCGTTTCGTTCGCGTCCTACCTCGGGCAAGTGACGCTTCACTCCGTGGTGATGGGCGTGATCTTCTACGCGTGGGCTCACCGTATCCGCCTGCCGTCCGGCCGTACCAAGCGGCATCTGCTGGCCCTGCTGCTCGTGCTGCCACCCATCACGGCCGCGATTCCCGGGCGCGCGACAGTGGAATTCGGCGAACGCCTGGCATGGCTGAACAGCGCCCGCCTCCTCGCCGTGCCCCTGCCGGGCGGTTTGCACCTGACCCACCTTCTGCTCGCCATCGCCGCCGTCTTTGCGGCCCTGACGATCTGGCAGGAAGTGATTCCGTCGTTCGAACGCGTCGATCGATCCGCAGCCGCCGCGCCGGCCTCACTCACCGCTCTGGCGCGCGCACTGCCCGGGTGGGAGCACTGCCTGGTGTTGATGAGCCCGGGCGAGGCGGTGATGTTGGTCACGACCGGTGTGCCCGGCCGCCCGCGGCTCGTGATTTCCCGCGGTGCCCTCCGGACGCTGACGGGCCCCCAACTCGACGTGGCGATGCGCCATGAACATGCTCACTGGATCGGCGGCCGCTGGTGGTGGTCGCATGCGCTGTTCGGAATTCGTCTGTTGCAGAGCGGCAATCCGGTCGCGCTATGGGTCTTTCGCGAATACTGTCTCGAGATCGAAATCGACTGCGACGCCATCGCGGCGACCGGTCCCGATGTCGCGGTGCTCGCCCGTGTGCTGCTCACGGTCTATCAGGACACCGGTCCGCGTGACATCGCGACGCGACAGGCGCTGCGGCGGCGCGTGGACGTCCTGCTTGGCGGAGGGCCCGCGAATGCAGCGCTGCCGGCCTTCACGGTGCTGGCGGCGTCCGGCGTCATGCTCGTGGTACTGCCATGGCTCGTGTAACCGGCCTGGGCTCGTTCGCGGTCATCACGCTTCTGGTGCTGGCCGGCCTGCGCGCGGTGCACCTGGCCGTGCCGATCGCGTTTCCGGAGACCAGGCCGGGGCCGATCGCCATCGACACGCTCGACGATGTCCGGCGAGTGGTCGGCTTCGCGCCTGTGATTCCGGCGTACCACCCGGCAGCGCTGGGCGCCCTTCCGACGCGCATCACAGGCATCCTGAGCCCGTCGCCAATGGTCACGATCGTGTGGCAGACGCCCGATGCGTACCTGTCAGTCACGACACGACGCGATCGGTCCAAGCCGCCGGCGTCGCCGCTCGCCCGGCCGTTGGCAGACGGGCTGGACGCATCCTGGTGGTTCGACGGATCGCGCGCGCACGCGCTCGTCGCGCGCGACAGCTTTTGGATTGAGGTCGAAACGAGCCTCGGGGAGCAAGAGCTCAGACGCTTCGTCGACACGCTGTCTCACTACTGACGACGGTCAGACATCCTCGACTGAGATGACCGCCTTCCGCAGCGCGTAACGGATCAGCTCCGATCGTGTGTGCATCCTCAGCTTTTCCATGATGTTGGTCCGGTGGGTCATGGCGGTCTTCAGGCTGATGGTCAGGTACTTGGAAATATCGCGGCTGGTCTTCCCCTCGGCCAGCAGCTTGAACACCTGCTTCTCGCGCGGGGTCAGGCGGTCGTAGTCATCCTCGGGGTCTTCGATCGATCGGCCAGTTGTCACCAGGTCCACGAGTTCGTCCGCGACCGACGGATGCAGGTAGCGCTGTCCGGCATGCACCACACGGATGGCCTCCTTCAACTGCGACGCCACGCTGCTCTTGAGCAAATAGCCTCGCGCGCCGATTCGGAGGGCGCGCCGAATGTACTCACGGTTCTCATACTGGGTCAGGATGATGACCTTCACCTCCGGACAGTCTTTGACGATGGTCTCGGTCGCCTCGAGACCGCCGAGCCCCCCGGGCAAATGGACGTCCATCAGCACGATGTCCGGCCTCAGGCGCGTGATGAGGTGAATGGCGTCCTGCCCGTCACCGGTCTCCCCCACCACCTCGAACAGGGGGTCCTGTTCCAGAATGGCGCGGATGCCCGCGCGGACCAGGTCGTGGTCGTCCACGATCGCGATGCGGATCATGAGAGCGGAATCTCCACAACGACATGGGTGCCCATATCAGCCTCGCTATCGAATCGGATGGTGCCATTCACAAGCGCGGCCCGCTCGCGCATCCCGGTGATGCCTGCGCCCTCCGATTTCGCGTCCGGATCGAAACCGTGCCCGTCATCTTCCACATCCAGGATGAGCTTGCCGTCGCGTTCGTAGAGCTCAACGGACACTTGCTCGGCCTGAGCATGTCGGAGAATGTTGGTGACCAGCTCCTGGTACACGCGAAAGATCACCGTCTCGATTTCCGGCCGCGATGGCAGGTGCTCATCAATTTCCAGACTGACGTTCAGGCCCTGCCCCTTCAGGTGTTCGTCAGCATACGCGCGCATCGCCGGAGCCAGGCCCAAATCATCGAGCAGGGACGGGCGCAGATCGTGAATGATGCGATGGATCTCCTGTTGCGTCCGGGTCAGCAGCGCGTTGGCGCGCGCCATTTCCGGCGTATCCACGGCCATGTGGTGCAACGACAGCTGAATCACCGTCAGTAACTGAGCGATCTCGTCGTGGAGTTCACGGGCGAGACGCCGGCGTTCGTCCTCGGTGGCGCCGAGCATGCGATGCAGCAGGGCCTTCCGCTGTTCGTTCTGCACGGCGATGACCTTCGTGCGCTCAGCCACCTGGGCTTCGAGACGCTCGTTGAACGCCTGGAGATCATCCAACGTCGTCCGCAACTGCTCGCGTGCATTGTCGAGCGTTCGGGCCAGCACCGCGATTTCATGATCGCCGGACACGGTGATCGGACTCGTCAAGTCGCCGTCGCGCATCGCCTCAGCCTGACGCGACAGTTGCCGGATCGGCCCGACCACCGACCTGGACAGTGTGCGCGCCAGCAGCACGCCCATCAGCAGCAGCCCCAGACCGGTGAGCACCAGACCGCGATTCATCGTGTGAAGGCCGGAAAACGCGTTGGCGCTGCGCTGTTCGATCACGACGCCCCAGGCGGCGAATCGAAGCGGCGCCATCACTGTCAAAGACTCCTCCGGCGCGTCACCGACTGCGAGCACGGACGGCGATCCGTCAATGACGAGCGGGCGGTGGGCGCGAATCCGGTCGCCGAGCGCGGTGGCGCCGGGCAGTGTTCGAAACAATTGTGATGAATCCGCCGAGGCCACCACGACGCCCTGTTCATCGGCCACGACGACGTGCATCGTGGGATCGGCGTCGAGATCTTTCAGGAAGGCGTTCACCATTGAGCTGGCCGAATTCATCTCGGCGACCAGATAGACATCGCGGTTCTGGAACCTGAAAGGCTGAATGATGGCGACGATGGGGTGGTCGCTGCGCCCGGGCTTGCGAATCAGTGCCGTCACCGCCTCGTGCTGTCCGAGGCTGCGGACCGGCACCGGCGGCGTTCCGACCGGGTCGGCGACGATCACGTTACCGCGATCGTCCAGCACATAGGCCGCGTCGCCGAAGGGCGACTGAAAGCGGAAGGACCGGAGCCTGGTCTCCGCCTCGCCCGTTGATACGGGCAGGTCGGTGGCCAGCCGGCCCAGACTCTGAATCGCGCTGGAAATCGTCGTGTCGAGCGAGTGCGCAATCGTCCGGGCCAAGAGCAACCGCTCGTCGACGAGGTTCTTGCGAAGCCCCGGCAACGAAATCACCCAGACGACGCCGGCAATCACGACCAGCAGCAGGAACCACTGCAGCAGCACCGTGTTCAATCGTCGGCGCAGGCGCATCGTACGATCCTAGGGCTGATAGAGGGGAAAGATACTGCACGGGAAACCGGATAACTGGCTAACCGGGTACCTGCCTCGCAGCGATTCGTCGTGCAAGGCAGGCACACATTCACCAGTTAACCCGTTAACCAGTTAACCCGTTAACCAGTTTTCTAAAACGCTCCCAGCGTCAGCCCGAACGTAAACGACCGGCCGCGCGCGGGCGCGAACTGGAATTGCTCGCGGTAGTACGTGTTTGCCAGATTCTCGACCGCGAACGTGAGCGCCACGCGATCGCGGCTCTTCGTCAGGTTCACGCCCCACCCGATGCGCTGCACGGTAAAGCCCTCGAGGGACAGCAGATCCTGCGCGATGAGGAATGGCGAATCGAGCAGCGACGAGGCCACGCGTGTCACTTCGCTCTGCGATCGCACGCCGTACTCCGCCCACCATCGTCCGTTCGTTGCCGTGAAGCGCACGTTGGCAAGAATCTTCGACGGCGTGATGTTGTCCGCCGGCGTGCCGGCCAGCGACGTATTCGTCAGCGGGTCCGTGCCTGCCGTGATGGTGCCGCGCGTAAATGCGCCGGCGGCGGACAGCGTCACCACGCCCGGCCGAAACACGATCGGCGCGTCAATCGACCCTTCGATGCCGCCAATACGAACGTCGGCATAGTTGATGGCCTGGGCCAGCGGGCCGGACGGCGTCACCGCCACCACCAAGTCCTGCGCGATGAAGTCCTGATACTGGTTGACAAACGCATACGCGCCGCCGGACACGCGCCCAATTCGAAACTTCGCGCCGAAATCGAGATTCGTGCCGGTCTCAGGCCGTACGAGCACGTTCGGCGCGATGTTGCCGACCGTCGCTGGACCGGAAAACAACATCTCTTCCAGATTCGGATGCCGATAGCTGCGGCCCAACCGCACGAATGGATTCACGCTGCCGCCGGGATTGATGACCAGTCCGACGTCACCCGTCAGCGCGTTCCGGTTGTAGGTCGCACCGGCGGGATCGGGCAGCGTCGCCGGGTCGATCGGCGGCACGGCGCCGGCGACGATGGGATCGACGCTGTATCCCGGAGTCGCCTCGGTCGTCACACCGTAGTAGTCGCCGCGAATACCGGTCATCAGGGACATGTGCTGATTGATCCGCCACTCGTCCTGCGCGAACAGTCCAACGTTGGTCAGGCTGGCATCCGGCACGCGAACCGGGTGCGCCACGGTCGGCGGTCCGAGCACGATCGGCGACGGGAACACCGTGGCGGCCGGACCGAACGGCCCCATCGCCACTTGTCCCACCATCGACATCGTCGTCGAGGTCGTGCGCGCGTCGCTGCTCTTGTCGCGATAGAGCATGAGGCCGGTCGTGAGCAGGTGGTTCTTGCCGGGTACCCACACAGCCTGCGCGTCCACGCCAGGCGTCCACACGCGCTGCTGCGTGTCTGACAGGATGTCGAGCCGGAACACGGCAATCGGGAAGAAGGAACCGGCGGTTGGCGCGGGGAACTGCACGGGCAGCTGGTTCTCCAGCAATCGCTGCGTGCGCTGGTAGTACGCCGTGACCGACAGGTTGGCCAGGTGCGGCGTCACGTCCTGCGCCTCGTAACGCGCCGAGAAGCGGTCCAGGTCACTGTGCGGCAGCGACGTCGCGTTAAAAAAGTACGGATCGGCAAAATCCGCAAAGCCCACGTTTTCCATGCGGCGCTGCTGGTAGCGGAGGCGCAAGTTGCGTTTCTCCGCGAGCTTGATCAGGCCCGACGCGTTCACAAAATAGCCCTGGGCGCCGGAGTTCAGCACTTCGTTGCTGGTGCGGCTGTACGGCGCGTTGAAGGGATCCGGAAACGCGTTGAAGTGGAAGCCGGCGAAGTTGGTGTCGATCGTATCGGTGCGATGCAGCGTGCCGTTCGCGAACAGCGGCGCGGTGTTCTCCTCGGTCAATGCACCCGCGTGGTAGTTGTCATACTTTTCCGCGCCGCCCTGCACCCGAAACGAGACGCGCGACGACGTCATGCCGAGCGTGAACGTGCCGCGGCCGCTCTGTTCGTTGGACGTGTAGAAGGTGTTCAGGCCGTACAGATACTGGCGTTGCGCCGAAAACGTCGGCTCGTTCGTAATGATGTTGATCGTGCCCGCCAGGGCGTCCGATCCGTACATCAGCGTGCCGGCGCCGTTGACGACTTCCATCCGGCTGATCGTGTCGGCGGAAATGAGCCCGACTTCGGCGCCGGTGCGCTCAGTCGCCTGTCGCGCCGTGTTCAACCGTTCGCCGTCTACGAGCACGAGCAGGCGCGTGGAATCCAGGCCGCGCAGACGCGGCCGCACGCCGAACGGTCCGTTGCCCACCGGCGTGATGTTGGCCGCCGTCGTCAGCGCATCGCCGGTTGACAGCGGATTCATCGCCGCGATGGCGGCGCCCGAGATCGATTCGACATTGAGCGGCAACCGCTTCGTTTCGCGCTCGGCCCGCGACGCGGTGACCGACACTTCACTCTTGAGCGTCCCGACCTCGAGTCGCAACGGGAGATCGACCTTGTCGTCGGCCTTCGCCAGGACGACCGTTCGCGCCGCGTCCGCAAAGCCGGTGCGCGTCACGATGATGAGGAACGAACCCGCCTCGGGCGTGTCCACGTGATAACGCCCGTCCTGGCCGGTGACGGCCACGATCTCCCGGCCAGTGGCCAGGTCCTTCAAAACGACTTTTGCGCCCGGCAACACCGCGCCGGTCGCATCCGACACAAGGCCACTGACCGTGCCGCCCAGGGCGGGACTGGCGGCCAACGTGACCGACAACAGCACTCCACACACGAATCCACGCGTACGCATACGACTCCTCGACTGGCAGACGGCCAGCACTCAACTCCATCGATGTCTGTGCGGCGGGCCACGGCAGCGCCCGGGCTCAACACCGCGATTTATCTGAATGGGTCGATTAGCGGAGCGGCGGGGGACGAGGTGCGAAAACGGGCGTCCGGCCAGACCTGCGCGGATCGGCGGCCACCGGAATGCGAACAAGGAGATGCGCGGGCAAACGCGGCGTTCGCCGCTTCGTCCGGAGCGCCAACGCCAGAAGGATCAGGAATCCAGCGAGAACGGCGATGCCCGCCGAGCCCTGAACGAGGACCGCGGCCACTACCGGCAGCGCCGGTGCGTTGACGTCAAAGCGATCCGCGAGGGCGGGGCCATGGAGCAGCGCGGCCAGCAGCCACAAGGCCACGGCGCGGCGGCCACGAAACAGCGGCGCGCCCTGCCGGCGAAGGGTCCAGAGCCCGAACGCCAGACCCGCCGCAATCAGCCAGCGCGATGCCAGCGCGAAGTCGGCCAACTGGCCTTCCCACACCTGGCCGGCGAACAGCCATCCGTGGAAAACAACCAGAAGAAGCCCGACTATCGCGAGGGCCTTACGAAACATAACGCCCCAGTGTAGTGCAAACGGCGTTCCCGATTCTTCGAGACGCGAAATGCGCAAAAGTCTGGGATTCCGGAGTGACACGCGGCAAAGGTGCGAAGTATTCCACGACCTTGAACGAGGATGGGGGAAAGTTACCCATACTTCCGAACCGCCGATCGGGCTATTTTCCGATCGCGGCCAGCGCACGCCTGGCGGCTTCGTTCTGAGGATCCTGGCGCAACACTTCCCGCAGGGTCTGGGCGGCCTCGTCAACCCGGCCCGCGCGCAGCAACGTCAGTCCAAGACTGAGGCGCGCCGCGAGAAAACCAGGCTCGAGCCGCACGGCCTCCGCCAGATGCGACAGGGCCGCATCCCATTGTCCCTGCGTGGCCAGCACGCGGCCGAGGTTGTGGTGCGCATCGACGAAATCCGGCTTCAATCGCACGGCCTCGTTCAACTGCTCGATGGCCGCCGCGATCTGATTGTGCTGAGCCAACGCCCATCCGTAATCGTTGCGCATGGGCTCAGAGGTGGGACTGAGGCGGACGGCCTCGGCAAACTCGGGCAACGCGTCAATCAAACGTCCCGTCTTGGCGAGTGTCAGCGCGAGTTGCCAATGTCCCTCCGCCAGACCGGGTTTGAGACGCACGACTTCGGTGAACTGTGCGATGGCTTCGGCCGGGCGATCGGCATCAACGAGTAGCGACCCGAGCGACATCCGGGGTTCGACCACCGACGGATTGATGCGCAGGATGTCGTTCAGCGCGTCGATCGCACGCGCGGGCTGTTTTGATTCCACCAGCGCCCGAGCCAAACCAAGGCGTGCCTCAAGATAGGCCGGGTTCCGTTCAATCGACTTCTCGTACACGGGAATGGCCTCGACGACGCGACCCGAGCCGTGCAGGTACTGAGCCAGACCGAAGTAAATGCCGAAGTTCTGCATGCCTTCGGTCACGTCGGCCGTGTGGCCCCACAGCGTCACCGTGTCCCGCCAATACTGCACTTGCGCGTGCGCCACGACCGCGCTCGAGAGAACCACGCCCGCGCCTCCCACCGCCAACGCTCGCCGCACACCATCTGACTTCGCCAGCGCCACCGCGCCCCAGGCGACCGCGATCGTCAGGCCGATCAGCGGCAAATACATGTAGCGATCCGCGCGGGCATGTCCGCCGATCTGCACAAGACCGATGACCGGCACCAGCATGCCAATGAACCAGAGCCAGCCGACGGTCACGAACGGTGCACGGCGCACCAGCCACCACGCCGCGATCGTCAGCGCGATCAGGACGGCTGCGGCCACTGCGATTTGGTTGACCGGCAAGGATGAGGGAAAGGGATAGAACACGCCGAGCCCGGCCGGCCAGAGGCCGAGGCGCACGTAGTCGGCATACGACACGATGACGTTCTGCAGCCTCGACATCAGCGGAAACGATTCGAGACTCCTGACCGCGCCGCCCTCCCGCTGCACCAGGAACGTGACCACACTCGAGGCCGCCACGATGGCCAGGAGCGGCACTTTTTCGAAGACAAGCTCCCGCCATCGCTGCCGCCTGCGTGCCGGCCCTGCCGGGGCTCCGGCGACACGGCCCAACGGCCAGTAATCCAGCAGCAACAGCACCATCGGCATGGTCACCAGCATCGCCTTGGCCATGAGACCAAGCGCGAGAGCGGAGGCGACGGCCGCGTAGCGCGCTCGGCTCGGCGCCTCGACGTACCGGACATAGGCGCCGAGCGTGAGCATGAAGAAGAGCGCGCTGAGCACATCTTTTCGTTCAGCGACCCACGCCACGGACTCCACATGAAGCGGGTGCACGGCGAAGATCGCCGCGACGAACGCGCTTCGCCAGATGCTGCCGGTCATCCGGCGCAACACGCCAAATAACAGGAGCGTGTTCAGCACATGCAGAACCAGATTCGAGACGTGATGCCAGCCGCTGTTGAGGCCGAAGAGGCTGATGTCCAATGCGTGCGAGATCCACGTCAGCGGGTGCCAGTTCGCCTCGCGTCCCGTGGTGAACGCCCAGGCCACGCTCTGCGACGTCAGGCCACCGGCGAGATCGCGATTCTCGTAGACGTATTGCGGATCGTCGAGCGCCACGAACCCGAAGCGCCAGACCGGCGCGTAGGTCGCCACGGTCACGAGCACAAGCGCCGCCACCACGCCGAGCACGATGCCACGGGTCGACTCCTTGGCTGATCGGGCGGCGTGAACAGGGGGCGCGACGGACTTCGATCGCTGACGTGCCAAGCGGCGAGCAGTCTTACACGCTTTCTGCCAATGATAAAGTCACGGCCTGTGACGACGACCGCGGGGGTTCGGCGGCCATTGGCGCTGTTGTTGCTCTTGGGCGCCCTGACCCATTTCAGCGGCTTGTCGCACCCGCGACAAGTCGTCTTCGACGAAGCCACGTTCGGCAACTACGTCTCGGCCTACTGTTGCACCGGTGAGCGCATCTTTGACGTGCATCCGCCGCACGGCAAGTTGCTCATCGCGCTCGCCGCCAGGCTGGGCGGCTTTCACGGCTTTGTATTCGATCACATCGGCCTGCCCTACGGCGACCAACCAGTCTTCGCGCTGCGTTTCATGCCGGCCTTAATGGGGACGCTCATCCCGGCCCTCTTCTTCTTGTTGCTGCGCGAGCTCCGCGCCTCGCCGCGAATCGCGCTATTGGGTGGCCTGCTCGTCGCGCTCGACAACGCGATGCTCGCCGAGACGCGCATCATCGTCTTCGACGGCATCCTGGTCGCCGCGACGCTCGGGGCGCTCGTGTGCTTTCTGGCCGCGCAGCGATACCGTGGTGCCGGCTGGCGCCTGGTCGCGGCCGGCGCGTTGACGGGCCTGGCCATCGGCACAAAGACAACGGGATTGTCGGTCGTCGGCCTCATCGGCGTGTGTTTGGTGTTCGGTCTGGGCGTGGTGAGCGGGCCCATGCGATCGCGCGTCAGACAGGGACTCGTCATGAGCGCCGCGGCGCTGACCATCTACATCGCGGGCTGGGTCGCGCACTGGGTGTTACTGTCCAATCCCGGGCCCGGCGATGCGTTCTACGCCACGACCGGCCACATCGTTGATGACCTGATCACGGCGCATCGCACGATGCTGGAGCAGAACGTGTCGCTCTCGGCGACGCATCCGGACGCCAGCCGGCCATGGACGTGGGTGTTCATGAAAGTCGTGCCCTACTTCTGGCAAGGCGAAGGCGCCTCGATCTATATGGTTGGCAATCCCGTCGTGTGGTGGGGTTCGGCGGTTCTCTTCTTCGGGATTCTCGTGCAACTCGTCGTGATGCGGCCGTTCGGCGTCCGCCTTCCGCCGCCGGTCAATCCGCGGCCGCTCCCGTGGATCGCGCTCGTGGGCTATGCCATCGCGTTCGTGCCGTTCTTTCCCATCACGCGTGTCCTGTTTCTCTATCACTACCTCACGCCGCTGCTGTTCTCGCTGGCGTTCGTGCTGTTGTGGCTCGACCGATTGGGATGGGGCGCGCCAGACGGACCGCGACCGCAACGAGTGAGTTATGCGGTTGTCATCGCACTGGCCGTGGCGGGCTTTGTTCTCGTCAGCCCGCTCACGTACGGGTTCTCGGTGGGCGGCTACGATGAATGGTTGGCGGGGTTCGTCAGATCGTGGCGATAGTGCTGGTCCGGCGGCAACCGGTGTTTGGCCAGGAGTGATCCGTCCGCGCGATAGACGACGGGAATATCCCAACCGTATTGGCGGATGAGCGCCTCGTCTGTGTCGATATCCACTTCGCGCACGCGGTAGCCACGCCGGATCAGCTCGACCTTCATTTCGTCGCAGAGCCCGCAACCGCCGCGCGTATAGAGGGTGACCTCTTCCATCCCAAATAGTGTGGCACGTTGAAAGGCCAAAAAACGCAGCCGCTAACGATTTCGTAGTCCCGCCTTGTCGTTTGTCCATGTCGCAACAAAGATGTGCGGCGAATGCGCTGGGAACACGCGGACTGCATCAGGGAAGGCCGTTCCGCAGTTGGCAGCCCGTTTGCGTATCTATTGTCATCATGGCCGGCGACAATCTTGACGGACCGGAACTGGACGTTCTCATTCGAGATCTGTCGGCTCCGAAGAAGAAGGTGGTGGTGGCGACACCGGCCGTCAGTCGTCCTGCCGCTCCGATCATGGTGTCATCCGTCGTCCGACCAGCGGGGTCAGGAATGACGGCTCCGCCCGTTGCGCCCAGACGGGAACAGAAATCTTTTCTCTCTTCGATCCGCGTGCCTAAGCTGCCGGCGTTGCCCGCGCTGCGCCTTCCTGCTCTACCGGCTCTGCCGGCTCTGTCTCTGCCCAGGCTGAATCAGATCAGGGTGCCCCAAAGCGTCGTCGTCCGAAGCTGCGTGGCACTTGGCGTGTTGCTGAGCGCAGCCATGCCTTTCTGGCCCTACCCCAAGGCGGGCGTGTGGTGGGTGCTGTATCTCTTTTCCGTCGGGATGGTGGTCGTGGCCGGCGTGTGGAGCGCACGGCTGACGTGGAATACGCGACTCGGCATGGCGCACACCGTCGCGCTCTTCGTGGTGCTGTGGGGCATCACCCTCGCCGCGGAAGAGGCGCTCGCGATGAACGTGCTTCCCCCGGTGAGTTAAGCAACCAAATCACGCACCGCAGGTCCCGTCTATAATCCACGGGCGAGGTGCGTGCTCCATGCTGTCGTTAGTCATTCCCGTCTACGACAACGAGGGCAGTCTTCCGCGGTTGTTGCGGGAGGTTGGCGATCTCGCCGGCCGCGTCCCCGGTGGCGTCGAGGTCGTCTTCGTCGTCGATGGCAGCCCCGATGGCTCCCTGAAATTCCTGCGGGAACACCTGCCGTCGTGGGGCGTGCCCTCACAACTGATCGAACTCTCACGAAACTTCGGCGCGTTTGCGGCAATCGCCGCGGGCCTGCGTCATGGCAAGGGCGATTTGTTTGCCGTCATCGCGGCCGATCTCCAGGAGCCGCCCGAACTGATTCTCACGTTCCAAAAATTGATGGCGGCTGGCGACGCTGACGTGGTCTTCGGATGTCGAACGGGCCGCGCCGATCCGTGGTCGTCGCGAGTCATGTCCGGACTCTTCTGGTGGCTCTACCGGCGGTTTGTGATGCCGGACATGCCGGCCGGCGGCGTCGATGTGTTCGGCTGTACCCGCGTCGTTCGCGATCGATTACTGGAGCTGAGGGAAAGTCACACCAACTTGATCGCGCTGTTGCTGTGGCTGGGATTTCGCCGCGTCTTCGTGCCGTACGAGCGCCGCGCGCGCCAGGAGGGCCGAAGCGCCTGGACCCTGGCCAAGAAGTGGCGATACGCGCTCGACAGTATCTTCAGTTTCACCGACTTGCCGATCCGGATTTTACTGGGCCTCGGCACGATCGCGACCGTCGTCGCGGGCATCGCCGCCGTTACGGTCTTCGTGTTCTGGCAGATGGGCCAGATCACGGTCCTGGGGTACACCCCGCTGATGCTGGCGATCATGTCGTTTGGCGGCCTCACGGCCATGGGACTGGGAATTGTCGGGCAGTACCAGTGGCTCTCGTTGCAGAACACCCGCAACAGGCCGGGCTTCATCGTGAAATCCACGGACGATTTCGGTCCGACGCGGTAATCAGCCGATCGTCAGCGCGAGACCGCCTTGAGGAATTCATCGTAATCGCGGATGTAGTCCGCCGCATCGTAGTGATGCGACGCCAGCACGAGCAGTACAGCGTCTTCGGAATACCGGAATTGCACCGCCCAAACCATCGGGGGCACGTACAGACCCAGATCCGGCTCGCGAAGTTCCACTTCTTCCGCTGTCGTCCCGTCGTCCACGACGACCGTCACGCCACCCCGAATGCAGACGAGAAACTGGTGGCACTGCCGGTGCGCGTGTTCGCCGCGGACGTCCTTGCCGGGCACGTCGAACACCACAAAATGGCGCTTCGGCGCGAACGGAATGTCATCTCCGTACTCGCCGGCCGTGAGTTTGCCGCGAAGGTCCTCCACCATCGTCAAACGATGCCGAGTCACGCCGCGAACGGATGTGGCGGTAATGCTGCCCTGGGAATGAGTCACTGACGCTCCTGCAGGATCGCGATGCGGCCGCGCGTTCACGTAGCCGACGATGCGGGCCGGATTCCCGGAGACGATCGCCCGGGCGGGCACGTCGCGCGTCACCACGGCGCCCGCGCCCACCATAGCGCTCGCGCCGATGCGAAGCCCCGGCAGCACGACCGCGCCCGCGCCGATCGAGGCTCCGCGTTCGACATGGGTTTCGTCAACCGCCGCCTGGTACTGCTTGCTTCGGGGAAACTTGTCATTCGAGAAGGTCGCATTCGGGCCCACGAACACGTCGTCGGCCAGCCTCAGGCCGTTCCACAGTTGGACTCCGGATTTGATGGTCACCCGATCGCCGATGACGACGTCGTTTTCGATGAAGACGTGATCGCAGACGTTGCAGTCCGCGCCAATCACCGCACCGGCGAGCACGTGCGCAAAGGCCCACACGCGAGTCCCGGCGCCGATGGTCTGGCTTTCACACAACGCCTGCGGATGAACGAAGACGTCGCGGTTCGGTGGAACGCCGGCAGCCATTGGGGCTTGATCCTAGCGCAAAGCCACTACAATCCCGCACAGTGATGCACACACGCTGGCTCGGTCCCGGTCTCTTCTTCGCCACGCTGTCGACGCTGCTGCTCGAGACCCTCGATGCCCGCATGCTGTCGGTGCTGACGTGGTACCACCTGTCGTTCTTCGCCGTCTCGCTGGCGATGCTGGGAATGGCCGCGGGCGCCGTCTACGTGTTCGTGCGTCCGGATCAGTTCTCGCCGGAACGCGCGCCGCGCGCGGTCGCGCACGCTGCGCTGCTCTTTGCCGCGTCGATCCCGTGCTCGCATCTGCTCACGCTCGTAATGCCGTTTCTGCCGCTGAACGAGATCAGCGTGATGGAAGTGCTGTCGATTGCCGC
>Ga0184628_10000773_pt1 | contig 16452 bp, 16 predicted proteins | sample PLM4_5_b1_FD_133149 | JGI IMG/M metagenome (GOLD analysis project Ga0184628, IMG submission 133149) | Groundwater sediment microbial communities from an aquifer in East River, Colorado, USA - PLM4_5_b1 | ecosystem: Environmental > Terrestrial > Soil > Riparian zone | place: USA: East River... | reverse complement strand
TCTGGTTTCGCCGTGGCGCCCTCCTTGGGAATCGGGTGACGCGAATGTATTCGCCGTGCTGTCCGCTGTCAAGCTTGCTCGACTCGGGAATTGCAAATTACACATTCCAAATTCCATATTGGGGATCGCCGTCAGAAAATCCGAAATTTGGAATACGGAATAGGGAATATGTAATTGCGCGCGCTTCGCGCGCTATTCCCAACGCTTCATTGCGGTGAAATCGTAATCCAGCGAGCTGTCGGCTTCGAAGCGCCAGATCGCCCGGTCCTTTTTCCATTCGCCGGCGAACACCGATTTCAAAAACGAGGTGATTTGATTCCATGCCGCGTCGCTTTGGGGCTGGCGGTAGCGGCCCGGCATGGTGTCATTCAAGAATCCGTGCGGCGCATCGGGGTAGACGCGGATGCCGAAGCTTTTCTTGGCCGCGGCCAAGACCGCGGTCATGCGGACGATGTTGTCGCGATGAATCAGGTTGTCGAGTTCGCCGAAGACCGCGGTGAGCGGGCACTGCATTTTTTGCAGCAGAGTTTCGATGGACTCCGGTCGCATCGGGTGGGACTTCCAGTCGGCGTCGTATACCGCGCCGTAGAGCACCACCGCGGCCGTAAGGTAGTCACGCTTGGCTGCGACTAATATCGGTTGGCGCCCAGTCTGGCAGACGCCCGACATGGCGACCTTGGTCATGTCCGCCTGCGGTACCTTGTGCAGGTAGGCCATGATCGCGTCGGTATCCGACAGGACGACTTCGTCATCGAGCTCGCAGCGGTCGTTGCCTTCCGCCAGCGCCTTGCGGTCGCCGGTGAAGCGGGAAAAATAGTCGGGCACGATGGTGACGTAGCCGGCCTTGACGTACTTCTCGCCCAAATCCATGGTGTGCTGCACGATGCCATAGCGTTCGTGCATGTGAACGATCACCGGCCGTTTGCCGATGCCGTCGGGGATGCCGAGATGGGCGTCGATGCGGTTGTCGATTTTTATTGGTGTGAGCATGGTCGTTTCCTTTTTCGGTTTGCTTGAAACCTAATCGTCCTAACATTGGCGGCGAGAGTTTTCCACAGTCTATTTGCCAATATTGCACCACGAAGGCACGAAGGACACGAAGGTTTCGGAAAATAGTCTTCTCCGAACTTCGTGATCTTCGTGCCTTCGTGGTGAATAATGTCCTTGCGGTCTTGCCGCACCCGGCCAATAGCCCGTTCAGTCGCGCAGGGTCTTTCGCAGTCTGTCGACCACATCTTGTGGCTGGTTGACCGACTTCTTAGCGATCGCTTCGAGTTCCTGGCCGCTGATGTACTCGACTTCCCATTCCCGTTTTTTCGCTTCGGCGAGGAATTCCGCATCGTTGAGCATCTTCGCATAGGCGTCGCGCAAGATAGCCAGCCGGCCGGCGGGCAGATTGGGCGGTGTGACCAGCGGCCGGCCGATGGCGCCGACGGAGAGCAGCACGGCGGCAAAGCGTTTGAGCGCATCGGGTGTTCGATGTTTATCCATGAGTTCATAGATGGTCGGGGTGTCTGGGAAGAGCGGATCGCGTTTTTGTCCGCCCTGGACCAGAGCGCGAACAAACCCCTTCTTCAGCCAGCTACGTCCCGGCTCGCGCAGGAAGGCCTCCTTGGTGATCGCATAGCAATGGACTTCGCCTCGTTCGATGGCGATCTCGACTTCGCGGTTGCCGGGATAGCCGAGCACTAAATGAAACTTGGCGCCAAGCGCGTCGTCAAGAAATTTCGGAAAGTAATGTCCGGTAGCGCCGCTGCCGGTGGTGCCGCAGCGCGGCGGCTGGGCGGCTTTCTGAATATCCTCAATGGTTTTGTAGGGCGTGTCGTTGCGCATGGTGAGCACTTCGAAATTCTTCACCGGCGAGCCGATCCAACCGAACTTGGCCCAGTCGTATTTAACCTCCTTGGCGCCGAGTAATTGGTCGAAATAAAGTCCCGATGACAACATGGCCACGGTAAGGCCATCGGGTTTGGCGACGTTGTACAAATGATTGGCCGCGATCATCGAGCCGCCGCCGGGGAGGTTTTGCACGACCAGGGTCGGGTTGCCGGGAATATATTTGCCGAGATAGAGTGCGAACAGCCGCGCCCACAGATCGATGATGCCCCCGGCGGAAAAGCCGACAACGATTTTGATCTGCTTGCCGGTGAAAAAGTCGGATTGACCGAAAGCTGCCGGCGATTGCCAGAGGCCGATTATTATATAGAGCAGCAGCAGGCGCGGGGTTTTCACGATTCCTCCTCGACTCGAGAATTCAGGGTAGCTTGGCCAGGACATGTTGCAGGACGGTTTTGCTCAGCTCCAACGACGATTCCGGTTTCTTCCACGCGCTGACGGCGCCGCCAATGGTACCTTTCACGAACGTGATCTGGGCGGATTTGTAATCCGACTGCGGATCGGCCTGAAGTTCGATGTAGAATGCGCTGGCGCTTAATCCTTCGAGGGGTGTGATGGCGATGATTTTGAATGGTGCTTCCGGACTGCCAGCCATCTTGCGAAACTGCTCAAGGGTAACTTGATGAATCGCTTGCGCCGCCTCGACCGTGGGAAAAAATCTTAAACTGACGTCGAGGAAGCGGGCGATCTCCGTGGGGTCGTCGGACGTCACGCCCTGCGGCAGGTAAGTGCATAAAGAATCATGGGTCCATGGCGCGTTGAGCATGATCTTTCTGTCGATCTTGTTGACGTCCAATGGCGCGCCGATAAATTTCTCGGCGTCCGCCGCCGTGACGGTCGCGCAGGCTGTTATGTCGAAAGGCTCTGCCGCGCTGGCGGGCAGGACGGCGGCCTGGAGGATTAACGTCAGCAGCAGGATTTTTCGTAGGTTCATAGGTCTGCCCTGGCCTGGATGAGCGGGTTATTGCGCTGCGGTGCGCGATCGTCGTTTTATTGGCCAGCTGTTACGGCAGCCGGCTGAGAATGAATTGCAAAACCATTTTGCTGGTTTCCAACGCCGGGTCGGGCTTTTTCCAAGCGGCGATGCTGCCGCCGATGCGGCCTTTGTAAAAAACGATCAGCGCCGATTTATAGCCGGACTTGGGATCGGTGATCGCTTCGAAGACGAAAGCCTTATCGCCGAATCCGGTAAGGGGAGTTATTGTCGCGTTTTTGAACGGGCCTTCCGGCGAGATCGCCAGTTGGTTATATTCGATAACCGAGTTGGCAAAAATTATGCTCATCGAATCCGGCGAATCTAGGAAGTGCAGAGTCAGATCGAGCAAGCGCGGCGCGGTGAGCGCTTTTTCTACTTCGGTACCGCGGGCGACGTAGGTGCAGACCGAACTGTAGGCGCCCGGTGCGTTGCCGATCGGCGCACTGGCAGTTTCCTTCACATCCAGCGGCCCGCCGACGAACTTTTGCGCGTTGTCGCCGTTCACCACGCCGCAGGCGGTCATGTCCTGAGCGCCGACGTCGGCCGGGCTCACCCCAAAATAGATTGCCACGAAAATGACTTGCGCGAAAAGCTTGCTCATTCTTCCGATCATGCCTTCCTCCTCGATAAGGCTTTCGCGAAATCAGCGTCGATACAGGCGCTCGAACAATCCTTCATCGTCGATTTTTTTCACGAAACTCGAGTCGACGAAGTCTTCGGGCCTCATGCCCTTGGCTTTGGGATTGCGCAGGGCGGTCTCGTCGAGGATGGTCTTGATTCCCGCCAGAGTCGGATAAGGTTTTTCCGGCAGCGACTTGACGGCGATCTCGCGATGGGTCTCTTCGAGGGCCTCGCGGTCGTCGGTTTTTAAATACTTGCCGAGAATTTTCAGGGTCGCTTCTTTCTCGCGTTTGTAGAAGTGAATGCCTTCAGACAGCACGCGGATCACCGACAACACCATGTCGGGATTGCTCTTCAGATACGGCCGCAATGCCAACATGCCGGTCAATTGGAACGGTATGTTCAATTCGCCCATGTCGATCAACGTGTTCATGCCGGCCTTGCGCGCCGTGAGGGTAAATGGCGGCGTGATGATGGTCGCCTGGACGTTCTTCGATAGCATGGCGGCGTAGCGCGCGGTCTGCACGCCAATCTGTAAGAGCGTGACGTCTTTCTCGGCGTTCAGCCCCAGCCGCGCTAACGCCATCTTGACGCTCAAATCCGTTGCGCTGCCGAAACGGCTGACGGCGATCTTGGCGCCTCTCAACTGATCGACTTTCTTGATCTCCGGCAGGGAGATCAGGCTGTAGGGAAACGTATTCAATAAACTGGCGATGACCAGGACGTCGACACCGGCGAGTTTGCTGCCCACCGACGACGAACCGTCCGATAGCGTCATCGCGACATCGCCGCCGAGCATGGCCTGGATGCCCAGAGATCCGCCGGTGGTGAAAATCAATGTCGGATCTAGATTGTGCTTCTTGAACAAGCCGACTTCCTTGGCGACGATCAACACCGCTTGATACGGGCTAGTCGCGGTATAGGCGATGTTTATCTTGCGCAGTTGGGCATCGGCGGTTACAGCAAACGCGAGACTGATAATAAATACGATCATGCCCGCGGTCTTGCGGTGCGACCTTCTTATCCTCATTCGTCCGATCACTCCATCACTCCATCACTCCAATACTCCAGGCCCGCGTTTGCAACTTCGAAAAAATCTTCACTTCTCGGGTTCGTACTGCAAATTATCCCGAATCAGATTCGATATCCCGCGGGCGATGGGCCGGCGGATTTCTTCGCCGACATGGGCGAGGCCGCCCAAGGCGCGGCCGAGGATGGCGAATGACTTCGACATCTGCCAGTGAAATCCCATGTCGAGAGAGATCGCCGCGATGGCGCCAGTGACGTTCACAGGCAGATGTTTGCCGACTTTCTGGTCGGCGATCTTGCCGATCTTCTTCAACAGCTCGCAGTTGCGGCCATAGACCTTGGTTTCCTCGGCGACTTCGAACAAACGCTGGGCGCGCGGATCGCCGCCGGTGTGGATGCCGTGGCCGATGCCAGGAATCAACTGATTGTTGGCCAGGCGCCGGTCCACGGTCTTGAGCGCCACGGCGTCGAGATCGGCGTCTTTGGCTTCCTTGGACAAGGCGTCGTGGAGCATTTTCGCGCAGTGCTCCGACGAACCGAGATGGACGCTGCCGGCGCCGAGGATCGCCGCCGCCACCGCGCCCTGGATCGCTTCCGGCGCGGAATGAAAAGTCATGCGCGCCGCCGCCGCGCCGGTGGTCATGCCGTGATCGACCAGCACGATCAGCATGGTGTCGATCATCCGGCCTTCTTCCACAGTCGGCAGCCGGCCTTCGAGCATCAAGCAAACCATCTGCGCGAAGCTGATCTTGCCGAGCAAATCTTTATTAAGATCGTAATTACGCACGTAGATTTTGTCGAGTTCCGCTCGGCCCATCGAGGAAACTAGTTTTGGTGTGTCTGCCATAAATCCTCCTTAAATTGTATTTCGTCGCGAAGGGGAAAGGCAACTTTTTCCGCGAAAAAAAATAGCCAGTCCGTTATTCAATCCAACCTTAATAGTCTTGCCGCGGTCTCCCCCATGATCTTGCGCTGGGTGCCGGCGTCCAAATCTTGGCGATTCATAATCATGTCGGTGACGCCGGGAAAGGTCGCGTCCCAATGGGGATAGTCCGAGGCGAACACGACATGATCGGCGCCGATGGATTCGATCACCTGGCCCAAGCGGGTTTCGTCGGCTTCGAAGGAGATGAAACACTGGCGGCGAAAATAATCGCTCGGTTTCATTTTTAGCCATGGAACTTGGAACGGCAGGACTTCGTAGTGCTCGTCCATGCGCCAGAGCCAATAGGGCAGCCAGCCGGCGCCGGCCTCGAGAAATACGCACTGCAATTCGGGATGTCGTTCCAGCGTGCCGTTGCAGATCATGCCCAAGCTGGCGAGCATTTGTTCGAGCGGATGGGAGATCGTGTGGGTGAAAAACCACTGGCCGGCAAAGCGGTCGGCGCCGGCGGTGGGCAGGAACGCGCCCGAACCTTCGTGGAGCAATAGCGGCACGCCGAGATCGACGACGGTCTTGTATAGCGGGTCGTAGTAAGGATCGTCGATATTGCGGCCTTTGACCGGATTGGGTCTGACGAAGATGCCTTTGAAGCCTAGTTCCTTAACCGCGCGCTTGGCTTCCGCGATCGCTAGATTGACATCCTGCACCGGTACCGCGGCCACGCCCATCAAGCGTTTGCGGTCCTCGCCGCAGTAATCATAGAGCCAATTGTTATAAGCGCGGCAGAGCGCGGCGGCGTAGGCTTCCTCTTCGACCGACGTTAAGTACAAACCGGCGGATGGAAACATCAGGCCGCGCTCGATGCGATCGCGGTCCATCGCTTCCAGGCGCTGTTTGGGATTGGTCGCGAGGTGACGCCCTTCGTTAACCGGCGAGCCGTCGTCTTTGACGCGGAACGGCGATTCGTCCGGGCGGCGGTGATGGCGCTCGCCTTCGAGCTTGAATAAGAGTTGGCCGTTGGCGACTTTCTCGACCTTCGGCGCGCGGGCGCGGAAGGGCGTTTCCAAGTATTTTTCGAATAAATCGTCGGCCTCGCGCACATGGCCGTCGATGTCGATGATGCGAATATGGTTGTCAGTCATATATTTCCGGTTCTTTCGGGTTTACTGTGACGATGTTTTCACCACGAAGGACACGAAGAGCACGAAGTTCGGAATCCTAGTCATCGAACCCTTCGTGTCCCTAGTGCTCTTCGTGGTGAACAAAACAAATTGAACTTGCCACATTATCCACAGCAAAGTCTGTAGACTCTATTCTATTTCCGTTCACGCAGAACTTCTTCGACCACCGAAGCGTCGACGACGCGGTCGAGGGGCAGATCCGCTTTGCCCTGTTGGTCGAGCACGGTCTTGATCGCCTCGGCCAGCGGGCGGGCGTCGTCGATGATCAATTTGGCATATATCGCGTGGGATTCCACCGCCATGCTCTCGTCGAGGCCGTAGAATTTCTGCAAAAACTGCACGACCTCGGCTTTCTGCGTCTTGATCCAGCGCAGAGTGTCGAGCTGGGCGCGGACCATTTTTTTAACCTGGTCGCGTTCCTGCGAGATTTTCTTGAGCGACGTGCCGATGCCGACAGTGGCCATGTCGAGAACATCGGAGGCGGTGCCGAGCAGATTGTAGCCCTGCCTTTTGGCGACGACGAAAAACGGCAGAGATAAGGGCGATGCGTCGATGGTACCGGCGTGGAGCGCGGGGAAGCGCGTATCCGACCCGCCCATGTTGACGAAATGGACATCGCGCGGCTCAAGACCGCCGCGGCGCAAAAGATGGCGCGCGACGAAGTCATCGGCCGCGCCGACGGTCACCGCAATGGTCTTGCCCTTCATGTCGGCGATGGTCTTGATGGCGGGTCGAGAGACCAAGGTATGAAACGACGAGCGTAAGGCCAAGCTGACGATGCGCACCGGCGCGCCCGAGATGGCGCCGCGCGAGGTGGTGCTGGCGCCGATGGCGTAATCGATCTCGTCGGCTTGCAGGGCGCCGATGGTGAGCGGCGGGCGCATGGCAATGATCTCGGCGTCGAGGCCATGCTTGCGGAAAAAACCGCGCTCCTTGGCCGCCCAGGTGTCGAGGAAGCCTAAGGACTTCGACGACACCGCGATGCGCACTTTTTCCAGTGGCCGTTCGGCGGCGAATCCGGGCGCCGAGGCCAGGGCCGGCAGTAGCAGCGCGAAGCAGTATCTCAACAGAAGTTTCATTCTCAGTTTTGTCTAGCTAGGCAGCCGCAAGATAGCAAGCGTAGCTTGATACGACAATAACTCCACGTTAGTGTCGGCCGATATGGCGATTCGACAGAATATCAGAGCTCAGGTTTCACTGCTGGCTCTGGTGCTGGTTGGTTCACTATTCGTAGAACCGGCGACCGGCGCCGAAAAGCTGCGCGTGAGCAATTGCTATATCGGCGGCGCGATCCTGCCGCTGTGGCTGGCGAAAGACGCGGGCTTCTATGCGCGCGAAGGGCTGGATGTCGAACAGATCTGGATTCAGGGCAATCCCGCGGTATCGTCCCTGGTCTCGGGCGAGATCGATCTATTGTACTGCATACCGCACAACGTCATCGGCGCAATGGCCAGCGGCGCGGATTTGCAATTCATCGCCAGCATCTACAACCGCATGCAGTACCGCATCGTTGCCGCGCCAGGCATCGACAGAGTCGACCAGCTCAAAGGCAAAGTGGTCGGCATCGCCCGGATTCACGATGTCTCGCATTTCTATATGCGTCTCGCGCTTAAGAAACTCGGCATGAATCCCGATCAAGATGTCCGAGTGATTTCTACCGGTGGCCAGGCCGATCGCACTTTGGCGCTGAAAAACGGCCGGGTGGCCGCAACGATCTTGAATCCTGCGTTTGCCATGACCCTGGAAAAAGATGGTTTCAAAACTATTCTCGATATCGAAACCTTGAACTTCCCTGTGGTCGGCAACATGACTGCGGTGCGCCGGGCGTTTTTGAAAGAGCGCCGACCGCTGGCGGTACGGTTCGTGCGCGCCCTGGTCGCGAGCATGAAAAAAATTCAAGACGACCCGGAATTCAGCAAGAAGGTCTTGGCGAAAAATCTGCGCCTGCAGGATAAAGCGATCATCGATGAGAACTACCGCTTCAACTCGGGAAAGTTTCTTGAGCCGTTTCCGACCCTGCCCCTCGAAGGTTTACGCTACGCCATCGATTCGCTGCTGCCGACGGTGCCGGCGGCGAAGAATCTGAAGGCTGAAGCGCTGATCGATGCCAGCATTCTTGCCGAAGTGGCGAAGGGACAGCCCTAGAAGAATTTGATTCGGATAGTGAGCCGCAAAGAACGCAAGTAAGCAAAAAGGCAATGGCCAAGGAAACAAGATTGGATTTCTCGCTTTGCTTGGAACGACAGCTCGGTCCAACCGCTTCTCTCTGTCATCCCGAGTGCAACGAGGGATCTCGCCTTTTACTTTGCGAATAGTTTTTTGGTCCAGCCGGAGTCTTCGAGCTTCTTGATAATGCTATTGTCGACCATGACCTTGGCGTCGAAGCGGGCCAGGTCGGGCTGGTCTTCGGCCATCATGTTGGCTTGACCTTGGAGTTGGCTGACCGAGGCGTAGGGTGGAACCTCGGTTTGCGTGGCCAAGGTATTCCACGCTTCTTCCAGGTGAACGTCGTCGGTGTTGAGGGTATATTTGGCGATGACCTGCTTGGTCTCGCGCTTCTGGGTGAGGATGAAGCGCACCGATTCGAGCCAGGCCATGACAAAGTTATCGACCATGGTCGGTTTGGCTTTGATGATTTTCTTTGTCGTGATCAGGCAGCGCACGCCGGCGGGCAGTTTGAGGTCTTCAATATCCAGCAAGCGTTTATAGCCCTCCTGTTCCAGCGGCAGATTATTGGGCCGGTTGAGAATGCTCGCCATGGTCAACCCTTGGCGCAGGGCGGCAACCCGCTCGGGTTGCAAGCCGGTTTGCACCAGGCGGACTTCTTTGAGCGAGATGCCGTAACGCTTGAGAATTTCCCGGACATAATGATGGGTCTGATCGCCGGCGCGGCTGATGCCGATGGGTTTGCCGCGCAGTTGTTCTATGCGCGTAATCGACGGGTGGGAAATCAGCACATAGTCGATCACCTTATTCGCCAAGCAGCCGAGCAGCACCACGTCGCCGCCCTTGGCTGCGTAGGGAATAAATGGCGAGGCGCCCGATTGGACGAAGTCGAGTTCGCTGTTGGCCAGCGCGGCCAGGGTCGGCACGGTGCCGCGCATGTAAATTAATCGCGTATCGAAGTTGTATTTGTCGAAGATGCCTTTGTCCTTGGCCACCCAGAAGGGAGCGTAGGCGGCGGCGATGCTGGTATAGGCGGCGGTGATGCGCTCGGCGCTAATGGCCTCCGATGCACAGAGGCTGAGCATGCCAAAACAAGTGAGGTTCCGTAGTAAGTTTTTCATTGGCTTGGTTTTCCTGCCGACTAGACACTACATTCGTTCACGCTTGGCAATCAAGAGGTTTTCAGCGAGACGATTTGCCTCCTTTCCGTCATTCCGGCGCAGGGCGGAATCCAGACTCATCATCCACCTGAATGCCGGTTTTCACCGGCATGACGAACCTTTCCGTGACCGGATCGTGAGGCAATCCATTGACTGCGAGGAGCTAGTCAGTGTTGAAGCGTTAAACCGTTCCAGATAAGTTTGCGCCGTTCAGTAAACCAAGCCACTGCGCGACCAGGGTGTTGACCGCGGTGCTTATTAAAATTGCCAAAGGGGATGCTCGCCCCCTTTGGAAACCCCATTTGATGGTTCCACGCTGCGAGCAGCGTGATCACTTGAGATATCCAGGAGCGCGATCATGGTTCAATACTCATCGAAACTCACCTTCGGTCCGGAAACCGCGGATTGGCAAGAGCGGCTCAATAGCGAACGCATGCGTAACCAGCGCGTCGCGCGGGCGCAGACGATCATGAAAAAGCATGGCGTCGCGGCGCTGCTCGAAGCCAACCACCATAATATTCGTTACCTGACCGCGCTGCGCGGATTCACTTATCCGATGTGCCGCTATGTGCTGTTCTTCGCCGAACATGATCCGGTGATGTACGAGCACGACGGCTATTTTCACCAGATGCCGGATCAATGCCCATGGATCAAAGAATGGCGGCCGGCGCATTCTTGGTTGAGCGGCGCTCCCGGCCCCGGTGCCTGCGCCGATGAAGCGAAGGTGTTCGCGGCGGAAATCAAAGCGGAGCTGGAAAAGCGCGGTCTGCTGGGTGAGAAGTTGGCGCTCGGTAGTTTCGACGGCAACGCCCGCGAGGCGTTGGTCAGCGCCGGCGTGAAAAATATCGTCGATTCGCGCAACCTCATGCTCGAAGCGCGCATGATCAAAAACCAGGATGAGATCAATTGTCTCAAAACCTGCGCGTCGATGGTCGACGGCGTCTGGTATCGGGTTTGGGAAAGTCTGAAACCCGGCATGCGCGACACCGATCTGATGCGCATCGCCTCCGGCGCCGGCTGGGAGATGGGTCTGGAAGGCTCGGTGCCCGGCGGCTGGCGCACCGGGCCAACGACTTTCGACCGCGGACCCCACGCCACCAGCCGAGTGATTCAATTCGGCGACATGGTTTACGGCTCTTACTGCGGCGCCACCTACATGGGCTACGGCAGCTGCACCTACCGGACCTTCATCGTCGGCCGCAAGCCGTCGGCGAAAGAGCAGGATTGGTACAAAGAAGTGCGCGAGCGGCTCGATCTGGTCATCTCCGAAATCAAACCGGGCAAGACCACAGCGGACGCGGCCAAGCATTTTCCACCGGCAACCAAGTGGGGCTACAAGAGCGAAGTGGAAATCCTCGCCAGCGAAATCGGCCACGGCATCGGCCTGGGCACCAACACTGGCTACGATATTCCGATCATCAATCGTCTATGGTCCTTCGATCACCCCCAGGTATTCGAAGAAGGCATGACGCTGGCGGTGGAATCGCGCGAAGGCGAGACCAGAGTCGGCGGCGCGCGCTTGGAAAACATGCTCGTGGTGACGAAAAATGGCGCTGAGATCATGGACTACTTTCCGCGCGATGAGGTCTTGACGGCGCCACGGTGAACATTCGCAGGCGCGGCTCGATTCTCACAGCTTAGAATAGCGTTGCCGGCTGCGCGCTGCCGCAGGCAACGGCATCGATTTCAAAGGATTCATGCCGGGGGAGTAGTTTGTTTATGTACGGACTGCCGAGATTGCCATAGGCAAGTTTGCTCCGTTCTAACGTCACCGATCGCTGGCAACTGCCCGGTCTCTCGATTGCCAGTGCTGGCAGAATTCTTTCGTTGGTAGTCTATTCGTCTCGATCATGAGTAATCCTCGTCACCGCGTTGCAAGCCGCGCTGATCCGTGGAAGATTAGCGCGGGAAGAAATTCATGCCGGTTAAAATTCTCGACAACATCACGGTGGTTGAGTGCGCAACTTTCGTCACCGGGCCCTACGCAACGGCGTTGTTGGCGGATCTCGGCGCGCGGGTGATCAAGATCGAGTCGGCGCCGGACGGCGATCCTTACCGCTACTTCGCGCCGGACCCGGCGTTCAGTTTCAACTTCGCTCATCTCAATCGCAATAAAGAAAGTTTGGTGCTGGACTTGAAAGCTCCGGCAGGCAAGGCGATCGGCATCGAGCTGCTCAAGAAAGCCGATGTGTTCGTGGAAAACTTTCGCCCCGGCACGGCGGATCGTTTGGGCATCGGCTATGAGGCGCTGAGAGCGCACAATCCAAAAATAGTCTACTGTTCGATTTCGGCATTCGGCCAAAGCGGGCCCTATGCCGAGAAGCCGGGCTTCGATACTCTAGGGCAGGCCATGAGTGGTTTGTTGAGCCTGCTCAGCGATCCCAACGATCCCAAGGTCATGGGCATGGCGGTGTCGGATTACGTCACCGGCCTTTCGGCCGGCTACGGCATACTCGCGGCGCTCTTGGCGCGGAGCAATTCCGGCGTTGGCTGCCGCGTTGAAACTTCACTTTTGCAGGCGACCTTATCGTTCATCGGCGAGACCGCTGCCGGCTTCCTGCGCACCGGCATTGTGCCCAACCGCATGGCGCGGGTGAAGAACGCCCACGCGTTCGCGCTGGTTTGCCAGGACGGCAAGCCGTTGGCGATTCATTGTTCGGTGCCGGAAAAATTTTGGCTGGCACTGTTAAAAGCTGCGGAGCGCATGGATATTGCCGTGGATGCGCGCTTCAAAACCCGCGACGCGCGGCGGCAGAACTACGAGGCGCTGGAACAAACTTTGGCGCCGACATTCAAAACCAAAACGCGCGGCGAGTGGTTGAAAATTCTCCAAGCCCACGACGTGCCGGCGGTGCCGCTCTACGATGTCGCCGAAGTGCTCGACGACCCGCAGGTGAAACATCTCGGGCTCATCGAAGAGGTCGAGCATCCCACGGCCGGCAAATTAAGGTTCGTCGGCGGACCGGTGCATTTTGACGATCTCGCCAGAAAAGCAGCTAAGCCGCCGCCGCTGGTGGGGGAGCAGAGCGCAAAAATTCTCCGAGAATTGGGATATGACGATGCAATCATCGACGACTTGCTAAGCCAGGGCATAAGTCAAGTCGTTCGTTAGCTTTCGTCGGCGTGTAAAGAATCTACTCAGTCCCCGATGAATAAATTTTTTGCAACCCGCGCTCTCATTCTTTCGTGGTGTGTGGCGCTGATAATTCCGGCGGCTCACGCTCAACTCATGCCCGGCACCACGCAGGAGATCTTCAAGCAGTTTTCCGAGCATGTCGTCAAGATTGAAGTAGTGGAAACCAGTTCGGCGGCGAAGGCATCCACGGGCACGGGCTTTTTCGCCGACAACTCGGGGCGGGTCGTCACCAACTACCATGTGATTTCCAAGTTGGTGCATTCGCCGGAGCGTTATCGGATCGATGTGATTGACGTCGCCGGCGGCACGACCGTCGGCACGGTGCTGGGCGTCGATGTGGTCTATGACTTGGCCATCCTGCGGACCCATCGCCAGCCCAAGGGCCATCTCGTCTTCGAGTCGAAGCCGGTGGCGCAGGGGACGCGGCTCTATTCCCTTGGCCATCCGCGCGATCTTGGGCTTTCCATCGTCGAAGGGACGCACAACGGGTTGCTCAAACATACGCTCTATCCCAAAGTGCATTTTACCGGATCGCTCAATCCCGGCATGAGCGGCGGGCCGACATTGACGCAAGACGGCAAAGTCGTGGGTATCAACGTCGCCACCGAAGGTAATCAAATCAGCTTTCTCGTGCCGGCCGAGCGGGCCATGGCTTTGCTGGATAAGACCGCAAAGGGCGAAATGCCGCCGCCGGCGAGTTTCCTCGCCGATGTCGGCCGGCAGATCCACGACAATCAGTCGCGCTATCTTGCCGGCATGTTCGATGCCAAAACGCCGCGAGTCGTGCTGGCGCCTTACGACTTGCCGACCAAACCCGCCGAGTTCTTTCGCTGTTGGGCGGATGCCTTTCGCCGTAAGGAATTGCCTTACGTTTCGGTGACCCATGACTGCTCGACGGACGATTACATCTTCGTCTCCAGCGAACAATCCTCGGGCATCGTGCGCTTCTATCATCAACTGTTGTCCACCAGCGAGCTCAATCCGGCGCGCTTCTTCACGCTCTACTCCGCACAGCTTCAAGGCGGCAACGCGGCGATGTTCGGCAACGAAGAGGAAGTCACGCCGTTTCGCTGCCAGACTCGTAACGTCGCGACCGCCAACGGCAAGCTCAAAGGAGTGCTGTGCGCGCGGCAGTACATCAAGTTGCCGAATCTCTACGACGCGGTGTTTCGCGCCGCCACGCTCGGCTCGCGCAACGCCGGCTTGGTGTCGACGCTTTCGCTCTCCGGCGTGAGCTTCGACAATGTTCAGGCGTTGAGCCGGCGCTACATGGAGAACCTCAAGTGGCAGCGTTAGGCTATATCGAGATTCTCGACGGCAAGGGCGGCGTCAGTGAGCGTATCGCGGTGGATGGATTTCCAGTGACCCTCGGCCGCGCCTATGGCAATCAGGTGATTCTCTCAGATCCCTTCGTCTGTCCGCTCCATCTCAAGATTGTCCAAGACGAACAAGGCCGTTTGCTCGCCAGCGATCTCGACAGCGTCAACGGATTCTATCCTGTCTCGGGTAATGCGCGCGTCGCCCAGTCGGAACTGCAATCCGGCAGCCAGTTTCGTATCGGTCATACCACTCTGCGCTACGTCAGCGTCGATCATCCGCTGGCGCCGACGCAGGTCGATGGCGCGGTAAAAGTTATGCCCCTGGCATCGCCCTATGCGGCGGTGATTCTGGGTGCGGTCCTGGTGTTGCTGCTTTGTTTGGAGTCCTATCTTTCCAGTGTCGAGCGCGTGACCGTGGCAAAAATCATCGGCGACACTTGGGTCACAGTGTCGATGTTGGCGACCTGGGCGGGCATGTGGGCGCTGACCAGCCGGATCGTCGTCAGCCGTTTTAACTTTGCCCGGCATGTGACGATCGCCTGCTTGGCGCTATTGACGATCAGCGCCCTCGGGCTGGTCGCCGAGTGGGCGGAGTTTTTCTTGCCGTGGATTCCCTTGCTCTGGATCGCCGGAGTATTCGGTTACGGACTGGTGCTGGCGGGACTGGTTTACGGGCACCTTGGCTCGGCCTCGCTGTTGCGGCGCCGTTCGCGCCTGTGGGCCGCCGCCGCGGTGAGCCTCATCGTCGTCGGCACCAGCGCGATCAGCGACTTCGCCGCGCGCAGCAAATTCTCGACGATCATGGAATACACCGGCGTGGTAAAACCGATCGCCGCCGCCTGGGTGCCGGCGACTTCGGTGGACGAATTCGTCGCGAGTGCCGACAAACTCAAGATGGAACTCGACGCCCTCACCAAGAAAGCCAAGGCGCTGCAGTGACCCCAATGCCGCGAAGATTTGACATAAGCGGAACCATCTGGCTAGTCTACGCGGTAATTTCGTTCAAGGCTTCAAAAGTTCAAGGTTTAAAGCCAAATAAGGACGCGATCTATGATTTTTGACGTTGAGATCAATTCCGCGGCGCACTATCCGGCGGCCGAAGTGCCGGGGCTAATCGAGTTGGCGGAGCAAGCGGGTTTCGGCGCATTTTGGAAAGGCGAATCGAACAGCACCGATCCGTTCGTGATGCTGTCGGCGGTGGCGAGCCGGACGAAAAAAATTAAATTAGGCACGGCGATTTATCATATTTACGGCCGCAGCCCGGTGACGCTTGGCATCCAAGCGGCGACGCTGCAAGATTTGTCCGGCGGCCGCTTGCTGCTCGGTCTCGGCGTCGCCAACAAGGCGATCGCCGGCTGGCACGGCGGGGTCTTCGACCGGCCCCTCAAACGGGCGCGCGAATATATCGAGGTGGTGCGCAAAGTCGCCGCCGGCGAACGCGTCGAATACGAAGGTGAGATTTACAGCACCGGTAAGCGCTTTCAACTTTCCTGGAAGCCGAGTTATCCCAACGTGCCGGTATATCTCGCCGGCCTCGGACCGCAGATGACCAAATTGGTCGGCAAAATCTCCGACGGTGTGTTTATCAACATGGCGACGCCGGCCAAAGTGAAAGAGATCGCAGCGCGCGTGCGCGAAGGCGCCATCGAAGCGGGTCGCGACCCGAGCAAGATCGAAATCATCGCCAAGTCGCGGGTGTCGCTCAATCCCGACAAAAACGCCGCCCGCGCCAAGCTGCGCCAGGTGTTGACGTTTTACAACATCGCCGATCATTACAGCGACATGCTGCGCGGCATGGGTTTCGACAAAGAAGTGAGCGCGATTCACGATGCGTTTCAAAAAGGCGGCTTCAAGGCCGCCATGGGCGCGCTCACCGACGAGTATATGGACAAACTGCCGGTGGTGCCGGCCAGCGACGTGAGCGAAATCAAAGAAAAGATGAAAGCCTTCGAAGAAGCCGGAGTGACGCGCATGGTGATTCCCTACGTGCCGGTGACCGAGCCGGTGGTCGATGATGCGCGAAGATTCTTCGAGGCGTGGGGAAGCGCAAGCGCTTAAGCGCTCGCGCGGTTCAACGTTCAAGGT
>Ga0184628_10000771_pt1 | contig 16458 bp, 14 predicted proteins | sample PLM4_5_b1_FD_133149 | JGI IMG/M metagenome (GOLD analysis project Ga0184628, IMG submission 133149) | Groundwater sediment microbial communities from an aquifer in East River, Colorado, USA - PLM4_5_b1 | ecosystem: Environmental > Terrestrial > Soil > Riparian zone | place: USA: East River... | reverse complement strand
CGGATGGCTGGCACCATGCCGAAGAACACGCCGACGGTGGCCGAGAAGCCGATCCCGATGGCGAACGACCACCAGGGCAGCGAGACGGGGAAGCCGGTCAGCCAATGCACGCCCAGGCCGATGCCGCTGCCGATCAGGATGCCGAGGATTCCGCCCGCCGAGGTGAGGAATACCGCCTCCAGCAGGAACTGCCAGAGCACCTCGACCCGGCGCGCGCCGAGGGCCTTTCGAACACCAATCTCTCGCGTGCGTTCCGTCACGCTGATCGTCATGATGCTCATCACGCCAATCCCGCCTACCAGCAGCGCAATCGATGACAACACGACCAGCGCAAGAAATGTCGCCTGGCTGATCTGATCCCAAAGCCCCAACACGGCGTCCTGCGTGATGACGTCGAAGTCGTTGGGCTGGTCGAGCCGGAGTCCGTGGCGAATACGCATCACGTCTTCCACTTCGCGCTTGGCCTGCTCGATACCCACGCCTTCCCTCGGCAATGCGCCAATCATGATCGGCCGCGATTCACCCCGGCCGAAGTTAACCGCGCGCAGGCCGAACTGTTTCTGGTAGGTCGTCTGCGGGATGACCGCAAGATCGTCCACGCCCTGCGCCAGGCCGCCGAGTGACGGACGCTTGGCGAGCACGCCAATCACTTCGTACTCCGCCAGGCCCAGCCTGATCTTCTTGCCAATCGGGTCGAGGCCGGGAAACAGGGCCGTGTAGGGCGACTGTCCCAGGACGACGACGTTCTTGCGGCGGTCCACTTCCGCGGCCGTGAAGAAGCGGCCGATCTCCACGGGCAATTGCGCCATGCGGGGATAGTCGTCTTCGACGCCGAGGATCGGAATCGGCTTGGTCTTCTGGTTGCCGTGCGACAACGTTTCCTGGGTGCCGCCCTGGCCGAGGATGACCGAAACGACCTCGATCGACGGCGCGCCTTTCTGGATCGCCGCCGCGTCTTCCGGCGTCATGTTCGGGCGCTTCATCATTTCCTGGAAGCTCGCGCCCGACGACAGGCTGATGGCGGAGAATTTCGCGATGAAGATCGTGTCCGATCCGATGGTCTTGATCGAGTCGCGCAACGACTGATCGAATCCGCGAATCAGCGACGTCATGCCCACGATGGACATGATCCCGATGACCACGCCCAGGACGGTGAGCGTCGAGCGCATCTTGTTGTTCCGGAGCGTGTCCCACGACATCCGGACGATTTCGTCGAAAAGCGACCACCGCATGCTATGCCTACTCGCGCCGCAGCGCTTCGATTGGATCCAGCTTGGCCGCGCGCGTGGCGGGATACAAGCCGAAGAACAAGCCCACGAACGCCGTGACGGAAATGCCCAGCACGACCGACCACACTTCCACAATTGCCGGCAGGGGACTGAAGTGGCTGATGATCTGCGCGACGCCAAAGCCCATCGCCGTGCCGATGATGCCGCCGAACGTGGACAGCGTCACGGACTCGGTTAGAATTTGCCAGAGAATGTCGCGCCGGCGCGCGCCCAGTGACTTGCGCAGCCCGATTTCCCGCGTCCGCTCCGTGACGGCCATCAGCATGATGTTCATGATGACGATCCCGCCGACGACCAGCGACAGGCTCACGACGCCAATCAGAATCGCGAAGATACCCGACGTCACCTGGTTGTACAAATCCAGGAATGTGTCGGCCGAGAGCACGCCGAAGTTATCTTTGTCTTTCGGTCGCATGCGACGCGCGACACGCATCGCGACGGTCGCGTCGTCCATCGCGAGCTTGGTTGCGGACGCATCGGTGGGGCTGACCGTCAGCTGGAGCGATTGGCGCGATCCGAAGATCTTCTGGAACGCGCCGAGGGGAATCACCGCATATTCGTCTTGCGACTGGCCGAAAATCGCCCCCTTCTTTTCGGCGACGCCGACGACCTTGAAGTGCGTGCTTGCCAGCGTGATGACTTTGTCGATCGGATCGATTGGCCCAAAGAGGCGGTCGGCGGCGCCCCAGCCCAGGATCGCGACCGGCCGCGAATCATCGAACTCCCGGGGGTTGATCGGCCGGCCTCGTTCGATCTTGGTCGTGGCCAACAGGCTGTATTCGCGTGTGACGCCGCGAATTCGGAGGGAGTCGAGCGTCTCGGTGCGATACTTCGCCTGGCCGCCCCCGCCGGCTTCCGCCATGACCATCTTGATATGGCCACCGAACGTGCGCAGCGCCTCGGCTTCCTCGAGCGTGACGAGCGGGTTGCTGGCCGCGCGGGTTGCCTGCTCGCGGGTGAATGTCGGCGGGTTTCGAGTGACGGTAAACGTGTCCGCCCCAACCTGCGACTGAATCGCGTCTTTGACGCTCGCGTTCAATCCCTGGACGAGCGACACGACGGCAATGATCGACGTCACCGCCACGACATTACCGAGCACGGTCAGCAGTGACCGCAGCTTGTTCGACCAGATCGCCTGCACGGCGATACTGGCGGCCTCGAGAAACTGGTGCATCAGCGTCCCGGGGTGGTGCCGCTGCCCGGCGTCGCCGCAGTCACCTTGACCGCATCGCCTTCTTTCAGCGTCCGCGCGGCCGTTGGCGGTCCGGTGATGACTTCGTCACCCTCCTTGAGACCACTCAGCACTTCATAGTATTTGTCGCCGGCGATGCCGATCTTGACCGGCGCGAATGCTGCCTTGCCGTCGCGCACCAAGAAAACCCCCTCGATTTCCTTGCGGCTCTGGCCTTCCTTCGGCTCAGCGGGCTTGGCCGGCGTCGCCGCGGGCGTCGATCCGCTCGCACCGGGAACCGGCGTGTCCTCGACGATATTGCCGGCAGCATCGACAATTTTTTCGCGCACGGTCATCGCCTGAATCGGCACCGACAGCACCTTCTTCCGCGTCGCCGTCGTCACCACCGCCGTGCACGTGAAGCCCGGCCGGACATCCGGCACGGTGCCATCGATCGTGACCTTGACCTTGAAGTTGGTCGCCCGGCCGCCGGTTGCGCCGCCGGCCTGAATCGGGCTGTTACCGACTTCGGTGACGCGGCCAGGGAATTCCTTGCCCGGCAGCGCATCGATGGAGACCTTCGTCAGCTGTCCGATCTTGATGAACGGAATGTCCGTTTCATCCACTTCGATTTCCGCTTCGATCCCCGACATGTCGGCAATCGCCAGAAGGTCCGTGCCGCCACCGATGGCGTTGTAGCGCGCCGTCTCGCCCTCTTCAATCAGGCGCTGCGTCACGATGCCGTTGATGGGAGAGACCACCCGCACTTTCGTGAGGTCGATCTGCGCGCTCGCCAGGTTCGCTTCCTCCTGCTTGACGCGCTGTTGCTGCGTCAGCACGGACTGTTCGCTGCTTTTCAAGTTGGAGGTGTAGGTCTTGACCTCGTTTCTGGCGCGATCGAGCTGTTCGCGCGGAATCAGGCCGCTCGACGCCGACGCCTCGGCCCGCTTGAGCGTGTCCTGGGCCTGGCTGAGCGCGATCTTGGCGTTATCGACCGACACTTCGGTCTGGCTCAGCTGTGACCTGGCCGTCGCGAGACTGGCTTCGCGCTGCTCCACAATCGTCTGCAGTTGTGTCGGGTCGATGTCGACCAGCACCTGGCCCTTCGTCACGACATCACCTTCGCGAACGGCCAGCTTGAGCACTTTGCCCGACGCTTCGTTGCTGACCTTGACCGTTCGCCGTGGCTGAACCTTGCCGCTGGCTGTGACCTGCGCCTCGAGATCACGCGCCTCGATCTTTTCCACGTTGATCGTGACGCCAGACGTCCGCTTGACCGACAGATTCGCCCAGGCCATTCCGCCCAGGACAACCACGATGATGAGGCCGATGAGAAGTTTCTTCCGAGTCATTCAGTCCGTTTCCTGTGCTAAGCGCCGCGGCCCATGAACGAGCCGAACAGCGACGTAATGCCGAACATCAAAAGCAAAAACACCACGATGAGCGCGATGCCGATCTTGAGGCCGTTGCGCTTGTACAACACGCCGAGCCCGATACCGGTGACGATGAACGCCCACAAGCTGAACACATTGATACTGCCCAGGAAGGCCGCCAGCGTCGAGCCTTCCTCCAGCATGGGCGCCAGCGCGCCGAGGTTGAAGGGGCCCGACATGCTCATCGTGCCGGTCATCAGTTGAATTGGCAACCCAACCAGTATTCCCAGCGCGCCGATGACTTGCGAGTGCGTGACGATCGCCAGCACCTGCTTGTAGCTGGCCGTGCCGCCCATGATCGTGTTGAAGATCGCCCAATAGAGCGCCGCAAAGAATAAGGACATCACCGGCAGGATTACGAACGCCGCGGCGATCCCGATCCCACGCACGATCGGACTCTGCGCCCGCGTCTCCATCGCCGCCCGCACCTCCGGCGTCACTGTCTGGCCGAATCGTTCGAGCGTCTTCACCTGCGCCTCGATCGCGGCATGTCGTCCGGACTCGGTGAACTGCGGGATCGACGATCCGACCGAGATCACCAACGCGACGACGAGGAGGACGCCGGCGGGCTTCGGAATCGCCACCACGTTCTCGAACGTCGCCTTCGGCGACGTAATCACGCCAATGATTCGGGTGATAAGGCTGAGGGGCTGAGTCGACGACGTCGTAGTCGGTTCGGTCATGGGTGGGCTCCTGGTAGGTCGCACCAAACTTTGCGCAAACCTGCCAATTGTACGCCCGACAACACTTACGGAACCCCTTGTCAGAGGTTCCTGGGACTTACAGCCGATAAGACCTGCATGTTCCGAGTGATCGCTCTACTTCTTGTTGGGCTGGCTTGGGCCGCCCCCGCGTCCGGTCAGGTCTCGTTTGAGGTTCTTGGTGGGCGAGCGCTGGGCATGGGAGGGGCCTTCGTGGCGGTGGCGGACGATGCGACCGCGTTCCATTGGAACCCCGCCGGCATGACCAAAGGCAGCCCGGCCAGCATGACAGTAGGGTGGGACAAATTACAGTTTGGTAACCCCAAGGCCCCCGTCACCCCTGGGCAGGCGCAGGATTCGAATGCCCTTACGAGCGTGTCGACCTGGCCGCTCGGGATTTCCTACGGTTATTTCACCGGGGCCCAGGTCGTGGCGGTCGATGCGGAGGGCAACTCCGTCGTGCGGGCCCTGCGGGTTCACCATCTGGGAGCCACATTCGCCCAGACCATTGTGAAGGGCTTGGTGGTGGGTACCACGGTCAAATACCTCAACGGACAGTCCTCAATCGACCTTTCGAGCGCTTATTCAGGGGGGGAAGTCCTCAAAGAGGGCCTCGACCGGCGGGTGGACGGAGATGGGGCATTTGACCTGGATGTCGGCGTCATGGGGGAGGTTGGGCCGATTCGGGCCGGCCTGACGATGAAGAATGTGTTGGAACCCACTTTTGTCGGTGATGGCGGTTTTGAAACCCAGCTCAAGCGGCGCTTCCGTTTGGGCGTGGCGGCGCTACTTGCCGCTGGCCTGACCCTTGCTTTTGACGTTGACCTGGACACGGAGGACCCCCTGGTCCGTCGGAACTACGCCGTGGGTGGAGAAGTCCACCTCGGCTCCAGTGTGGCACTGCGCAGCGGCGTTCGATGGAGCCGCGACGGGGACAAGCGACCGATCGCTTCCCTCGGTGGCAGTCTCAGAGTCCGAACGGGATTCTGGCTGGACGGGTACGCGATTTACAGTCGCTACGACGACAGGGGGTGGGGAATTGCGATGCGGATTGGATCCTAGAGATCCGACTCCGCTCACGACCTGAGGTCGTGAACAGCCGCAGCCGTGGACCACGAAGGAGTGCATGGCTGTCCGGCTCGGCGAAGTACTACTGCGCGAAAAGCGCGTCACACCGACTCAGCTACAGGAGGCGCTGAACTTTCAGCGCACCAATGGCGGCCGGCTTGGGACGACGCTCGTCAAGCTGGGCTTTCTCAAGGATGAGGACATTACCGAGGTCCTCAGCCGAGAGTTCGGCGTGCCGGCCATTGATCTCCGCGACTTTGAGCTCGACCCAGCCCTCGTCCGGTTGATCCCCGGAGAAACCGCCGCCAAGTACAACGTGATTCCCGTCAGTCGCACGGGAAACACGCTGACGCTCGCGATGACGGATCCGACCAACGTCTTCGCGATGGACGACATCAAGTTCCGGACGGGGCTGAACGTCGAACCGGTCGTGGCCTCGGACACGGCCATCCGCGACGCCGTCGCCAAGTACTTCAGCGCGGGCAGCATCGCCCCCGCCCCGAGCGTCGTGAACGGCGGCGGCAAACAATCCATCGACCTCGTGAATCGGGCGCTCGAAGACCTCAACATCGAATCCGATGAGTTGCAGGTCGTGGAGGGGGCGGAGGAAATCGACGCGGCCTCGCTCGAACGTCAGGGCGGGGAAGCGCCGATCATCCGGCTGGTCAACGCACTTTTCCTGGCGGCGATTCAGCGGGGCGCCAGCGACATCCACGTCGAGCCGTACGAAAAAGACATGCGCGTGCGCTTCCGCATCGACGGCGTGCTGCAGTCGGTGATGACGCCGCCGCTGAAGTTCCGCGATCCGCTCGTGTCGCGCATCAAGATCATGGCGCGCCTGGACATCGCCGAGAAACGGCTGCCGCAGGATGGCCGCATCAAGGCGCGGTTCAACGATCGCGGGCAGAGCCGCGAGATCGACTTCCGTGTGTCGGTGCTGCCGACGCTGTTCGGCGAAAAGATCGTGCTTCGCCTCCTGGATGCCAAAGGGCTGCGCCTCGACATGACGCAGCTCGGCTTCGAGACCGAGGCGCTCGAGCGATTCGATCGCGCTATTCGGAAGCCGTGGGGCATGGTGCTGGTCACCGGGCCGACCGGTAGCGGTAAGACCAACACGCTGTATTCCGCGTTGTCCCAGCTCAATCAGCCCGGCGTCAACATCATGACCGCCGAGGACCCGGTCGAATTCAACCTGAACGGGATCAACCAGGTTCAGGTGCGCGAGCAGATCGGCCTGACGTTCGCGGGTGCGTTGCGGTCGTTCCTGCGGCAGGACCCGAACATCATTCTCGTCGGCGAGGTTCGTGACGCCGAGACCGCCGGCATCGCGGTCAAGGCCGCGCTGACGGGCCATCTCGTCCTCTCCACGCTGCACACGAACGACGCGCCGAGCAGCGTGAACCGTCTCGTGAACATGGGGATCGAGCCGTTCCTCGTGGCCAACTCCATCAATCTCATCGCCGCGCAGCGCCTGGTTCGGCGCGTGTGTGAGAACTGCAAGGAACCGCATGACATTCCGGCCGAGCAGTTGGTTGAGGCTGGCTTGCCGGAATCTGAACTACCGCGGGTCAAGGCCGCGAAGGGCCGAGGCTGCGACCGTTGTGGCGGCACCGGCTACAAGGGCCGGCTTGGTCTCTTCGAAATCATGGAGATCTCTGAAGCCCTGAGGAACCTCATCGTGGCCAGCGCCCCTGTGAAGGACATTCGGGAACTGGCGGTGCTGGAAGGCATGTCGCCGCTGCGCCAGAGCGGCATGTTGAAAGTGCGTGACGGCGTGACGACCCTCGAAGAAGTTGCCCGCGAGACCATGTAGGGACTGACTATGAGCCAACCGATGAATCTGCCCGATCTGTTGAAGGCCACCCTCGAACTGAAGGGGTCGGACCTGCACCTGTCGATGGGATCCCCGCCACAAGTTCGTGTGGACGGCCACCTGCGGCGCCTTGATCTGCCGGAGCTGACGCCCGACGGCATCAAGGCCCTCGCCTACAGCGTGCTGACCGACGTCCAGAAGAAGAAGTTCGAAGAGACCTGGGAACTGGACCTGGCGTTCGGCTTGCGCGGCGTCGGCCGCTTCCGTTGCAACGTCTTCAACCAGAAGGGATCGGTCGGCGCCGTCTTCCGTCTGATTCCCGAGAAGATTCGTCCGCTCGACGAACTCGGGCTTCCGCCGGTGCTGGCCGAACTGGCCGACCGGCCGCGCGGCCTGGTGCTCGTGACGGGACCGACCGGCAGCGGTAAGTCCACCACGCTCGCCGCGATGGTCGATCGGATCAACCTTGCGAAGAACGCGCACATTCTGACCATCGAAGACCCGATCGAGTATTTGCACCAGCACAAGACCGCGCTGGTGAATCAGCGCGAACTGCACGCGGACACGCAGAGCTTCAGCCATGCCTTGCGCGCTGCGCTTCGTGAAGACCCGGACGTCGTGCTCGTCGGTGAGTTGCGCGACCTCGAAACGATGGAGGCCGCGCTCAAGCTGGCGGAAACGGGCCACTTGACCATGGCGACGCTGCACACCAACTCGGCGGCGCAGACGATCACCCGTTTGATCGACGCGTTTCCGGCGCACCAGCAGGCGCAAATCCGCACGCAGCTCTCGCTCGTGCTGGAAGGCATCGTGTGTCAGGCCCTGTTGCCCAAGGCCAGCGGGCAGGGGCGCGTCGCGGCTCTCGAAATCCTCATCGCCACGCCTGCGATTCGGAACCTGATTCGCGACGACAAGATCCACCAGATCTACGGCACGATGCAGACCGGCCAGGAAAAGCTGGGCATGCAGACGATGAACCAGTCGCTGGCGCAGCTGGTCTCACGTCGAATCATTACGCGGGAGGCCGCGATCGCGACCTCTTCGCATCGCGACGAATTGCACACCATTCTTGAGCGCGCGGCGACGGCGCAGGTGGCGGCTGGTGGGCCGCCGGCGGCCGTTCGTCGCGTGCCGATGACGCAGGGGGCCCGATGACTACGTATGCCTGGGTAGGACGCACGCGCAACGGCCAGATCGTCAAGGGGGAGCGCGCGGCCGAGTCCTCCGAGATGCTGAGTGAAATGCTCAAGCGTGAGCAGATTCTGGTCACGAAGGTGGGACCGGCGGCGCGCAAGGAAGAACGCTACAAGCGCGTCTCGGCGAAGAGCCTGGCGATTTTCACCCGCCAGTTCTCCGTCATGATCGACGCGGGCCTGCCGCTCGTGCAGTGCCTCGAGTTGCTGTCCAAGGAAGAGCCGGACAAGCGGCTCGCCGCGGCGATCGACCAGGTGCGCATGGACGTCGAGGCCGGATCGACGCTGGCCGACGCGATGCAAAAGCGGCCGTACGCGTTCGATACCTTGTTCAGCAACATGATTGCGGCCGGCGAAGCCGGCGGTATTCTGGACACGATTCTCCAGCGTCTCTCGACGTTCATCGAGAAGCAGGCCAAGCTCGTCTCGCAGGTGCGGTCTGCGATGATCTATCCCATCTCAGTCATGTCCATCGCCGCCATCGTGGTGACGGTCATCATGGTCAAGGTCGTTCCCACGTTCACGTCCCTGTTCGCCGGGCTGAACGCCAAACTGCCGATGACGACGCTGGCGGTGATCTGGGTGAGTAACAAGACGATCATCGCGCTGCCGTTCATCATTGCCGGCGGCGTCCTCACCGGATTTCTGTTCCGGCGGTATTACGCGACTACTGCGGGGCGCCTGCGCGTGGACGCCATCCTGCTGCGTCTGCCGCTTCTGGGTGTCATTTTCCGGAAGGTGGCGGTCGCGCGATTCTGCCGCACGCTGTCCACGTTGATTGGGTCGGGCGTGCCGATTCTGGATGGCCTGGACATCACCGCGAAGACCTCGGGCAACGCCATTATTGAAGGCGCCATCCGTACGGTTCGGAGCCGCATCGAACGAGGCGAGACGATTGCCGCGCCCTTGCGGGCAACGGGCATTTTCCCGCCGATGGTGGTCCAGATGATCGGCGCCGGTGAGAGCACGGGTTCGCTCGACGCCATGCTGGGGAAGATCGCCGACTTCTATGAGGATGAAGTCGACGTCGCGGTCGCCGGCCTGCTCACGATCCTCGAGCCTCTGCTGATTGCCGTCCTCGGCGTCATCGTCGGCACCATTGTTGTCGCGATGTATCTGCCGCTGTTCGAGCTCATCAACACGCTCTCGCATTAAGGCGCACGACCCTGGGCCGGGCCAACGAATCTGTTGGCCCGGCTCAAATTTTTTCCACGGACCAAAGTGTATTCAGGCCGAAATCTCACGCAAGTTATTGAAATAGAAGCACTTACCAATATCGGATCGAGGCCAAAAGGCCTGGCATCAAGGTTGCGTTAGGAATGGCGGCTGGAAAGCCGTGCTGGTTTGACCCGATGGTCGGGCGCCAAGCACGAACGTGTGGGTTTGGTTTCAGGTGCGTTGTTTTTTTCTGGAGGAGAGAATCACATGAAGGGCAAGAACGAACAGGGTTTTACGCTTATCGAACTGTTGATCGTCGTGGCAATCATCAGCATCATCGCGGCCATTGCGGTCCCCGGGTTGCTGCGCGCGCGTATGACCGGCAATGAGACGTCGGCCATCGCGTCCTTGAAGGTGACCACGTCTTCGCAGGTCGCGTATTCGGCGGCGTGCGGCAACGGTGCCTATGCGACGTCGTTCACCGTGCTCGGCACGCCTCCGGTGGCTGGTGGTGAAGGATTCATCTCGGCGGACCTCGGCTCGGTCGCAGCGCCGCAGAAGAGCGGTTATAACTTCACGCTCATCGGCAACGGTGCCGGACCTGGTCCGAACGACTGCACCGGCGTGGTGACTGCCACGGCCTACTACGCCACGGCGGTCCCGATGACGAACGGCACGACGGGTACGCGCTCCTTCGCGGTCAACGCGGGTAACACGATTTGGCAGTTGATCGGCGGCGTGGCTCCCGGCGAGCCGTTCGGCGCCCCGGCGACGCCAATTCAGTAGCTCCACCCACACGTAACACCGGGGTTCGGGGACGCGGTTCCCGAACCCCGGTTTTTTTGTACCTGTCGTACCCGTCGTACCCGTCGTTACCTGTGGTACAACTTCCCGAGGCATTTATGTCCGCACGATCCCGCATGATCATCCTCGGTCTGACCCTGCTTGGATTCGGGTTCGCGTCCTACTCGGCGTGGGTGCACTACAAGTTGATGACCGACGCGGCCTTCACAAGCCCCTGCGACATCAATTCGACCTTCAACTGCTCCCAGGTCTACTTGAGCCGGTACGGGGCGGTGGCGGGTGTGCCCGTCGCGCTCGCGGGCGTGTTCTGGTTCGCGCTCGTCGGGCTGGTGGCGTGGTTGTCCACGCCAAGGGCCGCCTCCCCATCGTCGGCATCTTCGACATCGGGGGCTGCAGGCGGCGCGTACGTGTTCGCGCTCTCAACGATCGGCCTGGCGGTCATCCTTTATCTGGGCTACACATCCTGGTTTGTCCTGAAGACCGCGTGCGTGTTGTGCCTCGGCACCTACGTGGCTGTCATCGGGATCTTCATCGTGTCAGGCGCAACCGCGCCGGGTTCGGTGACGCAGTTGCCCGGACGACTCGTGGGCGACCTGACCAAGGCATTCCGCGATCCCTTCGTGCTGGTGCTGACCCTGTTGCTGTTTGGCGGAAGCGCGTACGCCTTGTCTGTGTTTCCGAAGGAAGGCACGCGCCCGGCGTCGCCGGTCGCCGCCGTCAGCGCGCAGTCGACCCTGGATTTCAAGACGGCCTGGTTCCAGCAACCGCGCGTCGATTTGGGGATCCCCGCCGACGGCGCCAAGGTCGTGGTCGTGAAATTCAACGACTTCCAGTGCCCGCCCTGCGGTCAGACCTACGAATGGTACAAGCCCGTGCTCGAGAAGTTCGCGCAGACCGATCCCGGCGCCGTCAAAATGGTGCTGAAGGACTGGCCGTGGAACGCCAAGTGCAACTTCACCCTCGGCGGAGGCGCCGCCGCCCCGAACCATCCGGGAGCCTGCGAGGCTGCTGCCGCATATCGCATGGGACGCGATTTCGGGCCGGCCAAGGCACTCGAGATGGAAGAATGGCTGTACAGCAATCAGCTCACCCTGGCCCCTGACACCGTCAAGGCTGCGGCACAGCGCATTCTCGGCTTCACCGATTTCGATCAGCGATACGTGGCGAAATTGCCGGACATCAAGAAAGACGTGGCGGACGGTGCGGCCCTTCGCATCAACGGAACGCCGACGCTCTTCATCAACGGCGTCCGGGTCGTCGGGCAGGGACTCATGCCGGCCTCGTACTTCGAACAGGCGATTCAGTTCGAGCTGAACAAAGCGGCCGGCAAGTAGGCGCTGGTCTACGTATGGCGAATGCGGTCAGCACGGATCGCCTCACCAAGGACTTCACCGCAGGTTTCTGGCGTCCGCGTCCCCATCGCGGCCTGGATGCCCTGACGTTCGACATTCCCCTCGGTGGCGTGTTCGGCCTGCTCGGACCCAATGGAGCGGGGAAGAGCACCACACTCAAGCTCCTGCTCAATCTCCTCAGGCCGACGTCCGGCCGCGCTGAGGTGTTCGGGCTGCCGCCCGGTGACGTGCGCGCCCATCAACGGCTGGGATTCCTACCCGAGAATCCGACCTTCTATGACCATCTGAGTGCGCATGAACTGGTCGCGTATTTTGCCGGCTTGTTCGGCTACCCCGCGGCCGACTGCCGCGCCCGTGCCACGCGCGTGCTCGATCAGGTGGGCCTCGGAGCGGATCGTGATCGCCCACTGCGCCAGTACTCCAAGGGGATGGTCCAGCGTGTCGGGATCGCCCAGGCGCTCGTCAACGACCCCGAGCTGGTCATTTTCGATGAACCGATGTCGGGACTGGATCCGGTCGGCCGCCGCGAAGTGCGCGAACTCATCTTGAAGCTCCGCGACGAAGGGCGAACCGTGTTGTTCAGTTCGCACATCCTGTCTGACGCGGAACTGCTGTGCAGCCGCGTCGGCATTCTGGCCAAGGGCAAGCTCGTCGCGGCCGGCTCGCTGACGGAACTGACGGCCGGCGCATCGCGGGGCTGGGAAGTGGTAGCCGAAGGCGTGACCGATGTCCTGGCCCAACGGCTGCGCGCGCGCGTCGTCAGAGTGACGCCGATCAGCGACCAACGCTACAGCTTCGATCTTGGCGGCGCTGATCGGCCCGAACCGTTCATCGCCGAACTGGCGGCCGCGGGCGCCGTACTCGTGTCCGCCGCGCCCCTCAGAACGACGCTCGAGGACGTGTTCATGGAGCGGGTGCAGTGACCGGCCGCCGCGTGGGCCTCGTGGCCTGGCACGTCTTCAAGGAAAGTGTGCGCGACCGCGTGCTCTATGCGATCGCCGCATTTGCCGGCCTGCTCGTGCTCGGTTCGGTGCTCATCGGCCAGATCACGGCGGGCCAGGATCTCAAAATCATCAAGGACCTCGGCCTGGCCACGATTGAAATCGCCGGCGCGCTGATGACGATTTTTATCGGCGTGGGGCTCGTGTCGCGCGAAATCGACCGCCGCAGCATTTTTGCGCTGCTGGCCAAACCGCTCCCTCGCTGGGAATTCATCGTCGGCAAATACTTCGGATTGGTGCTCACGATCACGGTGAATCTGTGGGCGATGGCGGCAGCGCTCTATCTCGTTCTGGCTTGGCAAGACATGACGGCGACCGAGGGCGCCAGACTCTCCTGGCCCGCGCCCGCTCTCGACCCTCGGCTTCTGTGGGCCATGGTGATGATTACCGCCGAGATGGCCTTGCTCACCGCCGTGGCGCTGTTCTTTTCGAGCTTTTCGTCGAGTGCGCTGCTCTCCGTGGCCTTCACGGTGGGCATTTTTGTGGCGGGCCTGGCCAGCACGGACCTGCGTCATTTCAACGACATCGTGCAGGTGCATCCGGCCGTGGGCTGGTTGGTCGGGGCCATCGGCTGGGCGCTGCCGGCGTTTTCTGAATTCGACATCAAGAGTCAGGTGGTCCACGGACTGCCCGTGGCGCCAGGACTGATCGCGGCCATGGTCGGGTATGCCGCGATCTACTCGGCTGCGGCGATCGCCATGTCCGTCGTCGTGTTTGCCCGGCGGGAGTTCAAGTGACCGGCCGGACGCGCGCGTTGATCGTGATGATGGCCCTCGCTGGCGTCGGCGCCGCCGCCGGCGTACTGCACGCCAGGGAATCGGCCTATCCGCTCGCGCCGGTAGCCGAACGGCTTCTGTACCTCCGCTCCGGCAAGACCGCCGACCGCATCATGCTCGACTTCGACGCGCTGGCGGCGGACATCTATTGGATCCGTTCCATTCAGAGTTACGGCCGCGACTTGAAGAACCGCGCGCAGCCCGATCGATTTGCCCTCGTCGGCCCCCTGCTCGATCTGACGACGACACTCGATCCGCATTTCCTGATTGCGTATCGATTCGGTTCGGTGTTCCTGTCGTTCGAGCCACCGAACGGACCGGGCCGAGCCGATCTCGCCATTCAATTACTTGAGAAGGGCCTGGCCGCTGATCCGACTCGCTGGCAATTGGCCTACGACCTCGGGTTCGTTCATTACTTTCACACCCGGAACTATGCGGCGGCCGCAGAGTGGTTCGAACGCGCCGCCGCGCTTCCCAACGCGCCGCCCTATATCGGCCCGCTTGCGGCGGTCACCAAGGCGGAGGGCGGCAACCGGCAGGGCGCCAGACAGATGTTGCGCGGGCTCGCCGTGTCCGAGGAGGATTACATCCGGCGCGCCGCCGAACGTTCCCTGCAACAACTCGACGCGCTGGACGCGATCGACCAACTCGAAGCGCTCGTGCAGCGCTTCAACGAGATTCACGGTCGCTATCCGTCGGGCTGGCAGGATCTCATCGCCGACCGCGCACTTACCGGCCCTCCGGCCGATGGACAGAACGCGCCCTTCGTCTACGATCCCGCAACACACCGCGTCGCGCTCTCTCCAGGGTCGCCGCTCATGCCGCTTCCCGAGATGCTGAGGCGCTGATTCTGATGGTTACCTTCTACGTGTTGCTCAGCATCTTCGGGCTGATGTTCGGCAGTTTCCTGAACGTCTGTATTTCGCGGATCCCGGCAGGGGAGTCCATCGTGAGTCCCGGCTCGCGCTGCCCGCGATGCAAGACCGCCATCGCCTGGTACGACAACATCCCCGTCGTCAGCTACCTGATGCTGGGTGGAAAATGCCGGCGCTGCGGCCTTGGCATCAGCGCACTCTATCCGGCCGTCGAAGTGGTCACGGCGCTGGCATTTCTGGGGCAGGGGTTGGTCATCGGCGACGACTGGGGACTCCTGGCGTCGCGGCTGGCGTTCACTGCCATGCTCATCGTGCTCTTCGGGACGGACCTGCAGACGATGCGCCTGCCGAATGTCATCACGTTGCCCGGCATCGCGCTGGGTCTGATTTCCAGTTTCTTGCTGCCCCCTCCGCCTGGTATTACGGCCAGTCTCGTCGGCGCCGCACTGGGCGCGGCGTTGCCCTGGGCCATTCGCTGGGTCTGGTTCAAGGTCAAACACGTGGAGGCGATGGGACTCGGTGACGTCAAGATGCTCGCCATGATCGGCGCGTTCCTGGGATGGCAGCAGGTGTGGGTCGTCCTCTTTTTCGCCAGTCTGAGCGGCGCGATCGTCGGCGTCTCCATGATTGCCGTCGGCCGTCGATCGTTCGTCAGTCGCCTGCCATTTGGGACGTTCCTGGCGGTGTCGGCATACGCGGCATCGCTGATCGGCGTGCCGCTGGTCGATTGGTACCTCGGTCTCTACCGCTAGCCCGTCGACCCCTCGTCAATTGTTTCAACGCGCCTCCACGCAGGTACGCAGAATCTGCAGCACGCGCCGCATCGTTTGCGCGATCTGATCGCCGTTCAGAATTGGCGCGGCTGTTGCACGAGCTGCTTTCATGATTCCCTCGACACGTTCGCCGCGCGCAGACGACGGGTTCACGCTCGCCGAAATCTGTGTTGCGATGATGTTAGTGGCGATCGCGGCGACCGGCGTCGCGGGTTTGTGCACGCTGGCCATTGCGGTGTGCGACGCCGCGCGGGTTCAGACGTCAGCGGCGATTCTCGCCAGCCAGAAAATTGAACAACTGCGGGCGCTCGCGTGGACGATCGATGCGTCAGGCGCGGCGGTGAGCGATAGCACGAGTGACCTGTCCCGCGAGCCGGTGGCCCTTGGTGGCGCAGGGCTCGGCTCATCGCCGGCAGACAGTCTCGACGCGAACGTCGCCGGCTACGTCGACTTTCTGAACGCCGCCGGAGAGTGGGTCGGCACCGGCGTGTCGCCGCCGCCTCCCGCCCGGTACATCAGGCGATGGCGGGTGAAACCGCTGGCTGGGACTCCGGACGCGCTCGTGCTGCAGGTGCTAGTGACCACCACGCGCCAGGATCGCCTGGCTCCACGCCCGCGACGCCAGCTCCCCGGCGACGCATTGGTCACGACCGTGCTCGTGAGGAAGGCGCCATGAGGAGTTCACCCCAGACGGACACGGGCTTCTCGCTGGTCGAGCTGTGCATTTCTCTCGCCTTGATGCTCACGCTGGTCGCGGCCGTCGCCTCGCTCGCCGTCACGAATGGCAGCATCAGCCGGACCACGCCGGAAAACGCCGACCTTCAGCAACGCGCTCGCGCCGCGACCGAGGCGATCTCGAGCGATCTCCGAATGGCGGGTGCCGGCGTATATCTCGGTCCAGCAATCGGCCCGCTACGCGCCAATTTCGCACCAGTCGTTCCGCGTCGCATGGGACTTCGCGACGCAGATGACTTCGCCATCGCGAGATCCGACGCCATCACCATCATGTTCGTGCCTCAGACCATGTCGCAGTCGACGCTGGGCGTGCCGT
>Ga0184628_10000770_pt1 | contig 16479 bp, 15 predicted proteins | sample PLM4_5_b1_FD_133149 | JGI IMG/M metagenome (GOLD analysis project Ga0184628, IMG submission 133149) | Groundwater sediment microbial communities from an aquifer in East River, Colorado, USA - PLM4_5_b1 | ecosystem: Environmental > Terrestrial > Soil > Riparian zone | place: USA: East River... | reverse complement strand
TTTGTCCTTGACTTTGTTCTCGTCATAGAGCGCGCCCAGTTGAAAGTGCGCCTCGTCGTTCTTGGGATCGAGGGCGACAACCCGCTCCATCGACTGAATCGCTCGCGGAAAGTCTTTGGTCTTACGGTAAAGCACGCTCAGATAGGCATGGATTTCTTTGCGGTCGTTGAGTTTTTTAATGACCGCCTGCAGAGTCTCGATGGCCTTGTGGGTTTGGTCTTTGCGTTCGTAGAGTTGCGCCGCCTGCACCCGGGCGTCGGCGTAGAACTCGCTCTTCTCGGAAATTCGCTCGAAGGCTTCCAGCGCCTTATCGTTGGCTTTGAGTTCGATATAGGTGGCGGCGAGGTAATAACGCGCGCGATCGTTTTCCGGATCGCCGGCAAGAACCAGGTTGAACTCGGTGGCGGCGCGGTCGTAGTCGCCCTTCTCAAACGAGATCAGACCGATCTTGATGCGAGTATCGCGCGGATCGGTTTCGCCTCCTTCCAAGCGCTCGAACTGGCGCAGCGCGTCATCGAGCTTATTCTGCCCGACATAGAGTTCGCCCAAGCGGCGGCGCGACCAAACATGTTGTGGATTGACTTGCAGCAGACGTTGATAGGTTTGGATCGCATCTTCGGTCTTGCCTTCGAGCTCATAGACCAACGCCAAGTCCATCAACACAGCTTCCGACTTGGGATTGAGCTCTAGGGCCTTGCGAAAGCTTTGCTCGGCGGCGAGATAAAGCTTGCTCTTGGCGCGAACCCGGCCCAAATAATAGTGGCCCAGAGCCGAGCTGTCGTCGAGGTTGAGCAGCTCGTCCAAATGCTGGGTCGCGCGCGCGTAGTCTTCAACCTGCAAATACAGCGCGCCGGCGTAGAGCAGCGCTTCTTGATTCTTGGGATCGAGTTTCAGGACCGCGTTGTATTCCGCCAGCCCCTTTTGATTATCGCCCAGCGCGGAATACAGCCCAGCCAGGAGTAAGTGATAATCGACGCTCTTGGGCTCCAGCCGAACCGCCGACTCCGCCTCGCTCAAGGCCTTCTTAAGATCGCCGCGGCGCAGGTAGAGCTGGGCCAAACGGAAATGCAGAAAACTGTCCGCCGGACTAGCCTGCGCCGCGGCTTCGAACTCTTTCAGAGCCGGCTCGAACTCGCCCTCGATGAGCAATAGCTGTCCCTTGAGGACGTGATTAAACGCCTTAGCGTCGTCACCAAGGTCGGCTTTGGCGTCTTTGCTCAAGGGCTTTTCGGGAGACCAAATCAAACCGTCGGGAGGGAGCTGGTAATCGGCCACGGCCGTCGCGCAACCGGATAATATAACTAGCAAAAAGGCTGTCCGAAAACCGCGTGTAGACATCGTTGAAACATCTAACATGCTGACCGGAGGGGGTCAATGTAGAGTTGTCGGCGCCTTCATTCGCCGCGCCAACTATGCTAGTTTTCCCGGCGACGGCAGCAATTGGCCGCGACCAACTTTCGAGAAGCAAAACCCATGGCCGACACCGCCCGCGACCGCGCCGCCAAAGAAGCCGCGGAACTGCGCCAAGCGCTTGAAACGCACAACTATCAGTACCATGTGCTCGACAATCCGCTGGTGAGCGATGCCGAGTACGACCGGCTGTTTCGCCGGCTGGTGGAATTGGAGCGAGAATTTCCCGATCTCGCCACGGCGGATTCGCCGACGTTAAAAGTCGGCGCGCCGCCGCTGGCGAAATTCACCACCGTGCAGCACACTATGCCCATGCTGTCCCTCAACAACGCCATGGACAGCAAAGAGCTTATAGAGTTCGAAGAACGAATCCAGCGCTTTTTGAAGCGCAGCGAGCGCATAGAATACGCGGTGGAGCCCAAAATCGACGGCCTCGCCGTCGAATTGGTCTATATCGACGGCAAATTCACCGTCGGCTCCACCCGCGGCGACGGCATCAACGGCGAAGATATCACGCTCAATCTCAAAACCATCCGGTCGATTCCATTGACCTTGCGCGCTGGCGGGAACACGCTGCCCCGGCACCTTGAAGTGCGCGGCGAAGTCTTTCTCGGCCGCGCGGCATTTCAGAAAATGAACCGCGAGCGGGACGAAGAGGGCGAGCCGGTATTTGCCAACCCGCGCAACGCCGCAGCTGGCTCACTCAAACAGCTCGACTCGACGATCACCGCGAAGCGGCCTTTAGACATCTTTTGCCATGGCATCGGCAGCGTCGAAGGCGCTTCATTCACAAGCCACTGGGATTTCCGTGAGCGGATTCACGAGTGGGGCTTGAAGCCGGTGCCGCGGGGCAAACTCTGCCGCGGCTTGGACGAAGTCTTGAACTACCGCGATCAGATGGAAGCCGAGCGCGACACCCTACCCTACGAAATCGACGGCCTGGTGGTCAAAGTTAACGACACCGAGCTGCAACAGCGCCTGGGACAGATCGCCCGCTCGCCGCGCTGGGCGATCGCCTACAAATTCAAACCGCGCCAAGCGACCACACGCATCCTCGACATTGTCGCGCAAGTCGGTCGCACCGGCACGCTCACTCCGGTGGCCAGTCTCGAACCAGTGCCCATCGGCGGTGTCATCGTCAAGAGCGCATCGCTGCATAATATGGATGAGATCGCCCGCAAAGACATTCGCATTGGCGACACCATCGTCGTCGAACGCGCCGGCGACGTGATCCCCTATGTCGTCAAAGTCGTCGAAGAAAAGCGCAACGGTGAGGAAAAGCTTTTTGCCATGCCGGAGCAATGCCCTGTATGCAGTTCGGCGGTTTTTCGCGAGGAAGGCGAAGCCGCCTATCGCTGCGTCGGCATTTCCTGCGCCGCCAAATTGAAAGAGAGTTTGAAATTCTTCGGCTCCCGCGGCGCCATGGATATTGAAGGATTAGGCGAAAAAATCATCGAGCAACTGGTCGGCCGCAATCTGGTCCACGACGTCGCCGATCTTTACAGTCTTACCAAAGAACAGCTCGCCGATTTGGACCGCATGGCGGTGAAGTCGGCGCAGAATTTACTCGACGCCCTGGAGCGCAGCAAAGACGCCACGCTGCCGCGCTGCTTGACCGCCTTGGGTATTCGCCATGTCGGCGAAGCGACCGCCAAACTGCTGGCGGAACATTTCGGCGCCCTCGAAAAGGTCATCGAAGCGACCGAGGAAGAGCTCGTCGAAGTCCGCGAGATCGGTCCCGAAGTGGCGAAAAGCATCGCGCGCTTTTTTCAACAGGAAAGCAATCGCCAGGTGATTGAGAAACTCAGAAAAGCCGGGCTGCATTTCCGAGTTGAAAAGAAAAAAGCCGGAACTTTGACCGGAGCGACATTCGTTCTCACCGGCGGATTGGAAGAAATGTCGCGGCCGGAAGCGCAGAAGCGTATCGAAGCCCTTGGCGGACGGGTTTCGTCAAGCGTCAGCCGCAACACCACCTACGTCGTCGCCGGCGCCGCCCCCGGCACCAAGCTCAGGAAAGCCCAGGAGCTGGGGGTCAAAATCTTAAGCGAACAAGAACTGCTCGAACTGCTGCGCGCCGGTTAATATCGATCGCGGTCGCGCTGTGGCGGCCATGAGCTGCCGCCTGCATAACCGCCAGCGCCGCCAGCCAGCAGTCCGGGCTAGCTACTTGCGAGAATCCCATGACCAATCCACTGGGAAAAAGTTCCGTCCATCTCAATATCTCGGGCCGGGTCCAGGGCGTGTATTACCGCGCCTCAATGTTACAGGAAGCACAGCGCTTGGGCCTCACCGGTTGGGTGATGAATCGCCCCGACGGTTCGGTGGAAGCGGTGGCGGAAGGCTGGAAAGCGAAAATAGAAGAACTCATCGCCTGGTGCCATCAAGGACCGCAAGGCGCGCGGATCGCTGGTGTCGAAGTACAGTGGCAAAAGCCGGAGAATAGTTTTTTCGGCTTCGCGATTCGGCGCGTGTAAGGCTCACTTGGCGTGCTTGGTAGCCTTGAGATCGAGCGCCAGCTTATAAACTTCCTTCTTCGCCAGTCCGTAGCGCTCACCGAGCAACTCCGCGATCTCTTTCACCCCCATGCCGTTGCCGGCGAGTTGGCGGATCGTCCCGTGCAGTTCCTCGTCGGACACCTGCGCCTCGCCGCTCGCGCCATGAACCATAATCACGATTTCGCCTTTAATGTCGCGGTCGGCGAGCGCGCGAACAACTTCGCTTAGCTTGCCGCGCCGGAACTCTTCGTGAACCTTGGTCAGCTCGCGGGCCACAGAGATCTCCCGGTCGCCGAAGATCTCGAGCATTTCGGCGAGCGAGTCCAAGAGCCGGTGCGGCGCCTCGTAAAAAACCAATGTCGCCGCTTCGCCGCGCAGGCTTTGCAATTTGGCTTTGCGCTCCTGCGCCTTGGCCGGCAGAAAACCTTCGAAGAAAAAACGGTCCGTCGGCAGGCCGCTCGCACAGAGCGCCGTGGTCAAAGCCGATGCGCCAGGCAACGGAACGACCTGAATCCCAGCCTCAATCGCGTCGACGACGATTCGATAACCTGGATCGGAAATCGCCGGTGTGCCGGCGTCGGACACTAGCGCGATGCTGGCGCCGCTCTTCAGGCGCTCCACTAAAGTCCGTGCTTTGCCGCGTTCGTTATGGTCGTGATAACTGGTCAGCGCGGTCTTGATGCCAAAGTGCGCGAGCAAATGCTGCGTGTGCCGGGTATCCTCCGCGGCGATCAATTCGACCACTTTGAGAACCCGCAGCGCGCGCAAAGTGATATCTTCGAGATTGCCGATGGGCGTCGGCACGATGTAGAGGATGCCTGGCATAGACAGAGACAGAGATTTGAGACAGAGACCGGATTGAAAAAGATCTATCGTTTCATCATACCGCTGAGCATACGAGCAATCTCATCGCATTGTTCGTATAAAGCGGAATAAATTTCATCCGCGACATACCCGGATTTTCTCATCACGTATAACAAACTGACGACTTCATAGACAGATCCTTTGGCGATATTGAAGAAGTATCGGGCTTCCCTTACACTCTCTCTTCCGGTTCCTTCCGCGATATTCGTAGAAATCGACAACGACGCTCTACGGATTTGCTCGCCAATTGAAAATTGATCTTTTTGTTCGATGGAACGCGAAAGTAGTGAAACCGTACCATGCAAGTCTACGGCCTTTTTCCAAACATCGAGCTTCTCAAACTTAAACAAAGCCGGTTTCCTTCAGAGCCGTTCAGACTCGACTGTCCGTTTCCCCGATCTCTGTCTCTGTCTCAATTCTCTATCTCACTTGCCCCAGTCTCTAGAATAGCGGAAGTCGCGGTCGATGGTGCGCTGCGACACCTTGGCGATCACCGGCAGGCGCCGTTTGAATTGGGAATTCATGATGCGCGCGGCGATGTCGTCGATGAACCGTTCGGGGAAGCCGGCGGCGACCAGCTCGGCTTTGGTGTAGCGCTGGTCGACCATCAAATAGAGCAGCTTGTCTACTTCGCGGTAGGTAAAACCCAACTCGCCTTCGTCGGTTTGGCCGCTCCACAGATCCGCCGACGGCTCTTTCTGGACGATGACCTGAGGCACGCCGATGGCCTCGGAGAGCGCCCACACTTGGGTCTTGTAGAGATCGCCCAGTGGATTGATCGCCGACGCCGTGTCGCCATGCAGCGTGCCATAGCCCAACAATAGTTCGGTCTTGTTGCTGGTGCCGAGAACTAACGCGCTCCAGCGCATCGATTGGTCATAAAGTATCGTCATGCGCTCGCGCGCCATCTTGTTGCCCCGCCGGCGCTCGTCGGCATCGGGAAAGCCGGCGAAATAATCGTCGACCTGCGCCGTGATCTCGACCAACATCGATTCGATACCGCTCTTTTGCACGACCATCTCGGCATGGCCCTGGCTATCCGGGTTGGAGCTCTTGTAGGGCATCAAGACGCCCAATACGTTTTGCGGCCCTAAAGCCTCAGCAGCTAACATCGCGCTCAGCGCCGAATCCACCCCGCCGGAAAGACCGACCACCACGCGCGCCAGGCCGGTCTTGAGCACCTCATTGCGAATGAACGCGACGAGAATTTGCCGCAGCAAAACAGTGTTGGTCGGTATTTGCGTCATGCGGCAAGTTATTTCTTCTTGGCGCTTTTCCGGCCTTGAACTTTTGAACCCTTGAACCCTTGAACGATTTTAGCCCCCGGCCGCTCGCGAATGCGCATCAGCTCGTTGATCGTTAGATCCAAATCTTCGTCGCGCAATAGCGGCGATATGGTGCGTTTGCGCCGCACCGCTTCGAAGCTAGCGTCGACGGCGATGAAGTCCTCGTCGTAGTAACGCGCTTTAGCGAGCCGCTCGCCGAAGGGATCGAGGATCTCGGAACCGCCCCAGAAGCCGACGCCGTCCTCAAAACCGCAGCGGTTGCCGTAGATCATGAACAGGCTGTAGGTCTCGGCATAGACTCGATTGAGCATTTCCCAGTAGCGCGCGTTGTCGTCCTGACTCTGCTGGTCGACGATGCCGCGCAGTGGGCTTGCCGACGGACAGAGCACCGCCAGGGCGCCATCCAAGGCGGCTAGGTAAATCGTCGAGGGATGCCAGAGATCTTCACAGATCAATAGCGCCATACGGCCGAATTTGGTGTCAAAGGCGCGCACCCGGTCGCCGCGGGCGAAGTAGCGTTGCTCGTCGAACATGCCATAGGTCGGCAGATAGACTTTACGGTGCACATGGCGAATCTCGCCGTCTTCGAAATAGACCGCCGAGTTGAAAAACCTGTGATCGGCACTCTCCTCCACCAGACCGGCGATAAAGGACACTTTGCGGCTGAGCGCCATGAGCTGCTTGATCTCCGGCGCGTCGAGCTTCAGTGCCACTGCCGGCACGGTATCGCGCAGCATATAGCCGGTGAGACTCAATTCGGGGAATAATAGCAGGGCGGCTTTGGCAGCGGCGGCGTGGCCGATGCGTTCCTCGTACATAGCCAGGTTGGCCTGGAGGTCGCCAAGTCTTGGGTTGACTTGACCGATTGCAATGCGGATAGACACGGGAAAATCTCCGTCTGCGAGCAAGCTAGAAATAAATTCTCACGAAACTAACATAGGCCTAACCACACTTGCAATTTGCCACGGCCGCGCTTACCTTGATGTATCGGCGAAACCAAGCGTCAACCGGCCATCCAGCCGCAGTACCATGGCAGAGAACGTTACTATATACGGCCAAGATCTTTGAGCTTTTACTTCGGGAGCCCGTGCGGACTTCACCCGGCGCAAAGTGCCGTTCGACTATGTCAACGTCTTGGCAGACGACGCCGGTCTTGAGCGCATGAGACAGCTGACCAATGGCCGGCGCAAGATTCCGGTGATCGTCCAAGACGGCAAGGTCACGGTCGGCTTCGGCGGCACCTGAGAAGTCTGAAGGGCCGGCGGTGTCGGCACCCACACGAGATCACCCGGGCGAAAAAAAAACGTTAGCCAAACCTCAAATCCACCCTTGGCTGCATCCATCGATCAACTAATTGCCGAAAAAGTCGGCTCTCTTTTCGACCGCAACGCCGCAGTAACCGGCGTCATTGCCTTACCCGGCGACGCCTCGACGCGGCGCTATTATCGCGTGCGCCTAAACGGACCCGGCACGCCGCCGACGCTGATGGCGATGCAATTGCCCGCCGGCAGCGGCCTGCCGATCTCCAGCGAGGAGCTGGCGGTCTTCACGGACGCTCCCACGGAACTGCCATTTTTAAACGTACACCGTTTCCTCGATCGTGTCGGCGTCAGAGTGCCAAAGATATACGGCCATTGGCAAGACGATGGCCTGCTGCTGCTCGAAGATCTGGGCGATGTCGCCTTGTGGGACCGGGTGCAAGGTTTATCCGGAACCGAAGTGGTCGGGTGGTACAAAAAGGCCATCGACGAGCTTCTACGATTACAAATCGCCGGCACCGAACACCGCGACGATTCCTGCATCGCCTTTCAGCAACGTTTCGATGAAAAACTCTACGTCTGGGAATTCGAGCATTTTATCGAATGGGGGTTGGAAAAACGGCCTGGCGCAAAGATCTCAACCGCTACGCTCGCGACGCTGCGCGAAACCTTTGCCGCCATCGCGCAGACGCTCGACCGCCAACCGCCCTGTCTCAATCACCGTGATTATCATAGCTGGAATCTGATGATCCACAACGAGGCGGTATGCGTCATCGACTTTCAAGACGCCCTGCTCGCGCCGGCGCAATACGATCTCGCGTCGCTTTTAAACGATCGCATTACCGACGCCGTCGTCCAACCGCATATCGAACCGCAGCTGGTCGAATATTATCGCGAAAGAACCATTGAGCTATCGGGCCACGCCATCTCGCGGCAGGAATTTTTAGTTATTTATCGGCTGTCGGCGATCCAACGCGACTTAAAAGTCGTCGGCCGCTTCTACTATCTCGATCTGGTCAAAGGCAAGCCGGGCTACATGAAATTCGTCCCGCCCACCGTGCGCCGGCTCCAGCGCAATCTCGCCCAAGTGGCGCAGACTGAGAAAATCCTGCCGCTGTTGCGTGAACATTTTGAGGCGATGCTGTGACCCAATGGATAATGGTTTATGGAAAATCAAAAATTTTCCATCTGGATTTTCCATATTCCATTGTCAATTATGCAATTCCCCCTAGGCGCCATCGGGGCCATTCATGAAAGCCATGGTGCTGGCCGCCGGCCAAGGAACCCGATTGCGGCCGATTACCGACAGCATGCCCAAAGCGCTGGTGCCAGTGGCCGGCCGGCCGATGATCGAGTTTGGCCTGCTGCTGCTGCGCCATTACGGCATCCGCGATATCGTCATCAACCTGCATCATTTTGGCGCGCAGGTCGAAAACCACCTGGGCGATGGCCGGCGCTTCGAGGTAAACATCCGCTATTCCCACGAGCCCGAGCTCTTAGACACCGGCGGCGGACTGCTGAAAGCTAAAGAGTTTTTACAGGACAGCACGTTCATCGTGATCAACACCGACGCCCTGATCGACGTCAATTTAGCCGAAGTGCTGAACTACCATCGGCAACGTCGTGCGGCAGCCACACTGGTGCTGCGGCCCGACGCCGACGCCGACCGCTATGGCTCCATCGATATCGGCGCCGACGGCCGCATCTGCCGCTTTCTCGAGCACCAATCGAAGGAACCGCCCCTGGGCGCAGCGAGAAAATTGATGTTCACCGGCGTGCAGATTCTCGAACCGCGGATCTTCGATTACATGGATAGCGACCGCTTAAAAAAATTCAGCACCACAAGAGAGACCTACCCGCGCATGCTAAGCGCGAACGAGCAACTTTACGGCTATTGTTTCGACGGTTTCTGGCAAGATCTGGGTACCAGAGAACGGATCGAGTTAGCGGAACGGCAGCTCGGCGGCGGCCAGGCGCGGCTGCATTTTCTCTGAGCAGCGCAGCGAAAACGGGTCAAACTGTAGGGTTCGGCGGCGCGCGACAACGGAGTTGGCAAATTTGCCCCGCGCGACTCAGCGCGTTGGCCGACTTTGACGGCAAATTTTGTCAGTCCACTTTGGCGGGAAACTTGGTACAATCCCACAAGTGTTAACATTCGACCCGTAACCTCGAAGCGATGCTCGACCGAATAATCACCGAACTGGTGCAAAATCAGAATTCCGACGGCGGCTGGGGCGCTGTGCGCAGCAAGCGCAGCAATACCGAGGTAACCTCATTGGCCGTCATGGCGCTGAAAACGCTACCGGGCGAAGCCACCTTGGATAACCGCAAACGCGGCATAGAGTGGTTGGTGCGGCAACAAAACCAAAACCACAGCTGGCGGCTCAACGAAGCCGTCAAAGAAGGCTCTTGGACGACGGCTCTAGCGATCATGGCTCTCGGCGATACCGCGGAGCACAGCGAGCGTGTGCTCGCCGCGGCGCGTTGGCTGCTGGAGCAAGAGGGCAGCAAACCCGGCATCCTCGCTGAGATCATTCTGTGGGCCACCGGCAAATCGGGCGTCAATCAGCTGAACAAAGACCTCATCGGCTGGTCCTGGGTGCCGAGATCATTCAGCTGGGTGGAGCCCACCAGCTATGCGCTGATTGCGCTGAAAAAACAGCGTGGCCGTCTCGCCGGCACCAACGTCGACGAGCGCATTCGCCAAGCCGACGCGATGATCTACGATCGTATGTGCACCGGCGGCGGCTGGAATTATGGCAACTCCAAGGTTTTAGACTACGCACTTTGGCCCTACCCGGATATCACCGCGCTGGCATTGATCGCCATGCAAGATCATGCGAACCAAAAAGCCAATCAAGAAAGTCTGCAAGTCCTAAGCAAGATCGCCCTAGAAACCGATTCCGGGTTTTGCCTCTGTTGGGCGGCCATCTGTCTGAACCTTTACGGGCAAGACCATTCGCAGTTTCAGAAACGGATCGAAAAACGCTTCGCCGCCACGGCATTCCTGGGCGAGACTAAGACTCTCGCTCTGGCTTTGATCGCGCTGGGGGGCAAGTCCAATCCTTTTCACATTTAGGATCACCCGATGCGTCGCCGAGAATTTCTTAAATACACCGCCCTGGGCTCGCTCAGCACGACACTCGCCAATTGCCAGTCTTCCGGGCGCTGGCAGCGTGAGGCGTTTCGCAAGAAATCCTCCTCGCGCGTCGCCATCTTGGCGGCTAAGGGTTACGACCAGCCGCTCAAGGACGTGATCCTGAGAGGTATCAAACTTTGCGGTTTGCAGGTCACAGGAAAAAGCATCGTCCTCAAACCGAACCTAGTCGAATTCGACCCCAAAGGGGTGATCAATACCAACCCGGCGGTCATCGAGGCGGCCATCGATGCCTTTCGCACTCTCGGCGCCGCCGAAGTGGTCGTCGCCGAAGGGCCGGGCCATCGGCGCGACAACGAATATTTGCTCTCGGCCTCGGGTCTTTACGATGTCATACGCGAACACAAGGTCCGCTACGTCGATCTCAACTCCGACGACGTCCGTGCCACAGCGGTGCGCAGCAGCTATACCAGCTTTAAACAACTGTACCTGCCGGAAACTTTGTTCAACGCCGATCTGCTGGTCTCCATGCCCAAGTTGAAAACCCATCATTGGGCTGGCGTGACACTGTCGATGAAAAACCTGTTCGGGATCATTCCCGGGACGGTCTACGGCTGGCCGAAGAATATTCTCCACTGGCAAGGCATCGACAACAGCATCTTGGATATCAACAGCTCGCTGCCGCTGCCGCAGTTCGCCATCGTCGACGGCATCGTCGGCATGGAAGGCAACGGTCCGCTGCAAGGCCGGGCCAAAAACGCCGGCCTGCTGATCTTCGGCGACGACTTCGTGTCCGTCGACGCCAGCGCAGCCCGCCTGATGAAACTCGAACCGCGCAAAGTCATTCACCTGGCCAAGGCCGACGCATTTCTCGGCAACTTGGCTTACGAAAAAATCGAACAGATCGGCGAGAAGTTGGACAGTCTGCAGCAAGACTTCGACATCATCGAAGATTTAAAAGATTTGAAAAAACTAACCGGCTGAAGCCGTATAGACAAAATACCCTTCAAACGCGCGCTAGGGCAAAATTAGTTGCGCGCCGCGATCACGCCGCAAGCAGCGCGATCACCGGCGTTTCCCGTTGGATCAGTAGTGTGATCGTCAACGCCGGCATGTACGACCAAGGCACTGCCATCTGCGTCAAAGACTGAGTGGGGCCCGGCCCCGAGCGTGACGGCGTCGGTCAAAGCTTCGAAACGGCCTGCGCCATCCTTCGCAACCAGCATGTTCGGCAAATCGCCGGCGTGGGCGCCATCCGGATTGCGGTAGCCATGCTTCTTCTGCGCCGGGTTAAAATGTCCGCCCGCGCTGGTAAACGCCGGAGCGTCACACTTGCCAACCGCATGGATATGCACGGCGTGGAGACCGGCGCTGAGCCCTTTGACCCCCACTACGACCCGGACACCGTCACTGACCTCGACGAACGACGCCATACCGACCGTCTTACCATCCTTGTCCTTGAGTTCGGCGGTCGCTCGCTCGCCAGGGCCGGTTAACGCGCAACCGGCTCCGGCAACTAAAGACAAGACGCAAAAAGTAACGATGGATTTCCAGGAATGAATTACTTTGACGTAGTGGCAATATTGCATGGAGAATTCGATACCATCGATTGTTTTGGCTAGCAACCAATTCCTAACAAATTGGTGCAAAAGCGACAAGGTGGCTGCTAGTTAGGCCGCCGATTGCGACGCATCCGGGCCTATGCTAGCTTTCGGCGTTATTCACCATGTCTGCCCTAGCCATATACTTGCCGACGGTGGTTTTCATCTCGCTGCTCGGCGGCTTCCTGCCATTGATGCGGGCGTTGTCGCAGCGAGCGCTCGCCCTGCTGCTTAGTTTTAGCGCGGGCGTCCTGCTCGGCGCGGTGTTTTTTCACATGTTGCCGGAGACCGGCAAAGTACTGGGAGAATACCTCGGCTTGCCGGTGCTGGCCGGTTTCCTACTGATCTTCGTCATGGAACGGTTTGTCTTCGTCCATGCCTGCGAAGAACACGACTGCGACATCCATCAAATGGGTATTCCAGCGTTCCTCGGCATCTCGTTGCACAGTTTGCTCGACGGCATCGCGCTCGGCGCCGGCCTGATTTTGCCGCAGCTCGGCCCGGTGGTGTTGCTCGCCGTGATCATACATAAGATGCCCGACAGCATGTCGATCTCGTCGATCCTGCTCTCCGCCGGCTGGGAGCGCCATAAAGTCGGCAAACTCAATCTGCTGTTTTCGCTCACCACCCCCATCGGCGCGCTGCTGGCCTTTTTCTGCTTCCGCACGCTGTCTCCGGAGAATGTCGCCGTCGCCATCGGCTTATCCGCCGGCACTTTCCTGGCCATCGCCACCGCCGACATATTGCCCCATGTGCACCGCATCGAGCAGCGCAATCCGCTGACGCTGGTTTTTCTCGCCATTGGCCTAGCGGTCAGTTGGATGGGCACGCTGCTGGCCCACTGAGCGGGTTGCGGTGAGTCTCACGCAATCCTCACAACCGATACCTTCCGCTTAACAGATTGCGTCGCACGGTGAAAGTGTCGCCGAGAACATCGAGATAGTCCGACAATTTTACATTGCTGCGCTCGTCGTTGAGCCAGCGCGCCGAAACTATGCCGATCTTGTAGCCCAGCCGCTGCGCCAGCGCCAACACTTCGATATCGAACCCCCAGCCCTCGATGGTCGTCTGCGCGAAGATCCGCTCCGCCGCTTCGGCGCGAAAGGCCTTAAAGCCACACTGGGTATCCCAGATTCCCCGCACCGCGGCGATCTGCACAATCCGATTACCGAGCCGGCCCAATGCGCGCTTGTACCAGGCCTGGGAAACCACTTGCAGCGCTTCGGGTGCGTCCTTAGCGCTGCGCGACGCGATGACAATATCGTAGCCCTGGTCGAACAGCGGTTTCATTTTGTCAAAGTGAGCGATATCAGTGGAATTGTCAGCATCGCAAAACAGCCGAATCTGTCCCGAGGCGGCGAGCATGCCTTCTCTGACCGTAAAGCCTTTGCCGCGGTTGATTTTGCGATCAAGGATCTTGAGTTGGGGCATATCGCGTGCAGCCGCGCGCGCCATTTCGCGGGTCGAATCGGTTGGACCATCGAGAACTACGATGATCTCGGCGCTTATCGAAAATCGCGACAAATATTCCTGAATACGTTGCAGGGTGCTCGGCAACCTTGCCGCCTCGTTGTAAGCCGGAACAACAATGGAAAGATTAAAGCCCGGTGGTGTCAATCGACCCTCTATGACTCTCGTAAGAATTAAAACACAATAGATCGGCGTACTATTGTCGGCGCTGTTCGGTGTAACGCCTTGGCAAGAAACTTACCTCGCCGTCGGGCTCGACCGTAATATGCGCACCGCTTCCGCTAAGTGCTTGGCACCTTCATCTTTTCTTCCGACTTCCAACAGGCCGCGACCTAAGCTTTCTTGGGCTTCAGCATCGTTCTCCAGAAGTCTTGCAGCTTCGCGGAAATGGACTATCGCGTTGTCGAGTTTTCCCTGGGCGGCGAGAATCCGCCCCAGCTGCAAGAGAATGCGGCCATCCTTGGGCTCTTGTTTTGCCGCAACGGCTAGGACTTCCGCCGCCTCATCTAGGCGGCCTTCGACAGCTAAAATTGTCCCGAGCTTGACCCGCACTCGATTGGTATCGGGAGATAATTGTATGAGCTTGCGCAAGTGCTCCACAGCTTCGCGGGGCTGGGCTTGGTTGACCAGAGCTGTAGCTAAGTTTTCTCGAGCTTCGACGCTGTTTGGATTGAACTGAACAAACACCCGGTAGTGTTCGAGGGATTCGGCCATCTTTCCTTGTTTATACAGTAACGCGCCCGCACGTTCGTGGGCATCCCAGCGTTCTGGGTTGAGCTCTAGGGCGCGGCGGTACGACGAAACTGCGTCGTCGTAATTCCCTTGTGACTCGGACAGTATCGCGAGGTGGTAATAAGCTGAGCTGGTGGGGTTCACCGCAACCGCATTTCTCCACAAAGTCTCAGTGTCTCGCCACAGCGGAATTTGGCGCCAGGTTAATACACCTAAAGTGGCTAAACCAGCAGCGATGATCGATGCACAGGAGATTAAAACCGGGGTTCGCATTCCTCGGACCGCGACAACATAGAGACCTCGTTCGGCACAGGCGCCGATCAACAGCGCCCAGGGCAGCGCGGCCAGGTAGGTGAAGCGATCGGCGAAGACCTGCTGGACAGGAAATCCGTCCCGGAAAACCGGCAGCAATAGCAATAAATAACAGAGCCACAACGGAATTAATGCCGGCCACTTCTGCCGCAGGACAACAACGAGTGCGCTGAGTACTATGCTCGCCGCGATAAATAACGCCATAGACGATGCCGTTAACTCGTAAGCCGGCGTCAAACCGATCGGCAATATTGCGTTCCATAAATAAAGCGCCGGTGCGGCAAGCTGATCGAGAGCCCAATGGAGTACGTTGCCTCGGTGGGCAGTATGAGGATAAGCATCCTCATAATGACCGGCAATGACCGCCACCACCGCATACGCACCCGACAGGAGTATATAGGGCGACTGTTCTCTTAACGACCGACCAACCACGCTACCCGGCATATCGCTTTTCGGACTGCCCTCCGCCCTTGCGGCAAAGTGGTGCATGATCGACAAGATCGCAGGCAAAAAAAATCCACTCGGTCCGGCTAAAAGACTAAGCAGAAATGTCGCTAGCGAGGCAAATCTCCAGGCCGCGCTCATTACGCCGCCTGCCGCGCTGGCGATTGCCTTGAGATAAATTAACAGACTCAAGAGAAAAAACATTGAAGCGATGAGTTCGCCTCGCGTCGACGCCCATGCCACAGATTCGACCCGGAGCGGATGGAGCGCGAAGCTAAGAGCAGCAACCGCAGCGGGCAAACCAAACCATTTCACGCCTGGGTATGCATCGGCCCTTTGCCAGTGCACAAACAGCGCCGCAGCGATATAATAGAAGATCACGGCGTTGACGATATGAACGGACAAATTTATCAAGTGATAGCCAAACGGGTCGGTCCACCAAAACACATGGTTGATACCAAGACTCAACCAGGCGACTGGCTGGAACTGACCGAAGTGAAAGCCCGTGAACATCCATTGAAGCTGGGCCCAGCCGAGCCCACGATAGCCGACGTTTTCGACCAGCAGCCGTGTGTCGGAATCAACAAAACCATTGTTGAGTGCCGGTAAAAACACCAAAAAGGTGACCCCAGTAATAATCGACGGGAGAACACTCGGCCCCGATAGCGTTCGGCAAGCTCTGAGAAAAGACTGCAGCTGTGCCGCAGACGAATGATCAGTCACCGGAGCCGTTCGTGAAACCGCCGGTATGCGGCGCGAGGTTTTCTTCGCCTTCATCTAATTCGTCGAGCTGGAATCTAACGATCGCGCGGACGCTTGCCCGCGCCGGTGGCTATTTTTTTTTGCCGGGCTTGCGCGACGCCGCCGCAACCGCGAGTTTATTATTCTGCCGGTCTCTCTGGCGCGAGCCGCGCGCATTTCCAGCGGCCACGGCTCCCGTCCTTTGGGAAAACACCTGAAAGATCGTTTCTCCCAGTATCCCGGCGACGAGTGCCAACCAAAACAGCCTTTGGTGAAAATCGCCGTAATCAGCCATGACACGCTGCTTGAGTGTCCACACATTCGGCGCCATAACGCCCTGCACGCCGTAATTTGCCGCCGCCACCGCGAATACTACGCTATAGAATAGCGTGCAAAAGACCAGCCCGCGGGCGACCTTTCCTGGCCAACCCGCGAGATGAAAGAATGCCGGCAGCCCCAACGCGAGAATCGGATACAAAGGCAGAAAAAACCGGCCCATGCCCCAACCCACTGACCCATGATGCTCCATAGTAACAATAAACAAAAAATGGACTGCCGCTAGAAGCATCAACATATGCCGCGCGCGGGGTTTGAGGGGCGCGCCGAGCGTGAGGCCGATGGCCCCTAAAAAAAATACCGGAAACGTCCATAGTAAGCCGTACTCCGACTGCCATAGGTAAAATCCAATTTTCTCCCAAGCATTAGACAGGTTAAGCGGCGATGGAAAATTCTGGTCGAACCCGCCGGCCGAATAACCGGTAGCGAAAG
>Ga0184628_10000768_pt1 | contig 16484 bp, 12 predicted proteins | sample PLM4_5_b1_FD_133149 | JGI IMG/M metagenome (GOLD analysis project Ga0184628, IMG submission 133149) | Groundwater sediment microbial communities from an aquifer in East River, Colorado, USA - PLM4_5_b1 | ecosystem: Environmental > Terrestrial > Soil > Riparian zone | place: USA: East River... | reverse complement strand
GGTTTCGCGGGACAGGAGACTACGGGCCCTGCGGGATTCGCCATGGCACTTCGCACGATACAGGTAGCGTTGCGGTACGCCGAAATCGTGGAGCAACTCGCGCCATCGGCTTGGATCGTGAATTTCACCAACCCGGCCGGCATCGTCACACAGGCAATTTCCAACCACACCGGAGCCAAGGTAATCGGAATCTGCGATACACCGGCCGAGCTTTTCTCTCAAATTGCACGCGCGCTTGGCGAAGCTCCGTCGAATGTGCATTGCGACTATTTTGGGTTAAACCACCTGGGTTGGGTGAGTTCCGTGCGTGTACGCGGGAAAGAAATGATCGATCTGTTGCTCAACGAAGAGGCCTTGGGGCGGCGAATCTACCCGGCCCCACTGTTTTCTCCTGACCTCCTTGCTGCAATCAGGTTGATCCCTACGGAGTACGTATTTTTCTATTACAACCAGGAACTCGCCCGGCGGAATCAACTGCGCGCGGGCGTCACGCGAGGGGAAGAACTGCAGACGATGAACGGGCGGGTCTGGAACGATCTCGAGACTCACTTTCGGGCGGGCAACCCCGCCGCTGCCTTGGCTGCATATCGCCGCTACCTCAACCGGCGCAATGCCAGTTACATGCGGCTGGACGGCGCCGCCGAATCGGCTTTTCAGGGCTCCGACCCGGATTGGGACCCGTTTGAAGGCGCAACAGGCTACCATCGCATCGCTGTAGACACCATCACCGCGCTAACCAGCAGCGGTCCGCATTCCATCATTCTGAATGTTACTAATCGTGGAAGTATCGAGGGAATGGCTCGGGACGACATAGTCGAAGTCCCGTGCCTGGTGGACCATTCCGGGCCCCATCCGCTAGCCGTTGGAACGATTCCTGATTCGGTTCGCGGCCTCCTGCTGACGGTGAAGCACTTCGAGCGCCTGACCGTCCAGGCGGCAGTGACGGGCCGGTGGGACACCGCCGTCTTGGCCCTTACGATGAACCCGATCGTGACAAGCTGGGACCTTGCCAGAAACTTCCTGGAACAGTTGGCCGGTCAGGATACCGGATACTTTGCAAGCTTCCGCCGGCGTGATATTCTGCAATCGACAGCTCTCAAATCGTAAGCATCCGCTTAATCATCTCTCGGTTTCCATGGACACTACTTACCCGCGCCCCGAATACCCTCGCCCGCAGTTTGTACGGGCAGTCTGGATGAATTTGAACGGCCCCTGGAAGTTTCGCATCGACGACGAGAACATCGGACTCGACCACCGCTGGTTCTCCTGCACCGACTATCCCGCGGAAATTCTGGTTCCGTTCTCGGTCGAGTCAGACATGAGCGGCATCGGAGACCGCGATTTCCACCCCTGCGTCTGGTACCAACGGGCCTTCGATATTCCCGCGGCGTGGGCTGGAAGCCAAGTGCGCCTTCACTTCGGCGCGGTCGATTATCGGGCCACCGTGTGGGTCAACGGAATCGTCGTGGCTTCGCACGAAGGGGGACATACGCCATTTTCGTGCGACATTACCGGCGCGCTCCGGGAGGTGGGCAACAGGGTTGTCGTGCGGGCGGAGGACCCTCCCACGGACCGGTACATCCCGCGCGGGAAGCAGCACTGGGAAGCGAAAGCGGTCAGCATTTTTTACGCGCGCACCACCGGCATCTGGCAAACGGTCTGGATGGAACCTGTTCCAACCAGCCACCTGGAAAGCGTGCGCATTACCTCCAACACCGAGGGCATCGTCTCCTTTTCCGCCAAGATCGCAGGCCCGGCCCCTTCGCAGTCTGTTCGCATCGAGATTCATGACGGTGAGGGGCGCACCTTGGCATCGTCGATGAGTCTCGCCGATGGACCGCGCGCCCTCGCCTCGGCCTACCTTTCCGAGCCCAAACTCTGGTCGCCCGATTTTCCCTACCTTTATGGCGTCCGTATAGAGCTACACGGGCCGGACGGACGGATTGACGCGGTAGACAGCTACTTCGGAATCCGCTCGATTACTACTCAGGATGGGAAGGTTCTGCTCAACGGCACTCCGATCTTCCTGAAAACCGTGCTGGATCAGGGATACTGGCCGGAATCGAATTTGACCCCTCCCTCGGACGAGGCCATTCAAGCCGACATTCGGCGCGTTAAGGAACTCGGCTTCAACGGTGTCCGCAAGCATCAGAAAGTCGAAGATCCACGCTTCTTGTACTGGGCCGATCGCATCGGACTGTTAGTCGCCGCCGAGATGGCAAACGCCTACCTCTTCAATGAAGAAGCAATCGCACGGATGACTCGCGAATGGATCGAGGTGGTGTCCCGTGACTACAATCATCCTTGTATCATAATCTGGACCCCCGTCAACGAAAGCTGGGGCGTCCCGAATTTGACAGACCGGCGCCAGCAAGCTCATCTGAAGGCGCTCTACTACTTGACTAAGTCCCTGGATGATACCCGGCTTGTCATCGACAACGACGGGTGGGAACACACCGAAGTTACCGATCTATTCGCGATTCACGACTATACTCCTACGGGCAAGGACTTACTCTTGCGGTTCCAGAATGTTGCACAGGGACTACCGATTCCTTTGTACGGAAAACTGTACCTGGCCTCAGGACAGCGATACAACGGTTCTCCCATCCTGCTCTGGGAATTCGGGGGTATCGGCTTCGTCCTGCCGGAGGACGTCGCGGAGGTGCCGGAGAATTCATGGGGCTACTCCGGGGTCGCGGTCGATCAGGCAGCAGCCTTGGCCCGGATGCGTGGGCTCTATGAGGCCATCGCCCGCATTTCGCAAATTGCCGGAGTCTGCTATACGCAGCTTTACGACGTGGAGCAGGAGGTGAACGGGTTGATGACCTATGACCGCCGGATGAAGTTCGACTGGCGCGCGATTCGAGAGATCAACTCCCTGTTGGTCTGAGCGCATCCAGAGGCGCCGCCATGCGCACCAGTTCCTCGCGAGAGGAGCCCGACAGCTTCGTGCACAGAGCCAGGGCCTGAGCTACCACCTGATCCATGTTGTAGTATTTGTATGTCGCCAGGCGGCCGGTGAAATGCACACGCCGCGTAGCCGCGCTCAACGCCTCATACCGCTTGTATAACGTCGCATTCTCCGGTCGTGGCACGGGATAGTAAGGATCGCCACCGTCGCAGGGATACTCATATACGATGCTGGTCTTCGCGTGAACCTGGCCGGTCAGGTGTTTGAACTCCGTTACGCGGGTATAGTCATGGTCATTGGGATAATTGATGACTGCCACGGCCTGATGTTTCGGCACGTTCAACGTTTCATGGCGAAACTCAAGCGACCGGTACGGCAGCTTCCCAAACCGGTAATCGAAGAATTCGTCCACCGGACCGGTATAGACCAGCTCGCGGTAGCGGACCGAGCCTAAAATGTCCCGATAGTCCGTATTCAGGCTAATCGTGATGTTCGGGTGATCGAGCATGTTTTCAAACATGCGGGTGAACCCTTGAAGGGGCATCGCTTGATAGGCGTCGCTGAAATAGCGATCGTCACGATTGAACCTCACGGGAATTCGCCCGCAAACCGACGCATCCAGTTGCGAGGGATCCAGCCCCCACTGTTTGCGGGTATAACCGCGAAACATCTTCTCGTAAAGATCGCGCCCCACGCGGCTGAGAATGACATCCTCGGATGTAGTGATCGCCGCCCGCTTTTCCGCGACCTTGTCCAGATACGCCTCCATCTCTTGAGTATCCAGTTTGAGTCCGTAGAGCTGGTTGACGGTATCGACGTTGATCGGTATTGGCACCAGTTGCCCAGCCACCCATGCCAGCACGCGGTGTTCGTACTCCCGCCATAGAGTGAATTGGGAGAGGTAAGTGAAGACGTCTTTCGAGTTTGTGTGGAAGATGTGTGGTCCGTACTTATGAACCAGCACGCCGGCCTCGTTAGCGTGATCGTACGCGTTGCCTCCCACGTGCGGACGGCGGTCCACGAGGAGCACGCGTTTACGGAAGTTCCGGGCCATCTGCGCGGCGACCACGGAACCGGAAAATCCCGCACCTACGATTACATAATCAAACACGAGCATTCTCCTGCTGGGCGGATACCGCCAATTGCGCTCCCCGTCGTACGCTGTCGTGGGGATTCAGAATTCCTGCGATCAGGCCGTCCATCTCGATCCAGACAGAATCCCAGGAAAGACTCTTTAGGAATTCATCGGACCTCTGCCGCCATTTAATGGACATGTCTTGTACCATCGCCTGTTCCGCGGCGTCGATAAACTCCTCGGTCGAACGCCCGATGCGCACCAGCCCAAGTTCGCCATAAGGCCGAACCACATCTCGAATTGGAGTAGAAACTACCGGCAATCCCGCCGCCAGATACTCGGGCGTTTTAGTGGGGCTGATGAAACGCGTCGCGTCGTTTAGTGCGAAAGGCATGATGCCCACATCCCAACCCGCGAAGTATGCAGGCAGGTCTCGATAGTCCTTCATGCCGAGCCAGTGAATGTTGGCAAGCCGGGGCAGATCATCGGGCGATATCTTGGCGGTAGGTCCAATCATCACGATTTGCCACCGGGGCCGCTGCTGTGCCACCTCCTCCAGCAGGCTGAGATCGATACGTTCATCAATGACCCCTGCATATCCCAATCGCGGCCGTCCTATTCCCTGATGCTCTTGAAAGTCTGCCGTCAGACTGCGTGCCTGCTGGAAATGGTGCACATCCACACCGCTCGGAAAAACGTATACTCGCGGGTGCATTTCTCGCTTGGCCTCGAACAGGCTGACACCGCCGGTGAACACCAGATCCGCGAGATCGAGGAGTTGCGTTTCCAAGATCTGCAAGTGTCGGGACGCTCCGCGAAACATCGATAACTCGTCCATGCAATCGTAGACGACAACCGCCGGCACGATGCTCCTGGGGAAAAACTCGAGAGCCATGGGGGTGTAGAACCACAAGATCGGCTTCTTAATGTCGTTTGCCACAGCGAACTGCGTCAGTAATTGGCTCAGCACCAGATTACGATCGGCTTCGCAAGCAAGGTGCGGTGTCAATACGTGCACGTTTGTGTGCGGGCACACGGCCGTCTGCAGAAACGGTTGCGCTGCCGGCTCAAAGACCGGCTCCTCCACAAAGAAAACGCGCCGAGTTCGCGCGAATCGGCTCATCAGGTGCTGCGGGCGTTGAAACACGAAATTCCAACGTAGGTGAGACAAGCAAATCAGGTCTGGTTGATTCGAGTAAGTCTGAAGTAGGGACATATCGTTCACTTTTGAAGAAAGATTTTTGTTTGAGGACATCTAAAAGCGGCTCATAGATCTCACGGGAGCCATCCGCCTGCGGGTAGTCCCACAAGCCGTTGTAACAATGGCGGTCATCGTCCCAGCCAGGATGATTCAAAATGGGGTATAGACAGATCCCGTGAAGCGCAACCCCACGGTCGATTGCTGCTCGGACTTCACCCCCGATATAGGTCAGCCAGCCGGGACGGTCTAAGTCTTCGGTGCCGGTCTCCGAAATGAACATCGGGCGTCGGTACCGGCCGTAAACCTCGGCCAGGATTTCACGGAAAGGCCGAAACTCAGGTTCGTGCCGCCAGATGGTCTCTCCGTGGTTCCACCATTGGTTGCGGTCGTAATAGTTGACACCGATAATGTCGAGGTAGCTCTCCTTGCCGCCGAGCTCCGCCTGGGCGCGTCCACTGATCATGTCCCAGGCCTCAAACATCGCGGACCGGTATTCCGCGGCCTGCAGTACATCGTCCGGACACTTGGGATCGCCGACGATATGGATGACCGGCTCGGGCGCGATCAGACGCACAGTTGAGAGCTCCGCGCGAAGGGCATCCGTCGCCGCGAGAACGCCCTTCACCAATTGTCTCTTCAATTCCGCACCTCGCCCGGTAGCGAACGGATTCAAATAGCCGGTGTCGCCTCCGGCCCAGGACAGGAAGGAAATCTCGTTAATTGGGGCCACGAACGCGGGCCCTGTCCCCTCCTGCGAGAGCAAGCGGCCGAATGCCGAAGCAAAACCGCCAAAGGAGTCCACCCAGGCGGAGTCAAAAATGTCGAGATGAGATGGCCACCCAAAATGAAAAAGATCCCAGAGAACCTGAATGCCCAGCCGCTCAGCCGTCTCAAGCAGTGGTAGAACGGTCGAAAAGTCATAATGGCCCGGTTCGCGCTCGATCCAGTGCCACCTTAGGCCTTCCCTCGCAGTGAGGATGTCAACTTCCACTAGTCGCTTGAAATCTTGCTCAAAGAACACGTCGTGGCTGGTAGATGCCACCACATCGAGCCGCTTTCCGGTCTTAAGTACGTGCGTCGAACATTCGAATCCTGCCTGCCAAAAACTGTTAAATAGCCGCGACACATTTTTGTCCTCTGTCATACATTCACAGCGTGTAACCGCATACCCTGGCTCGGCCAATGCATGAATTGACGACGGATACTCAACAGTTCAAGCACTGTTCGCTGTGACTTGGCTCTGAGATTCCGACCTACCCTTCTCCACCGCAATCGTAGTTCCGAATGCGGTGCGGGGACCGCTAGACCCGGATCTGCCCAACAGACGGACGCCGCGGCATCGTTTGCCCTTAATCCCGGCGAAGCCCAGTGCACATTCTGCATGTGAGTATCGCAATCCCGCAAGAGATGCACCAAGACCAGGGGCTGCCTTTGGTATTTATCTATCCGCCCCGGTAGGGTGGGGTAGGATTACATGATTTGGAATCGCCACCACTGTTCTTCGGCCAGCGAATTGCACCGCCAGGGTCTGGAGCAGCGCAACGGTTCCCCGACTTACTGTCCATTAGTCGTGAACCGGCTCGATATTCTAGCTCTCGTCCCTCGGAGGTTACCTTGTCACCTATAACTACGTCCCCACTTGTATTTCTAGTTCTGACATTTCTCACGACAGTACCCGCTCTCGGGCAGAACAAGAATTACTCATTCAAAATCGAACTTCAAGGGCAAAGCCCTCTTCGTGTTACGGACTATTCCATTCACTTACTAGATATGAGAGATAGAACAATCGTCGCCACCGCGTTTGGCGATACCTTGGGTGGATTTGCGTTTCGTGGTGTGCCTGGTGGCAATTATATTCCGCGCGTGGTAGATGGTAGCGCCTACGTGGTCCGCGAAGAGATGATTACTCTTGATGGTGTGTCCCCTTCTATACAACTCGGAGCACCCGAGCCGCGGCGGACATCGGCAGAAGCCGGCAGCGTCTCTATGCGGCAGCTGCGGAATCCTCCTTCTAAAGCCGCCACCAAAGCTTTCATGCAATCGCAAAAGTATTCAAAGGCCGAACGATACCAGGAGGCTGCCGTTGCGCTTGAAAAAGCAATTGAGTTGTCTCCGGTTTTCGCCGAAGCGCACACCAACCTTGCAGCTCAATATCTGCGCCTTGGTCAATTCGAAAAAGCACGGCAGCAAGGCACGCTCGGCATGGAAATCGCGGGGCCGAACATCAAGGATCTGACTAATCTGGCAGTTGCCGCGTGGGCTCTAGGCCGCCCCGCGGAGGCGTTGAAGCTTGCGCAGGCGGCGCTCCGTTTGGATCAACGCGCTCTGGGAGCCCAATATATTGTGGGTTCTCTATTAGTGCTGAGCCCCAATACCCTGCGCGAAGGCATGCACCATCTGGAACTCGCTGCGGAGAAGTTTCCTTCTGCGGCGCAGAAGTTGGCAGCGTGCCCCCAAACCTTGACTGCACTGCAATGACGTGTCACCAGCAAGCTGCCTGGACTGATTCAAGAGTTGCCGGCCTGACACTCAATGATGGGGCCGGTGCAATAATCAACCCGGGCCTCCTCACCCCAACTGTGAGTAAAAGGCCTTGCCGATGTCGAACTGGGCGGACGGATATCTGCGTGGTTGACCGCTCACGGGCGCCGGGGCATTGCTCTCGCCGCCCGCGACTACTTCCGCGACACGTGACTCGCGCCCTTTCCGCGGCCAGGCCGGCTGCGGATTGCGCATTCGTCATCTTTTGTACAATCCTCGCGGTAACGGCGCGTGTGCAAGTGGTCGCGCAATAGGATGCTGTGCGCAACTCACCGCGGTTGATTGTATTCTGCCGGATACTCGACGGCGGCCAATGGTCGCTCGTGATCGACAGATCGGAGGGCATCTATTTAGTCCATCCCTCAAATCTTAGTCCATCCCTCAAATCCAGATCCCCTTACCGCGTCACCAGCCGCTTCCCTCTCCTACGTGCGCCGGACTGAAGATTTACACGCGACAGTGGGTCCATCAGGCTTGCCCGCGCATAGACCAACGGGAAGCAGGTGGAGAACCGCTATTTTCTCAAAATCCACCGCCGGATCCGCACGCGCCGCCAATCGTCTGTACGCCAAGGGACATACGCCTGGATGCTTTTTGCTCCGCGCAGAGCCTGATGCCCGCGCCACCTCGTCTGAACGTCTTATTTATAATGGAGCGTCGCGTGCTCGTTTGCTTGGGAGCTTACATCTCGGTGAAGGTGTAGAAAGGACTAATGATGACCGACTATCAAGTTGTGACCGCTACCCGCATAGAAGATCTTCAAGATCGCGTACGCGAGAAATTTCAAAGTGGCTGGCAGCCGGCAGGCGGGCTCGCAATCCTACGTGAAGAAGAGCTCGGTGACCACCCTGCCCATCTTGTTTTCGCGCAAGCACTTATTTTACCGGGGGCCGAACAGGAATAGGGAATCACAGCTTACGAATTCTGTTCTGATCACATGTCTGCGCCTGACGCCCACCCCACAGGACCGAAGCCTTAAAACCGAAGAACGAGTTCCACCGGATCCGTCGTCGCGCACATAACTCCCGTCCCGGATGGGACTCACTGACAGCCGAGTGCTAGTTCTTTTCGTTCCAGCTGATCCCCTGTCCGGCTGACGCAGACTGCCCCCTGATGAACGGCGATGTATTGGCGCAGGGAAAAGCACCGTCCCGTGCGGAACGAATCACGTGCCAATCGGAAGAACCATTCGCAATGCCTGCTCAAAATGGGCAGGGAGCCTCGAACGGCTCCCCGAAAAAATGGCGCGTTCTCCGAAATAGCAAAGCGGGCCAACCTCCCGCTGCGGATAACTCTCCTGACGCTTCTAGAACAGGACCCTCGCTCCCACCTGGAACTGTCGTCCTGCAAGTCCATTGATCGATCCTACAGATGTGCCGAAGCCGGCCATGCCCGCGTTGGAAAGTGGATTAGCGAGGTTGGTGGTGTTAGTGACGTTGTATGCCTCACCGCGGAACTCGAGTTTCACATTTTCCGTCACCGCGAAGTTACGGAACAGCGCCGCGTTGTACACAAACATGTCGGGACCCCGGAAAGCATTGCGGTTAAGGGAACCGAACGTACCTGCAGCCGGGGCACTGAAAAGCGACGTATCGAAGGACGACGCACCGTTTACGCTTCCGGACGCACTTGAGGTGAAGTTCGCGGGCACAGATTGGATGCCGAGACAGGCGCAGGCCAGCGGGTCAGCCGTCACTGTGAACGGACTTCCAGTAGCCCAGCGCAGTACGCCGGTCAGTTCCCAATCGCCCAGGATACGCGCGGCCGTACCCGATGTGAAGTACTTCCGGCGAACTCCGAAGGGCAGACGCCAATCGTGGCTCACCGAGAGTATGTGCGTGCGATCCCAATCGGCCGGACCGTAATTAGCCTGGCGGCTGAACGGGTCGGCGAGATCGGTGCCGTGATCGAGCGCTTTGCCATAGATATAGGCGCCGGAAATGGCCAGGCCGGAGGCAAACTTCTTAGTAAGGTTGACCTGCAGCGAATTGAAGCTGCTATTGAACCCGGTGTCGAACGTGGTATTCAGCGCAGTACGCCCCGCGATTGGGAGGCCGGCGAGTCCTTTGCCTGGTTGGCCAACCTGGCCTACGCGATAGGGCAATTGCCGGCCGACGTTTCCCACATAGCCGATGTCCAGGAGGAACCCGTTACCCATATCCCCCTGCACCATGGCGCTGTAAGTTTGCACGTACGGGGTGTTCAGATCTCGTCCGCCAACCAGGAACGGCAAGTTCGGCGCCGTCGTCCCGCTCGGAGTTATCACGGTCGGAACCGTGAATGCGGTGGTACCGAGTCCGCCCGCAATTCCGACTTGGGCGCCCAGCGTTGCCGGGTTGAACGGCATCATCGAGAACGGCAAGGCGAAATAATGAATCCCGTACCCCGTACGGAAAACCAACCGATCGATGGGCCGGAAGGCCAGCCCGATGCGTGGCGCGATGTTATTCACATCGGTCCGATAGGAACGCATGCCGTTCCCGTTCAGTCCGAGAGCATTGACTGTATTAGCGGTCGGATTGTATACCACCGCGCCGCCTGCGCGCGAGGCCTCTGGCGGGCTGAAGATGTCGTAGCGGACACCGAGTTCAAGATACAGGCGCCGCGCCAGATTGACCGTATCGGTAAGGTAAGCGCCGTACTGCATCTGTCGATATGCAGGCGTCGTCGTGTACGACGCGACACCTCCCAATGAGGGACTGCCCGTCAGGAATCCCGCCAGCGCATTCGCCTGCAAGAGCGCGGGGTTGAGAGTCGAGCTGCCTGTCGTGCTTCCCGACGTGGCGCCGGACCCGAAGATGAAGCTACCTAAGGGGCTAAAGTAGGGATTGGCAAAGCCGTTCGCCTCCAGTTCACGGATCGCGATGCCGAAGCGCAGCGCATGCATACCGGACCGGTAAGACATGCTCAGCGCGCCATCGTAGGTGTTCGAGATCTCTTTGCGCGGCACATCCGCCGCAAATCCGATCGGTGAGAAACCTGCGATATTGATCGAGGGCAGCCCTGCCGGGAACCCGGCTACACGGATCGTCGAGAAATCGCCCCACGGGGTGATCTGATTACGATACCGGCCATAGCCGAAGCGCGCTTCCGCCAGGAAGTTCGTCGTGAATACGTGGGTGTAACTGCCTACCGCGCTCATGCCGCGGAGTTCCGCGTTCAAGGAACTGCCTCCCAGCCCCAGCAGCGAACCCTGGTCTACGCTACCCTGGGTAAAACCGTAGCGGAAAAAACCTGTGGACTTCTCCGAGAAGCGATGATCGAGTTTCCCATCGAGCCGGTGGTTGTCGTCGAGGAGAGGCACGCTACCAACCAGATTATTGTAGAAGCCCGGCCGGTTCGCCGGCGGTAGAAGCGCCAGAATCTGCTGTGCCGCAGGGTTCAACTGCTCAGCCGGAATCGTATTGCCGGGGAAGATGGTGCGGCCTGTGCCCGTTGTGTTCCCGCTTCGCGGATTGTAGATTGCGGTGCCGGGAACCCCGCTGAAATCACCGGAACTCAAGCCCGCCATTGGCACCGTGGCCTCGGCTTCCTGCCTGCCGCGCTGGGTGCGGCCTTCGTAAGATACAAACCAAAACATGCGATCCGGCAACAGCGCGCCGCCCGCTGTTCCGCCGAACTCATTTGCATTGAAACGGGGGGATTCGGTAGTCGCCTCGAGCTGACGCCCACTACGGAAAAAGCTATTCGTGTTGAACTCGAAAAGGCTGCCGTGGATCGCGTTCGTGCCCGGGCGTGTGAGCGTACTCGACCAACTGCCGCCCGACAGTCCGTACTCCGCGTTGTAATTGCTGGTGCGAACCTCGAGCGCCTGCACCGCCTCGTCAGGCAGGATGCGCAAGGGGCGGCCCCGGAAGGGCTCATTGGCATACGCCCCGTCTTGATTGTACAGATTCGCGTATGCCGGTTGCCCGTTCACGTTGAAGGAGCGCGTCTGAACCGGGTCGTTGATGCGGTCGTTAACAACTACCGGCGGAGTTACTCCCGGCATTAACCCGACCAACTCCTGGTTTTGACGGTCCAGAACCGGCAGAGAGCGGATAAACTGGCTGTCGTAGCTTCGCGAGACCTCGGCGGAATGCGTCTGCACCGTGTAAGACGGCCCGTCCAATTCCAGTTTGGCGGCAGGTGCTGCCGGGGTGGGCGCGATGTTGACCTGGACCTGGTTAGTATTCGACGCGCTGATTTCAATCGAACTCTCCCCTAGCTGCAGCCCTGACTTCATGCGTACGGACACCCGGTATGTACCAGGAGCCAGGTTGCTGAATGTAAAGCCGCCGCTGCTGTCCGTGGCAGCGCTCTGCGCCGCCCCTGTAGCGGTGCTCGTAAATGTTACCGTAGCGCCGTCCATGCCGACACCAGTGAGGTGTCCGGTAAACGCGCCCGTAGATTGGGTGGAATTTTGTGTTGTTTGTGGTTGCGAAAATGCTAACGTGACCATCATGCATAATGACAGCACTAGCCCTGTGGATATTGACTTAAGAACCATAGACTAACCTCCTGAAGTGACCCTTTGGTGTGAAACGTGGTTAACTAACCCTAACTACTAACGCCCTTTATCGGGCACCAGTAACTCAGCCCGCACGATGAACCGTTTTGGCGCCCTGCCTAGATACGAAAATGGATAACACGTAACCAGTGTCAGCGTTGGTCCCGCGGTCGGTCGGTAGTACGTCTGGTCCGCCGCGGTAACGACGTGCAACCCGGTTATTCGATACCTCGATATACGGCCGTCCTGCTCCACAACGATGGGCTCATCCTTCCTTACCTCCCGTAAGATCCGGAAATGTGTGTCCCGATGCGCAGCGATGATGCAGTTGCCATTTGCTCCCGGAATGGCGGAGTCGGCGACGTGGGCCGGGCCGAACAACAGATTCTTCTTCGTGGCGCCCTCCCAGACATAGAACTCCGCGCCCTGTACTGGAAGCGAAAGACGCGTGACTTCCTGTCGGGTATCCGCCCGACGTTCGCCGGTGGTCTGCGCCTCAAACTGGGCGTGTGCGGCATCTTGTCCCCGCCACGCCACAATGCCCAACGCGGCTCCTACCAGGCACGTGCTTGCGCCCGCGCTCAGCAGTATCAATCCCGCTCCTCTCATGTAGACCGCTTAGCTCGTGCGAGCTTCGCGCTTGTACAAGAGCAGGCCTGCGGCAGCCATTGTAAGTCCCGCCGCCACAACTTCCACCCAGCCGAGACTGGTGGCTGGGATTTCGGGCGTCGGCGCGGGAGCCGGTGTTGTGTTCGCAGTATCGGCCGACCGCTCCGCCGTGGTGTCGGGCGTGGGTGTTGGAGCCGGCGTTGCCGCTACCTCGCTGGCCGCCGGCGTCGGCTCGGGAGTGGGCGTCGAGGTCGGCGTTTCTGTGCTAGCCGCCGTGGTGGTCGCAGCTGCGGAATACGAACCGCTCAACTGAGCACTAGCCGTGGTAGACTGCGAGGCGGACATAGCGTTGCCAGGGAACCCGTAGCCGTATGTCTTACCTTGTACCCAAATCCTTGAGAGGCGAGGTACGCCACCCTCGTCTTCCAAAATCACTTTCGTTTCCGACGGGGGAGTGTTCTGCATCACGGGAATCGCCGTGACCGTAGCGACCAACTTGTGGTCGTTATCCGTTTTGAACTCCAGCACGCGTGGGTTGCTCGCGCTGGTAACCTGATTGACGGTGTAATCGCCGGCGGGCAGAGTTTGCGATCCGACCTGCACTGGACGGTCGAATGTCACTTTGAACTCGTCACCCACCGGACCCTGAGCAAACAGACTAAAGGCCAAAGCGGACGAGAGAACTGCAATTGCTGCTTGCGTAAACTGCTTATGGTTCATAAATGTAAGTCCTTGGTGAAAGGTTATAGCAACTCTAAGTCCAGTTGTTCAAAAAACCTTTCTTGTTACAATGCGGTCTTATAGCATGCTGCCGCCAACGGCTTTAGGTATTCGTCGGTCCAAGCCGTCACGGCTGCAAGAGAGCCCAGGCTCCGTCGAAGCCACCGCAACAGGCCCAGGTACAGTAGGTTACGGGCTTATCATCGTAGAGAAGAGGCGCTGATTGGCGGCGCTTTACCCTTAGATCGCCCCCGTCACCCGTGCACCCGGCACCTAGGCGCACAGAGACGCGACGCCAGGGCGCCAGATTCCCTCCGTGAAAGACATGCGTACTTCGACCAATTCTGCACTCGGAAGCCGAGCTTCGAGGCAACGATTGTTAGTACGATTCCGGCCAAAGATAGGCATTGTCCGACGATGCACGCACGCGCTGCACGAGTCCATCCCAATTTCCGGCATTTCCGGCATTATTCAGCAGGAATACCAAGTTACTGAGCTTGGTCGATGGCTTTCTTGCGGTTGGGGTCCCGGCGGCGAATCGCTAGTGTCCGACGCCTGCCCTCACTTCCCCGTAAAATCCGGGGGTTTGGGCTTCGTAGGTGGCAAGAAGCGCCGGAGCGGTTTTCGTTCCATCGCAGCCGGGCTGTGTGCGAGCAAGGCGCGCGCCCGAAGACCTTCAAATCACCGGCAGCGGGTCGATGCGCGGCCGTGCTGCAGCCATGTGGTATGGCGCCCGCACGAGTTTCGGTAGCGAGACGCGGACCCGGACGCCCGTCGAGAAGTGTACAAGTGGTGGCCCCTCCGGTTTGGGTATTCCCGCCGCGTCTGTGAGCGTCTGTTCCAGGCGCGCCGCTCTCGCCGTTTCCAGCGGCCACGGCGGGTGCTCGACCTGCGTGCAGGTCAACCGCCCCCCGATAAACGAGTAAAGCCGGAATCGAGAGGTAAGGAAGTCTTCCAATTCGCCGGCTTCAATCGATTCGCCTCGCTCTACCTCGATCCGCGTCATTGCCGCTCGGTCGGGCCATCGCCGCCGGCTTTCATAGCGGATCCGGCGGCCTGCTGTCGTCACCTGCATTCGCGACCACGCGTACGGCAGTCCATAACCCACTCGCGCCCCGAGCACGGCAAGCGCCCGCGCGGCATCCAGCGACCAGAACCAGACGCCCGCCTCGCCGTCCGGGCCCCTCACGTATGTGCGGCAGTTCGTCTCCGGGAACGCGGAGAGCCACGGCACCGCCGGGAGGAGCGGCGGACGCAGGCCGCTCAGCCAGAATGGCGTGATTGCAACCCACGCGGATCCGTCGAAAGTATCTACCTCCAGCGGCGCTGGTATTGCTTGGGCGATGATCGACGCGGGAAACCGCCAGTGTAAAAACGTCAGATGGCGCCAGTTCTGAAGCATCGCGGCAAAAGGTACTGGCGGCCGCACACTCACGGTGTGCTGACCCAATCGCGATCCGAACTCCCGGTGCTCTTGGATCCGGTGACCTCGGCCGCCGCACATGACGTCGTGTGCGCTTTCAAGTGCTCGCTGGAATCAAAATGCGTGCCGCACGATTCGCAGTGCAATTGGGTCGAATTTGGATTTTCAGGTGTTGGCATAATCGAGGCCGGATTTACGGCTTCAGTACGACCTTGATGCATTCGTGCGTCTTGTTTAAGAACATTTCGTAAGCATCGGGGGCTTGATCCAGAGGCAACCGGTGAGTTACCACGAAACTGGGATCGATGTCGCCATTTTCGATTCTCTGTAGAAGCGGTTTCAAGTAGCGTTGCACGTGTGTTTGCCCGGTCCTGATCGTGAGGGACCGGTTCATCACAGAACCCATCGGCAGCTTGTCCACCAGACCTCCATATACACCCGCTACCGATACGATTCCCCCATTGCGGCAGGCCATGATTGCCTCCCGGAGGGCGATCGGCCGGTCCGACTCGACCATGAGGGCCTGCTTGGCGCGATCATAAGCGTACATTGCGCTATGGCCGTGCGCCTCCATACCCACGGAGTCTATGCAGGAATCGGGGCCGCGGCCTCCGGTCATCTCCTTGAGTGAATCAAGCACGTCCACCTGTTCGTAATTCAAGGCGATGGCGCCGCACTTCTCACGCGCCATCCTTAGCCGCTCGGGAAAGCGGTCAATCGCGATCACGCGCTCGGCGCCCAGCAGAAACGCACTCTTGATTGCAAACAGGCCGACCGGTCCGCAACCCCAGACGGCGACCGTATCGCCGGGCTGAATGTCGCAAGCTTCGGCCGCCATGTACCCGGTCGGGAAGATATCGGAAAGGAACAGGACCTGCTCGTCGGTGAAGCCATGTTCGATCTTTATGGGCCCGACATCCGCGAAGGGCACGCGCGCATATTCGGCCTGTCCCCCGGCGAAGCCACCGAGCAGGTGGGAATATCCAAAGAGACCCGCCGGCGAGTGCCCCCATAACTTCTCCGCCAGCCAGGCATTCGGATTCGAATTCTCGCATAAAGAATACATCTGTTTCTCGCAGAAGAAACACTTCCCGCAGGAAATGGGAAACGGCACCACCACGCGGTCGCCGACTTTTAATTTGTTGACGCCTTTCCCCACTTCCACGATTTCGCCCATAAACTCGTGGCCCACGATATCGCCCGCCTGCATCGTGGGGACGAACCCGTTATAAAGGTGAAGGTCCGATCCACAAATCGCCGTACTGGTAATTTTCACAATCGCGTCTTGCGAGTTAAGGATCTTCGGATCAGGCACCTGTTCCACCTGCATCTTTTTCTTGCCTTGCCAACAGTTCGCTCTCATGGTGTCTCCTCGTTACCTTGCAATGCTGTCCAGCCAGGTGGTGCTGCCCTTCCGGCCGGCGGATTGCCCTTCCGTAGTGATCGCCTCACCCGTCTCCATCACCTGCTTAAAGCGGCGCAGTTCTTTGTTGACCATCTGATCCGGATGCTTGC